>Ga0156035_1016_pt1 | contig 16587 bp, 16 predicted proteins | sample RifCSPlowO2_02_FD_107689 | JGI IMG/M metagenome (GOLD analysis project Ga0156035, IMG submission 107689) | Candidatus Rokubacteria bacterium RIFCSPLOWO2_02_FULL_73_56 | reverse complement strand
CGCTCGACGTGGCGGTCGCGATCATCGCCGAGTCCACGCTCTCGTTCCTCGGCCTCGGCTTCCCGCCCGACATCCCGACCTGGGGCCGGATCCTGTACGACGCCAAGGACAACCTCGACTTCGCCCCCCACTGGGCGCTCTTCCCCGGCACCGCGATCTTCCTCACCGTCCTCTCCATCAACTACATCGGCGACGGGCTCCGGGACGCGCTCGATCCCCGCAAGGTGCTGGCCAAGTGAGCCCGGCGACGTGAGCGTGGTCCTCTACGCGCGCGACGGGCGCCTGGCGCGCATCACGCTGAACCGGCCCGAGCGGCTCAACGCGATCGACGACGCGATGCCGCGCGAGCTCGCCCTCGCCGTCGCCGAGGCCAACCGCGACCCCGAGGTCCACGCGATCGTCCTGGCCGGCGCCGGCCGCGCGTTCTGCGCCGGCTACGACCTCGAGCGCTACGCCGAGGCCCGCGGTCCCCAGCGCTGGAGCCAGGCGATGCCGTGGGACCCGACGCTCGACTACCAGGGGATGAGCGACAACACGCAGTGCTTCATGAGCCTCTGGCGGAGCCTCGTGCCCGTCGTGTGCAAGGTCCAGGGCTACGCCGTCGCCGGCGGCAGCGACATCGCCCTCTGCGCCGACCTCGTCGTGATGGCCGAGGACGCGCGGATCGGCTACCCGCCGGCGCGCGTCTGGGGCTGCCCGACGACGGCGATGTGGGTCTACCGCGTCGGCGCCGAGCGCGCCAAGCGCCTGCTCCTGACGGGCGACCTCGTCACGGGCGCGGAGGCCGCGCGCCTCGGGCTCGTCAGCGAGGCGGTGCCCGCGGCCGCGCTCGACGCCGCCGTCGAGCGGCTCGCCGCGCGCGTCGCCTCCGTCCCGCGCAACCAGCTCGTCCTCCAGAAGCTCATGGTCAACCAGGCGTACGAGAACATGGGACTCGCCACCACGCAGCTCCTCGCCACGCTCTTCGACGGCATCACGCGCCACACGCCCGAGGGCCTGGCCTTCAAGCGGCACGCCGAGGAGGCCGGCTGGAAGCAGGCCGTCCGCGAGCGCGACAGCGACGACCCGCTCCGAGGAACCCGATGAGCGACACCGACCTCTGCTTCACCCCCGCGACCGAGTTGGTCTCCCTCGTCCGCCGCCGCAAGGTCTCGCCACTCGAGATCACGCGGGCGGTGCTCGCGCGCATCGAGCGCGTCAACCCGCGGCTCAACGCCTACTGCACGGTCGCGGCCGAGCAGGCGCTCGGCGACGCCCGGCGCGCCACGGCCGCGCCGAAGCGCGGCGCGCGCCTGGGAGCGCTCCACGGCGTGCCCGTGTCGATCAAGGACCTCACCCCGACCAAGGGCATCCGCACGACCTGGGGCAGCAAGATCTACGAGCACCACGTGCCGGACGAGGACGGGCTGATCGTCGAGCGCCTGCGGGCGGCGGGCGCGATCGTCCTCGGCAAGACCAACACGCCCGAGTTCGGCGCCGGCGCCAACACGTTCAACGCGGTCTTCGGCCCGACGCGCAACCCCTGGGACCCCGCGCTCACCTGCGGCGGCTCGACGGGCGGCGGCGCCGTCGCGCTCGCCACCGGCCTCGGCCCGCTCGCCCAGGGCTCCGACCTCGGCGGCTCGCTCCGGATCCCGGCCGCCTTCTGCGGCGTCGTCGGCTTCCGCACCACGCCGGGCCTCGTCCCCGTCCACCCCACGCCGCTCGCGTTCGAGCCCTGGCCCGTCCAGGGGCCGATGGCGCGCACCGTCGCCGACACGGCGCTGATGCTCTCGGTGATCGCGGGCGCCGACCCGCGCGCGCCGATCTCCTACGCCGTGGACACCGGCACCTTCACCGCCGCCGTGAGGGCCCCTCGCCTGCGCGGCCTGCGCGTCGCCTGGGGCGGCGGCCTCGGCGTGACGCCCGTGGACGACGAGGTCCTCGCGATCTGCCACCGGGCGATGGCCACCTTCGGCCGCCTCGGCGCCCGGATCAGCGACGCCCACCCCGACTTCGGTGGGATCCACGACATCGTGGAGGTGAGCCGGGGCCTCACGATGGTGGCCCGGCACGAGGACAAACTACCGCAGTGGCGCGCGGTTATGCAGGACAACCTCGTGAAGAACATCGACTACGGCCTGGGCCTCCGGGCCTCGGACATCGGGCGCGCCGAGCGGCTCAGGACCGAGCTCTGGCACCGCGTGCGCGCCTTCTTCGAGGAGCACGACCTGATCGTCACGCCGACCGCCGCGGTGCCGCCCTTCCGGATCGAGGACGTCTACCCGAAGGAGATCAACGGCAAGCCGATGCGCCACTACATCGAGTGGGCGCTCCTGACCTACGCCTTCACGGTCGTGGGCCTGCCGGCGATCTCGGTGCCGTGCGGGTTCACGCGGGCGGGGCTGCCGGTCGGCCTGCAGATCGCCGGCGGCTGGCGCGCCGAGACGAGCGTTCTCAGGGCCGCAGCGGCGTTCGAGGCCGCGGCCCCGTGGGCCCACCTGCGACCGCCGGAGCCGGCGTGAGCGCGCGGCCGGCCAGCGCCTCCATCACCGCGGCGCGGAGCCCCTCGAAGTCGAGCGGCTTGCGCAGGAGGGTGAAGCCGAGCTGCTCGGCGTAGGCATCGAGGTCGTCGAGCGAGGCCGTCAGCATGACGACGCCGACCGCCGGGTCGCTGCGGCGCACGGCCTCGACCACCTCGAGCCCGCTCACGCCCGGCATCAGGAAGTCGGTGAGCACGAGGTCGTAGCCCCCGCCGGCGAAGCGCGCGATCCCCTCGGCCCCGTCCGGGGCGACGTCCGCCACGCAGCCCCAGGCCTCCAGCATCTCGCGGAGCAGTTCCCGGAGATAGCGCTCATCGTCGATCACGAGGACACGCGGGGCGCTGCCTGCACTCATCGAGAGCTCCCTCGAACGCTGCCTGGCCTGGCGAGGTGCCAGCGGGGTGCGTTCACCGTACGGCGCCGGGCCGAGGGGAATCAATGGCGGAGATCGCCGCGTGAACCGCGGCGATTTCGCTCGCCGCGGCTCCGGAGCCGCGCGGGGCGCGGCTGCCCGCGCGCGGCCGCGCGCGCGCCGCGATTTCTTGCGGCTCCGCAGGGGGACCTGCCGCTCGGAGCGCGTCAGACCGTGCGATTTTTCCGTTGTGGATGAGTGTGGATACGTGGATAACCCGGCCGGGAATTTGCGGAAGCCCCCGGCGTGCCGACGACCGTCCGGGGCCCGATCCCGCGCCGGGGCGTCTCCTCAGCGACCGACCCGGGTGAGCCGCCCGTCCTCCGCGGGCGCGATCGAGCCCCGCGCCGCGATCGCCTCGAGCACGAGGCGCGTGAGGTCCGGGCCGCTCGTCTCGCCGACCACGACCCGCGCGCGCCCGAGGACCTCGAAGCCGTCGCCCCCGCGCGCGAGGAAGCCCGGGACGGCCACGGTGTAGCGGCTCCCGTCGTCGAGCGCCCGGCCGCCCACCTCGGCGCCGACGAGGCGCCCGCCCGCGGGCCGCCGGGGATCCCAGACGAGGCGCACGCCCGAGACCTGCAGGAACCCGCCGCCGCCGCGGTCGGCCTGGGCGAGGCCGTGCTCGAGCGCCGCCCGGAGGTCGCCGCCCGTCAGCTCGAGCGTGACGACGACGTTGGTGAACGGCAGGAGGCCCCGCACGGTGCGCCGCGTGAGCGGCCCGGCCGGCACCGTCGAGTCCGTGCGGATCCCGCCGCCGTTGACGAGGGCCACCTGCGCACCCGTGTGCGCGCGCACCACGTCGGCGACGAAGTTGCCGAGGTTGGTCTCCGCCGCGCGCAGCCGGCGCGTGGCGTCGAGCGGCACCGTCGTGCGCCCGACGACGGCGTCGAGCTCGCGGTCGAGCCGCCGCGCGTAGGCGCGGACCAGCTCGGCGACGGCGGGATCCTCGGGCACGCGCGCGCTCACCTCGCGGAAGGCGAACGCGCGCTCGACGAGCTTCCCCGCGGGCGTGAGCCCGAGGTCCACCCGGACGAGCCAGCGCGCGTCGGAGCCCGCCTTCGTGATCAGCGTCGGGCCCTCCTCGGCCACGAGCGGCTCGTGCTCGTGGCCGCCGAGGATCAGGTCCACGCCCGCAGCCGCGGCGAGCCGCCGGTCGTCGGCCATGGCCTGGTGCGTGAGGGCGACGACGACCTGCGCGCCGCGCGCGCGGAGCGCCCGCGCGGCCTCGCGGCCGGCAGCCAGCGGGTCGGCGAAGACGACGCCCGGGCCGGCGCTCGACACGCGCGCGGTCTCGGCGGTGGTGAGGCCGAAGAGGCCGACGCGCACGCCGCCGAGCGTGCGCAGCTCGAGCGCCTGCGCGCCGCCGAAGGGCGCGCCGGTGGCGCGCTCCTGCACGTTGGCCGACAGCCACGCGAACTTCGCCTCGCGCATGCGCTCGCGCAGGACCCCGGGGCCGAAGTCGAACTCGTGGTTGCCGAAGGTCGCCACGTCCAGGCCGAGCGCGTTCAGCGCGGCGACCATCTGCTCGCCGCGGAGGACGGCCGACATGACCGAGGGCGAGAGGAAGTCGCCCGGCAGGACGAACAGGGTGTGCGGGCTCGCGTCCCGGACCTCGCGCACGAGCGTCGCCAGCCGCGCCAGGCCGCCGCGCCGGCCGCCGTCCACGGGCTCGAGCTCGTAGACGTCGTTGACCTGGAGCAGCGTGAGCCTGACGAGGCCGGCGTCGCGCGGCGCCGGGCCGTTCGTCGCGCAGCCCGCGAGGGCGAGCGCCGCGAGCAGCAGCGAGGCGAGCCGCGCGCCGAGCCGGGCTCTCGGCCTCATGGCGCCCGCCGGCGTCACGCCGCGCCGCGCGTCTTCCAGAAGTGGTCGGGGCGGCGGTGGAGGCGCTCGACCAGGAGCCGCTCGGCGCGCTCCAGGTCGCCGGCGCGGAAGCAGGCCTCGAGCAGCGTGTCGTGGAACACGTCGCGCTGGGCGCGGCTGCCGCCGAGCTGGATGATCCGCGGGCGCAGGGGCTCCAGGCGCTCGATCGCCCGCCGCCAGTCGCCGCCGGCGAAGGCGTGGAGGCCCTCGACGAGCGGCACGAGGAGGCTCCCGACGAGCCCGGTCCGGTCCTTCGGCGCGCGCTCGCGCAGCATCCCGAGCTGGCGCTCGGCCGCCGCCCGGTCGCCGCCGCCCGCCAGCGCCATCGCCAGGTGCGCGGCGTGGAACAGGAGTCCCTGCCGGTCGAGCCGCGCGGCGGCGATCGCGGTGAACGGCGCCCAGCGCGCCCTCACGTCCATGCCGACCAGCGCGAGGCGCCAGAGGAGCGAGATCGAGTCGTGCAGGTCGCCCGCGATCGCCGACGGCGCGCGCTCGAAGGCCCGCCGGCCGATCGCCGAGGCCGCCTCGTACTCGCCCCTGGCGAAGTGCATGAGCGCCAGGTGCCACGCGAGGTGGTTCTGGAACCAGTTGAGCCCGGCGCACCGGTGGGTCTTCGGCGGCAGCCGCGCGATGCCGGTGTCGAACGCCGCCAGCTCGTAGACCGCGTGCGCCCAGGCGTGGACGCCCCACGCGTCGCGCGGCTCGCGCACGAGCGCGGCCTCGGCCAGCCGCACCGCCTCGTCCGAGCGGCCGGCCTGCTCGAGGGCGAAGGCGTGCAGGCCGGGCACGAAGGCCTCGCCCGCGTAGTGTCGCGTCGCGGCCGTCGTGAACTCGAGCATCTCCGGGAACCGCCCCTGCCAGAACCAGACGAAGTACAGGCGCTGCAGGATCACGAGGTCGCGCGGGTGCGCGGCGAGGTGCTCGCGCATCGCGCGCTCCGCCTCGGCGGGCTTGCCGCCGACGAGGAGCGCGAGCGCCTCCGCGTGGCCGCGCTCGCGCGCCGTCTGCGTCGCCGCCGCCGCACGCGCGGCCTCGGCCGCCGCGCGCGCCTCGGCAAAGCGCTCTTCCAGGAACAGGCACACGGCGGCGCCGGCGTGGGCGAGGGCGAGCGCGGGGTCCCGGGCCAGGGCGGCGCGGAACTGCTCGAGCGCGTCGGCGCGCCACCCCAGGAGGCCCTCGACGCCGCGCGCGTAGCTCTCGAGCGCGGAGACGCAGGACGTGGTCACCGGGAGCCCGTAGGCGTCGTGGCGCATGACGGACATCCTAGCGCGAATTATTCACGAACGGCCGCCGAGGGAGCCGGGCGGGTGGCCCCGCCCGACTCACGTGACGACCGTGCGTGAACGATGCGCGCTAGCCAACGCCGCCGGCGTCGCCGAGGCAGCCGGCGAGGAACGCGACGGCCCGCCGCTCGGCCCAGGACCGGACGCGCCAGGGCCACGGGCCCTCGATGAAGCCGGCGTGGCCGCCCCGCGGCGGGAACTCCGCCCGCACGCACGGCGGCAGCGCGCGCGGATCCGGGAGCGCCTCGGGCGGCACGATCGGGTCGTCGAGCGCGTTGATCAGGAGCGTCGGCCGGCGCACGCGCGGAAGCCACGGCGCCGAGCTCGCGCGCGTCCAGTAGTCCAGCTCGTCGGCGAAGCCGCCGAGCGGCGCCGTCACGGCGCGGTCGTAGGCGGCGAAGGTGCGGGCGACGAGCGCGGCCGGGACGTCCACGCGGCACGCGAAGGCGGGGTCGCGCGCGGCCTTCGCGCGCACCTTGGCGCGCATCGTCCTTAAGAAATTCGCCGTGTAGACCCGGCGGCGCAGTCCGGTGTCGAGCGCCCGAGCGCACGGCGTCAGGTGGAACGGCGTGGAGATCGCCACCGCGCCGGCGAGCTGCGGCGGCGCTCCGTCGGCGCGCTCGCCGAGCCACTTCACGAGCACGTTGCCGCCGAGCGAGACGCCGGCGGCCAGGAGCCTGAGGTCGGGCTCGCGGGCGAGGAGGCGGCGCACGATCTCGTCGAGGTCCCCGGTCTCCCCGGAGTGGTAGAAGCGGGGCGCCCGGTTCAGCTCGCCGCTGCACGAGCGGAAGTTCAGGACCGCCGCGCGCCAGCCGCGGGCGACGGCGCCCCGCGCCAGCCCGACCGCGTAGTGCGAGCGCGAGGAGCCCTCGAGGCCATGGAGGACGAGCAGGAGCGTCGTCGAGGGCGACCCGGGCTCGACCCAGTCGAGGTCGAGGAAGTCGCCGTCGGGCGTGGCGACCCGCTCCCGCCGCGCCGCGAGGCGGTCGCGGCGGAAGAGGGGGCCCCAGATCGTCTGCGCGTGAGGGTTCCCGGCCCACCAGGCGGGCCGGAAGCCGTCGCCGTCTAGTCCTGGCCCTGCAATAGGAGCTTCACGACCTCCGGCGCCATCTCCCGGGCCCGCTGGTCGAGCTCGGCCTCGGTGAGGTTCGCGATCGGGTGCGGCATGATCAGGAACCTGTACGTCGGCACGCCCCACTGCCGCGCCATCGCGCGGCCCGTCACCTCGAACACGTCCGTGACGATGGACGCCGAGGGCACGCCCTTCCGCTCCAGCAGGATTCCGTCGAGCACACTGCCCGACGAGCAGGAGCCTCAGTCGCCGACGCCCGCGACCATCACGTCGCAGGCCCGGGACAACTCCCCGATGATCTCGTCGTGCGCCGGCACGCTCGAGTTGTGCTTGCGGAACATCGTCCACCCGGCCGCGCCGTACTCCGCCTTGAGGATGTCGCCGATCCGGGCGAGCAGCCGGTCCGAGTTGAACTTCGTGTTCTCGATGAGCCCGATGCGCTTGCCCTCGAGGGAGCGCGGACGATCCACGTAGGTGATCGGCCGCGCGCTCACCTCGACGGTGGGGTCGAGGATCTCGATCATCGCTTGACCTCCTTGGTCACTGCCTGTGAGCTCCTGACGCTCGACCAGCCCGGGATGTAGCAGGAGAAGGCGCCGGCGCGCCCGCCCGCCGCGACGACGAGGATGTCGTCGGGCGAGACGAGGAGCGGCCGGAGCCTGGCGTCGTCGCCCGGCTGGAGCGCGCCGGACATGCGCTGCGTGCGCTTGAGGTGCGCGTGGCTGTTCTGCGTGTGCTCCCAGAGGAACTGGCGGATCCGCTTCTTGTCCCAGCCGTCGCCGGCGATCGTGCGCATGTGCTCGCCGGCCAGCACGACGCAGTAGTGCGGCTGGCCCATCACGTTGCCGGAGATGCGCATGTCGTCGGCGAGCGTGGTGAGCACGCCCTCGGCGGTGTTCGAGAGCTGGTTGTAGAACTGCCGCGGCGCCTCCGCGGCCATCACCGTCACCGTGCTCTGCTCGGCGCGGAAGCCGCGCTCGACGTGGAGCGGCGTCCACGGGCTGTCGGCCTCGTTCTCGGCGATCACGTACGAGAGCTTCCCGGGGTGGCCGAGCGTGCCGCGGTCGAGCGTGCCGGGTCGCGAGCCGCACACGTTGCGCATCACCAGGCGCACGGCGCGCCCGAGCGTGAGGTTGGCGCGCCAGCCCGGGCCGAAGAGGTTGTCGCCCGCGTTGACGTCGAGCTCGCGCGCGATCGGCCCGTTGACGATCATGAGGACGCCCGCGCCCGCGGTGGACGTGCCCGGGCCGTGGTAGCTCCAGCGCGGGTCGGCGATCCCCTCGACCGCCGCGACGACGATCGGCATGTACTCGGGCCGGCAGCCCGCCAGCACCGCGTTGATCGCGACCTTCTCGGCCGTGATGGACACCGCGCGGTGGGCGACGAAGCCGATCTCCTGCGTGGGCGCCAGGCGCGCGGCCTCCAGCAGCGCGCGGACCTTGTCCTCGGTGGGCGGGACCACGGGCAGGCCGTCGGACCAGCCCTGCGCGAAGCAGAACTCGATCGCGTCCGCCGGGCCCTCGACCTGGTACCGCTTCGACGTGAGCGCTGCGGGCATCGCACCCTCCTGGGACGCGGCGCGGCGCGCCGCGATGGCCGCCACGCTACCACCCGGCCGGGGACTCGCGCAAGCTCGCGACGGCCGCGCGCAGGACGCGCTCGATGTCGTCGGAGACGAACGGCTTCATGACGGCCGGACGGCCGCTCGCCGCGATGAACGCGCGGGTGTCGTTGCTGATCACGTCGCCCGTGCTGAAGATCACCCGGCGCGCGACCTCGGGATGCTCCCGCACGAGCGCCTCGAAGACGGCCCGCCCGTCGATCTCGGGCATCTTCACGTCCAGCAGGATCAGGTCGTACGCCTCGCCCCGTGCGATGCGCTCGAGCGCGGTCCGCCCGTTCGCGGCGGTGGAGACCTGGTGGCCGGCCGTCTCGAGGATCTCGGCGAGCAGGCTCAGGATCTCGGGCTCGTCGTCCACCGCGAGGACCCGCAGGCGCGTGGGCGCGGCCGCCGCCGCCGGCGCGGCGGGCGCGGCCGGGGCAGCAGCGGGCGCGGCCGCGCCGGCCGGGAGCTCGACGACGAAGCGCGCGCCGCCGCCGGGAACGTTCTCGGCCGCGATCTCGCCCCCGTGAGCCTTCACGATGCCGTAGCAGATCGAGAGCCCGAGGCCGGTCCCCTGCCCCGGCGGCTTCGTCGTGAAGAACGGGTCGAAGATCCGGCCGAGGATCGCCGCCGGGATCCCCGGGCCCGTGTCCTCGACCTCGAGCCGGACCTTCCCGGCGCCGGGCACGATCCGGATCGTGACGACCCGCGCGCGCTCGAGCCCCGCCATCGCGTGCATCGCGTTCTGCAGCAGGTTGAGCAGGACCTGCAGGAGCTGGTTGGGATCGGCCGCGATCTCGACGGCCTCGGCCGGGAAGTCCTTGACCACCTCGATCGTGCCGACCCGGAGCTGGTAGGCGAGGAGGTCGAGCGCCTGGTCCATGAGCTCGCCGAGCCGCACGGGACGCTGCTCGGGCGGCTGCTGGCGGGCGAACGTCAGCAGGTTCTTCACGATCTTCGCGGCGCGCTCGGCCTGCGCGTTGATCTGGCCCAGCCGCCGCTTGATGCGCTCCGGGAGGTCGGGCGTGGCCGCGAGGAGGTGGGCGAAGCCGGTGACGACCGTGAGCGGGTTGTTCAGCTCGTGGGCGACGCCCGAGATGAGGCCGCCGAGCGTCGTGAGCTTCTCGCTCTGGCGCATCCGCTCCTCGGTCCGCCGCCGCTCCCCGACGTCGTCGAAGTAGACCGAGAGGCCGTCCGGCGAGGGGTAGGCGCGCACCTCGAACCACGCGTCGCGGGGCGGATAGAACTCCTCGAACCGCACCGTCACCTGCTCGGCCATCGCCCGCCGGTACTCCCGGAAGAACGTCGAGCCGACCGCGTCGGGATACGCGTCCCAGATGCCGCGCCCGAGCAGCTCCTGCCGCCGGCGCCCCAGGAGCTGCTCCGCCTGGCGGTTCACGTAGGTGAACCGCTCCTGGCGGTCGAGCGCGAAGAAGCCGTCGCCGATGGACTCGAGGATGTTGCGGACCGACTCCTCCGCCCGGCGCCGCTCGGTGATGTCGCGCGTGTTCACGATGATCCCCGCCACCACGGGGTCGTCGAGCATGTTCTTGCCGACGCCCTCGAGCATCCGCCAGGAGCCGTCGCGGTGGCGGAAGCGGAACTCGAGCGACGCGATGGCGCCCGGCACGTCCCGCTGGGTGCCGATCGCCCTGGCCACCGCGGGGACGTCGTCCGGGTGGACCAGGTCGCGCGCGTCCCGGCCGAGCAGCTCGCCCGGCTGGTAGCCGAGCACGCGCTCGACCGCGGGGCTCTCGTAGCGGATCCGGTTCTCGCGGTCGATCACCGTCACGATGTCGAGCGCGTTCTCGGTGAGCGCGCGGAAGTACTCCTCGCTCCGGCGGAGCGTCTCGACCGCGCGCGCGTGCTCGCCCCGCATCCGCAGCGCCTCGAGCCCGTACGCGGTGTCGGCCGCGAGCTCCGAGATCAGCCGCACCTCCTCGGGATCGAAGGCGTCGGCCTCGACCGCGTAGATCGTCATGACGCCGCGCCGCTCCCGGTCCAGCGCGAGCGGCACGGCCAGCACCGAGGCGAAGCCGCGGGCCAGCGCCTCGTCGCGCCACGGCGCGAACGCGGGGTCGCCGAGCAGGTCCCGGCAGACGCTCGGCTGCCCGGTCCGGGCCGCGACGCCCGCGGGGCCGCGCCCGCGCTCGGTGTCGGCCCACGTGACCTGGAGCGTTGCCAGGTAGCCCTCCTCGAGCCCCGCGCAGGCGACGGGCCGCACGGTCCGGCCGGGATCGTCCTCCGCGACGCCGGCCCAGGCGAAGCGATAGCCGCCGACGTCGACGACGATGCGGCAGATCTCCCGCAGGAGCGCCTCCGGGTCGGTCGCGCCCAGGAGCGCGTCGTTGCAGGCGCCGAGCGCCCGGAGCGCGCGGTTGGCCCGGCGCAGGCTTTCCGCGGCCTGCAGGCGCGCGGTGATGTCCCGGGCGACAATGGAGACGCCGGCGAGCCGGCCGGCGTGCACGATCGGCGACACGCTCAGCGACACGTGCACGGGGCTGCCGTCCTTGCGCCGCCGCACCGTCTCGTAACCCGAGACGTGCTCGCCCCCGCGAAGCCGTCGCCGGATGTCACGGATCTCGTCGACGCGCTCGGGCGCGGCCGTCATCTCGATGGACCGGCCGATCGCCTCGGCGGCGCCGTAGCCGTAGAGCCGCTCGGCGCCCGCGTTCCAGCTCTGGATCACGCCCTCGGGCGTCGTCCCGATGACCGCGTCCTCGGACGACTCCACGATCGCCGCCAGCCAGCCCCGCGCCTCGGCCGCGCGCTTCGCGGCGGTCACGTCCTCGAGGTTCCCCTCGTACACGAGGACCCGACCGTCCCGGTCGCGGACGGCGCGGACCTTCATCCGCACGTCGAGCACCGCGCCGTCCCGGCGGCGCCAGCGTGCCTCGAAGTCGTGCACGACGCCGTCGCGCTCGATCGCCTCCAGGAAGCGGCGCCGGTCCGCGAGGTCCACGTACAGCGCGGGCGTCCCGACCGCCCGGAGGGACTCGAGGTCCGGGTAGCCCAGCATCTGGAGCATCGCGGGGTTCGCGTCCAGGATCCGGCCCTGGGGCGTCGTCCGGAGCAGCGCGGTCGGCACGGCCTCGAAGAGCGCGCGGTAGCTCGCCTGGCTCTCGCGAAGCGCCGCCTCCGCCCGGCCGAGCGCCGTCGGGCGCCCGGCCCGTGGCGGCGAGGCTTTCTGTCTGCGCGGCCGCGGCTTGCCCACCATCCCTCCCTTCTCACCCTTGGGTGCGCGGTTCCAGGGTAGCAGACCGCCCCGCGGATCGAGAAGAATGGGGCCGGCCGCGCCGCGACGTCACGCCCGCGCCCGCGCGCGGCTGCCGGTCTCGAGCGTCAGGCAGGCGAAGCCGAGGGCCATGACCTGCACGCCGCCCGCCACCAGGAAGGACGCGGTGAAGCCGCCGGTCGTGTCCGCGATCCAGCCGAGGACGATCGGGAACACCATGCCGCCGACGAAGCACGCGGCGTTGGTCACGCCCGCCGCGGTGCCCGCCAGCTCGGCCGGGAACATCTCGACGATCATCGCGAACGGGATGATCATGCCGCCGACCAGGAGGCCCGCCGCCCCCGCGGCCGCCGCGGCGCCCGCGGCGCCGAGGCCCGGCACCGCGAGCGCGAAGACGAAGCACACCGCGGCGCTCGCCGCCTGGCCGAAGAGGTAGACCGGCTTGCGCCGGCCGAGGCGGTCGGAGACCAGGCCGGCGAGCGGCCAGGAGACGATCGTCCCCGCCGTGACGAGACTCGTCATCGCCCCGGCCTCCGCCTGCGTGAGCCCGAGGCTCTGCGCGAGGAACGCCGGCAGGAACGTGACGAAGCTGAAGTAGCCGCCGTACGCGAACAGGACGGACAGGTTGAGCGGCCAGAGCGCGCGCGTGGCGAGCACGCGCCGGAGGCTTCCCCGCGGGCCCGCCGGCGCCGCCGCGTCGCGCCGGTCGCCAGGCAGCAGGAGCAGGATCAGCGCGAGCGCCGCGAGGGCCGGCACGAGCGTGGCCAGGTACGCGCGCCGCCAGCCCAGCAGCGCCGCCCCCCAGGGGACCAGCACGAGCGCCAGCGTGCCGCCGACGCCGCCGCCCGCCGAGAGGAGCCCGGTGGCGCGCCCGCGCTCCGCCGCCGGGAACCACTCGGTGACGAGCCGCATGCTGGGCACCCAGACGGCCGCGGCGCCGAGCCCGACGAGCATGCGCGCGCCGAGCGCGCCGAGGAAGGTCCCACTCGCGGCGAACGCGACGGCGCCGAGCGCGAGCAGCGCCATGCACGCGAGCATCACGCGGCGCGAGCCCCAGCGGTCGGCGACGACGCCGATCGGGATCTGCGCGGACATGTACGTCCAGAAGTACGCCGTCTGGATCGTCCCCGCCGCCGCGTAGCCGAGGCCGAGGTCCGCGACGAACGTCGGGATGAGCGGGGCGAACGCCATCCGGTGCAGGTGCGTCTGCACGAACGCGACGACGCAGACGCCGAGGACGACCCACCGGTAGCGCGCGCCCGTCACCGCCGCCTCCGGCCGCCCGCGAGCGTCACCGCGGCGGCGGCCGCCACGGCGAGCGCGGCGAGCAGGAACGCCTCGCCGTACGCCGCCTGGAAGCCGACGGCCGCGCGGCGCACGGCGACGATCTGGGCGAAGCTCGCCACGCCCGTCACCACCCCGAGCGTGCGCGCGAGGAAGGTGAAGCCGCCGGCGGCGCCCTGCTGGCCCGCCGGGAAGGCCATGAGCACGAGCGTCATGTTCGGCACCTGGAAGAGCCCGAGGCCGAGCCCGGCGGCGAACAGCGCGAGCGCCAGCAGGCCGAGCGGCGTCGCGGCGCCGGCCTGGCTCAGCCCGAGCAGCCCCGCGGCCTCCAGCACGAGCCCCGCGAGCATCAGCGCGCGCGCCCCGACGCGCGCCGCGAGCCGCCCCGCCGCGGGCGCCGCCGCGGCCATGCCGAGCGGCGTCAGCATGAACAGGAGGCCCCCGAGCGTCGCCGAGAGGCCGCGCGCGCTCACGAGGTAGAACGGCGTCAGGAGCCAGATCGCGAAGATCGACGCGTTGGCGACGAACGAGAGCGCGCCCGGCCCGAGCACCGCCGCGCGCAGCACGTCGCGGGCCCCGACCAGCCGCGCGCCCGTCGCGGCGCGCGCGGCCCCCGACCCGAGCGCCCACGCGAGCAGGACGAGCGCCAGCGGCAGGCGCGCGTGGAAGACCGCGCGCCAGCCGAACCCGTCCACGAGGAGCCCGGCGACGAGCGGCCCCGTCGCGAAGCCCAGGCCGATCGCGCCGCTGAGGAAGCCGATCCGCCGCGGCCGCTCGGCGCCGGCGGCGCCGAGCGTGACGAGCGCGGGCGTGGTGCCGTAGACGAGGCCGCCGCCCAGGCCCTGCAGCGCGCGCCCGGCGAGCAGGACGCCGAAGGCCGGCGCGATGGCGCAGACGAGGAAGCCCGCCGCGCTCACGAGGAGGCCGCCGCGGAACACGGCGAGGTGGCCGAGCCGGTCGGCCGCGGCGCCGCCGAGGAAGGACGTCACCGCGTAGGTGCCGACGTAGCAGATGATGATCCAGCGCACGCGCTCCGGCGGCTGGCCGAAGGTCGCGGCCATGGCCGGCAGCGCGATGTTGACCATCGAGTCGAGCGACACGACGAACGCGCCGGCCGCCGGGAGCCACCGCTGCACCCGCGTATCATGGCACGAGCCGGCTTGCGGACCGCGCGCGTTCCGCGGTACAACCGCGCGCATGGACATCACGCCGGGAGCCACCGCGGAAGTGCGCACCACCGTCACGCCGGACCGCACGGCCGACGCGATGGGCAACACGGGCGTCCTCGTGCTGGCGACGCCGTTCCTGATCGGCCTCCTCGAGAGCGCCGCGCACGCCGTCCTGGCGCCGCACCTGCCGCCCGGCGCGGGCACCGTGGGCACGATGGTGGAGATGAAGCACCTCGCCGCGACGCCCGTCGGCCTGAGCGTCCGCGCGAAGGCGACGCTGCTCGAGACCGACGGCAAGCGCTTCCTCTTCGGCGTCGAGGCGTGGGACGACCGGGAGAAGGTCGCCGAGGGCCGCCACGAGCGCGTCCTGGTGCCCGACATGCAGAAGCTGATCGCGCGCGCGATGAAGAAGACGCAGGGCTGATGCCGATCCCGATCAACACGGGCGTCGTCGGCAAGGAGTACCCGCCCTGGCCCGTCACGGTCGAGCGCGGGCGGATCAAGGACTTCGCGCGCGCGCTCGGCGACCTGAACCCCTTCTACCTGGACGACCAGGTGGGCGCGGCCTCCGAGTGGGGCGACATCATCGCGCCGCCGACCTTCGCCGCGAGCTTCCGCGACGAGCGCGCCGACAGCGGCGCGCTCCTGCGCGACCTCGGGGTGGACATCTCGCGCGTGCTCCACGGCGAGCAGGAGTTCGAGAGCCACCGCCCGCTGCGGCCCGGCGAGACGTACCTCTGCCGGACGAAGGTCCTGGACATCTACGAGAAGACCGGCAGGAGCGGCCCGATGGCCTTCGTCGTGCGCGAGACGGCGATCACGGACCGCGCCGGCGAGGTCGTCGCGACGATGCGCCACGTCACGGTCGTCCGCCTGTAGGCGCCGCGATGAAGTACGGGCGCGTCTACTTCGAGGACGTGAAGGTCGGCGACGAGCTGCCGCCGCTCGTCAAGGGCCCGATCCAGCAGATCCAGCTCACCCGCTACGCCGGCGCCTCCGGCGACTTCAACCCGATCCACCAGGACGACGAGTTCGCGAAGGCCGCCGGGATGGGCGGCGTGTTCGCCCACGGCATGCTCTCGATGGGCTTCGTCGCCCAGGCCCTCACCGACTGGGCGGGCGCCGGGACGGTGCGAAAGCTCGGCGTCAGGTTCGCCGCCCTGGTCCGGCTCGGGGACGTCGTCACGTGCCGCGGCCGGGTGCTCGCCAGGTCGTCCAGGGCCGACACCCACCTGGTGGACCTCGAGGTGTGGGCGGAGAACCAGCGGGGCGAGAAGGTCGTCGCCGGCAAGGCGACGCTCGCCCTGCCCTCCCGCGTCTGACCGTCCCGCCCCCCCGGCCCTCCCCGGGAATACGTGAGCACGCCGGCGGGTTTTCTAGGGCACCTGCGCCATTCCGCGACCCGAGGGAGGTGATTGCGTGATCCGACAGACCCTGGGAGCCCTCTCCGTCGTCGCCGTCCTCGGCATGGGCGCCGCCCCCGCAGCGCTCGCCCAGAAGGCCAACCCGTGCGCGGCCAAGAACCCCTGCGCCGCCAAGGCGGCCAACCCGTGCGCCGCCAAGAACCCCTGCGCGGCCAAGAATCCTTGCGCCGCCAAGGCGGCCAACCCCTGCGCGGCGAAGAACCCGTGCGCGGCCAAGAACCCCTGCGGCGCGAAGAAGTAGCGGGAGCAGTGAACGAACCGGCCCGGGGCCGCGGGGACGCGGCGGCCCCGGGTCGCCCTGTCTCGAGGAGGCACGGAATGACGTCACTCGCCAGAGTCATCGCGGTCGGGGCGGTCCTCTCGGCCGCCGTCGCCCGAGCCGCGGCCGGTGCCGACGCGACGCCGGAGATCCTCGTCGCCCAGGCCAAGAACCCCTGCGCGGCCAAGAACCCCTGCGCCGCCAAGAACCCGTGTGCCGCGAAGAACCCCTGCGCGGCCAAGAATCCCTGCGCCGCCAGCGGCAAGGTCGATCCCAAGCTCATCACCCGGCCCCACGGCACCAGGCTCGCCGCGGGCAAGGCAGCCGACCTCCTGAAGCAGGGTGAGCAGCTCTGGAACGACAAGAAGCTCAGCACCAACGGCCTGGCGTGCAGCACCTGCCACCAGAACAACGCCGCGTTCCAGGCGAGCTTCGCCAAGCCCTACCCCCACGCGGTCGCGATG
>Ga0156035_1127_pt1 | contig 17487 bp, 20 predicted proteins | sample RifCSPlowO2_02_FD_107689 | JGI IMG/M metagenome (GOLD analysis project Ga0156035, IMG submission 107689) | Candidatus Rokubacteria bacterium RIFCSPLOWO2_02_FULL_73_56 | reverse complement strand
CGCGCGCCCGCCACGGACGGGGCGCCGCGCTGGACCTCGCCGCTGGCAGCGATGAAGAGGTCCTCCATCGTCGGCTCCACCGGCCGCAGCTCGAGCGGGTCGCCGAGCGCCGCGGCGAGGCGCGCGCGAAGCTCCCCGGCGAGGTCGGCGCCCGCGCCCGCGACGATGTGCAGGCGGTCGCCCATGAGGTGGGAGCGGAGCGGCAGGTCCTGCGCCGCCAGCAGGTCGCGCGCGCGGGCCAGCGCCGGCGCCCGCAGCTCCCACACCGAGCCCGGCACGGTGTGGCGCAGGCGTTCGGGCGCGTCCGCGGCGCGGATCCGGCCGCGGTGGATCAGCGCCACCCGGTCGCACTGCTCGGCCTCGTCCATGTACGGCGTGGCGACGACGAGCGTCAGCCCGCGGCCGGCCACGTCGTGCAGGATCTCCCACAGCTCGCGCCGGGACATGGGATCGACGCCGTTGGTCGGCTCGTCGAGCAGGAGCAGCTCGGGGGCGTGGATCAGGGTCGAGCAGAGGTGGAGCTTCTTCTGCATGCCGCCCGACAGCCGCCCCGCGCGCCGGCCCCGGAACGGCGCGAGCCGGCTCCACCGGAGCAGCTCCTCCTTGCGCTCCTCGCGCACCCGGGCGGGCACCCCGTAGAGGTCGGCGAAGAAGTCGAGGTTCTCGTCCACCGAGAGCGCGCCGTAGAGCGTGAACTCCTGCGCGACGTAGCCGATCCGCGGGTGGAGCCGGGCGGCGTCCTCGACCACGTCGTGACCGAGCACGCGCGCGCGGCCCGCCGTCGGATCGAGCACAGCCGCGAGGATCTGGAGCAGCGTCGTCTTGCCGGCGCCGTTCGGGCCGATCAGGCCGAACATCGTCCCCGGCGCGACCTCGAGGTCCACCCCGTCGAGCGCGGTGACCGTGCCGAAGCGCCGCACGACGCCCGTGGCCTCGATCGCCGGCGCCATCGCCCTACGCCCCGCCGCCCGCGATGCGCGCGTCGACGGGCATGCCGGGCTTGAGGACGCCGCCCGGGTTGCGCAGCGCGAGCTTGACGGCGAACACGAGCTTCACCCGCTCGTCCTTCATGTGGACGTCGCGCGGCGTGAACTCCGCCTGCTCGGCGACCTCGGCGACGACCGCGTCGAAGGCGCGCCCGGGAAAGGCGTCGGTGTAGACGCGCGCCGGGGCGCCGAGTCGGACGCGGCCGAGCTCGGCCTCGGCGACGTACACCTTCGCGTAGAGCCGCGCGAGGTCCACGAGCGTCACGAGCGGCGTGCCGCTCGCCACCACCTCGCCCGGCTCCACGAGCTTCCGGAGCACGGTTCCGGTGAAGGGCGCCGTGACCGTCGTGTCGGCGAGGTTCGCGCGCGCCAGCGCGCGGGCCGCTTCGGCGGCCTCGACCTCGGCGGCCGCCGCCGCCACGGCCGCGCGCGCCTCGGCCACCTGCGCCGCCGCCGTGCGCGCCTCCAGGCGCCGCACCTCGACGGCCACGCGCGAGGCGCGCGCGAGCTCCACGGCTTCCGCCGCCTGGGCGGCCTGCTTCCCGGCCGCGTCGACCGTCGCCCGGGCCACCTCCCACGCGGTGCGGCTCCTGTCCGCCTGCTGGGCCGCGATCAGCTCGCGCCGGAAGAGCTCCCGGGACCTCGCGTCGTCCCGCGCCGTGTTGTCGAGATCCGCCTCGGCCTGGCGGAGCCGGGCGCGCGCCGTGCCGAGCGCGGCGTCGGCCTCGCCGATCCGTGCGCGGGACTCGCGCGCCGCGAGCTCCACGGCGGTCACGGCCGCCTCGGCACGGCGCTCGGCGGCCGCGACGCGGGCCCGCGCCTCCTCGAGCCGCTCGCGCGCCGCGTGGACCCCGTGCTCGCCCTGCGCGAGCTGGGCCCGGACCTGCTCGGAGCCGAGCTCGGCGATCGTCCGCCCGGAGGCGACGCGCTCGCCCTCGCGCACGGCCAGGCGGACGATCCTGCCGCCGACCTTCGCGCCCACGGCCGCCTGGTCGCCCTCGACCCGGCCGCTCGTCTCGACGACCGCCGGGTCGTGCGGCGTGGGCCGCCACGCGACCCACGCGACCAGCGCCAGCGTCGAGAACACGACGGCTGCGAGTCCCAGCGCCCGCCACGTCATCGTCGCTCCTCTCGCCATCGGTCTCCCCTCGATACCCCCTCGGGGTATTCAAGAACCGGGCCAGGCGGCTTCCGTGGCGGAACGCGGCCGGATCCGGCCACGTTCGCCTGGGATTCGTGGTGCGCGTGCACCAGGTGGGGCGGTGGCTCCCCGCCGGCCGTGTACCCCTACGGGGTATTATTCCCGGGCAGGGTGCCGGGATCGCCGGCGCGCCAGCCCGCGGCCACGCGCGCCCGCCGGCTGACAAATTGTCGGGGCGCCGAGCCGCGGGCGGCCGTCGCCGACGTTCCGTCAGAAGGCTGGGCGTGACCGTGCCCGTGCCGCGCCGTAACCACGGGAATTTCCGGGGCTCTCGCCGCCCCACGCCGTGGCATCGCCGTTGCTCCGTGTCTTCCGTGACGGCGAAGGAATGACATGACGGCGGACAGATCGCCCACGATGCTCCTCGCGCTCGTCGTCTGGCTCTGCGCGCTGCCGTTCGTGTTCCTGCTGGTGATGCCGCTGCTCGGCTTCCGCGCCGCCCTGGGCGTCGCGCTCGCGCTGCTGCTCGGCATCGCCCTGGTCTGCTGGGCGCTCTGCAGCGTCGGCCGGAGTCCACGGGGGATCGCGCCGTGACGCTCGCGCCTCGGGCCGACGACGCGGAGGCGTGGGAGCGGGCGACAGAGGCGGCCTGGCGCGAGTTCGTCGCACGGTGGCGTCGGCGACGCGCGCCGGCCGCGCTGCGCGAGCGCATCGTCGCGGCCCTGGAAGCCCTCGAGGCGCGTGAGGCGCCACGGGAAGGAGACGAGTCGCATGGTTGAGCCGACGATCCCTCCGCCGCCGGTCGGGCGCCGCTCGCTCCTCGGCTGGTTCCTCGGCACCGGCGCCGGCGCCTTCTTCGCCTCGGTGGCCTACCCGATCACGAGGTTCGTCATCCCGCCGAAGGCGGAGGAGTCGAGCGCGGCGACGGTCACGCTCGACATCAAGCCGGCCAGCCTCAAGGCGAACTCCGGGCAGATCTTCAAGTTCGGCGGCCGGCCCGGGATCCTCGTGCGGACGCCGGCCGGGGAGCTGAAGGCCTTCAGCGCCGTCTGCACGCACCTCGGCTGCACGGTGCAGTACCGCGAGGACCTGCAGCACATCTGGTGCGCGTGTCACAACGGCCACTTCGACCCCCTCACCGGGCGGAACATCGGCGGGCCGCCGCCGCGGCCGCTCGACGCCTACACGGCCAACGCGCGCGGCGACAAGGTCGTCGTCTCGCGCAACGCGACCGCGTGAGGAAGGAGACCCGATGAAGCGGACCTGGCTCTGGCTCGGCGCAGGCGTGGTGGCGCTGGCGTTGTTCGCTGGTCCTTCGCTCGGCATCGACGGCAGCAAGATCCTCTGGGTGCTGTTCCTCCTGGCCTGCCCGCTCATGCACTTCCTCGGCTTCCACGGCCACGGCGGCCACGGCCAGAGCGGCCACGCTCACGGCGAGCCCGGGCGGGCGGCGCCCGATGCCCGGCCTCCGCAACTCAAGGGGCCCGACGAGGCCTGAGGCGTGGAGCTTCTCCGCGACTGGTACATCCTGCTGAGCCGCGTGAGCGCCGCGGTCACCGTCCCGGTGGGCGAGCTGGCGGCGCGGATCGACGCGCCCCTCGCCAGCGCGTTCCTGTTCGGGCTGATCGGCGCCGTCGCGCCCTGCCAGCTCACCACGAACGCCTCGGCCATGGCCTACGTGGGCCGCCAGGGCACGCGCTGGGCGGCCGCGCGCGAGGCAGTCGCGTTCGTCGCGGGCAAGGTGGTCGTCTACAGCCTGTTCGGGGGCCTGGCCCTCCTGCTCGGCGCGCAGCTCGGCGCCGCGGCGGTGCCGCTGGCGATCCTCACCCGCAAGGCGCTCGGCCCGGTCCTGATCCTGCTGGGCCTCGCACTCCTCGGCGTCGTCCGGCTGCGCGGCGGGTTCGGCACGCGCCTCGCCCAGCGAATACGCGCCCTCGGGCCCCGCTCGGGCACCGGCGGCGCGTTCGCCATGGGCGCGACCTTCGCGCTGGCCTTCTGCCCGACGCTCTTCTGGCTCTTCTTCGGGCTGACCCTGCCGCTGGCGCTGTCCGCGCCGGGCGGCGTCGTCTTCCCCGCGCTCTTCGCCGCGGGGACCGGCGTCCCGGTGCTCGCGCTCGGCGCGCTGCTCGCGGCGGGCGCGCCGGTCGACGGGCGAGCGGCGCTCGGCCGCGCCGGCCGCGTGCTCACCCGGCTCAGCGGGATCGTGTTCGTCCTGCTGGGCCTGCACGACACCCTGATCTACTGGGCGCTGTGAGGACTCCATGACCGCGACCCTCGGCACCGCAAGCCTCGGGCTGGCGCTCGCGCTGGCCCTCGCCGGCCTCCTCGCTCCGCTGGTCGCCCGACGGCAGGCGGTCACGCTCGGGCGCGCCGCACTCGCCGGACAGGTCGTGCTCGTGACGCTGGCGGGCGGGCTCCTGACCTGGGCGCTCGTCACCGGCGACTTCGGCCTCAAGTACGTCGCCCACAACAGCTCGCTCCGCACGCCGCTCTACTACCGGATCACCGGGCTCTGGGCCGCGCTCGAGGGCTCGCTGCTGCTCTGGGAGTGGATGCTCGTGGCGTTCGCGGGCCTCGTCGCGTGGCAGCACCGGCGACGCCAGACGGAGCTGATGCCCTGGGTCCTCGCCGTCCTCTCGACCGTCTCCGCGTTCTTCCTGACCGTCCTCGTCTTCGCCGGCAACCCCTTCGAGCGCCTCTGGCCCGTGCCGCCCGACGGGCGCGGGCTCAACCCGCTCCTCGAAGACGCCGACATGTTCTCCCACCCGCCGCTGCTCTACGCCGGCTTCGTCGCGCTCACCATCCCCTACGCCTTCGCGATGGCCGCGCTCGTCACCGGGCGCCTCGACGCGGGCTGGACCGCCACGACGCGGAAGTGGACGATCGGCGGCTGGCTCTTCCTCACGCTCGGCAACCTCTTCGGCGGCTGGTGGTCGTATCACGTGCTCGGCTGGGGCGGCTACTGGGCGTGGGACCCGGTCGAGAACGCGGCGTTCCTGCCGTGGCTGCCCGCGACGGCGTTCCTGCACTCGATCCAGATCCAGGAGCGCCGGGGGATGCTGAAGGTCTGGAACCTCTCGCTCATCATCGTGGCGTTCGCGCTCACGATCTTCGGCACCTTCCTCACCCGGAGCGGCGTGCTCTCCTCCGTGCACGCCTTCTCCTCGGGCCCGGTCGGCGGGCTGTTCCTGGGCTTCCTCGCCCTCGTGCTCCTGGGCTCGTTCAGCCTGGTCGTGCTGCGCGCCGACCGCCTCCGCGCGCAGCCCGAGCTCGACGCGATGGTGAGCCGCGAGACCACGTTCGTCCTCGCCAACGTCCTCCTGGCCGCCGCGACCTTCACGGTATTGCTCGGGACGATCTTCCCGCTGCTCGCCGAGGCCGTGAGCGGCGTCAAGCTCTCCGTCGGGGCCCCCTACTTCTCGCGCGTCACCGTCCCGCTGTTCCTCGCGCTGCTCCTGCTGATGGCCGTCGGCCCGCTCATCGCCTGGCGGAAGGCCTCCCTCGACAACCTCCGCCGCAACTTCCTCTGGCCGGCCGCGCTCGCCGCCGCCGTGGCCGCGGCCCTCGTCGGCGTCGGCGTCCGCGACCCCTGGCCGCTCCTGGCCTTCGCGCTCTCGGCGTTCGTCGTCTTCACGATGACGCTGGACACGTGGCGGGCGGTGCGCGCGCGGCGGGCGATCGCCGGCGAGCGCGTGCCCGCCGCGCTCGCCACGCTCCTGCGGCGCAACCAGCGGCGCTACGGCGGCTTCGTGGTCCACCTCGGCGTGGTCCTGCTCGTCATCGGCATCACGGGCTCGATGAACTTCAGCGACGAGCGGACGGCGACCGTGGCGCCGGGCGAGCGCGTCGAGCTCGGCCGGTTCTCGCTGCGCTTCGAGGGGCTCCGGGTCGTCGAGCGGGCCACGCACGAGCGCGTCGAGGCGGCGTTCCGGGTCTTCAACGACCGGCACGACCTCGGAACGCTCGCGCCGGCGCTCAAGTTCTTCCCCACCCAGCAGTCGCCGCTCGGCCGCGCGGTGCTGCGCATGGGCTGGAAGGACGACCTCTACGTGATCCTGTCGGGGCTGAGCCCGCTCCGGGAGGGGCAGGCGACGGTGAAGGTCATGGTCCGGCCGCTCGTGAGCTGGATCTGGATCGGGGGCGGGGTGATGATGCTGGGCACCGTGCTCGCCCTCTGGCCGTTCGGCCCGGCGCGCGAGGAGGCGTGAGGTGGCCTGGCGACGGCTCGTCCTCGTGTTCCTCCTCGGCGTGCCGCTCGTCGCGGTCCTCGCGTATGGGTTCACCCGCGATCCGCGCGAGATCCCCTCCCCGCTGATCGGCCGCCCCGCCCCGTCGTTCACGCTGCGGCTGATGGACGGGCGGGAGCTGAGCCTCGTCGATCTCCGGGGCAAGGTCGTCTTCCTCAACTTCTGGGCCTCGTGGTGTCCGCCGTGCCGCGCGGAGGCGCGCGACCTCGAGGCCGCATGGCGGCGGCACCGGGACGCCGACGTCGTGTTCCTCGGCGTCAACATCCAGGACACCGATGCCAAGGCCCGTGCGTTCCTGCGGGAGTTCGACGTGACGTACGCGAACGGCTTCGACCCCCGCAACCGGGTCGCCATCGACTACGGCGTCTGGGGCATCCCGGAGACGTTCTTCCTCGACCGCACGGGCCGCATCACGTACAAGCACGTGGGCGCTCTCGGGACCGGGATCATCCACGCGAAGCTCGAGGAGGCGCGCCAGGGCGTCGCGAGCCGCCTGGAGGGCAAGGGTGAGTACCGCTCGATCCAGTAGCCTCCTCGGCGCCGCCCTCGCGCTGCTCCTCGCGCTGGCCGCGCCGGCCGGCGCCGTCCAGGACGACCTGGACGCGCAAATGCTCGCGGTCGCCTCCGGGCTCCGGTGTCCGGTGTGCCAGAACCTCTCCGTGGCCGACTCGACGTCCGAGCTGGCGCGCGACATGCGCGCGCTGATCGTGGACCAGCTCCGCGCCGGCGAGACGCCCGAGGAGATCCGCGCGTACTTCGTCTCGAAGTACGGCCCGTGGATCCTGCTCGCGCCGCCGGCGCGCGGCGTCGGCCTGCTCGTCTGGGTCCTGCCGGGGCTCGGCGCCGCGCTCGGGCTCGGCGGCGCGATCCTGGCGCTCCGGCGCTGGGCACGCCGGCGCGCGCCGTCGTCGGAGCCCGGCGCCGAGGCGGCGGCGCTCGAGCGGGTGCGGGCGCTCGTGTCGGGCGCTCGGGGCGGTGCCCTCGAGCCCGAGGAGGCGTCCCTGGTGGAGGCGCTGCGCGAGCTGGCGTTCGACCACCGCGCGGGCAAGCTCTCGCAGTCGGACTACGAGGAGCTGCGCGACCTCTACGAGCGCCGCGCCGCGGACGCGCTGACGCGGGCCGACCGCGCCCGGCGCGAGGCGGCGGCGCCCCCGCCCGCCGACGACGCCGGCGCGCCGGTGGCCACGCGCCCTCGCCGGCGCGCGTGGCGCTGGGCGACCGCGGCCGTCTGCCTCTTCGCCTTCGGGATCGCCTCCGGCTTCTTCCTCACGCGCTCCCTCCGCGTGCGCGGCGAGGGCTCCATCACGGGCGACGCGCTGACCGGCACCCCCCAGGCCTCCACGCCCACGCCCGTCGACCTCGAGACGCGCGACGTCGGCGCGCTCCTCGCGGCCGGACGCCAGGCGCTGACGCGCGAGGACTACCCGACGGCGATGAAAACGTTCTCGCGCGTGCTGGAGCTCGACGCGGAGCAGCCCGTGGCCAACGCCTACACGGGGCTGCTGCTCCACAAGGGGGGCCACTCGGACCGTGCCCTCGCGGCGTTCGAGCGCGCGCTGGCGCGCGACCCCGTCCTGGCGCCCGCGCTGTGGGGCAAGGGGCTCGTCCTCTACGAGGCGCGGGGCCGACCGGCCGAGGCTCTGCGGGTGTGGGAGACGCTCCTGACGCTCCAGCTCGCCGACGACGACCGCAAGCACGTCGAGCGCATCGTCGCCGAGGCCCGCGTGAAGCTGGCGAAGGCGTCGGCGCCGGCCGCGCGCCGCTGAGTCGCGCGATGTATCCCCTGCTGCTCGAGATCGGCGGCTTCCGGCTCCACAGCTACGGCCTCGCCGTCGCGGCGGCCGTGCTCCTCGCCCTCTGGCTCGCGGGGCGCGAGGCGCGGCGCAAGCGGTTCGGGCCGGCCGTCATCGAGGAGCTGGCGCTCCCGGTCGTGCTCGCGGGGTTCCTCGGCGCGCGCCTGGGGTACGTCGTCGGCTGGGAGCCGGAGCTCCTCTGGCGCGATCCGCTCGGCATCGTCGCGGTGTGGCGCGGCGGCCTGGCGCTGCACGGCGGGCTCGTCGCCGGCTTCGGGGCCGCGATCTGGTTCTGCCGGCGGCGGCGGCTCGCCGCCTGGCGGCTCGCGGATGCGGCCGCGCCCGCGCTCGCGCTCGGCCAGGCTGTCGGACGCCTCGGCTGCTTCCTGAGCGGCGACGCCTACGGGACGCCGGCCGACGTCCCCTGGGCCGTCACGTTCACGAACCCGGCGGCGCTGGCGCCCCTCGGCGTCCCGCTCCACCCGGTCCAGCTCTACGAGGCCGGCCTCGACCTCGTCCTGCTCGCCGTCCTCTGGGGGACGCGGCGCCACCCGGCGTTCGAGGGCCGGCAGTTCGTGCTCTGGGCGGGCGGCTACGCGCTGATCCGCGTCGTCACGGAGACCTTCCGCGGCGACCGCGTGGAGCTCGGGCTCGGCCTCTCGCTGCTCCAGGCCGTGAGCCTCGCCGTCCTCTGGGCCGCCGTCGCCGCCGGCGCCGTGCTGAGCGCGCGCCGCATCATCACCTCGAATCGGGAGACAGACGGATGAAGAACAAGCGACCGCAGACACGGCCGGGCAAGCGGTGGAAGCGCCGCGCCTTCTTCCTGATCGTCGCCGCCTCGATCGTCGGCGTCGTGTGGGTCCTGGCGCCGCCATTCGACCGCGCGGCGCCGCGCCCGCCCGGCAGCGAGCTCGTCGAGATCAAGGGGACGATGGGCGGCTTCTCCACCGCGGAGATCCGGGTCCGGGCCGGGCGCCCGCTGACCGTGCGCCTCACCAGCGTGGACACCCCGTTCCACACGGACGGCGGGGGCAAGCACCAGTTCGCGATCGACGCCCTCGGCGTGAACATCATCGCCCCGCCGCAGGACGCGCGGGAGGCGTCGTTCACGCCGCCGCCCGGCGTCTACGAGTACTACTGCGACGTGTGCTGCGGCGGGCGCGCGAACCCGACGATGCGCGGCAAGCTGATCGTGGAGGCGTAGGATGCGCCCCGGCCGGGTGGTCGCCGGCGCGCTGGCGGCGGTCGCCGTGCTGGGGCTCGCGGCGCTCGTGGGCCTCGGCTCCGTCCGGGCGCCGGCGGCCGACGTGGCGAGCCTGCTGCCCGGCCTCACGCTCGGCACCATCGTCGTCGCCGGCGTGGCCGACGGCTTCAACCCGTGCGCCTTCACGGTCCTGCTCCTGTTCGTCACGGCGCTCGTGACCGCCGCGCAGGCGCGCGCCACCGAGGCCGCGGCCGCGATCCGCGCGCGGGTCGTCGGCCTCGGGAGCATCTACATCGCGGCCGTGTTCGTCACCTACCTGGCGCTCGGCGTCGGACTCCTGGCGACCGCCTCCGTGTTCACGGAGCGGCACCTGCCCGCGCGGCTGGGCGCCCTGGCGGCGATCGCCCTCGGGCTGTGGATGCTCAAGGACTCCCTGGCGCCGGAGCTCGGCTGGCGCCTGGCCGCGCCCGCGGGCGTCGGCCGGTGGGCCCGGGCGGCGGCGCAGCGCGGCACCGTCCCGGCGCTCGTCGGCGGCGGCGTGCTGATCGGCCTCTGCACCGTGCCCTGCAGCGGCGCCGTCTACCTGGCGATCCTCTCGCTGCTGGCCGCGCAGCCCAGCGCGCTCGCCGGCTTCGGCTACCTGACGCTCTACAACGTGATGTTCGTCCTGCCGCTCGTCGCCATCCTGCTGGCCGCCTCGGCCCGCCCGGCCCTCAACCGCCTCGCCCACTGGAACCTGCACCATCGGGCGCAGCTCCGTCTGGCGCTGGGCGGCGGCACCGTCGTGCTCGGCTTCGCCATCCTGGTGACCGTGTGAGGCGCCGCGCCGGCCGTGCCGCGCTCCCCCTCCTGGCGCTGCTGCTCCTCACGGGCTGCGGCGCGGCCCCGGAGATCCCGGCCGCGCTCGCCGGGCTCCCGCTGACGCACAGCGCCCGTGGCGCGCAGGCGCTCGAGGACATCGCCCGCCTGCACCGACGGACGATCCTGGCCCGTGACGGCTTCGTGGCGCACTACGAGCAAGGCGCGCGCGTCGCGATGCTGTACGTCACGCGGGCGCACGCCGCCCCGGTCGCGTGGTGGCAGCTCTCCAAGATGGTCGAGGGCATCGAGCGCGGGGCGCCGAACGCCGAAGGGCGCTTCTCCCACCTGAAGGCCCGCGAGCAGGACGGCCTCACCGTGTACTCGGCCATCGGGCTCGGGCAGGTGCACTACTTCTACCGGAGCGGCTCGGCGATCGTCTGGCTCGCCGCCGACCCGGGCACCGCGCGCGCGGCGCTGGGCGACACGCTGCGCGGCGTGCGCTGAGGCCGACGCCCGGCGCCGGGCGGAGCGTCGGCCAGGGCCCTCACGCGCCGGGCGCCCGCCTCAGGTCCGGTGCATCCCGCGCGCCGACCGGGCGAGCGACGCGAGCTTCGCCTGCTGCTCGGCCGTGAGGACCGCGCCGCCCTTCTCGAGCGTGCGCGCGCGCGCGAGCCTGAGGTCCCCCTCGAGACCGGCGATGGCGCGGATCCTGGCCTCGACCGCGCCGAGGTCCACGGGCTTCTGCGTCCGGAGGCGCCGGAGCTCGACCTCGGCGGCGCGGATCTCGCCCGCGAGCCGGAGCGCGTCCTGCTGGAACCCGTCGCGCAGGGTGGTGAGCGCCTTCTCCTGCTCGGGCGTCAGCCCGAGGTCCTTGGCGTGCGCGAGGGCGATGCTGACCCATGGCCGCTCGTCGCCGAACGCGACGGGCTCCCCGTGGCACTCGCCGGCGCCCGCGGGCATCCCCGGCATCGATCCCGTCATCCCGCTGGTCCCGCTCCCCGGGCCCCTCATCTGGGCCAGCGCCGGCGTCGTGCCGGCGAGCAGCAGGACGGCGCCCGCAGCGATCAGCGTCCGAGCTTTCATGCCGTGTCCTCCCGTGGGTGTCGTGCGCCCTCGCGGGGCGCCGAGCTCAGTGGCAGCCGCCGCCTGCGCGGCCGGTCGTCACCGGCTTCTTGTCCTCGCCCGGCTTGGCCGGCTCGTCGGCCTGCTTCGAGCCATGGCTGTGTCCGCCGCCACATCCCATGCCGAACCGGTGCATGGCGATGAACACCACGCCCAGCAGGATCCAGAGGCCGTAGCTCTTGATGAACTCCTCCATGGCGTCCTCCCTCCCGCGGTCGCTCCTGCCCCGGTCTCCCAGGGAGGCAAGGAGGGTGCCAGCACGCGCGCGGCCGAAAAGGGGTCCGATTCCGGGCGGTTGCAGACGATGGCGCTCCAGGCGTCGCGCGATGCGGCTGACCGAACGTCAGAAGGCGGCGCGCCGGGGCTGGAGCGCTGACAATCTGTCGGCGGGCGCCGCGCGCCGAGGGCTCAACGCGGCCGGCGCGTCACCTCGTAGCCGGCGTCCGCCTCGCCCATCATCGGGTCCTGGACCCGCCGAACGGCATCACGGTCCCCCAGGCGTTGACGTGGACGACCCGCGTCGCGCCGCCCGGCCCGGTGAGCTCCGCCTCGTACATGGTCAGGTGCGTGCCCGTGAGGGGCGCCGTCCGCTTCACGGTGAAGCCGGGGAGATATTGCCTGGCGTACTCCGTCGCCGCCTTCTGCGCCTGCTCGGCGGTGATCTCGGGCGCGGGGCTCTTGCCTGTCTCGGTCCCCATCATGCCGCCGCCCCTGCCACCGTTCGTGCCGCCGCCCATCTGTGCCGCCGCCACGCTCACCACCAGCAGCACCGCCGTTCCCGCCAGCATCACGCCGAAGCCTCGTCCCATCGTCGTCCTCCCCTTGGGTGTCTGGAAGACCGTCACGCTGGTCATGGCAGGGGGCAAGGGACGTGCCAGGGCGGCGCGCGTCTCACCGCCGCCGCGTGCCGGCGTCGCGCTCGTACGCCTTGAGCTTGCGCCACAAGGTGTGCAGGCTGATCCCGAGATCCTTCGCGGTCCTCGTGCGGTTGCCGTGATGCTGCTCGAGCGCCGCGAGAATCGCCCGGCGCTCGAGCGCCCTCAACGGGAGCGCTCCGGCCGACTCGCCCGGCGCCAGGAGTCCGCCGCCCCCGCGCAGCGCCGGCGGCAGATCGGCGACGGTGATGCGATCGCGCGTGGCGAGGACCACGGCCCGCTCCAGCACGTTCTCCAGCTCGCGGACGTTGCCCGGCCAGGCGTAGCCCGTGAGGAGGTCGAGGGCCTCCGCGGACATCGCGCGGATCTCCTTGCCCTGCGCCGCGGCGTAGCGCTCGAGGAAGAGCCGGGCGAGGGGGACGATGTCCTCCCGCCGCTCCCGGAGCGGCGGGAGGACGACGTTGACGACGTTGAGCCGGTAGTAGAGGTCGCGGCGGAACTCGCGGCGCGCCACCGCCTGCTCCAGGTTCCGGTTGGTCGCCGCCAGGACGCGAACGTCGACCGCGACCGACGTCGTGGCGCCGACGCGCCGGATCTCGCGCTCCTGGAGCGCGCGGAGCAGCTTGACCTGGATCGCCGGCGGCGCCTCGGCGATCTCGTCGAGGAGCAGCGTCCCGTGGCTCGCCTCCTCGAAGAGCCCCTTCTTGTCGGCGACGGCACCCGTGAAGGCCCCCCGCACGTGCCCGAACAGCTCGCTCTCGAGCAGCGGCTCGGGGAGCGCCCCGCAGTTGACGGCCACGAACGGCCCCTTCGCGCGGCGGCTCCGCTCGTGGAGGAGCCGGGCGACCAGCTCCTTGCCCGTCCCGCTCTCGCCGGTGAGCAGGACCGTCGTGTCGGCCGGCGCGACCCGCTCGGCCAGCTCGAAGACATCACGCATCGCCCGGCTCCGCACGACCGGCGCGTGGGGTCCCTGGAGGCGCTGCGCCAGGCTCTTCCACCGCTCGGCCTCGCGCTTCTGCCGCGACGCCGCCTGGCGCTGCGCGCGGAGCGCCTGCTCGAGCCGCGCGATCTCGTCCTGGACCGAGGCCGCCTTGAAGTACTCGAGGTGCGGCTCGAGCTCCGCGCCCCAGTCGGCCCGCCGCTTGCCGACGGCGCGGCAGCATCCGTGGCCGGTCGCGCAGCAGTCCGTCTCGACGAAGTAGATCTCGTCTCCCAGGCACGCCGAGAAGTAGCCGCTGACGTAGCCCGCCAGCTTCCAGCACACGGGCTCGGTGGCCGGCCCGAGGTGGCGGAGATGCTGCTCGGTCTCGTAGCAGTTCTCCCATCGGATCTCGGCCTCGAACGGCCCGTCGTCCGCCAGTCCCGACAGGCGCGTCTTGACCGCGAGGGCCTTGCCTTCCAGGGCGTGGAGCACCAGGCCGGCCTTGTGCCACTCCTCCGGGCTCTCCCAGTGGAAGAGCTTCTTCAGGGTCTGGGCGTCCCGATAGCCGTCGGCGTAGCCGAAGCGCGTGAGAAGCCCCCGCGCCGCCTTCGGGCCCACCGTCTCGACGAGCTCCCGGCGCAGGATGCCGATCACGTCGGCGTCGTAGAGCAGCATCCGCTGATCGTGGAACGCGATGACGCCTTCGTCGGCCCGGAAATCGAGGAGCTCGAGCACCTTGAGGTCACTGGCCCGCATGGGTTGCCTCCGTCGGCAACTATCTCATTTTCACATGATACTGTGCAATTCGACATGGTCCGGCTGATCCCGCCAGCCCCGGTCTGCCTGCCAACCGACTGCAATCGTGAAGCTTTCCGCTCAGGATCCGACCCGGCAGGATCCTTGCTCCCCTGGCGAACAGGAGGGAGGACCGAGATGGGCGGCCGGATCGTGGCCGTACTCGAGAACAGCATCGGGCCCCGGCTCCTGCTCGCGAGCCGTCTCGGGGAGCTGGGCTACACGGTGACCCTCCTCTCGGCGGCGGAGTCGCTGAGCGGGCGGCTCGACGCCGACGGGCTCGAGTGGCTGATCCTCGATGAGGCTGCCGTGCAGGGGGACGGGAGCGCTCTGCTCGAGCAACTCGCCCGGAGGCGGGCGCAGCCGCGGATCGCATGGCTGGGCGCGCACCCTCCGGCCTCACCGGTCCCGATCGAGGTGCGGTTCGACAAGCCGCTCGACTACGGCGAGATCACTCGCGTCCTCTCCGCCGCGGCGGAGAGGGGGGAAGGAGCCGAGGGGAGTGGCCAGGCCGGATAGAGCGCGCATCCACCTGTCCGGGGTGTTCGACGGCTCGCGAGCGATGCAGCTCGTCAACTATCTACGCCGCGAGCAGGCGGCGGAGGTCGTCGTGGACTTCTCGGACGTGGAAGGCTTCGAATCGTTCGGCGTCGACGTCCTGCTCCGGGAGCTGGCGACGCTGGAACGCGCTCGCGTTACCGTCCGCTGCTGCGGAGTCCCGCCGTGCGTGACGGAGCACCTCGACGAGGTCGGCGTCGCCGTGTCGTCGTCGGTGCGCCATCCGCGCTGGGCGCCGTGGACTCCGTGAGGCCGGAGGCGCCGCACTGCGGCGCCCACGGCGCCACGCCGGTCGGCCTGGGCCGCGTCACGACCCCGGCGGAGGACTTGCTCCGCGGCCTCTGGCGCGAGAACCCGGTGCTCGTCCAGCTCCTGGGCCTCTGCCCGACGCTCGCCGTGACCAACTCGGTGGCCAACAGCATCGTCATGGGGCTCGCCACGTTCTTCGTCCTGCTCGGCTCGAGCGTCCTCGTCTCGGCCCTCAAGCGCCTCGTGCCGAACGCCGTCCGGATCTCGACCTACGTCCTCATCATCGCGACCTTCGTGACGATCGCCGAGATGGTGCTGCAGGCGCTCGTCCCCGACATCCACAAGGCGCTCGGTCCCTTCGTCGCGCTGATCATCGTCAACTGCATCATTCTCGGCCGCCAGGAAGCGTTCGCGTCAAGACAACCAGTCGGCCGCGCAGCGCTCGACGCCATCGGCATGGGCGGCGGCTTCATGCTCGCGCTCCTCCTGATGGGCTCGCTCCGCGAGGTGCTCGGCAGCGGGTCGCTCCTGGGCGTGAGCCTCTTCGGGCCGCGCTACGAGCCGTGGGTCATCTTCGTGCTGCCGCCCGGGGGATTTTTCACCCTGGCGTTCCTCCTCCTGGCGATCGCCTGGCTCGGGCGAGTGCGGGTGGCGAGGGCGCCGGTCCGCGCACGGCCCGCGGTCGGCGCCGTGGAGCGAGCCGCATGACCGGCGACCTCGGGTGGATCTTCTTCTCGGCGATGGTGGTGAACAACTTCACCCTCATGCTGTTCCTCGGGCTCTGCCCGTTCCTGGGGGTGTCGGGGCGCATCGACACGGCGCTGCGCATGGGCGCGGCCAACACGTTCGTCCTCGTGCTCACGGCGGTCGCCGTGTGGAGCCTCAACACCTTCGTCCTCGCCTACGCGCCGTACCTCAGGCTCATCGCGTTCATCATCGTCATCGCGTCGCTCGTGCAGATCGTCGAGATGGTCGTCAGGAAGCTGAGCCCCGTGCTGTTCCGCCAGCTCGGCATCTTCCTGCCGCTGATCACGACCAACTGCGCGATCCTGGGCTTCGCGATCTTCCAGACCAACCGCGCCTACACGTTCCTGGAGGGGCTCGTCTTCGCGGTCGGTGCGGGCGCGGGGCTCACGCTGGCCCTGGCGCTCATGGCCTCGATCCGGGAAAGCATCGAGTTCGCCGACGTCCCCGACGTGGCCAGGGGCATGGCCCTCGTCCTGTTCATCGCCGGCAGCCTGTCGCTGGCCTTCATGGGCTTCGCGGGCCTGCTCTCGACGTGAGCATGCCATGACGACCACCGGCGGGGCGTACACACGACAAGGGAGAGGACGCATGCCGGACAACACGGTTGAGCTACCGATCAGGGGTATGAGCTGCGCGTCGTGCGTGGCCACGATCGAGGCGGCGCTCGCGCAGCAGCCGGGGGTGGTGGGGGCCACCGTCAATCTCGCCACCGAGCGGGCGAGCATCCGCTACGAGGACGGGGTGACGCCGCACGCCCTCGTCGAGACGATCCGCGGCCTGGGCTACGAGGTCCCGGGCGAGACCGTGACGATCCCGGTGCGCGGGATGTCCTGCGCCTCGTGCGTGGCGAAGATCGAGAGCGGCCTGGCGAGCCTCCCGGGCGTCCTGGCCGCCTCGGTCAACTTCGCGGCGGAGCACGCCACGGTCGAGTACGTCCCGGGCCGGGTGGCCCTCGAGGATCTCCGCCGCGCCATCCACGCGCTGGGCTACGAGGCAGGAGACGTCGCCGAGGGCGCCGCGAGCGCCGAGGACCTGAGCGAGCGGGAGGCGCGGAGCCACGCGGCGCTGCTCCGGAGGCTCCGCCGGAAGATCGCGGCCGGCGCGGTGGCGAGCGTCCCGGTGTTCCTCGGGAGCTATCCGGCGCTCTTCCCCTGGGTGCCCGACATCCTCCAGAACTTCGTCGTCCTCTGGATCCTGACGACGCCGATCCAGTTCTGGGCCGGCTGGCAGTTCTACCGCGGGGCGTGGGCCGCCCTCCGGCACCGGACGAGCGACATGAACACCCTCATCGCGGTGGGGACCTCGGCCGCGTACCTCTACAGCGTGGGGCTGATCCTCTTCCCCGGCTTCTTCGAGGCCCAGGGGGTCGCGCGCGAGGTGTACTTCGACACGTCCACCATCATCATCACGCTGATCCTCCTCGGCCGGTACCTGGAGGCGGTCGCCCGCGGGCGGACGTCGGCGGCGATCAAGAAGCTGATCGGGCTCCAGCCCAGGACCGCCCGGGTCGTCCGGGACGGCGGCGAGATGGACATCCCGGTCGCGGAGGTCGTGCCGGGCGACCTGGTGCTGGTCCGCCCCGGCGAGAAGGTGCCCGTGGACGGCGTGCTCCGCAGCGGCGCCTCGAGCCTCGACGAGTCGATGGTCACGGGCGAGAGCATGCCGGTGGACAAGAAGGCCGGCGACGAGGTCATCGGCGCCACCCTGAACACGACGGGCGCGTTCACCTTCGAGGCGACCAAGGTCGGCAAGGACACGGTGCTGGCCCAGATCATCAAGCTCGTGGAGGCGGCGCAGGGCTCGAAGGCGCCGATCCAGCGGCTCGTCGACCGCGTGACCGGTTACTTCGTCCCGGCGGTGATCGGCATCGCGGTCGTGACCGGGGTGGTCTGGTACGCGCTCGGGCCGGCGCCGGCGTTGACCTACGCGCTGCTCAACTTCGTCGCGGTCCTCATCATCGCCTGCCCGTGCGCCCTCGGGCTCGCCACGCCCACCTCGATCATGGTGGGCACCGGCAAGGGGGCCGAGCACGGCATCCTGATCCGCA
>Ga0156035_1135_pt1 | contig 17810 bp, 17 predicted proteins | sample RifCSPlowO2_02_FD_107689 | JGI IMG/M metagenome (GOLD analysis project Ga0156035, IMG submission 107689) | Candidatus Rokubacteria bacterium RIFCSPLOWO2_02_FULL_73_56 | reverse complement strand
CGGGTTCGACGTCGAGGCGACGATCGTGGGCGAGGGGCCGCTGCGCCCGCTGCTCGAGCGACGGGCCCGCGCGCGCGGCGTCGCCGACCGCGTCCGGCTGCTCGGCGCCGTCGCGGACGACGCGTGCCTGGCGCGGCTCTACGCGGACGCCACCCTCCTCGTCCACACCGGCGACGTCGAGGGCACGCCGAACGTGGTCCTGGAGGCGATGGCCTGCGCGCGCCCCGTCGTCGCGGCCGACACGGGGGACGTCTCCGCGCTCGTCGAGGACGGCACGACCGGCTTCGTGGTGCCGGGCGACGACGCCACCGCGCTGCGGGACCGCATCGGGACGCTCCTGGCCGACCGCCCGCTCTGCCGGCGGATGGGCGGGGCGGGCCGCGCCCGCGCCGAGCGCGAGTTCGCCCCCGGCCGGCTCGTGGCCGGCACGCTCGCGGCCTACCGCGCGGCCGGCTGGCGCCCCGGCCCGGGCGCGGAGGCGCCCGCGCCGTGAAGCGCGCGCTCGACGTCCTGCTGGCCGGCCTCGCGCTGGCGGCGCTCCTGCCGCTGCTCGTCCTGGTCGGGATCCTGGTCCCGCTGGAGTCGCCGGGCCCGGCGCTGTTCCGCCAGGTGCGCGTGGGCCGCGGCTTCCGGCCGTTCGTCATCTACAAGTTCCGCTCGATGGTCGTCGAGGCCGCCCTGACGGGAGGGCCGATCACCGGCGGGGGCGATCCGCGCGTGACGCGGCTCGGCCGGCTCCTGCGCCGCTTCCACCTGGACGAGCTGCCCCAGCTCTGGAACGTGCTCCGGGGCGACATGAGCCTGGTGGGCCCGCGCCCGGAGCTCGCGCGCTACGTCGCGATGTTCCCGGAGGACTACACCGAGATCCTGGCCGTGCGGCCGGGGGCCTTCGATCTCGCGGGGCTCGCGTACCCCGACGAGCCCGCGGCGCTGGCCCGCGCGCGCGACGCGGAGACGGAGTACGTCCGGCGGATCCTGCCGGACAAGGTCCGGCTCGGCAAGGAGTACGTGCGTCGCGCCTCGCTCGGGCTCGACCTGGAGGTCATCGCGCGGAGCGTCGCCGCGGTGCTCAGCGGCCGGGCGGGCGGGTGAGCGCGCGCGTCAGCGTCTTCGGCCTGGGATACGTCGGCAGCGTCTCGGCGGCGTGCCTGGCCGAGGCCGGCCACCGCGTGATCGGCGTCGACATCCGCGCGGAAAAGGTCGCGGCGGTCGGCCGCGGCGAGGCCCCGGTCGTGGAGCCCGGCCTCGACGCCCTGGTCGCGGCCGCCGTCGCCGCCGGGCGGCTGACCTCCACGTCGAGCGGCCACGAGGCCGTCCTGGCGAGCGACCTGTCGCTGATCTGCGTCGGCACGCCGCGCGACGCCGCCGGGGTCGACCTCCGCGCCGTCCGGGCCGCGGCGGAGGAGATCGGCGGCGCCCTGCGGGCCAAGGCGGGGTATCACGTCGTCGTGGTGCGCAGCACCGTGCCGCCGGGGACGAGCCGCGGGCTCGTGCTCCCGAGCGTCGAGGGCGCGAGCGGCCGCACGGCGGGCCGCGGGTTCGGCGTGTGCGTCCATCCCGAGTTCCTCCGCGAGGGCTCCGCGGTCGAGGACGTGCGCCGGGCCGCGCGCGCGGTCGTCGGCGAGCTCGACGCGGCCAGCGGCGAGCCCCTCGTCGCCCTCTACCGGGGCCTGGCCACGCCCACGATCCGCACCGGGCTCGAGGCCGCCGAGCTCCTCAAGTACGCGGACAACGCCTGGCACGCGCTGAAGGTCTGCTTCGCCAACGAGCTGGGCAGCCTCGCGACGCGCCTCGGCGTCGACGGCGCCGCCCTGCTGGACCTGCTCCGGCGCGACACGCGGCTCAATCTCTCCGGGGCGTACCTCACTCCCGGGCTCCCCTTCGGCGGCTCGTGCCTGCCCAAGGACGTGCGGGCCCTCGGCGAGCTCGGGCGCTCGACGGGGCTGTCGCTCCCGGTGCTCGACGCCATCCTGCCGAGCAACGACGCGCACCTCGAGCGCGCCCTCGCGCGCGTGCGCGCGGCGGGCGCGCGGCGCCTGGGCTTCCTGGGCCTCGCGTTCAAGCCGGGCACGGACGACGTGCGCGGCAGCCCCGCGCTCGCGCTCCTCGTGCGCCTGCGCGCGGAGGGCTACGCGATCCGCGTGCACGACGTGGAGGTCGCGGCGGGCCGCCTGCTCGGAGCCAACCGGGCGTTCCTCGAGCAGTGCGTGCCCGACCTCGAGCGGCTGGTCGCTGCGGACGCCGCGGCCCTGGCCGCCACGGTCGAGGCGCTGGTCGTGACCCAGGACACGGCGCTCTACCGCGGGGTCGTGCGCGCGCGGCCCCCCGGCGTCGCCCTCATCGACCTCGTCGGGCTCGACGCCCGGCCGGCGCCCCCCGGCCCCGACGCGACCGGCTGCTGAGTCGATCGACGTCGGGGGGCGTATCCGACGCGGGACGTTGACGCGCGGCCGGCTCGCGCCCAGGCTCGGGACGTGCACCTCGTCGAGCTTCTCGTCGCGGTCGCGCTCCTGGGTCCGGTCCTCGCCGGCACGCTGACCGCCCTCGAGTCCGGCCGGCGGGCCTACGCGCTCGGCGCGGCGCGCGCCGAGTCCCAGCAGGCCGCGCGCGTGGCGGTCGAGCGCCTGGCACGCGAGATCCGCGGCGCGGGCGCGGGCCCGCGCGCGCCCACGGCGATCTCGGTGGCCGAGCGCGAGCGCATCGTGCTCCACCGCGGCCTCGACGGCGACGGGACCAGGCCGGCGCGCGGCGGGACGGTCACGTGGCGGCTCGCGGGCACGGTGCTCCGCCGCGACGCGGGCGGGGGCGCCCAGCCGGTGGCGCCGGGCGTGACGCGGTTCGTCCTCGAGTACCTCGACGCCGCCGGCCGGCCCGCGCGGGCGCCGGCCGAGGTCCGCACCGTCGTGATCACGCTCGCGACCGAGGCCGCCCGGGGCGCCGAGCGGGCGGGCGCGAGCTTCGTCACGCGGGTGCGCCTGCGCAACCGCTGAGCCCCGCGGTACACTCGCGCCATGGGCCCCCGCGCCCGCTCCGTCCTCGCCGTCCTCCTCGTGGGCGTGGTCGTCGCCTGCGAGACCGTGCCCTACACGGGCCGCACCCAGATCATGCTCCTGCCCGAGACCGCCGAGTGGCAGATGGGGCTCGACTCCTACCAGCAGATCCTCCAGAAGGCGAGGCTCTCGCGCGACCCGGCCCAGACCGAGCAGGTGCGGCGCGTGGGCCTGCGGATCGCCCAGGCGACGGGCCGCAGCGACTACCGCTGGGAGTTCAACGTCATCGACGACAAGCAGGCGAACGCCTTCTGCCTGCCGGGCGGCAAGGTGGCCGTCTACACGGGCATCCTGCCCATCACCCGTGACGACGCCGGCCTCGCCGCCGTCCTGGGCCACGAGGCGGCGCACGCGATCGCCCGGCACGGGGGCGAGCGGGTGAGCCAGACCCTGCTGGTCCAGACGGGGCTCGTCGCCACCCAGGCGGCGCTGGCCCGCCGGGACCCGCGGACGGTCCAGACGGTGACCGCGCTGCTCGGCGCGGGCGTGACGGTCGGGCTCCTGCTGCCGTGGAGCCGCGGCCAGGAGTCGGAGGCGGACCACCTCGGCCTGATCTACATGGCCAGGGCCGGCTATCACCCGTCGGCGGCGCGAGACCTATGGGTGAGGATGGCCGGGGCGGCGCGCGGCCGCGCGCGGCCGCCCGAGTTCCTCTCGACCCACCCCGCCGAGGCGACGCGGATCAGACAGATCGAGGCCTGGATGCCGGAGGCGCTCCGCTACTACCAGCCCCGCTGACACCCCGGCCGGCGGTGCCGGGGACACCATCCAGGGGGTCACCGGGGGGCCTCGTCCCCCACGGGTCGCCCGGTTCCCCAGTGACTCGAATCCTACGAAAAATCCTATGTTTTTCCTTGACACGAGGTTTGGGGTGACGCTAATCTCCCCAGCTAAGTGGGGCGAAGTGGGATGAAGTGTCATCCAGCCCCAAAGACAGACATGTTCATAGGGCGCTATCAGCACACGGTGGACCCGAAGGGCCGGTTGAGCATCCCGGCGCGCTACCGGAATGCCCTGGCCCAGTACGAGGGCAACCTGATCGTGGTGCCCAACGGCCAGTCGCTCGAGGTGTACCCGTTCCCGGAGTGGGAGCGGCTCGTGGCGGCGATCAACGACCAGTCGCGCTTCGACGCCGAGGTGCGCACGCTGGGCCGCCTCTACGTCTCGCGGGCCAAGGAGGTCGAGCTCGACGGCGCCGGGCGCGTGCTGCTGCCGCCCGACACGCGCGAGCAGGCGGGCCTCGTGAAGGACGTGACGCTGGTCGGCATCGGGCGCGAGTTCTTCGAGATCTGGGACCGCGCGCGCTTCGTCGAGTACGAGCGCGCGCACGGCGACGGGATCGAGTCGGGCTTCGAGCGATTGTCGCAACTGGGAGTGAAGTAACTCACGCCCCGGTGCTCGTCGACGAGGTCGCGTTTGTCCTGCGACCGCGCGGCGGGGGCTGGGTGATCGACGGGACGGTGGGGATGGGCGGACACGCGGCGGCGATGCTGAGCGGGAGCGGCCCGGACGTGCGGCTGCTCGGGCTCGACGTGGACCCGGAGGCGCTCCGGCGCGCGGGCGCGCGCCTGGCCGCGTTCGGCGACCGCGTGCGCCTGGCCCGCGAGAGCTTCCGGAATCTCCGGCGTGCGGCGGCCGCCCACGGCGTCGCCGGGGCGCGCGCGATCCTGCTCGACCTCGGCCTGTCCTCCTGGCAGCTCGAGGCCTCCGGCCGCGGCTTCTCCTTCCAGGCCGACGAGCCCCTCGACATGCGCCTCGATCCCGACGCGGAGACGACCGCGGCCGCGCTCGTGAACCACCTCCCGGAGGCCGAGCTCGCGCGGATCCTGTTCGAGTACGGCGAGGAGCCGCACGCGCGGCGCATCGCCCGCGCGATCGTCCGGCGCCGCCCGCTCGCGACCACGGGCGACCTCGTCGCCGCGGTCCGGCGCGCGGTGCCGCGCGCGGCCTGGCCCAGGCGGATCCACGTCGCGACGCGCACGTTCCAGGCGCTGCGGATGGCCGTCAACGACGAACCCGGAGCGCTCCGCCAGGCGCTTCACGACGCGCCCGAGCTCCTGGCCCCCGGCGGCCGGCTCGGCGTGATCTCCTTCCACTCGGGCGAAGATCGCATCGTGAAGCGGACGTTCCGAGCTCTGGCGCCGGCGGGCTTCGCCGCGCTCGAGCCGTCGCCCCTCGGGCCCACGGACGACGAGGTGCGGGCCAACCCCCGCGCCCGGAGCGCGAAGCTGCGCGTGCTGGAGCGGCTCCGTTGACGAACCCACAGCGACTCCATCGTGACCCCGACCCCCGCGTCCGGCGCTCGCTCGCCGCGGCGCTCGGCTGCGCGGCCCTGATCGTGCTGAGCGCGCTCGCCGCCGCCGGCGTGCGCGTGCAGCAGGTCCAGCTCGCGTACCGGCTCGACGCGCTCTCCGGCGAGCACGACCGCCTCGGGGGCGTGATCCGCCAGCTCGAGATCGAGGTCGCGACGCTCCGGGCGCCGGGCCGGCTCGAGTCCGGGGCCCGGCGGCTCGGCCTGGTGAGCCCGCGGCGCGACCAGATCCGCCTCGCCCGCGAGTACGTGCCCGGCGGGACCGGGCTGGCGGCCGACCTGAGCCTGCGCGCCGACGCGGGCGGCGCGCCGGGCTCGAGGACGCCCAGGACCCGGTGACGGACCAGGGCGCCCGGACGCGGGTCCTGATCCTCGCGGCGGTCCTGGCCGTGGCCTTCGGGACCCTCACCGGCCGCCTCGCCTGGCTGATGGTCGTCGAGCGCGGCGCGCTCGCGCAGCTCGCCGAGCGGCAGTACTCGCGCACCGTCGTGCTGCACGCGCAGCGCGGCCCCATCGTGGACCGCCAGGGCGGGCCGCTCGCCACCTCGACCGAGACGGAGTCGCTCTTCGCCCAGCCCCGCAGCGTCGGCGACCCCGTGCGCGTCGCCGCGCGCGTGGCGCCGCTCGTCGGCGTGCCCGAGGCCGAGGTCCACGCCGCGCTCACCAGCTCGCGGAGCTTCGTCTGGGTCCGGCGCAGGCTGCCGCCCGCCGTCGCCGCGCGGGTGCGCGCGCTGCGCGAGCCCGGGCTCGGCTTCGTCGAGGAGCCGCTGCGCCTCTACCCGAACCGCGAGCTGGCCGCGCAGGTGCTCGGCTTCGAGGGCGTGGAGGGCGGGCTCGCGGGCGTCGAGCGGGCCTGGGAGGAGGAGCTCGCGGGCACGCCGGGCAAGGCGATCGTCGGCCGCGACGCGCTCGGCCGGGAGGTGGCCACGCCGCACGTCCTGAAGGCGCCCGCCCCCGGGCACGGCGTCATGCTCACGCTCGACCGGACGATCCAGTACGTCGCCGAGCGGGAGATCGACGCGGCCCAGCGCCGGACCGGCGCGAAGAGCGCGATGGCGGTCGTGCTCGAGCCCCGCACGGGCGACATCCTCGCGCTGGCGATCCGCCCGACCTTCAACCCGAACGCGTTCCTCGACGTCGCCTCGCCGGACCACTGGCGCAACCGCGCGGTCACGGACCCGTTCGAGCCCGGCTCGACGTTCAAGGTGATCCTGGCCGCGGCGGCCCTCGAGGAGGGCGTCGTGCGACCCGAGGATCGGATCAACGGCGAGGGCGGCTCGATCACGATCGCGCGGACGACGATCCGCGACTGGAAGAAGTACGGCTGGCTCACCTTCGCCGAGGTGCTCCAGAACTCGTCGAACGTCGGGGCGATCAAGGTGGGGCTCGCACTCGGCCGCGACCGCTACTACCGCTACATCACCGCGTTCGGCTTCGGCGCGCCGACCGGCGTGGGCCTCCCCGGCGAGAGCCGCGGGCTCCTGCGCGAGCCGCGGCGGTGGTCGGCGCTCTCGCTGCCGACGATGTCGATCGGCCAGGAGATCTCGGTCACGGCGCTGCAGCTCGTGACGGCCGTCGGCGCGATCGCCAACGGCGGCACGCTCGTGCAGCCGCGCCTGGTGCGCGCCACGTTCGACGCCGAGGGCCGCGAGCTCCGGCGGTTCGCGCCGCGCCCCGTGCGGCAGGCGGTCTCGCCCGAGACCGCGCGCACGCTGACGCGCCTGCTCGTGCGCGTGGTGGAGGAGGGGACCGGGCGCAACGGCGCGATTCCGGGGTACGCGGTCGCCGGCAAGACGGGCACGGCGCAGAAGCTCGATCCGGCGACCCGGCGCTACTCGCACGCGCCGGGCGTGCTCTCGTTCGCCGGCTTCGCGCCGGCCGACGACCCGCGCTTCGTGATGCTGGTGCTGCTCGACGAGCCGGCCCACGAGAAGTGGGGCAGCGAGGCGGCGGCGCCCATCTTCGCCGCGATCGGCCGCGAGATCCTGCGCTACCTCGAGGTCCCGGCGCGCGACGCCCAGCCGGTGCAGATCGTCGCCGGCCAGCCGGCGGCGCCCAGGCGCCTGCCGGCGGTGCGGCTGGTGAGCACGGCCCTCGCGGGCGGCGAGCCGGCGCGCGTCATGCCCGACCTCGTCGGCACGACGCTCCGCCAGGCGCTCGCCGCGCTCGCGGCGCTCCACCTCGAGGTCCGCCTCGCCGGGCAGGGGCGGGTCGTCGCGCAGACGCCGGCGCCGGACACCCCGCTCGCGCCCGGCGTCGTCGCCCACCTGGTTCTGAGAAACGACGCCCCGCGATGAGATGGCTCGACAACCCATGCCCGTGACGGAGCTGCTCGAGGCCCTGCCGGCCCGGCGGGTGCTCGGCGACCCGCCGCGCGCGGTCACGTCGCTGACGGCCGACTCGCGGCGCGTCGAGCCCGGCGGCTGCTTCGTCGCGGTGCCGGGCCTGCGGCAGGACGCGCGCCGCTTCGTGCCCGAGGCCGTGGCGCGGGGCGCGGCGCTGGTCGTCACCGAGGGCGAGCCGCTCGGCGACGTGGCGGTGGCGCAGGTGCTCGTGCCCTCCGCGCGCGCGGCGCTCGCGCGGCTCGCGGGCGCCTGGCACGGGCACCCCTCGCGCGCGCTCACGCTGGTCGGCATCACGGGGACGAACGGCAAGACGACGACCTCGTACCTGGTCGAGGCGCTGCTGCGCGCGCGCGGCTTCGCGACGGGCGTGATCGGCACCGTGCAGTACGTCGTCGGCGCCGAGCGCCGGCCGGCGGGCCAGACGACGCCGGAGGCCCTCGAGCTCCAGGCGCTGCTCGCCGAGATGCGGGAGGCGGGCGTCCGCGGCGTGGCGATGGAGGTCTCCTCGCACGCCCTTGCGCTCGCGCGCGTGGACGGCCTGGCGTTCGACGTCGCGGTGTTCACCAACCTCACCCAGGACCACCTGGACTTCCACGGCACCCTCGAGAGCTACCGGCTCGCGAAGCGCCGCCTCTTCGAGCTCACCGCGGCGTCGCCCAAGCCGGGCCGCGCGGCCGTCGTCAACGCGGACGACCCCGCGGGCGCCACGATGGTGGCGGGGCTCGACCTGCCCGTGCTCACGTTCGGGCTCGGCGCCGGCGCCCAGGTCCGCGCCCTCGAGCACGCCTCCTCGCTCGACGGGATCCGCATGGTGGTGGCCACGCCGCGCGGGCGCACGCCGCTCGTCTCGCCGCTCATCGGCGAGCACAACGTGCTGAACCTGCTCGGCGCGGTCGCGACGGGCCTGGCGCTCGGCCTGCCGCCCGAGCGCATCGCCGCGGCGCTCGCGCCCGTGACCGCGGTGCCCGGGCGCTTCGAGGAGGTGCGGGCGGGCCAGCCGTTCCTCGTCGTCGTGGACTACGCCCACACCCCGGACGCGCTCGAGCGCGTGCTGGGCACCGCGCGCAAGCTCACGCGCGGGCGCCTGGGCGTCGTCTTCGGCTGCGGCGGCGACCGCGACCGGGGCAAGCGGCCGATCATGGGCGAGATCGCGGCGCGGCTCGCGGAGCGGGTCTGGGTGACCTCGGACAACCCGCGCTCCGAGCGGCCGGAGGCGATCATCGACGAGATCCTCGCCGGCGTCCGGCGGGTGGCGGCGGCCGAGGGCCGGTGCGTGCGCGAGGCCGACCGGGCGCGCGCGATCCGGGGCGCACTGGACTGGGCGGCGAGCGGTGATACCGTGGTGATCGCAGGGAAGGGCCACGAGTCGTACCAGATCGTGGGGTCCGAAGTGCTCCCCTTCGACGACCGGGAAGTCGCCAGGCGCGTCCTGTCGGAGCGTTCGCCATAGGGAGGCCCATGCCGCCGTTCACGGTCCAGGACATCGTCCGCGCCACGCACGGGGCGCTCGTGATCGGGGACCTCGCGGTCCCCGTCACCGGCGTGTCCATCGACTCCCGCACGCTCGGCGTGGGCGAGGCGTTCTTCGCGATCCAGGGGCATCGGCTCGACGGCCACGCCTTCCTCGCCGACGCGGCCGGGCGCGGCGCCTCGTGCCTGGTCGTCCACGCGCTCAGCGACGACGTGCCCGCCAACGTGCCGCTCGTCCTCGTCGAGGACACGACGAAGGCGCTCGGGCGGCTCGCCGCCTGGCACCGGGCCCGGTTCGCGATCCCGGTCGTCGCGGTGACGGGCTCGAACGGCAAGACCACGACCAAGGAGCTGATCGCGGGCGTGCTCGGCGCGCGCTGGCACGTGCTCAAGCCGGCCTCGAGCTTCAACAACCAGTGGGGCCTGCCGCTCACGCTGCTGCGGCTCGCGCCCGAGCACCAGGCCCTCGTGGTCGAGATCGGCACCAACCGGCCGGGCGAGATCGCGTACCTGGCCGAGATCGCCCGGCCGACCATCGGCGTCGTGACGAACGTGGCCGCCGTGCACACGGAGTTCCTCGGCTCGCTCGACGCGGTCCGCGAGGAGAAGGCCGCGCTCGTGCGCGCCGTCGGGCCGGAGGGCCGGGTGGTGCTGAACGCCGACGACCCGCGGGTGGCCGGCATGGCGCGCGAGGCGCACGGCCGGGTCGTCACCTTCGGGCGCGCGGCCGGCGCGCAGGTGCGCGCGAGCGGGGAGGCGGCGGCCGGCCCGCAGGCCCTCGGCTTCGTGCTCGAGGCGGAGGGCGCCCGGGAGCCCGTGACGCTCGCGTTCGCCGGCCGCCACAACGTCGTCAACGCGCTCGCCGCCGCCGCGGTCGGCGTCGCCCTCGGCTGGCCGCTCGCCGAGATCGCGCGCGGGCTCGCGAGCGCGCGGCCCGTCGCGGGCCGCTGCGTCTGGCGCACCGCGGGCGCGGTCCGCGTCCTGGACGACACGTACAACGCCAACCCCGCCTCGCTGCGCGCCGCGCTCGACGCGGTCGCCGCCGGCTGCCCGCCGGACGGCCGCCTCGTCGTGGCGCTGGGCGACATGCTCGAGCTCGGCCCGCTCACCGAGGAGGCGCACCGCGAGGCCGGGCGGGCGGTCGTCGCGGCGGGCGCCGCGGGGTTCGTGGGGTTCGGCCGGCACATGCTCCTCGCGGTGGAGGCGGCGCGCGCCGAGGGGCTCGCCGACGCGCACCACGTGACGACGTTCGAGGACACCGTGGCCCACTTGCTGAAGCGGCTGGCCCCGGGCGACACCGTGCTCGTGAAGGGCTCCCGCGGGATGCGCATGGAGCGGGTGGTGGACGCCCTGGTGGCGCGCCTGGCCCGCGAATGAGGACGGCGGATGCTCTACCACTTCCTCGTCCCGCTGGCCACGGAGCACATCCTCTTCAACGTCTTCCGCTACCTGACGTTCCGCTCCTTCATGGCCCTGATCACGGCGCTCGTGCTCTCGCTGCTGATCGGCCCGCCGCTGATCCGGCGGCTCCGGCGCGCGCAGCACGGCGGCGAGACGATCCGCGAGGACACGCCGGAGCGGCACCGCACGAAACGGGGCACGCCCACGATGGGCGGCGTGCTGATCCTCGTCGCGATCCTGGCGACGACCCTGCTGTGGGCCAACCTCCGCAACCGCTACGTGTGGGTCGCGATGCTCGCGACCGCGGGGTTCGGCCTGCTCGGCGTCTGGGACGACCTCACGAAGCTGCGGCGGCGCCGGGGGCTCTCGATGCGCGTGAAGCTCGGCGCGCAGCTCCTGCTCGCGTTCCTGCTGCTGCAGATCGTGTTCTGGCAGCCGCCCGCGACCTGGCTCCCGGTCCTCGCGATCCCCTTCTTCAAGGGCTGGCTGATCAACCTGGGCTGGCTCTGGATCCCGTTCGCGATGCTGGTGGTCGTCGGCGCCTCGAACGCGGTGAACCTGACCGACGGCCTCGACGGGCTGGCGATCGGCCCGGTGATCATGGCCGGCGGCGCCTTCGGGGTGATCGCCTACCTGACGGGCAACTTCAGGGCGGCCGACTATCTGAAGATCCTGAACGTCAAGGGCGCGGGGGAGCTGACCGTGTTCTGCGGCGCGCTGATCGGCGCGGCGATCGGGTTCCTCTGGTTCAACTGCCACCCGGCCGAGGTCTTCATGGGCGACGCGGGCTCGCTGGCCCTCGGCGGCGCGATCGGGACGCTGGCGGTGCTGACGAAGGCCGAGCTGCTGCTGCCGCTGATCGGCGGCCTCTACGTGGTCGAGGCGGCCTCGGTCATCCTGCAGGTCGCGAGCTTCAAGCTGACGGGCCGGCGCGTGTTCCGGATGGCGCCGCTGCACCACCACTACGAGCTCTCCGGCTGGGCGGAGCCGAAGATCGTCGTGCGCTTCTGGATCGTGTCGTTCGCGCTCGCCCTGCTGGCCCTGACCACGTTGAAGCTGCGCTGATGGCCGAGCGAGCGGCGTGATGCTGGACGCCTTCGAGGAGGTGGACGTGGTGACCCGGGGACGGGCGTACCTGGACTCCCTGGCCGGCCGCCGCGTGACCGTGGTGGGCCTGGCGCGGAGCGGCGTCGCCGCCGCGCGGCTGCTGCGCGCCGCGGGGGCCGAGGTCACGGGCACGGACGCCAGGCCCCTCGGCGCCCTCGGGCGCGAGGCCCAGGCGCTGGCCGCCGCCGGCGTGCGGCTCCGCGCGGGCCCCGACGCCGCGGACGCCTTCGCGGGCGCCGAGCTGGTCGTCGTGAGCCCGGGCGTGCCGCTCGACGCGCCCGCGCTCGCGGGGCCGCGCGCGCGGGCGGTGCCGATCATCGGCGAGCTCGAGCTGGGCTGGCGCGCGATGGAGGCCGAGACGATCGCGATCACCGGGACGAACGGCAAGACGACGACGACGGCGCTGACCGGCGCGCTGCTCGCCGAGCAGCCGCGCCCCGTGCTGGTCGCCGGCAACATCGGCACGCCGCTCGCGGCGGGCGCGCTCACGTTCCCGGCCGACGGCCTCGTCGTGTGCGAGGTGTCGAGCTTCCAGCTCGAGACGGTCGACGCGTTCCGGCCCCGCGTGGCGGTCGTGCTGAACCTCACGCCCGACCACCTCGACCGGCACCGCACGTTCACCGCCTACGTCGAGGCGAAGGCGCGCATCTTCGCGAACCAGACCGAGGCGGACTGCGCGGTGCTGAACGCCGACGACGAGCCCACGGCGGCGCTCGCCGCGCGCACGCGCGCGCACGTCGTGTGGTTCAGCCGGCGGCAGCCCCTCGGCCACGGCGTGTTCGTCCGCGACGGCTGGGTCGCGGCCAGGCTCAACGGCCACGTCGAGGAGATCTGCCCGGTCGCCGAGATCTTCCTGCGCGGCGGGCACAACGTGGAGAACGTGCTCGCCGCGACGGCGTGTGCGCTCTGGACCGGCATCGCGCCCGCGACGGTCCGCCGCGCGGTGGGGCGGTTCCGCGGCGTCGCGCACCGGATCGAGTTCGTGCGCGACCTGCGCGGCGTGCAGTACTACAACGACTCGAAGGGCACGAACGTCGCCTCGACGCTCAAGGCGCTCGAGAGCTTCGGCGAGCGCATCGTGCTGATCGCGGGCGGCCTCGGCAAGGGGCAGGACTTCGCCCCGCTCGCGGCCGCGGCGCGCGGCCGGGTCGGGCACGCGCTCGTCCTCGGCCAGGACGGGCCGCAGCTCGCGGCGGCGCTCCGGAGCGCGGGCGTCCCGGTGACCGAGGCCGCCTCGCTGCGCGCGGCGGTCGAGGCGGCGCCGGGGCTCGCGGGCCCGGGCGACGTCGTCCTGCTCTCGCCCGCGTGCGCCTCGTTCGACATGTTCGACAACTACGAGCACCGCGGCGACGTCTTCAAGAAGCTCGTGGAGCGCCTCGACTAGCCCATGCCACGCAAGCTCCGGCCCGACACCTGGCTGTTCGGCGCCGCCATCGTGCTGCTCTCGGTCGGCGTCGTCATGGTCTACTCGGCGAGCGCGATCGTCGCGTCGGAGCGGTTCCACGACCCGTACTTCTTCCTCAAGAAGCAGGTCTTCTGGGCGCTGCTGGGCGCCCTCTGCCTCTGGCTCGCGCTCCGGCTGGACTACCGGCGGCTCGAGGGGCTGGTGGTGCCGCTCCTGCTCGTCGCGGGCGTGCTGCTCGTGCTCGTGCTGGTCCCGCCGATCGGCCAGGCCATCAACGGCACCCGCCGCTGGATCCGGCTCGGCCCCGTGTCGTTCCAGCCCGCCGAGCTCGCGAAGCTGGCGCTCGTCGTCTACCTCGCGGCGTTCCTCGCGCGCCGGCGCGACGTGCTCGGGGACTTCCGGCAGGGCCTGCTGCCGCCGCTGGCGGTGGCGGGCGTGCTCGCGGGGCTCGTGCTCGCGCAGCCCGACCTCGGCAGCTGCCTGACGCTCGTGGCGCTGACGTTCGCGCTGCTGTACCTGGCGGGCGGCCGCGTGCGGCACCTGGCGCTCGTGCTCGCGCCGGCGCTGCCCGTGCTCGCGCTCGCGATCTGGGTGGCGCCGTACCGGCTCCGCCGCATCACCGCGTTCCTCGACCCGTGGTCGGACCCGCGCGGCAGCGGCTTCCAGATCATCCAGTCGTGGCTCGCGTTCGGCAACGGGGGCCTCCTCGGGCAGGGCATCGGCGGCTCGCGCCAGAAGCTCTTCTACCTGCCCGAGGCGCACACCGACTTCATCTTCGCGATCGTCGGCGAGGAGCTCGGGCTCGTCGGCGCCCTGGCGATCGTCGGCCTGTTCGTCGTGCTCGCGTGGCGCGGCCTGCGGATCGGGCTCCGCGCCCCCGAGCCCTTCGGCGCGTACCTGGCGCTGGGGATCACGGTCCTCATCGCCACCCAGACGGTCGTGAACCTGGGCGTCGTCACCGGGCTCTTGCCGACGAAGGGCCTGCCGCTGCCGTTCGTCTCGTTCGGCGGCTCGGCGCTGCTCGTGACGATGCTCGCGACGGGAGTGCTCTTGAACATCTCGCAGCACGCCAATGTATAAGCGCTACCAGCAGATCCACTTCGTGGGGATCGGCGGCAGCGGCATGTCCGGCATCGCCGAGATCCTCCTGAACCTCGGCTACCGCGTGACGGGCTCGGACCAGCGGCGCAGCGACGTCGTCGAGCGCCTCGCGGAGCTGGGCGCCAAGGTGTTCGTCGGCCACGCGGCCGCGCACGTCGAGGGCGCGCACGTCGTCGTCTACTCCTCGGCGGTCTCGCGCGACAACATCGAGGTGCAGGTGGCGCGCCAGCGGCAGATCCCGACGATCCCGCGGGCCGAGATGCTCGCGGAGCTGATGCGGCTCAAGTACGGGATCGCGGTGGCGGGCACGCACGGCAAGACCACGACGACGTCGATGGTCGGCGCCGTGCTCGCCGAGGGCCGGTACGACCCGACCATCGTGGTCGGCGGGCGCGTGACGAACCTGGGCTCGAGCGCGCGGCTCGGCCAGGGCGACTACCTCGTGGCCGAGGCCGACGAGTCGGACGGCTCGTTCCTCAAGCTCGCGCCGACGATCGCGGTCGTGACCACGATCGACGCCGAGCACCTCGACCACTACGGCTCGCTCGAGGCCATCCGGGAGGCGTTCGTCGCGTTCGTCAACAAGGTGCCGTTCTACGGCTCGGCCGTGCTCTGCCTCGACCAGCCGAACATCCAGATGCTGATCCCGCGGATCGAGAAGCGGATCATCACGTACGGCCTCGAGTCGGGCGCCGACCTCGTCGCGCGCCGGCTGCACCTCGCGGGGATGACGAGCCGCTTCGAGGTCGTCCACCGGGGCAGCCTGCTCGGCGAGTGCACGCTCGCGATCCCGGGCCGGCACAACGCGCTGAACGCCCTCGCGGCCGTCGGCGTGGGCCTCGACCTGCAGATCCCCTTCGTCACGATCCAGAAGGCGCTCGCCGGGTTCGCCGGCGTGCAGCGCCGCTTCCAGGTCCGCGGCCGCGCCGAGATCCGGGCGACCCTCGCCGCCGCCAAGGCCGGGTTCGACTGCCGGGTCGTGACGGTGTTCCAGCCCCACCGCTACACGCGGACGCAGCACCTGCACCAGGAGTTCCTGACCGCGTTCAACCAGGCGGACGTCCTCGTCGTGCTGGACGTCTACGCCGCGGGTGAGGCGCCGATTCCCGGGGTCACCGCCGAGGCCCTCGCCGAGGGGATCCGGGCGCACGGCCACCGCAACGTCACCTATCTCGGCAACGACCGGGCGCGGGCCGTCGAGCATCTCGCCGGGATCGTCCGCAGCGGCGATCTCGTGCTCACGCTCGGCGCCGGCGACGTGGGCCAGCTCGGCCCGGCGCTGCTGAAACGCCTCGAAGCCGACTCTCTGGACGGGAGGCCTCAATGCTAGGAGAGATCCGGGGAGAAGTGCGGTTCAAGGAACCGCTGAGCTTCCATACGTCGCTCCGCATCGGCGGGCCGGCGGACATCTTCGTGGTGCCCCAGGACGTGGACGACATCCGCCACGCGCTGAAGTTCGCCGAGCGCGAGCAGCTGCCGGTGGCGGTGATCGGGGGCGGCAACAACCTGCTCGTGCGCGACCGCGGCGTGCGCGGCGTGGTGCTGCGGCTCGAGGGCTGCCTCGGGCGCGCCGAGTACCACGGCGAGGAGGCCCTCGCCGGCGCGGGCGTGAGCCTCTCCGCGCTCATCCGCGAGGCGGCGGCCGTCAACCTGGGCGGCATCGAGTGCCTGGTGGGCATCCCGGCGACGATCGGCGGGGCGCTCGCGATGAACGCCGGGACGCCCGACGGCTGGATCGGCGACTTCGTCAGCGCGGTCTACTTCCTGCACCCGGACGGCACGATCGGCGAGTTCAAGCCGAGCACCGGCTCGTTCACGTACCGCGCGTTCCACGCGCCCGAGGGCGCCGTGCTCGTCGGCTGCCGGCTCCGGCTGCAGCGCCGGCCGCTCGCCGACATCCAGAAGGAGATCCGGCAGCGCCTCAAGCAGAAGAAGTCCACGCAGCCGCTCGCGCTCGCCTCGGCGGGGTGCGTGTGGAAGAATCCGCCCGGCGACGCCGCCGCGCGGCTCGTCGAGAAGTGCGGCCTCAAGGGCAAGCGGCTCAACGGCGCCGAGATCTCGACCAAGCACGCCAACTTCATCGTCAACCGCGGCGGAGCCACGGCGGCCGACATCCTGGCGCTCATGGACCTCACGCGGGAGCGGGTGCACGCGCACTTCGGCGTCACGCTCGAGCCCGAGATCCGGCTCCTCGGCGAGTAGGCCCGCATGCCGAGTGGTCTCAGCTCGCCGCGCAGCCGGCCGCCGGGCCTGCCCGACCTCGGGGAGCGCTCGGCGTTCGTCGGCGGCCAACGGATCGGCCGCGTGCGCCGCCGCCGCCCGCGGTCCGTCGCGCGCGCGCTGCGCGTGCTCCTGCTCCTGGTCCTGCTCGCCGCGCTGCCGCTGGCGCTCGGCCTCGGCGCGCGCTGGCTCCTCACCACGCCGCGCTTCGCGATCGCGCGCGTGGACGTCCGCGGCGCCTCGCGCGTGCCCCCCGAGCGCATCCTCGCGGCGGCCGCGATCGCGCCCGGCACGAGCATCTTCCGGCTGGACACGGGCGCGGTCGTCGGCCGCATCGTGACGATTCCCGAGGTCCGCCGCGCCGAGATCGTGCGCGAGCTGCCCGACCGCGTCGTGATCAGCGTCGAGGAGCGCCGGCCGTTCACGCTCGTCCACGCCGGCCGCCTGCACTGGCTCGACGAGGAGGGGCGGCTCCTCGGCCCGTCGTCCGAGGCGGTCGCGCCGTCGGTCCCCGTGGTGAGCGGGCTCAGCGAGGACGAGCTGGCCTCGATGCGCACCGCGCCGGGCCCGAAGGCGCGCGCCGCGATCGCGCTGATCCGCGCGCTGCTGCGCAGCGGGAGCGTGCTCGCGGCCGAGATCTCGGAGATCGACATGAGCCGGCGCGAGGGGCCGGTCCTCTACACGGTGGACGGCGTCGAGGTGCGCCTGGGCGCCGAGGACTGGGAAGAGCGGCTCGCCCGACTCGAGGGCGTGCTCGCGCAGGTCGCGACGCAGGACGTGCGGACCGTGGACCTGCGCTTCCGGGACCAGGTGGTCTTCCAGCGCGGAGGTGCGCGATAAGACGCGCGAAGGGGTCGGACGCCATCGTCGGGCTGGACGTCGGGACGACGAAGATCTGCGCGGTCATCGCCCGGCCGGCGGCGGACGGCCGCCTCGACGTGGTGGGCGTCGGCACGGCCCCGTCGCGGGGCCTGCGGCGCGGCGTGGTCGTCAACATCGACTCCACGGTCGAGGCGATCAAGGTCGCCGTCGCCGAGGCCGAGCAGATGGCCGGCGTCGAGGTGGGCGGCGTCTACGCGGGCGTCGCGGGCGGCCACATCAAGGGCACCAACAGCCGCGGCGTCGTCGCCGTGTCGGGCAAGGACCGCGAGGTCAGCGCGGCCGACGTCGCGCGGGTCGTCGAGGCCGCGCGCGCGCTCAACCTGCCGCAGGACCGCGAGATCATCCACGTGCTCCCGCAGTCGTTCAGCGTGGACGACGGCGACGGCGTGCGCGAGCCCGTCGGGATGTCGGGCGTGCGGCTCGAGGTCGAGGTGCACATCGTCACCGGCGCCGTGACGGCGGTCCAGAACGTGGTCCGGTCGGTGAACCGGGCCGGCCTCGCCGTGCACGACATCGTG
>Ga0156035_1128_pt1 | contig 18523 bp, 15 predicted proteins | sample RifCSPlowO2_02_FD_107689 | JGI IMG/M metagenome (GOLD analysis project Ga0156035, IMG submission 107689) | Candidatus Rokubacteria bacterium RIFCSPLOWO2_02_FULL_73_56 | reverse complement strand
CGACGAGCGCCTCGGCGCGGGGCCCCTGCACCGCGACGAGCCCGGTCTCGAGCGAGACGTTCCGCCAGCGCGCTCCGCCGCCGGGACCGGTCCAGCGAGTCACGTGGGCCCAGTCCTTGTCGATGTTCGAGGCGTTGACGGTGACCATGAAGCGGTCGGCCGCCAGGCGGTAGACGGTGAGGTCGTCCACGATGCCGCCCTCGGAGGTGCACAGGAGCGAGTAGTGCACCTGGCCCACCTCGAGCGCGGCGACGTCGTTGGTCGTGAGGCGCTGGAGCGCGGCGAGCGCCTCGGGCCCGTCCACCTCGAACTCGCCCATGTGGCTCACGTCGAAGCACCCGACGGCGCGGCGCACGGTGCGGTGCTCCTCGACGATCCCGGCGTACTGCACCGGCATCTCCCAGCCGCCGAACGGCACCATGCGCGCGCCCGCGCGGACGTGGGCCTGGTAGAGCGGCGTGCGCTCGAGGGGCGTGTCCACGGGCGTTCAGTAGACCACCGCGCGCCGGCCGGGGTCAAGGCCGGCGCACCACGCCTCGAGCGCCTCGCGCAGCGCGCGCGGCTGCTCGGTCGGGATCCAGTGGCGCGCGGGCAGCCGCACCACGCGCGCGCGGGCGAGCCGCCCGAGCAGGCGCTCGGTGCGCGCCGGATCGCTGAAGGCGCTGCCGGTCGAGAGCACCACGAGCGCCGGCGCCGCCACGCGCGCGAGGTCGGGCAGCGGGCCGCTCACCGCGATCAGGGCCTGCAGGTACGCCGCCGTCGCCGTCGTGCGCAGGTCGAGCAGCGGCGAGGCGTAGCGCGCGAGCAGATCGTCGGCGGCGCCCGCGGCGAGCGCCGCGCGGGTCGCGCGGTCGAGCGCCTCGAGGTCGAGCGGCGGCAGGCGCCGGCGGTGGAGCCCGAGCGCGTTGAGCGCGCGCACGAGGGCGGCGAGGGGGACGAACAGCGGCCGGAGCCGCGCCAGCCGGCGCATCGAGCCCGTGAGCGCCTCGCGCAGCATCGGCTCGATCAGCACGAGCCCCTCGGTCAGGCCCGGGTGGCGGACGGCGAACTCGATCGCGATGTTCGCGCCGAGGCAGTGGCCCGCGACGACGGCGCGCGCGTAGCCCTCGGCCGCGAGGATCGCCGCGAGGTCGGCGCACCACTCGGCCATCCCGACGCGCCCCCGCCAGGGCGAGCCGCCGTTGCCGCGCAGGTCCGGGCGCAGCAGGTCCCACGAGTCGCGGAGCGAGGTCGCGGCGACGAGCTCGGACCAGCGCGTCCCGTTGCTCGCGACGCCGTGGAGGAGGACGAGGACGCGGCGCGGCGGGCCCGGCCGCCAGAGCCGGTAGGCCAGCGGCGCCCCGTCGGGCGCCGTCAGCGTGCGGGCGGTGTCCGCGGTCGGGGTCACGCCCCAAGGTTACGCTTCGAGGACCTCGCGCACCTTGCGGATCAGCGTCTCCGGCACGAAGGGCTTCCCGAGGAGCGGCGCCCGCGACGCCGTCAGCTCGCCGGAGTCCCCGCTCCCGCTCGCGTAGCCGGACATGAAGAGCAGCCGCAGGTCGGGCCGCGCCGCGGCGACGCGCCGGGCGAGCTCGTAACCGCTCATGCCCGGCATCACCACGTCCGTGAGGAGCAGGTGGATGTGCGCGGCATGGCGCTCTGAGAGCTCGAGCGCGTCGAACGGATGCCCCGCGGAGAGCACGGTGTAGCCGTAGCGCTCGAGGGCCTCGCAGGTCATCTCCCGGACGTCCGGCTCGTCCTCCACGACGAGCACCGTCTCCGTCCCCTGCAGCCGGTCGGCGGCCGGAGCGGCGGCGGCCGGGTCGACGGCAACCTCCACGCCGGGGAGCCAGACGCGGAACCGGGTGCCGCGCCCCGGCCAGCTCTCGACGTCGATGTGGCCGCCGCTCTGGGTGACGATGCCGTACACCGTCGCGAGCCCGAGCCCCGTCCCCTTGCCCGGCTCCTTCGTCGTGAAGAACGGCTCGAAGACGCGCCGGCGGGTCTCGGCGTCCATGCCGCAGCCGTCGTCGGTCACCTCGAGGAGCACGAGCGCGCCGCGCTGGCCCGCGAGCGCCGGCGGCGCCTGCCCCGGGGCGACGCGGGAGGTCTCGAGCACGAGCTGGCCGCCCTCCGGCATCGCGTCCCGGGCGTTCACCGCGAGGTTCATGATCACCTGCTCCAGCTGCCCCTGATCGGCGTTCACCCGGAGCGGCCCGGGGCCCGGACGGACGACGAGCCTGATGTGCTCGCCGATGAGGCGGGCCAGCAGCTTGCCCATGCCGCTCACGACCTCGCCGAGGTCGAGCACCTTCGGCTGGAGCACCTGCTTGCGGCTGAACGCCAGGAGCTGGCGGGTGAGCGTCGCCGCCCGCGTCGCGGCCTTGTGGGCCAGCTCGACGTCCCGGCGAGCGCCGTCGTGACGCGCGAGCCGATCGAGGAGGAGCTGGCTCCGCCCGATGATCACGGTCAGCAGGTTGTTGAAGTCGTGGGCCACGCCGCCGGCGAGCTGTCCGATCGCCTCCATCTTCTGCGCCTGGCGCAGCTGCTCCTCGAGCTGGCGCCGGGCGGTGACGTCCTCCACGATGATCTCGAAGCCCGTCGTGTGGCCGTCGGCGTCGCGCGTCGGCGGACCGCTCAGGCGAACGGTGACGAGCGTGCCGTCCTTCCGCTTCCACTGCGTCTCCTGCGCCGCCTTGCGGGACCCTTCGATCACGCGGAGCCGCTCCGCGGGGTCCGCGTACACGTCGCGCGCCAGGTCGAGCGCCAGGAGCTCGGCCTCGGACTCGTAGCCCAGCATGGTGACGAGCGCCCGGTTGACGGCCAGGAACCGGCCGCCCCGGTTGGTCCGCGCGATGCCGTGCACCGCGCCCTCGACGAGCGAGCGGTACTGGGCCTCGGAGCGCGCCAGCGCGTCCTCGGCCTGCTTGCGCTCGATGAACTGGCCGATCTGCCGGCCGAGGTCGTCGACGACCTGCAGCAGGGAGTCGTCCGGCGGGGACGCGCGGCGGCTATAGAAGACGAGGACGCCCGTGATCCCCCGCACGGCGCGGATCGGGAACGCGAACGCGCCGCGCAGTCCCTGCCGCGCGGCGAGCGCCGCGCGGCGGAAGGCCGGGTTCGTCGTCACGTCGCTCATCCAGACCGGCGCGCCCCGCTCCCACGCCTGCCCGACGAGCCCCTCGCCGCGCGCGAACGTCAGGGTCGGCGCCGTCGCCACGAACTCGGCGAAGTCCCCCGCCGGGTCGTGCCAGCTCCCGCTCCAGCGCAGCAGGCCCGCGTCGGCGTCGACGCGCCAGACCTCGCCGAGCGGCCAGCCGAGCGCCGTGCAGATGCCCTCGAGCAGCCGTGGCAGGGCCGCCTCGAGGCTCGGCGCCTCGGCGAGGAGCCGCGTGACGCCGAACTGGATCTCGCGGTGCTGCTGGGCCCGCTTGAGCGCGGTGATGTCCACCTTGACGCCGCGGAGCAGCCGACCCCGCCCGTCGGCGTCGCGCAGGACGCGCACCGTGTCGTGGATCCACACGATCCGGCCGTCGGCGCCGATCATCCGATACTCGAGCTGGTGGTCCGCTGCGTCGAGCGTCGCGGCGCGGCAGAGCGCGACGGTCGCCTCGCGGTCGTCGGGGTGCAGGTGCTCGGCGACGAAGGCGGGCTCGGCGAGCCAGCGCGCCGCCGGGTAGCCCAGCAGCGCCTCGGCGCTCCGGCTGACGAAGGTGAGCCCGCAGGTCTCCGCGTCGGCCTCCCAGACGATCGCGTCGAGGCTCTCGACGAGGTCGCGGAAGCGCTGCTCGGAGGCCTCGGACGCCGCGCGCGCGGCCTGCTCGCGCGCGAAGCGCTGCGCGTTGCCGATCGCCAGCGCGGCGTGCTCGGCCAGGCGCGTGAGGATCGCCTCGTCGTGGTCCGTGAAGGCGCGCGCCGAGCGGTTGTCCACGAAGAGCAGCCCCTCCGTGCGCCCCTCGCCCGCGATCGGCACGACCATCTGCGCGACGATGCCCTCGCCCTCGATGAACCCGCGATGGTGCGCGCCCACCCGGGGATCCTCCAGCCGCCGCGGGGTGCGGAAGGGCTGGCCGGTGAGGAGCACGTGGCCGCCCGCGCCCCGACCCGCTTCGATGCGCGGGAACTCGGAGAGCGGGCGGTGGATCCCGGCCGCGTGACGGATCGTCATCGCCGGGCCCCCCGGCTCCCGGAGGGCGATCCGGGCGACGTCGCTGCCGCAGAGCTGCTGCGCGGCCTCGGCGACCCGCCCGAGCGTCGTGTCGAGGTCGAGCGACCCGTTGATGGCGCGGACCAGGTCGGCGATGGTCTCCGCCTCCCGCCGCGCCCGCGCCTCGTCCTCGATCAGCCGCGCGTTCGCGATCGCCAGCGCCGCCTCGGTCGCGAGCGCGCCGAGGAAGTCCACGTCCTCGGCGCAGAAGGAGCGCGGCTCCCGGTGCAGGAGCTTGAGGACGCCGAGCGCCCGCCCCTGGTAGATCATCGGCACGGCGAGCATCGCGCGGTACTCGAAGCGCCGGACGATGGCGCCGTCCCGCCATCCGGGCTCGGCGGCGAGGTCCGGACAGACGAGGGGGCGGCACTCGCGGACCACGACGCCCGTCAGGCTCGTCCGGACGTCGAGCCGGCCGATCGCCAGGAGTGCCTCGTCGACGCCGATCGCGCCGCGGAACCTGAGCTCGTCCCCCTCGAGCAGGAGCAGGAGCGCCGCGTCCGCCCCCATGAGGTCCGCGCTCCGCGCCGCGACGCGCTGGAGCAGGCGATCCAGGTCGTGCTCGCTCGCCACCTCGTGGCTCAGCGTCATCACGGCGTCCTGCCGCCTCCGGAGCGCTCGTTCCAGCTCGAGCGCCCGCGCCCCCTCGAGCGCGATGCCGGCCTGCTCGGCGATCGCCTCGGCGAGCCGCGCGTCGTCCGCCGCAAAGCCGTGGCGCGCGCCCGTCCAGAGGACGGAGATGCCGCCCGCGAGCTCTCCCTTGACGCGGATCCCCACGGCGAGAATGGACCGGTGCGGCACCAGCCGCGCCCAGGTCTCGGCGAACCGCGCGTCGGCCTGGCTGTCGCTCGAGCAGATCGGCGCCGACGAGGCCTCGAGCTCCACGACCAGCGCCGCCGTGGACGGGACCGTCACGCTGGTGGCGAGCAGCTCCCGCGGCACCCGGTAGCCCGCCAGCGGTCGGGCCGTCCCGCGGTCGGGGCCGTAGCCGTAGGCGAGCCCCATGTCCGCGCCGAGCGCCCGGACCAGCTCGCGCGTCGCGCGCCGGAGCACCTCGGTCCGGTCCAGGGACGAGTTGACGGCGCGGCTGACCGCCACGAGCGTCTCCGCGTGCGCGAGCCGGCGCGCGGTCTCGGCGTGGAGCTGGGCGTTCTCGAACGCGAGCGCGGCCTGGTCGCTGATCGCCTCGACGAGCGCGGTTTCCTCGAGCGTGAAGGCGTGCGGCTCGTGCAACCACGCCACGAAGAAGGCGCCGACCGGCTCGCCTCGCACGGCGATCGGGAAGAAGAGGCTCGAGCGGTGGGGGAACTGGGCGACCGACTCCTGGTCGACCCGCGGATCGGTCGTGACGTCGCTCGACCAGGCCGGCCGCCCCTCGCGCCAGGCCTCCTCGAGGATCGGGTGGCCGCGGAGCGGGATCGGGTGGGCCAGGAAGCGCCCGAGCAGATCCTTCGGCACCCGGTAGCCCGCGACCGGGCGGAGGACCCGCGCCTCGTCGCCCGCGACGAACGCCCCGACCATGTCGGCGCCGACGGCGCGGCAGGTCTCCCGGGCGATCCGCCGCATCACCTCGGTGAGGTCGAGCGTCGAGTTGAGCGCGCGGCTGACGTTCACGAGCGTCTCGGAGCGCCTGAGCCGCTGCTGCGCCGCCTCGTAGAGTCGGGCGTGCTCGAGCGCCACGGCGGCCTGGTCGGCGAACGTCCGGGCGAGGTCCACCTCGTCGGCGGTGAACGCCCGCCCCTCGACGTCCCCGATGCCGAGCGCGCCGATGATCCGGTCCTGGACGCTGAGCGGCACCGCGAGCACGCTCCGGTAGGGCGCCCGCTCGAGGAGCGCCCTGAGCTCCGGCGTCAGCTCGACGCGGGGGTCCGTCAGGAGGTTCCGGGTGGTCGTCGGCTGGCGCTGGCGGAGGGTCAGGCCGATCACGCCCGCGCCGGCGGGCAGCTCCAGGCCCGCGTCGAAGGCCGGCTCGAGGGCGCCCGAGACGGCGATGGCCCGGACGGCGCCGGACTCCGGGTCGAGGGCCCAGACGATGGCCATGCGAGCGTCCAGGAGGCCCCGCACGCTCAGCGCGATCTGGTTCGCCACCGTGGGGGCGTCGAGCGTTTGGCAGAAGATCCGCCCGATGTCGGCCACCCACCGCTTGGCCTCGTCGCCCGCGTCGTGCGCGCACGGCGCCGCGGCCTCGGAGGCCTGCGCGAGCTCGGCCACGCGCGAGCGCAGCCGGACGATCTCCTCGACCAGGGCGACCGTGGTTTCCGAGCAGACGGCGCCGCGCCCCGGCGCGGTTCGGTCCTGGGGTTCCGTCACGCGGTCCATTGTGGATTCCGCCGGAATCCCAGCACTCTCCGTGCCACGGCGCCGACGGCTTGAAAGATCACGGGTTAGCCGTCATACCGGGCTCGCCGATGGTCAGGATCTGGCCATGGCGACGAGCGCTGACTGTCAGGGCCGACACTGAACGCCAGAAGCGTCCTGAGCTGCCCGGGCGACTCTGTACATGGGGGGCTCCGGGCGCGCCCCAAGCCCCCCATTCTCCGGGCGCCCCGGCGCAGCCGTGGCGCCCCTCGACAACGCGACTCGCTCGGAGGCTCTCAGCGCACGCTGTAGCCGCGCCCGATCATGCAGTTGGCGTACGCCCGCTCGTAGCCTTCCTTGCTCTTGCTGTACTGGTAGGCGCCGCCGCCGACCGCGCCGATGGTCGCACCGCTCGCCGCGCCGATCGCCGCGCCCGTGCCCGCGCTCCCCGTCGCGGCGCCGATCGCCGCGCCCGCGGCGGCGCCGCCGACGGCGCCGATCAGCGCCCCGACGCCCGCGCCCTTCGCGGTCTCCGTCGCGGGGTCGTAGCCCGTCTGGCCCTTGGCGATCAGCATGCAGTCGTTCTGGTCGCGGAGCTGCTGCTCCCCCGACTGCCCCTTGAGCGGCGCCACGTACACCGACGGCGCGGGCGGCGCCGACGACGCGCAGCCGGCCACGAGCACTCCGAGCACTGCCAGCGCAACCAGACGCTTCATGGGACGTCTCCTCTCTCGTCGTGTGCCAGGCCGATCAGGCCTTCGGGAGCCAGTCGCGCAGCGGCGCGACCTGGCAGCCCGCCTTCTCGAGCGCCTCGCGGACCGCGCGGACGATCTTCGGCGCGCCGGGCGTGTCGCCGTGGCAGCAGATCGTCTGCACGGAGATGTCGATCTCGACGCCGTCGAGCGTGCGGACCTTGCCCTCCATGGCCATCGTCACCGCCTGGGCCGCGGCGCGCGCGGGGTCGGTGATGAGCGCGCCCGGGATCTTCCGGGACACGAGCGTGCAGTCCACGTTGTACGCGCGGTCGGCGAAGCCCTCGGAGGCGACGCGCACGCCCAGCTTGCGGCAGGCGCGGTCGTACTTGCCCGTCGCCAGCGCCATCAGGATCAGGTCCCGGCCGCCCGAGTCGAGCGTCGCCTCGCCCGCGGCGACCGCGAGCGCCTCGTCCCGCTCCATCATGTTGTACAGGATGCCGTGCGGCTTCATGTGCTGCAGCTCGCCGCCCGCCACGCGGACGAACTCTCGCAGCGCCCCGGTCTGGTAGCAGAGGTAGTCCTTCACCTCCTGGGGCGTCACGTCGAGCACGCGCCGCCCGAACCCCATGAGGTCGGGCAGCCCCGGGTGCGCGCCGATCGCGACCCGGTGCTGCAGCGCCAGCGCGACGGTCCGGCGCATCACGTGCGGGTCGCCGCCGTGGTACCCGCAGGCGACGTTCGCGGACGTGATGCACGGCATGATCTCCTCGTCGGCGCCGAGCGTCCAGCGCCCGTAGCTCTCCCCCATGTCGCAGTTGAGATCGATGTGCTTCATGCTCCGCTCCCTTCCATGACGAGGGGGGCGACCCCCCCTCGAGCTCCCCCGGCTGCCAGGCGCGGCGGTCTTACCCGCGCGCGAGCACCCTGGCGAGCGCGTTGACGAAGCGGTCGACGTCCTCCTCGCTCATCGCGCACGAGCAGGCGCCCAGGCCCCGCTGGGTCAATAGTATCCCCTCGTTGAGGAGTCCCATGAAGACCCGGATCGGCATCTCGGGGTCCTTGGGACGGCTCGAGCGGTAGTCGGTCAGCGGCTCGGACGTCCAGTGCAGGGTGAACAGCGAGCCCAGGCCCGTCACCTGCCCGCGGCGCCGCGTCGCCTGGAGCAGGCGCGTCACGCCGCCGCGCAGGCGGTCGGCGAGCGCGTCGAGCCGCGCGTACGCCTCCGGCGTGAGCGCGTTGAGCGTGGCGACGCCCGCGGCCATCGTCGCCGGGTTGGCGTTGAAGGTCCCGCCGTGGCTGATGCGCGCCCCGCCCTTGCGCGGGTCGTAGAAGCCCATGATGTCGGCCCGGCCGCCGAAGGCGCCGACGGGCAGGCCGCCGCCGACGATCTTGCCGAACGTGGTGAGGTCGGGACGGATCCCGAGCCGCTCCTGCGCGCCGCCCCACGCCACGCGGAAGGAGATCACCTCGTCGAAGATCAGCACGATGCCGTGCCGCTCGGTCAGCGCGCGCAGCCGCTCGAGGAAGCCCTCGGCCGGCGGGATCGTGCCGCCGTTGCTGAGCAGCGGGTCCACGATCACGGCCGCGAGATTCGCCGCCTCGGCCTCGACGATCTGCTCGCACGCCTCGGCGTCGTTCCACGGCAGCACGACGGTGTGCTTGAGCACCGCGGGCGGCACGCCCGCCGAGGAGGCGACGGCCTTCGGGCGCTTGCGGCTGCCCGCCGCCTTCGGGTCGGGCGAGACGCTCACCATCACCCAGTCGTGGGTGCCGTGGTAGGCGCCCTCGAACTTCGCGAGCTTGGGCCGGCCGGTGAACGCGCGCGCCAGGCGCACCGCGTTGAGCGTCGCCTCGGTGCCCGAGTTCGTGAACCGGATCTGCTCCACGGACGGCACGCGCCGCGTGAGCATCTCGGCCAGCCGGATCTCGTGCTCCGTCGGTCCCGGGAACGACAGCCCCGCCTCGACGACCTGCTGCACCGCCTTGATCACGTCGGGCGGCGCGTGGCCGAGGATCAGGCTCGTGTAGTTGCCGTTGAAGTCGAGCCGGTCGTTGCCGTCCGCGTCCCAGATGTGGGCGCCCTGCCCGCGCTGGAAGTAGAACGGGTAGGGATCGAAGAACGTCGTCGTGCGGCTGTTGCCGCCCGGCATCACCGCCAGCGCCTCGTCGTGCAGCGCGCGCGAGAGGTGCGTCTTCGCGGTGTACTCGCTCAGCTCTTTGTCCAGACTCATGCGGTCTCCTCTCTCAGCAGACCCTCAAGGGACGCGTCCGACTCGCGGAGCAGCCGGTGCGCCTCGGCCACGCTCACGGCCGTGAACGCGACCTTCTGCCCCGGCTTGACCTGCCCGAGGCGCCCGATGTCGAAGGAGCACACGGTGGCGACCTTCGTGTAGCCCCCGGTGGACTGGCGGTCGACGAGCAGCACGATCGGCTGGCCGTCGCCCGGCACCTGGATGGACCCGAGCGCGATGCCGTCGGAGATGATGTCGTGGCCGCGCGCGTGCTCGACCCGCGGCCCGCGCAGGCGCGCGCCCATGCGGTCCGACTCTCGCGTCATCTCGTACGCCGAACCGAGCAGCGTCCGGATGCCCTCGGCGCTGAAGCGGTCGGCCTGCGGCCCCAGGACGACGCGCACGAGCGTCTCCGCCGCACCGCCGACCGGCGGCGGCGTCGCGAGCCCGCGCGCCGCGGGCGGCGGGCCCTCGAGCACGCCGAGGACGTCGCCCGGGCGCAGCGCGCGTCCCTGCAGGCCGCCCAGGCGCCCGCGCACGTACGTCGAGCGCGACCCGAGGACGAGCGGCACGTCGAGCCCGCCGGCGAACGCGAGGTAGCTGAGCACGCCCGTCCGCGGGGCGCCGACACGGACCTCGTCGCCCGCGCGGAGCACGATCGTCGTCCAGCGGGGCGCCGGCTCGCCGTTCAGCGTCACGGGCGCCGCCGCGCCCGTGACGGCGATCGCGCACGCCCCATCCACGCGGAAGCGCGGCCCCATGTACGTGCACTCCAGGCCCGCCGCCGTGTCCGCGTTGCCGACGAGACGGTTGGCCAGCACGAACGACGCGCGGTCCACGGGCCCGGACGGCGGGATGCCGTACCGGAGGTGGCCGGGGCGGCCCAGATCCTGCACCGTGGTGAGCGGCCCGGCGTCGAGGATGCGGACCGTCACGTGATCACCGGCCGCCAGGTCCGCGCCGCGACCCGCGCGGCGACGCGCTCGTACTCGTCGCGGGCGATGGGGCGGAAGCGCACGCGGTCGCCGGGACGGAGCAGGATCGGATCCGGCGCTTCCGGGTCGTAGAGGCGGAGCGGCGTCTTGCCGAGGATCCAGTAGCCGCCCGGGCTGTCCACGGAGTAGATGCAGCACTGGATGCCGCCGATGCCGACGCTCTGGGCCGGCACGTTCGTGCGCGGCGTCTCGAGCCGCGGCAGCTGGATCCGCTCGGGCATCCCCGTCATGTACGGCAGGCCCGGCGTGAAGCCGATGAAGTAGACGAGGTACTCCGCGCCGCTGTGCAGGCGCACCAGCTCGTCCACGGGCAGGCGGAGGCGCGTCGCCGCGGCCTCGAGGTCGAGGCCGAGCTCCGTGTCGTAGCAGCAGGGCAGCTCGACCGTGCGCGCGGGCGGGAGCACCGCCGTGGAGGCCTGCCGGGCCAGCTCCGCGATCGCCTCGCAGACGGCCTCGTAACCGACCGCGCGCGGGTCGTAGTAGACCAGGAGCGAGCGGAACGTCGGCACCATCTCGAGCACGCCCGTGAGGCCCTTCTCGCGGATCAGGAACTCGAGGGCCCGCACGCGGGTGTTCACCTCGACGCTGATCTCCTCGCCGAATTCGACCGAGACGGCGAGATCGCCCGCCGGGAGCAGCCGCAACGCTCAGATCGCCGCGAGGGCGGAGTTGGGCAGATCCGTGATGAACATGTGCCCCGGGCTGTGCGTGAGCATGAACGGCGGCTTCGACGCGAGCGCCACGGCCTGCGGCGTCACGCCGCACGCCCAGAACACCGGCACGTCGCCCGGGCGGAACTCCTGCGGGTCCCCCCAGTCGGGCCGGGCGACGTCCGCGATGCCGATGGCGGCCGGATCGCCGATGTGGACGGGCGCGCCGTGGGCGCCGGGGAAGCGCGCGCTCGCGGTGACCGCCTTCGAGAGCTGCGCGGCCGCGATCGGCCGCATCGAGACGACCATCGGCCCGTGGAAGCGGCCGGCGGGACGGCACGCGATCGAGGTCCGCCACATCGCGACGTTCCGCCCGTGCTCCACGTGCCAGAGCCGGATCCCCGCCTCGAGCAGCGCCCACTCGAAGGTGAACGAGCAGCCGAGCAGGAACGCCACGAGGTCGTCGCGCCAGTAGGGCGTCGCGTCGGTCACCTCGTCGGCGAGCGCGCCGTCCTTGTAGATGCGGTACCGGGGGATGTCGGTCCGCAGGTCGGCGCCGGGCGCCACCCCGACGGGCTCGGGCGAGCCCGGGTCCGTCACCTCGATGAGCGGGCACGGGCGCGGGTTGCGCTGGCAGAAGACCAGGAAGTCGTAGGCCCAGTCCCGGGGGAGCACCGCGAGGTTGGCCTGGACGAAGTTCTGCCCGAGGCCGGCGGTGATCCCGCTCAGCGCGCCCCGGCGGATGTCCGCGCGGATCTCCCGGGGATGGCGCGTGTCGATCGGCATGGGAGCATTCTACCTCCGCCCGAGGCGGGGCCACACCTCGGGATTCACGAGCACGTCGGGCCGCTCCCCGCGGAGCACGCGCGCCATCTCCCCCGCGACCTGCACCGCCATCTGGCGGATGGCCTCGACGGTGACGCCGGCGACGTGGCCCGAGCAGACGACGCTGTCGAGGTTGAGGAGCGGGTTGTCCCGCGGCACCGGCTCCTCCTCCCACACGTCCAGGCCGGCCGCTCCCAGCTGGCCGCGCGTGAGCGCCTCGAACAGGGCGTGCTCGTCCTGCACCCCGCCGCGCGAGGTGTTGACGAGGACCGCGCCGCGCCGCAGGCGCCCGAGCGTCTTCGCGTCGATCATGTGCGCCGTCTCCGGCGTGAGCGGCGTGTGGCACGTGAGCACGTCCACCTGCGGCAGGAGCGCCTCGAGGCTCGCGACGGGCTCGGCGCCCCGGCGCCGGACCTCGTCGTCGGGCACGTACTTGTCGTAGGCGAGGACGCGCATGCCGAGCGCGCCCGCGAACTTCGCCACCCGGCGGCCGACGTTGCCGACCCCGACGATGCCGAGCGTCTTGCCGGCGAGCTCCGTGTTGGCGCCCCGCCCGCCGCCCCAGTCGCCCGCCCGCGTCGCCCGGTCCACCTCGCGCGTGTGCTTGACGCAGGCGAGCATCAGCATGAGCGCGTGCTCGGCGACCGCCTGCGAGTTCGAGCCGGGGGCGTGCACGACCGCCACGCCGAGGCGCGTCGCGGCGGGGATGTCGACGGTGTCCAGGCCCGCGCCGTGCCGGCCCACGACGCGGAGCCGCGGGCAGGCGGCCATGAGGCTCTCGGTGCAGCGCGGCTTGATGCGGAACAGAATCCCCTGCGCCTCGGCGGCGGCCCGGACCAGGCCGGCCTCGGTCTCGTCGTCGCAGACGACGACGCGCGCGGCCTGCTCGAGCAGCGCGTGGCCGTCGGGGTGGATGGGGCCGGCGAGCACGACCAGGGGCCGGGGGGCGGTGGGCATCGGAGCGGTCTCCTTTCGGGGGGTCGGGCGCTCACTTGCGGGCGACGAGGACGATGCGCGGGGCGTCGAGCGAGAAGGGCGTGCCGTCGAGGCCGCCGTAGAGCTCGACGCGGCTCCAGCGCTCGGGCCGGAGCATCGCCGAGAGCTCGTGGGCCGAGTAGAGCCGGATCTCGCTCTCGCCGATCAGCTCCTCGGTCTCGGCCCGGGCCCGGGCCGCGCGCTTGAGGCGCGACCAGCGGGCGCGCCAGCGGCTCGTCGCCGGGTCGAACGCGTTCTCGATCCGGAGCGTCCAGCCGTCCACGCGCTTGCGCTCCTCGGGCGGCAGCGAGCGCACGATCTGGTCGCGGTTGCGGGTGTCCAGGACGAAGAGGCCGCCGGGCTTGAGCGCCCACCAGAAGCGGTCGAGCACGAGCCGGTCCTCGTCGTCGGAGAAGTAGCCGATCGAGCTGCAGAGGTTCACGGCGAGGTCGAACTCGCCGGCGAACTCCATGTCGCGGATGTCCTGGCAGACGAGCGTGAGCGCGACGCCGGCCTCGCGCGCGGCCGTCCGGGCGCGCTCGAGCTCGGTCTCGCTGAAGTCCACGCCCGTCACCTCGCCGCCGCGGCGCGCCAGCTCGATCGAGTGGCGGCCGAAGCCGCACGGGGCGTCCAGCACCCGGGCGCCGGGCTCGAGCGCGGCCAGGCCCGCGATCCACTCGACCTCGCTCGTCGCGTCGGTCGGGGACTCGAACGCCCGGGAGAACTGGGGCCACGCCTCGCGGAAGAAGCGCTCGCTCTGGAACACGTCGGCCATTATAGTCCCCTCCGTGAGCACGCTGGTGACGGGCGCGTTCGGCTGCATCGGGGCGTGGGTCGTCCGCGGCCTCCTGGCCTCGGGCGAGCGGCCGGTCGCCTTCGACCTCGGCGACGACCCCTGGCGCCTCCGGATGCTCGGCGGCGACGACGTCGTGGGCCGGCTCACGATCGTCCGCGGCGACATCGCCGACCGCGAGGCCGTCGCGCGCGTCGTCGGCGAGCACGGCGTCCGGCGCATCGTCCACCTGGCGGCGTGGCAGATCCCGCTCTGCCGCCAGGACCCGTCCCGGGGCGCGCTCGTCAACGTCGTGGGCACGGCGAACGTCTTCGAGGCGGTGCGCGCGGCGGCCGGCCGGGTCGAGCGCGTCGTCTACGCCTCGTCGGCCGCGGTCTTCGGCCCGCCGAGCGCCTACCCGCCCGGCCCCATCCGCGACGACGCGCCGCCGCGCCCGGCGACCCACTACGGCGTCTACAAGGTGGCCAACGAGGAGACCGCGCGCGTCTACTGGGAGGAGCACCGGATCCCGTCCATGGGCTTCCGCCCGCTCTCGGTGTACGGGCCCGGGCGCGACTTCGGCCTCACCGCGGACCCGACGCTCGCGATGAAGGCGGCCGTGCTCGGCCGCCCGTTCCGGATCCGCTGGGGCGGCGGGACCGACCTGATCTACGTCGAGGACGTCGCGCGCGCGCTCCTCGCCGCGGCGGCGAGCCGGCTCGACGGCGCGCGCGTCTACAACCTGCACGGCGCCTCGGCGCGCATCGCCGACGTCGTGGGCCTGATCGAGGCGGCGTGGCCCGCGGCGCGGGGCCGCCTCGGGCACGTCGAGGAGCCGATCCCCTTCCCCGACGCGCTCGACGACACGCGCTACCAGCAGGACCTGGGGCCGGCGCCGCCCACCCCGCTCGCGGACGGCATCCGCAAGACGCTCGACGAGTTCTGCCGCCTGCAGGAGGCGGGCCGGCTCGACGCGCGGGAGCTCGCGTGACCGCCTACCGGGTCCGTCCCGCGACCCCGGCCGACGCCGAGGCGATCTGCCGGATCTACAACCAGGGCATCGAGGACCGCGTCGCGACGCTCGAGACCGAGCGGCGCACGCCCGAGGAGCGCCGCCGGTGGCTCGCCGGCCGCAGCCCCCGCCACCCCGTGATCGTGGCCGAGACGACGGAGCCGACCCGCGGTGGCCGCGGCCTGGCGGACCCTGGCACGGCCGTCGGCTGGGGGAGCCTCAACGTCTTCAACGCGCGCGAGGCCTACCGGTTCGTCGCGGACTTGTCCGTCTACGTCGAGCGCGCCTGGCGGGGGATGGGCGTCGGGCGCGCCCTGCTCGCGCGCCTCGTCGAGCTCGGGCGCGAGCACGGCTTCCACAAGCTCGTCCTCTCCGCGTTCCCGACCAACGCGGGCGGCATGGCGCTCTACGCGGCGATGGGCTTCCGGACCGTCGGCATCTACCGCGAGCAGGGCCGGCTCGACGGCCGCTGGGTGGACACGATCGCCATGGAGAAGCTGCTCTAGCGCGCATTCTTCGCGAACGGTCACCGCGCGAGGCGGGTGGGGCTTGGCGTCCGGGGTGCCCAGGACGTAAGATCCCGGCAGGAGCGATTGCACGCTCGGTACCGCGCAGCGCGGCTCGTTCGCACGGATCGGGGGAATGGCGTGGCGAAGTCCCGGTTGACCAGTCGGCCGGTGCTGGAGTGGCTCACGGTCTGCGGCCCGGCCGCCTATCTGACCGTGCTGGCGGTGGGCGTCCTCTATCTCCACCCCCATCCGCTTCCGCCCTTCTGGCCCGCCTTTTTCCTCATGCTCGCGCTGAGCCTGGCCGGGACGTTCGTCTTCTCGCGCTTCGTGTTCGTCCACGTGCGGCGGCAGGAGGCGGAGATCGTCCGGCAGACGCAGGAGCTCGCCGAGGCGAACGAGGCGATGGCGGTCATCCGGGAGCGGCAGCGCATCGCCCACGAGGTCCACGACCACCTGGCCCAGACCCTCGGCTACCTCCACCTCAAGCTGGCCGACCTCCAGCGCCAGGTCGCCGCCGACGACCCCGCGGGCCTCGAGATCGAGCTGGCGGACCTCAAGAAGGTGACTCGCGACGCGTACGAGGAGGCGCGCCAGGCCATCTTCGGGCTCCGGAGCATGGTCTCCCGGAGCCTCGGGCTGATCCCCACGCTCACCGAGTACCTGCACGACTGGAGCCGGCGGACGGCCATCGCCGCGGATCTCCGGGTCGGCAGCGACGAGGCCATCAAGCTGCCTCCGGCGGTCGAGGTCCAGCTCATCGGCATCATCCTGGAGGCGCTCGCGAACGTCCGGAAGCACGCCGGGGCCCGGCACGTGCTGGTCGGCGTCGAGCTCCGTGACGCGACGACCAGGGTGGTGATCCAGGACGACGGCCGGGGGTTCGATCCGGGCGCGGTGGCGGGCGGCGCCGCCGGCAGCTTCGGCCTCGAGATGATGGCGGAGCGCGCCGACGCGGTCGGCGGGAAGCTCACGATCAGCTCCCGGCCCGGCGAGGGCGCCCGGGTGGAGGTCGAGCTTCCCACCGCCGAGCCCGCGGGGCGGAAGCCGTGAAGCCGACGCGCGTGCTCGTGGTGGATGACCACGCGCTCTTCCGCAAGGGCGTGGCCGGCCTCCTGCGCGACGCCGAAGGCTTCGTCGTCGTCGGCGAGGCACGCGACGGACGCGAGGCGGTGGCGAAGGCGCAGGCGCTGACGCCGGACGTCGTCCTCATGGACGTCTACATGCCGGGGATGGACGGCCTCGAGGCCGCCCGGCGCATCGGGCAGGCCGTGCCCTCGGTCCGGATCGTCATGCTCACCATCTCCGAGGAGGACCAGAACCTCTTCGAGGCCCTCAAGGCCGGCGCCCACGGGTACCTGCTCAAGAGCGTGGAGCCGGACGAGCTCTTCCGGACGCTGCGCGGCATCGTGCGCGGCGACGCGTTTCTCACGCCGTCCATGGCCACCAAGCTCGTCGACGAGTTCACCCGCCGCAGGGGCGCCGAGGCCGCGGCCCCGGCCGGCAGCATGAGTCCCCGCGAGTGGGAGGTCCTCGAGCTGCTGACGCGCGGCGCGGTCAACAAGGAGATCGCCGCGGCGCTCCGCATCAGCGAGAACACCGTCAAGAACCATCTGAAGAGCATCATGGACAAGCTGCACGCCGAGAACCGCGTGCAGGTGGTCGCCTACGCGCTCCGCAAGGGGCTCGTGAGACGCTCCCCGCCCTCGTAGCCTCGGCTCGCCGCCCCCACCCGAACGGGCTACGAGGGAGTAGCCCTTTTGCGTTCTGACCCGTAGTCCTTCCGGGGACTACCGCGGCGCGGGCAGGACGGCGACAGTGGGAGCCGCGTGTACCGTCGGCCTGCTCTCCACACCGGCACGACAGAGGAGGATCAACCGATGAGGCGTGATTGGGTTGTTGGCGGGTGTGCGTGGCTGCTGGTGGCCGGATTCCCCCTCGGCGCCGCTCTGGCGCAGTCCCCGGCGCCCGAGAGCGTCGCGACGGGCGCGCAGCTCTACGACAAGTGGTGGAAGGCGGTGCCGGGCACGAAGGCCCCCGTCGGTGATCACCCCGTGTGGGCCTCGCAGACCACCAACAAGGCGAAGGGCGAGGCGACGTGGCGGTGCAAGGAGTGCCACGGCTGGGATTACCGGGGCAAGGACGGGGCTTATGGCTCCGGCTCCCACGCCACGGGGTTCCCGGGGGTCCTGGCCGCCAGGGGCAAGAGCCTCGACGAGCTGAAGGCCATCCTGAAGGGCTCGGCCGATCGCAGGCACGATTTCTCCTCCGTCCTGAACGATGCCGCCCTGACCCACCTCGCCACGTTCCTCAAGCATGGGCCGGTGGATCTGAAGCCCCTCATCGACCTCAAGACGAAGAAGGCCGTGAAGGCCGAGGCGGACGCGGGCAAGAAGTCATTCGACGCCTGCGCCGCCTGCCACGGTGCCGACGGGGCCACGCTGAACTTCGGGAAGCCGGCCAAGCCCGAGTACGTGGGAACGGTGGCCAGGGCGAATCCCTGGGAATTCCAGCACAAGGTCCGCTTCGGCCACCCGGGGTCGGACCCGCCGATGCCCGCCGCGGCCGAGCTGGGGCTGAGCCTGCAGGACGTGCTGGATCTTCTGGCCTACTCGCAGACGCTGCGGGACAAGTGAGCCTCGGGTGATCGTCGGATGATCGGGCCGCCGGCAGCCCTCCTCGTCGTCGGGCTCGTGCTGCTGGTGGCGTGCGCGGCTCCCCTCGCCTCCGCGGGCGGGGGGAGCGACAACGACGCGGAGGTGAGCCTGCCGGCCACGCTGGTCACCGAGGGGGCCACGCCCGCCACGGAAGCCGAGGTGACCTTCACTCTCTCCAGGTCCCGAGAGGAACGACAGTACGGGCTGGGGTTCAGCAGCCTCCAGTACGCCCCGGTCCCGTCATTCGGCGTCAAGCTGGCGGTCCCGATGATCCTGCGCGACCCGCGAGGCCCCGAGCCCGAGCCGAGCGTGGGCGGGATCGGCGACGTGAGCCTGATGGCGAAATACGCCCCGCTGATGCTCCCGGCTCGGCAGCTCGCGCTGTCGGGCGGGATCAAGCTGACGTTCCCGACGGGGAGCGAGCGGCGCGGGCTGGGAGGCCTGCTCGCCCTGGCCCCGTTCCTGGCCGTGGGCAAGGGGCTGGGCCCCTTCAGCCTCCAGGCCGACGCCAGCTATAGCTGGCAGCTCAACCGGCCTCGAACGATCGAAGCCGAAGAGGAAGACGAGCCCCGCGTGAGGCCGGACCGGCAACAGCAGGTCACCGCCAACCTGACGGCCACCTACTCCCCCGTGGCGGCCCTGGCCCTGATCGTCGAGCTGAACAGCGTGACGGCCGTGACGGGTGACGACGCCCTGAACGAGCGGGTGCAGCTCTATGTCA
>Ga0156035_1130_pt1 | contig 18851 bp, 14 predicted proteins | sample RifCSPlowO2_02_FD_107689 | JGI IMG/M metagenome (GOLD analysis project Ga0156035, IMG submission 107689) | Candidatus Rokubacteria bacterium RIFCSPLOWO2_02_FULL_73_56 | reverse complement strand
CGCCGCCAAGCTGCCGCTCATCACTCTCGTGGACCGGGCACGTGAGCTGCCACTCTCGTTCTCGCAGGAGCGGCTGTGGTTCCTGCAGCAGCTCGACCCGAACAATCCCTTCTACCACATCCCCGCGGCCGTGCGCATCCGGGGGCCGCTGGACCGAGACGCCCTGCGCCGCAGTATCGAGGCCGTGGTGCGCCGTCACGAGGTGCTCCGCACCACCTTTGAGACGGTGGACGGACGCGCCCGTCAGCGCATCCACGACAATCTGGCGGTGCCCCTGGTCGAGCGGGACTTCAGCGGGTTACCGGACTCGGAACGAGAGACAGCCGTGCGCCGCCACATTATCGAGGGCATTCGCGCGCCATTCGACCTGGCCAGAGGGCCGTTGGTGCGCGCGGGCCTCGTTCGGGTGGCGGAGGACGATTACGTCTTCTTCTGGGTGTTGCACCATATCGTCGGCGACGGCTGGTCCATGGGCGTGGCTCTGAGGGACTTGGCGGCGTTCTACGAGGGGTTCAAGGCGGGCACGGAACCACGCCTCGCGGAACTGGCGGCGCAGTACGCCGATTTCGCCGTCTGGCAGCGGAACTACCTTTCCGGCGACGTCCGCGAGCAGCAACTGCGGTTCTGGAAGGAGCAACTGGATGGCGTCCCGGAGACCTTGAACCTGTCCACGGATCGGCCGCGGCCGCCGGTGCCTACGTTCCGAGGTGGCACGCACCTTTTCGAGCTCCCGGCGCCGCTCACCGGCGGCATCCATGCCCTGAGTCAGGCGGCCGGCACCACGCCGTTCATGACGCTGCTGGCCGGGTTCCATGCTCTGCTCGGACGCTACACCGGACAGGAGCATCTGTTGGTGGGGACGCCCATTGCTGGCCGTGTCCTCCCCGAGATCGAGCCGTTGATCGGGTTCTTCGTCAATACTCTGGTGATGCGCGGCGATCTCTCCGGCAGGCCCACGTTCGAGGAATTGCTCCGCAGAACCCGAGAGCGCGCGCTGGCCGCCTATGCCCATCAGGACCTGCCCTTTGAACGTTTGGTCGACGAGTTGCAGGTCCGCCGCGACATCAGCCGGAATCCTCTGTTCCAGGTGATGTTTGCCTTGCAGGACGCTCCGCTGCCCACGGTACGGTTGGACAATAAGCTGACGTTCGCGCCCGTGGAGTTCAACGCCGGAACCGCGCAGTTCGACCTGTCGGTTTCCATCCACGAATCCGCCGGGCTTTTCCGCGGAAGCGTGAAGTACAGCACCGACCTGTTCGATGCCGGCACCGTCGCCAGGTTCATGAAGCATTACCAGCGTCTGCTGGAGGCCATGACCAGCGACCCACAACAACGAGTGTTCGGGGTGCCGCTGGACGACAGTCCACGCGGTCAGACCAAGTCAGAATCGGAGGAGCCCGCGAGTGAGTTCGACTTCACGGGGCTCGGAGACAACTAACCCGACTTTCGCAGATTTCGGCGATTTGAAGGTTTTTTGCGCCGCCAGGGTGAAGAACTCGAAGGAACTCACTGGATGGCGGCGTTGCCCCGGCTCCGTCAGGTTAACTCAACTGTGCTTCCTGAAAGCCCCATCGGCATTTGAATTGTTGGATTTGCGTCCTGTCGTTGGTAGGCTGCGCATTTCGGTCATCGTGATCACTCAGATCGGTCGATCGTGATGAGCGGGATCGGCGGATCGTGATCGGAGCGAAGCGACGCTGGGCCGGTCAGCTGTCGAGCTTGGCCTCCTTTCTCCGCGAGGGTCCTTTTAGCACGATCCGGTGGGCGTTGTGGAGGAGCCGATCACAGATCGCGTCGGCCAGGTGTCACCAGCCCGCTGATCATCGCCCGCTTGACGCGCCTCAGCCCCCGCTTGGCGCCCTCCGAGATCTGCTCGGGGCCATCCGAGCCCTTTACAGGGGTAATCACACCGGGTCGCCGTCGAGGTGTTTGGCGATCTCGCGGCGCGCCCGGACCGGTTCTCTGCGGATGAGTTTCTCGTACCGTTCAAATCGCTCCCGCAATGAACCAGAAACCACGCGCGGGGGCCAAGCGCGCGCGGCGGGGCCTTCGCCGTGCAGGGTGAAGCGCACGGCTCGGACCCGATCACGCCTCCCGGGCGAACGCCTGCCAGAATGTCGGCGCGTCGACGATCGCGATGCCCTGCACCTCGCGGAGGCTGAGGAGGTCGGCGTCGCCACTGACGATGTAGTCGGCGCCCCCGGCGACCGCGCACTCGAGAAACTTGTCGTCGTCGGGGTCGCGGCTCCGCGCCATCACGACCGTGGGCGTGACCCGCGTGCTCCGGCGCCGGAGCAGCTCGATGAGCGCGCCCGCCTCGATCGGCGTCATGCGGAGCTTGCGGAGAACCTCGGGGCGGCTCAGCACATCCTCGACCTCGGTGAGGATGGGTTCGGAGAGCAGGAGCGGCCGGCGTCCCAGGCCGCGTAGATCCTCGCGGTGACGCTCGGCGTCGCCGAGGCGGCGCCTCTCAGGATGACCTGCGTGTCAAGGACGGCCTTGAGCACGCGCCGCCCGGAGCCCCTCAGCGATGATGGCGGCGACCTCGTCCTCCGACAGGTCGCTCGCGCGCTGGCGCGCCCGCTCGACCAGGGCCCGCAGCTCGTCGTCGGAGAGGTCACGGAGTGCCGGGTCGATCTCCTCGAGACCGGCACGCGTGCTGAGCAGGGCGGGCAGGACCTCGCGGGCGAGCTGCTGCCGTTCGGGTTCTGGCAGGGCCAGGATTTCCCGGGCAAGGGATCGGACCCGCGCTGTCTCCATTGGTGAGCAGCCCTCCGCGCCGCTACTCTCACCGTAGCACGAACCCTGCCAGTCGGACAGGCGCCGGTGGGCGGGCGCTGCCCGCTGTCCTTCGCCAAGACCGTGTCCGGCTCGCCGGGCGAGGGTCAGTATTCCCCTGGCCGAGCCAAAGCGGGGAGGGCGGACGAGATAGGACTGTCGCACCCTGCGGCCATCGGCCTTGCACGACAGACGAAGGTGGGTTCGGTAGTGCGCGTTGCTGGCGGCGAGGACGGGGTGGCCAGTGCTGGACTACGGACTACGACTACGCCGCCCGACGGACGTAACGGTGGTGCAGGCCGCCGACTTCGGGAATCCCAACGACCCTCCCGATCTCGGGTGGCTCGATTGGCCTCCCGTCCGGCGTGTCCTTCTGAAGCGCGAGGTGAGTTCGTGCCCGGTGATAGTACGCGAAGTAGCAGGTCAGGATGCGGCGCAGGTGGCGTTCGCTCAACACGAGGACATGATCGAGGCACTCGCGCCGGATGGAGCCGATGAGTCGCTCCGCGAAGGGATTCTGCCAGGGCCTGTGGGGCGCGGTGAGCACTTCACGGATTCGCATGCCCTTCACGCGTTGCCGAAACGCGTGGCCATAGGCGCGGTCGCGATCGCGGAGGAGGTAGGACGGCGCGGAGTCGTCCGGGAAGGCGTCCGCGATCTGCTGGCCCGTCCAGGCGGCGGTGGGATGCTCGGTGACGTTGAAGTGGAGGACGCGGCGGCGGTGGTGGTGAGCCAGCACGACGAGGACGAAGAGGACGTGCAACTACCACCGGAGGACAGTATCGGGGGTCACGATCACGAGGGCCTGCCTCCAGCCGGCCCAGACCCTGGCCAGCCCGACCCAGAAGAGCCGATCAATGGACCTCGAACCGGAACTCGATGGCGGGTCGCTGCGCGGCATCCCGCTCGGGCCCCCGCAACCATCTGCTCGAAAACAGCCTCCTGGTCCGGAGTGGCCAGGAGGCTGTTGGGTTTCACCAGCCCGCTGATCATCGCCCGCTTGACGCGCCTCGGCCCCCGCTTGGCGCCCTCCGGGATCCGCTCGGGGCCATCCGAGCCCTTCACAGGGGTGATCACCGGGTCGCCGTCCAGGTGTTTGGCGATCTCGCGCCGCGCCCGGACCGGTTCTGTGCGGATGAGTTTCTGGCGGCTTCCGTCTCCAGCCGCAGCACCTCCGACTTCAGGCCCGACAGGCGGGTCTGCCGCTGCCGGACGGCGGCGTCGAGGTGTGCGTTCACGGTCCGGGCGACCGTCTCGATTCTCTCCGGCGTCATCGCCTTCCGGAACCGGGAGAGGATCGAGCCCTCCAGCCGGTCCCGGCGGTACCACGTCCGGTGCGGCCAGACCGACGGCCCCTTGTCCTTGGCGAAGCCGCACACGTAGAAGCCGTAGGCGTAGCTCTGGCCCCTCTTGCGTCGGGTGACCGTCTGCGCGTGCATGCGCGCGCCGCACACGCCGCAACGGAGCAGCCCCGAGAGCAGGTACGGGGAATACGCCGCGGTGCCCGGTCCGCCGCGGTGTCCGACCGCCGGCGCGTTGACCTCTGCGAGCCGGGCCCGCACGGCGTCCCACAGCTCGGTGTCCACGACCGCGGGGACGGGCCTGATTGGCGAGTCGGAAAGAGGGCCTGCGGCTGCCGGCCGGCAGTAGACAACCGCCCTCGCGGGATGCCGGCGCGGGGCCTTTCCCCCCGAAACAGTTCAGGGAGTGAGATTGTTCACCGATAGTGAACATCTGATATAGTGAACGCATGCCGCCCGAGTCGGAAATCGTGGCCCTCTGCCGGAGCCACCTCGAGGGCCTACCAGGGGTCCGGAAGGCTACGATCCGCACGCCGATCCGCTTCAGGGATCTCCCCTCGGCGGACCTCAGCCTTGTCCTGGAGACCGACGTCGGCCAATTCGCCTACTTCGGCGCCGTGAAACGGCGGCTGACACCCGCAAGGCTCGATCACTGGCTTCTTCTCCCCCTCGCACGAGTCCAGTGGCAGAGAGACGAACGTAAGCCGATTCTTTTCGCCGACTACGTCTCCCCGGGAAACGCTCAGCGCTTGAGAGAAGCCGACGTCGATTACGTGGATGCAGCAGGAAACCTGCTGATCCACAGACCGCCCAAACTCCACCTCCTCAAATCGGGCGCGCGGCCTCGAACGCTGCCGGAGTCACGGCCGGCCCGCCTCTTCATGCCGAGCGGTTTACGGATCCTCTTCGTTCTCCTGGTCGAGCCGGCCGCTGCGGAGATGTCCTACCGCGAGCTTGCGGTTCACAGCGGAGTCGCGCTCGGCTCGATTGCCGTCGTGATGAACGAGCTCAAAGGGAAGGGGTATCTCACCCGCCGCCGCGCAGGGTCGCGGCTCGTCCGCCGCCGTGAGCTGCTCGAGCGATGGGTGTCCGGTTACAGTGAGCAGCTGCGGCCGAAACTTCTCCTCGGCGTCTTCGTTGCGCGCGAAAAGGACGCCGGCGCGAACTGGCAGCACCTTCGCGACGTTCTCCGCGAGCGCCAGATCGAATCCGCGGTGACCGGCGGCCTCGCGGCCGACGAGTTGACGCACCATTACCGAGGAGAGGACCTCGTCGCGTTCGTATCCGATTGGCCCGAGGGCGTCCTCCAGCAACTCCACTGGCTGCCATCGCCGACGGGTCCCATCACGCTCCTCCGACAGTTCTGTCCCGCGGTCAGGTGGTCGATGGGGGGCGAGCAGCAAGTCGCCCATCCCCTCCTGGTCTACGCTGAGCTGCTGCATTCCGGACGCGAGCGTGAGCGCGAGACCGCTCGCATGATCTACGAACGCTACCTGGACCGACTCGCGGCGAACGATGCCGATTGACCCCGCCGCTCTTGAGGCGCTGCGGCTGCTCCTGGATGCCGCCGGCCCCGATCGCGTCGTGGTCATCGGCGCCTCCGTCCCCATCGTGCTCATAGACCTGCGCTACGGCTTGACCGGAGGTCGCACGACACGCGATGTCGACGCGGTTGTGCGTGCGACGAGTTGGGACGAATACGAAGGGTTGACGCGGCGCCTGCTCGCCGCCGGCTTCCGGCAGGGGCGCGTGCCTCACCGACTCGAGTACGGGCCGGCCGAGCTCGACCTGATTCCGTACAGCGGAACTCTGGCGCCCGGCGCCGCTCTCGAATGGCCTGGGCAGAATCGAGTGATGAGCGCGCTCGGATTCGAGGAGGCCTTCGAATCCGCACGCCCCGAGCAAGTCGGAGATCTTGTCGTTCCGATGGCCTCAGTGGCGGCCTGCGTGCTGCTGAAGTTCGTCGCCTACAACGACCGGCCAGCCGAACGGGTGCGGGACCTCATCGACATCGTCCATTGCTTCGAACACTACGGCGACGAAGCATTCTGCATGCGCCTGGCGAAGCACCTCGGACTGCCCGTCTCTCCTGTCGAGACGGCAATGATGAACGGCCGGCGCCTGATCATCGTCGAGCGCTACGACCGGATCGTGCATGCGGACGGGACGGTCGAACGCATCCACCAGGAGGATTTCTGCCAGGCGACGGCGATTCCTCCAGAAAAGAAGTACGAGGAGGACGGCGGGCCGACGCTTCGCCGGATGGCGGGGATCCTCCAGGGAGTCGCCGGGCCCGATTCGTTAGAAACACTGCTGCGGGCCGTGACCATCAACCTCCTGATCGGAAACGGCGACGCCCACGGCAAGAACTTTTCGCTCCTGCACGACGCTTCGGGCTCGCTCAGGCTCGCCCCGCTCTACGACCTGCTGTCGACTCTCGCGTACGGGGACGACAGGCTCGCGATGTCCATCGACAACGTCCAGCGGACGAACCGTGTCACTGCGGATCGGATCGTCAACGAGGCCGCACGGTGGGGACTATCGAGGCGTCGCGCGTCCGAGATCATCGCGGAGGTCCTCGGCCGTGCTCGCGCCGCGGCGCAAGCCAGGCCACCGCCGGGCGATCACGATCCCCGGAACGGGCGATCAGGATGCGCCGGAACCACGAGCAGGCCGCCGCCTTGGATCGGCGCTTGACTCGGCCGCCTGTTCGGCCCGATTCTCTGGCGTATCGGGCGCCGCACTAGGCGGCGCATGTGATCACGACTCCGACGGAGTGACGGCGATGAAGCGCCCACCCGATCTCGACGCCCGCGCCGCAGCGAAGCCTGGTTCGATCGGCGCGATGCTGCGCCGGGTGGCGCCGTACCTGCTGCGGCACAAGGCGATCGCGGCCGCGAACGTGCTCTGCGCGGCCTTGGCGCTTGCCTGCGCCCTGGCCTTCCCGCAGATCATTCAATACATCATTGACGACGTCATCACCCGCGGTCAGATCAACCTTCTTCTTCCGTCGGTTGTGCTCCTGCTCGCCGCGTTTCTGCTCCGCGGACTCTTCACGGCGCTGCGCATCATCGCCAACAACACGTTCGAACAGAACGTCATTTACGACATGCGGTGCGATCTCTACGCCCGCCTCCAGGTCCTGCCGATCCGGTATTTCGACCAGCGCGCCTCGGGCGATCTGATGACGCGCCTCGGCGACGATGTCGTCGCGGTCGAGCGTATCATCATCGATGGTAGCGAGCAGGGGATACTGGCGCTCCTCAGCGTCGTGGTCGTCTTCGCTGTGCTGCTACTAAAGAACGCGGAGCTGGCGCTCCTGGCCCTCGTTCCGCTGCCTCTGCTGGTTCTCGCCGTCGTCTCCTACAGCGTGGTCTCGGTGCGGCAGTTCCGGCTGCTTCGGCACGCGATCGGCGCCCTGAATTCGCTGCTCGCCGACAACCTTCAAGGGATCCGGCAGATCAAGCTGTTCAACCTCCAGCAGCAGGAACATGCTCGGTTCGCCGGCCGCGCGGCCACGCTGCGGCGACGCTCGCTCGTGGTGTTGATGTCGTGGGCCGCGTACGCGCCGTCCATCACGTTCTTTGCCTCCCTCGGAACCGTGCTGACGCTCTGGCGCGGCGGAGCCATGGTGACCGCCGGCCAGATCACACTCGGCGAGCTCGTCGGGTTTCTCTTCTATCTCGGCCTGTTCTACGAGCCGATCGGCCAACTGCAGAGGCTGAATCAGACGCTGCAGGCAGCCCGTGCGGCATCGGAGCGCATTGCCGACATCGCCGAAGCCGCGCCCGAGCGAGCGGGGAGGCGCCCCGACGCGGTACTCCCGGCGCCGGTGCGAGGCGAAGTCCGCTTCGAAGATGTGCGGTTCGGCTACGGGCCGGGGCGCGACGTGCTCAAGGACATCTCGCTGCATGCGCGCCCCGGGGAGACGGTGGCCCTGGTGGGCGAATCAGGCGCTGGCAAGTCGACCCTCGTCAACCTGCTCCCGGCATTCCACGAACCGAACCGGGGCCGCATCACCATCGACGCTCGAGACATCCGGCAGCTCTCGCTCGAATCGCTGCGTGCGGAGATTGCTGTCGTCACGCAGGAGACGTTTCTTTTCAACGGAACCGTACGCGAGAACCTGCTCTACGGGAAGCCGGGCGCCAGCGAAACGGAGATCATGGCCGCCTGCAGGGCCGCCAACTGCGATGAGTTCATCTCCCACTTGCCGCAAGGCGGTGACACCGAAGTGGGCGAACGCGGCGTGCGCTTGAGTGTCGGCGAAAAGCAGCGGATCAGCGTGGCACGCGCGCTGCTCAAGAACGCGCCGATCCTCATTCTCGACGAGGCGACGGCGAGCGTCGACAACGCCACCGAGGCGCTCATTCAAGAGGCGCTGGAGCGGCTGATGGTCGATCGGACCTGCTTCGTGATCGCGCATCGATTGTCCACGATCGAGCACGCCGACCAGATCCTCGTGATGAGCGAGGGGACCATCGTCGAACGCGGGACGCATCGGGAACTGCTCGCGCTGGGCGGCGCCTACTTGCGATTGCGGCGCCGGCCCGGCGGCGAGCCCGCCGAAAGGCAGTCCGGGGACCCTCGCCCGATGCTACAGTGACGCGGGGCGTGGCACCGCGGTTCGCCGAGGACCGGACGCCGCCGCCGCTTCGATGAAAGGGGAGTTGCATCATGCCCATCTTCGTCGAGCACAACGGTAAGTACTATAAGATCTCCGACGAGGTTCTCGCGGCGTCGGCCGTCTCCAGGACCCAGTTCGAGGCCGGGATGCGCAAGCTCGAGGCGAGCACCACGGAAAAGGTGAAGAGTCTGACGCATTACCGCCTGATCCAGTTCTCCGAGCGCGATCTCGACGAGGTAGTGACGCCGCCGAGGCCAGCGGGGCCGCCGGCCGCCGGCACTTAACCGCTACAGAGCGGGCTGTCCGCCTTGCTGGGGACATCGGCTGTCCCCAGCAAGTGTTCGACCGTCTCCCGAATCTTTCCTTCGAGATCGCCGCGCAGCGCCCAGTAGCAATAGCTGTCGTTGCGCCGACCCGGCTGGAACATCCGCTGGTGCGGGCAGCCGCCGGCGCACTGCGCCATCAGAGTGCATTCTCGGCACGCTTCGTACTGGAACCAGTCGTAGCTGAGCCAGCGAAGCAGGTTTTCGGACTTGATGACGATGTCGAGGAACACGGAGCCATAGGCCCGGTTCGGACGGCCGGCATCGTCGGGGCACTTGTAGAGCAGCCCTTCGGGATCGATCGTTACCGCGTTGTCGCTTGTGGCGGCGCAGCCGGATCCACAGCGGCTTGCCACCGTCCTCTCCATCGGCAGCCCGAGGTTCTGGGCCCGCTCGTATTGCCGCTTCATGACCTCGACGTACGTCGCCGGTGTCTCAGGGCTGCCGACATCGCTGCCGCGCGCCGCTTCCGGCTGATAGACATGGGCGATGAAGACGGACGCCAGCGTCTTGTTCAGCCCGCGGCGCGCCATGCCGTCGAACAGACGGTCCCACTCGCTCACATCGTCGCGGGTGAGATTCACACGGACCTGGGTCGGAATCCGCTCGGCCGCGTACGCGAGATTGTCCAGCACGCGGTCCTGCGTGCAGCGGCCGCGCTTGTCGTGCTTGAGCTCGGCCGGTACGTCGAGCGACACTTGCGCCTGGGAAAGGCGCGCCTCCACGAGAGTGTCCACCGCCTCGCGCTCCAGCAGCACGCCATTGGTCGTGATGACGGCGCGATAGGCGATTCCGGCCCCGTCACAGAATTCCGTGAGAGCGGGAGTCATGCGCTTGATCTGCCGCAGGCCCAGGAGTGGTTCGCCGCCGAACCAGGACACCCGCAGCATCTTCGTCCCGGCGGCCGACCGCTTGAGATACTCGATCACCGCGTCTTCGGTCTCCGCGGCCATCATCCGCGGCCTGGTCTCCATCTGCGTCTGGCCCTGGAAGCAGTACCTGCAGGCAAGATTGCATCCCATCGTCAGCAGCACATTCGCGGTGAAACCGGAGACGCGATCATGCCGGCCGCGCTGATAGTGCTGGCGCACCATCTCGACTTCATCGGTGCCTTCTGGAATGAGGAATCCGCTGGCATGGAGCCGGCTGATCGCCGGCGCAACAGCGCCGGGCAAGAACGTGAACCGCGCGCCCGGACCCAGGATGCGCCGCCATTCGGCGCGCGGAAGAATGGTCAGCGCAGCCGAGAAGGTATTGTAGACAGCGGCCCGCCCGTCCGGCAAGTCAACGGAGACGTTGTAACGAGAGGGGACGAGGACCGCCCGAAAGACGGTATGCGCAGCCTCTTGCCGTGGGGAGAATCGCCCTGTGGAGCCGGCTTCCGGGGACTGGCGAACCTCATAGGCCGCGGCGGGTTGTTCCTGCATGCGCGCCTCCTGCCCTCGACCGCGACTTCCTCCTCCACCAAGGGCCGCTCGATGGCGGAGACATCGGTCTCCGCCATCGAGCGCATCGGCATTCAGACCCCGCCGGAGATCAGGGGCAGTTCGGCGCCTTTCCGCACGACGCGCCGTCGGTCGGGCCGGTGCAGCCGCTGCCGATCGGCACCGGATCGGCGGACGGAGCGAACACCGGAACGGCGACGTCGAAAACGAGGCTACGATCCGCTACCGGGGCGTCAGCGCCTCGGTTCGCGAACTCGACCGCCGACGTCTCGCATGCGAGAAGATCCGCATCGCTGACTTCGAAGTATTGGCTTCCATACTTCAAGAGAAGCGACATGGTTGCCTCCCATCTTCCGGCACCGCAGCACTGGGTCGCAAGCGAACTAAAGCTTGCCCCAACGTCGGCCATCCTACGTCGCGGCGCCGGAGCCTGTCAAGGGCGTTCCCAGTACGTTCCCAGTGGCGATCGCCCTCGCCCGCCCTCAGCCCGAGTGAGGCTAGCGCAATCGCGCGCGGCCGACGCGTTTAAGAGCTGACGCTTTTCTCGTGTACTAAACAAGCCCCAAGCCGTGAAAATCTTTGGCGAAAGCGCGGCGCGACTCAAACCCGGGTTCGTATCCCCCCCCCGATTCCTCTGAGCACCGTAACGGCGGTTCGCGGCGGGTGACGGCCGGGGCCTGGCGCATAGCCCAAAGGCCGCTGGGCTTCGGCGACGCCGCCGGCGCCCTTGCTGCGTGTCCCCTCGGTGTTTGGTTCGACACTGGACGGTCGTGTGCGTCGCGGCAAAGGTAGAATGCGCGCTGGAGCGGGGCATGCCATGAGCGCCAAAGGCCAGATCGAGGCGGACGTCGTCGTCGTGGGCGGCGGGGGCGCCGGGCTCGCCGCGGCGCTGGAGGCTGCGGACTGCGGGCGGCGCGTGATCCTCCTGGAAAAGAAGCCGCAGCTCGGCGGCACCACGCTGCTGGCGGTCGGTTCCATTGCCGCCTGCCGGACCCCCCACCAGCGCCGACAGGGGGTGGAGGATTCCCCGGAAGAGTTCTTCGAAGACATGGGGCTCTTCAATCAACGGGGGGGGCTCGGCAATCGGGACAACCTCGAGCTGCGCAGGCTCCTGGCGGACGAATCCTCGACGACGCTCCAGTGGCTCATGGGGTTGGGTCTGGAGTTCTTCGGTCCGATGCCGGAGCCGCCCAACCGTCACCCGCGCATGCACAACGTCCTGCCCAACGCCGGGGCCTACATCTATCACCTCGCGCGCCACGCCAGGCGCCGCGGCGTGCAGGTGCGGCTCGGGATGGCGGCGGAGCGACTGCTCACGCAGGGCGAGCGGGTGACGGGTGTGGAGGCGAGATCCCCGGACGGCGCGATGCTGGACGTGCTGGCCCGTCGCGGCGTGATCCTGGCGACGGGAGACTTCAGCTCCAGCCGGGAGCTGAAGAAGACGTACCTCTCGCCATCGGTCGCCGAGGTCGAGGGGATCAATCCGGCCAGCACGGGAGACGGCCACCGGATGGGGCTGGAGGTGGGCGCCCGGCTCATCAACGGGGATCTGTGCTGGGGGCCGGAGATCCGATTCGTGGCGCCGCCGCGCAAGCTGCTGATCTCGGCGCTCCCGCCGATCACGCTCCTGGCGCGGCTGATGAGCGTCGTGGCGAGCCGGCTCCCGGCTCGCCTCATGCGGCGGGTGCTCCTGTCGTTCCTCACCAGCTATCTGGCGCCGTCGCCCAGACTCCTGGAGGAGGGCGCCATCCTGGTCAACCGGGCCGGCTGCCGGTTCGTCAACGAGCTGGGCGCGCCGGCACTGGCGATCCCTCACCAGCCGGATCGCGTGGCGTTCTTCGTCTTCGATCACCGGCTCGCCCAGAAGTTCTCGGCGTGGCCCTACTACGTCTCGACGGCGCCGGGCGTCGCCTACGCGTTCCTGGCCGACTACCGCCATAACCGCCGGGACATCTATGCCCAGGCGACCAGCGTGGACGGGCTCGCCCGCGCAGTCGGGATGCCGGCGGCAGCCCTGTCCGCCACGGTGACGGCCTACAATCGGTCGGCCGACGCGGGGCACGACAGCGGCTTCGGCCGAACGCCACTGGGGCTCGGCCTCGAGGTCCCGCCGTTCTACGCGCTCGGGCCGGCGAAGAGCTGGGTGGTATTCACCGACGGCGGCCTCGCCGTGACGGCCCGCATGGAGGTGCTCGGCCACGGGGGGCGCGTCATTCCCGGCCTCTATGCCGCGGGCTCCGCCGGGCAGGGCGGCGTGCTGCTCCAGGCTCACGGGCTGCATCTGTGCTGGGCGTTCGCCTCGGGACGTCTTGCCGGGCGGCAGGCCTCCTCCGGCTGAGGCAGCATCGTGGCCAGCCTGTTCGACCCGATCGCGATCCGGGGCATGGAGATCCCCAACCGGATCGTGATGCCGCCGATGACCACGCGCCTGGCCGCACCGGACGGAAGCGTGACCCCGGAGCTCATCCAGTACTTCGTCGCACGGGCGGAGGGCGGGGCCGGCTTGATCACCGTGGAGATGTGCTCGCCCCATCCCGCGGGCCGACACCGGGCGCGTGAGCTGGGGATCTCCGACGACCGATTCGTCGCCGGGCTCCGGGAGCTGACGTCGCGCCTGAGGGCCGCCGGCAGCCGCGTCGCGGTCCAGATCGGTCACGCGGGCGGCCACACCCGCCAGGACGTCACCGGTCATCCGCCGGTCGCGCCGTCCGCGGTGGCGCACGTCGTCCAGGAGGTGGACACGCGCCGCGTGGTCCCGGAGGAGCTGACACGGGAAGGCATCCGCGCTCTCGTGCACGCGTTTGCCGAGGCCGCCGCGCGCGCGAAGTCGGCCGGGTTCGACGCCGTGGAATTGCACGGGGCGCACGGCTACCTGATCGCCCAGTTCCTCTCACCGCTCGACAACCACCGGGGCGACGAGTACGGCGGCCACCTGCGGAACCGGGCGCGATTCGCGCTCGAAGTGGTCGAGGCGTGCCGGACGCGGGTGGGCGACTTTCCCCTCGTCTTCCGGTTCAGCGCGGATGAGTACGCCCCCGGCGGATTCGTCGTCGAGGAGGCCAGGGAGCTCGCCTGCTGGCTCGTGGAGGCAGGCGTCGATGTCCTTCACGTCTCTGCCGGGTGCTATCGGTCGCTGCCGTCCGGCGCCGTCATGATTCCACCGATGGCGTACCCCGGTGGGGTCTTCCTCCACCTGGCCCGAGCGATCAAGGCCGTCGTCCGGGTGCCCATCATCGCGGTCGGGCGGCTGCACGACCCGGAGCTCGCCGCGATGGCCGTGCGCGAGGGCCACGCCGACATGGTCGCGCTCGGACGACAGCTGATCGCCGACCCCGAGTGGCCGCGCAAGGTGCGCGAGGGGCGGACGGACGAGATCCGCCCCTGCATCGCCTGCAACACCTGCGTCGACAGCATGCGGGAGGGGGAGCACATCACGTGCCTGGTCAACCCCTGGGCGGGGCGGGAAGGCCAGCGCCGGACGAGCGGCGTTGATCGTCCGCGGCGCGTTCTGGTGGTCGGTGGCGGACCCGCGGGCATGGAGGCGGCCCGGCTCATGGCGGACCGGGGGCATCGGGTGCTCCTCGTCGAGCGACGCCCGGAGCTCGGAGGTCAGCTCAGGCTGGCCGTCAGGGCGCCGCTGTTCCAGAACGTGGAGACCAATCCGCCCGTCGTGCTCAGGTTCGTCGAGTTCCTCGCGCGACAGCTCGAACGGGCAGGAGTGGACGTGAGGCTCGGCGAGACGGTCACGGGAGGGCTCATCGATGCGCTGAATCCGGAGACCGTCGTGCTGGCGACGGGCGCCTCCTACCGGGTCCCGCTTCGCTGGGTTCTCCCCCCGCTGCTGGAGTCGCGGTGGGGGCGGTCGCGCGCGGTGAAGGCGCTCCTGGAAACGCCCTGGGTTCGTCGGCTGCTCTTCTCGGTCATGCGCAAGCGCAACGACCGGCTCGACCGGCACCTGCGCCGGTCGGGCGTCCGGGTTCAGCGCATCGGCGATTGCCACCGGCCCCGCAAGACCGTCGAGGCCATGCGCGACGCGGCCGAGCTCGCCGACCGCTTCTGACAGGTCTGCGAAGATACCGTGATGCCCGGCGCCCGCCTGAGCCGACCCCGCATCGTGCCGCTTCCGCTCGCGGACTGGGACCCCGAGCTGCGGGCCCGCTTCGAGAAGCCCGGCGGGCTCGGCCGGATCCTGAACGTCATGGGCACCCTGGCCAACCATCCGGCCCTCTTCCGCCGCTGGGTGATCTTCGCGAACCACTGCCTGTTCAAGAGCACACTCACGGCCCGCGCGCGCGAGATCGTCATCCTGCGCACGGCATGGCTCGCCGGCTGCGCGTACGAGTGGGGCCAGCACCTGGAGATCGCGGCCGCGGACGCGGTGTTCGGCGAGCCGGAGTTCAGCGCCCTCGCCGAGGGGGCCGCGGCGCCGCTGTGGCGGCCGCCCGATGCCGCCCTGATCCGCGCCGCCGACGGGCTCTACGTGGACGCCAGCGTGGACGACGCGACCTGGGAGGCGCTCCGGGCACACTACGACGAGCGCCAGGTCCTGGACGTGGTCTTCATGGCGGGCAACTACCTGATGCTGGCGATGGCGCTCAACGCCTTCGGCGTCCGGCTCGACGAGGGCTCCCGTGGGTTTCGTCCCGGCCTGCCGATGAACGGCCGCCGCCCCTCGCCGACGCTGCCCCCGATGGAGGTGCGCCACGCCACGCCGCGGCTCTCGCCGCTGCCCGACGCGGCGCTGACCCCGGACCAGCGCGAGGTGCTCACGAAGGCCCGCGGCCACCTGGCCTCGGTCAACGTGCTGGACACCGTCGTCCGGCACCCGGATCTCCTGCGGCGCTGGCTCCCGTTCTTCAACCACGTCCTCCACAAGTCGGCCCTGCCCGCCCGCGACCGTGAGGTGCTCATTCTGAGAATCGGGCGCCTCTGCGGCGCGGCGTACGAGTGGGCACAGCACGTGCCGTGGGCCGAGCGCGCGGGGCTGACGGCCGACGAGATCCACGGCATCGCGGCCGGGGCCGACGCCGCCGTGTGGTCGGACGCCCATGACTGCGCTCTCCTGCGCGCCGGCGACCAGCTCCATCGTGCGACGATGCTCGACGACGCCACCTGGACTGCGCTCGCGGCCCGCTACGGCACCGCGCAGCTGATGGACGTCGTCTTCACGGTGGGGCAGTACCGTCTCGTGTCCGCGGCGCTGAACACGCTGGGTGTCCGGCTCGACGCATACCTGCGCGCGTACCCGAGCCCTTGAGCGCGCGAACGGCGTGGAGCCGGCCCGGGAGAGCGGCTCGTCGCGAAGACGGGGAGGGCGAGGAGGCCGAAGGAGTAGAGTAGCGGTCATGGCCACGCGCCGGGACACGCCCTTCCGGGAGGCGATGCGGTCGCTGCTCGTCTTCGACGGCGCGATGGGGTCGCTGCTCTACGAGCGCGGCGTGTTCGTCACCCAGAACTTCGAGCAGCTCAACGTCACGCGACCGGACATCGTCCTGAAGATCCACGACGACTACGTTGCTGCCGGCGCGCAGGTCATCGAGACGAACACGTTCGGCGCCAATCGCTTCCGCCTCGACCGCCACGGCCTGGCCGACCAGGTCCGCGCGTTCAACGTGGCGGGCGCGCGGCTCGCGCGCCAGGCCGCGGGCGAGACGGTGTGGGTCGGGGGCTCCATGGGGCCGTCCGGCCTCGTCCCCGGCGTCGCGACGCAGCCCGAGCTCGCCCTCGTGTCCGCGACGTTCGCCGAGCAGGCCGCGGCGCTGGTCGAGGGCGGGGCCGACGTGCTGGTGCTCGAGACCTTCCGGCACCTGGCGGAGATCCGCCTCGCGCTCGAGGCCGCGCGCGAGGCCGCGCCGGACACCCCCGTCATCGCCTCCATGACCTTCGACCCGACGGGGACGGTCGCCGACGGGTCCACGCCCGAGCAGGTGGCCAGCACGCTGCGCGACCTGGGCGCGGACGCGATCGGCGTGAACTGCGGCGACGGCCCGCAGCTGGCGCTCGCCATCGCCGAGCGCCTCGTGCGGTCGGGGCTCCCGCTCTGCGTGCAGCCGAACGCGGGCCTGCCGCGCAACGTCGACGGCCGCTTGCTCTACATGGCGACCCCGGAGTACTTCGACGTGTTCTTGCGGCGCACGGTCCAGCTGGGCGCCACCATGATCGGCGGCTGCTGCGGCACGACGCCGGAGCACGTCCGGTGGATGGCGAAGTCCGCCCGCATGCTCGGCGACCGGCGCGTCGAGGTCGCGCCGGTGGGCGCCGTCGCGACGGCCGAGGCGTTCGCCGGCCTCGCGCCCACGCCGCTCGCCGAGCGCAGCGCGTTCGCCGCGAAGGTCGCGGCCGGCAAGTTCGTGGTGTCGGTCGAGGTGAACCCCGCCCCCGGCGTGGATCCGTCGAAGGCGCTCGAGGGGGCGAAGATGCTCATCGACAGCGGCGTGGACATCGTCAACGTCGCGGACGGCCCGCGCGCGATGGCGCGCATGTCGAATCTGGCGTTCTGCGCCCTCCTCCTCGTGCGCCACGGGATCCAGCCGATCCTCCACGTGTGCGGGCGCGACCGGAACCTCCTCGCCCAGATCGCGCACCTCCTCGGGGCGCACGCCATCGGCATCCGCAACCTCGTCATCATCACGGGCGATCCGCCGAAGGTGGGCGACTACCCGGAGGCCACGGCCGTCTACGACCTCGACTCGATCGGCCTGCTCCACGTGGCGTCGTCCGCGAACCGCGGCGTCGACCCCGCCGGCAAGCCCCTGCCGGGCGGCAAGACGGCGTTCCTGCTCGCGACGGGCTTCGAGCCGGGCGCGGCGGACCTCGAGCGCGAGATCCGGCGCCTCGAGAAGAAGAAGACCGCGGGCGCCGAGCTCGTGATGACGCAACCCATCTTCCAGCAGGACCTGCTCGACACGGTCCTCCGGCGCATCGCGCACCTGGAGCTACCCGTCATGGTCGGGGTGCTCCCGCTGGTGAGCTACAAGAACGCCGAGTTCCTGCACAACGAGGTCCCCGGCATGCAGATTCCCGAGGAGATCCGCGAGCGCATGCGCCGGACGCCCGGCGGCGAGGCGGCGCGCAAGGAGGGCGTGCGGATCGCCCGCGAGATGCTGTTCGCCGTGAGGGATCGCGTGCAGGGTGCGTACCTCATGCCGCCGCTCGGCAGGTACGAGCTGGCCCTGGAGGTGCTGGAGGGCCTCAGGGTGTAGCGTCACGCGTCCTTCGCCTGCTCCCGCAGCACGAACTTCTGGATCTTGCCCGTGGAGGTCTTGGGCAGGGGGCCGAAGACCACGTGCCTGGGCACCTTGTAGCGGGCGAGGTGGTCGCGGCTCCACTGGATCAGCGCCTCGGCGGTGACGGGCGGGGCGCCGGGCTTCAGGGTGACGAAGGCGCACGGGACCTCGCCCCACCGGGGGTCGGGCCGCGCGACCACGGCGGCCTCCATCACGGCCGGGTGGCGGTAGAGCGCCTCCTCGACCTCGAGCGAGGAGATGTTCTCGCCGCCCGAGATGATGATGTCCTTCGAGCGGTCCTTGATCTCCATGTAGCCGTCGGGGTGCCAGACGGCGAGGTCGCCCGTGTGGAGCCAGCCGCGGCGGAGGGCTTCCCGCGTGGCGCGAGGGTTCTTCAGGTAGCCCTTCATCACCGTGTTGCCGCGGAGCATCAGCTCGCCGAGGACGGCGCCGTTGCGCGTGACCGGCTTCATGGTGCGCGGGTCCGCCACCATGAGGTCCTCGAGCGTCGGGTAGCGCACGCCCTGCCGCGCCATCTTCTCGGCGCGCGCCGTGAGATCGAGCCCGTCCCAGTCCGCCTGCCAGGCGCAGAGGGTGGCCGGGCCGTACGTCTCGGTGAGGCCGTAGAGGTGGGTGACGCGGAAGCCCAGCGCCTCCATGGCGGCGATGACGGCCGAGGGCGGCGCCGCGCCGCCCGTCGCCATCTCGACGACGTGGTCGAACGTGACCTTCACCTCCGCGGGGGCGTGGACCAGCATGGTCATCACGATGGGGGCGCCGCACATGTGGGTCACGCGATGGCGCTGGATGGCGGGGAAGATGAGCGCCGGGTCCACGCGGCGGAGGCAGACGTGGGTGCCGCCCGCGGCCGTCACCGCCCATGTGTAGGTCCAGCCGTCGCAGTGGAACATGGGCAGGGTCCAGAGGTAGACCGCGCGCGGCGTCAGGCCGAAGGCGAGCGCGTTGCCGAGGGCGTTGAGGTAGGCGCCGCGGTGGGCGTAGACGACGCCCTTGGGGTTGCCCGTGGTCCCGGAGGTATAGAGGAGCGAGATCGCCTGCCACTCGTCGGCGGGTCCGCGCCAGGCGTACTCGGGATCGCCCTCCTCGAGGAAGGCCTCGTAGTCCTTCTCGCCCAGGAGCGTGCCGCCCTC
>Ga0156035_1158_pt2 | contig 24135 bp, 27 predicted proteins | sample RifCSPlowO2_02_FD_107689 | JGI IMG/M metagenome (GOLD analysis project Ga0156035, IMG submission 107689) | Candidatus Rokubacteria bacterium RIFCSPLOWO2_02_FULL_73_56 | reverse complement strand
ACCACCTGGCAGGCGCCGGCCGCGGCCAGCTCGAAGGCGCGCGTGTTGACGCCGACGATGTCGTTCATCGGGTGGTGGTGGTTCAGCGAGAGCGTGGAGGCCGCGTAGACGCAGAGCTTCTCGTGCCCGAACACCGGCGGGCCGGCGAGCGCGCGGACCGTGGCGTCGTCGGCGTCCCGCCAGCCCCCGCCCCAGACGCGCAGCGGGTAGTCCGCGAGCGCGCGGACGAAGCGCTCGCGGTACGGGTAGCGGTTGCCCACGAAGGACACGGGCGCGCCGAAGCGCGCGGCCTCCTCGGGCGTCGGCGTCACCGGGTGGTGGGCGGCCGGCACGCAGTACATCGGCAGGTAGTGGAGGTTCGTGAGCCCGACCTGCTGGAGGCTCCGCATCGCGTAGCGCTCCTTGGTGAAGAACAGGTCGTAGGCCTCGATGCACTCGAACGGGATCATCCAGAGCGGGTTGTCGGGAAAGACGTTCAGGACGCGCGCGCCGGTGCGCGTGCGGATGCGCCGGATCGCGCCCGGCGTGATCGGCCCGCCCTTGACGACGAGCACGAGGGCCGGCCGCCACGCCAGGCACGCGCGCTCGAGCTGCCGGAGGATCCAGAGCTGGTACGCCGCCTTCGTGCCGCGGTTCTTGTAGAGGGCGTTGTCCTTGCGGTACTCGAAGGCGCGGACCTCGTGGCCGAGCGCCCGGAGCTCGTCGGCGAAATCCATGCCCATGAGACCCGGCCGCTCGAACGGGAGCACGATCAGCCAGCGCACGGGCCGTAGCGTAGCACAGGGGCGCGCGCTATCATGGGCGCGCCGTGACCGCGCGCGCGCTCCGCCGCTACGTGCCCTCCCTCGTGCTGTTCGGCGCGCTGCTCGTCCTCTGGCAGGTCCTGCCGCCGCTGTTCCGGGTGCGCGAGTACCTGCTCCCGGGGCCCGCCGCGGTGGTGCGCGCGGCGCTCGACTTCTCGATCCCGTGGCCCACGCACGTCTGGATCACGACGCTCGAGGTGCTCGGCGGCTTCCTGCTCGCCGGCGCCGCCGGGGTCGCGCTCGGCGTCGCGATCGCGTGGTCGGTGGCGCTCGCGGGGGCGCTCGTGCCGTTCCTCGTGTTCGTCAACACGCTGCCCAAGGTCGCGGTGGCGCCGCTGTTCCTGCTCTGGCTCGGCTACGGCGTGATCCCGAACATCCTGATCGCGGCCCTGATCGGCTTCTTCCCGGTCGTGATCAACACCGCCGTGGGCCTGACCCAGGTGGACGAGGAGCTGCTCGACCTCGGGCGCGTGTTCGGCGCGCCGAAGTGGAAGGTGTTCCTCAAGATCCGCCTGCCGAACGCGCTGCCGTACGTGCTCTCGGCCCTCAAGGTGACGGCGACGGCCGCGGTCGTCGGCGCGATCGTCGGCGAGTTCGTCGCGTCGCAGGCGGGGCTCGGCATGGTCATCGTGAACGCCCAGACGAACCTCAACACGCCCGTGGCGTTCGCGGCGCTCCTGTGGATCTCGGTGATCGGCCTCGTGCTCTATGGTCTCGTCGGCCTGGCGGCGCGCTGGTGGGCACCGTGGGCCGACACCACCTGAGGAGGATGCGATGAAGCGCGCGATGCTCGTGACGCTCGTGGCGACGGTGCTGGCGCTCGCGGCGGTGGCCGCCGCGCCCCAGGCGCAGCCGGTGCAGAAGGTGGTGTTCGCGCTCAACTGGTTCGCGGTGGGCGACCACGCCGCGTACTGGGTGGCGCTCGAGAAGGGGTACTACAGGGCCAGGGGGCTCGACGTCGACCTGGTGAACTCGAAGGGCTCGGGCGACTCGATCGCCAAGGTGGACACGGGGCGCGCCGACATCGGGCTCGCCGACGCGGTCGTCGTGATCCCGCGCGTGTCGCAGGGGGCGAAGATCAGGATCGTCGGCGCGGTCTTCGACCACACCCCGCTCAACATCTGGACGCGCAAGGACACGGGGATCACCAGGCCGAAGGACCTCGAGGGCAAGGTCCTCGCGGCGCCCCCGGGCGACTCGCAGCGCCAGCTCTTCCCCGCGTTCGCCAAGCTCAACGGCGTCGACGAGGCCAGGGTGACGTGGCTGACCATCGAGCCCGCGGCGAAGTTCGTCGCGCTCGCCGAGAAGCGCGCCGACGCCGTCCCCGACTACACGACCGGCCAGCCCTTCTGGGAGAAGGCGGTCGGCAAGGACAACCTGGTCCGCATGCCGTGGAGCCAGTTCGGGTTCGACGTGTACTCGATGTCGATCTTCGCGAGCGAGAAGACCGTGGCGGAGCGGCCCAGGGTCCTGCGCGACTTCGTGGCCGCCTCGTACATGGGCTGGCGCGACGTCATGCAGGACCCGAAGGCCGCGCTCGCGATCTTCAAGAAGCGCGTGCCCGACATCGACCTCTCGCTCATCGAGCCCAACATGATGCTGGGGCTCGAGCTGATGCGGACCGAGCGCTACGCCACGCACGGCATCGGCTGGATCGAGCGCGGCAAGATGTGCAAGACCGTCGAGCTGATCAACACCTACATGCCGGGCATGCCGCGCAAGGTCGGCTGCGACGAGGTCTTCACCAACGACTTCCTGACGAAGATCGAGCCGCCGAAGCGTTGATCGTCCTCGACGGGGTCGGCATGACCTACCGGGCCGAGTCGGGCCCGGTCGAGGCGCTCAGTGAGATCGCGTTCGGGGTCGGCCGGGGCGAGCTCCTCGCCCTGGTCGGCCCCTCGGGCTGCGGCAAGTCCACGCTGCTGCGGATCATCGCCGGGCTCCGGCCGGCGACTGCCGGCCGCGTGCTCGTGGACGGCCGGCCCGTGACCCGCCCGATCCCCGCGGTCGGCATGGTCTTCCAGGCGCCCGTGCTCCTCAAGTGGCGGCGCATCGTCGAGAACGTCCTGCTCGCCGCCGAGCTCTCGGGCCTCGACCCCGCGGCCTACCGCGCGCGCGCCGCGGAGCTCCTGCGGCTCGTCGGGCTCGGGGGCTTCGGCGACAAGCTTCCGCGCGAGCTCTCGGGCGGCATGCAGCAGCGCGCCGCCCTCTGCCGCGCGCTGCTGCTCGACCCGCCGCTCCTCCTGATGGATGAGCCGTTCGGCGCCCTCGACGCGATGACGCGCGACGAGCTCGGCCTGGAGCTCCTGCGGGTCTGGGGCGAGGGGAGCCGGACGCGGAAGACGATCGTCTTCGTCACCCACTCGATCCCGGAGGCGGTCTTCCTCGCCGACCGGGTCGTCGTGATGACGCCGCGCCCCGGGCGCGTGGCCGACACGGTCCCGGTGGGCCTGCCCCGGCCGCGCACGGTGGCGACCCGCGCGTCCGCCGAGTTCGGGGCCCTCGCGCTCCGGATCCACGAGACGCTCGCGCGCACCGCCTAGCACGCATCATTCGTTCTCGAAGTCGTGGTGAGCCTCGTCGCCCGTGGAGTCCGGGCCGACGGGCGCGGGCGGGAGGGGTCGACGGGATCCGTTCCCGCCACGTGGGCGGCGGGCCGCGCCTAGGCGACGGCGGTCGCCTGCGCCTGGCGGAAGCGGACGGCGAGGAGCGGATCGAAGAGCGCGGCCGTGGCGACGAGCGCGGCGTCGGCGCCTTCCCGCAGGATCCACTGCGCGCGCTCGACGCTGGTGATCCCCCCGACCGCGAGGACCGCCCGGTCCCAGGCCCCCGCCTTGCGCCAGACGAGCATCTCGAGGACCTGGCGCGAGGCGATCGGGAAGGTGTCCGCGCCCACGATCTCGGCGCGCGCGCGCGTCGATCCCTCGAAGGCGGCGTTGCCCTTCTCGTCCACGACGCGGCGGTGCACGCCGGGGACCAGGACGTAACCGCTCGTCCACGGCGCGAGCTTGGTCGCGGTCTCGTGCAGCTGCCGCGGGCTCTTGAAGGGGCCGAGCCGGGCGAGCACGGGCACGCTCACGCCCGCCCGCACCCGGTAGAGGATCTGCGCCGCGAGCGGGAGGTTCTCGTAGATCATCTGCGGCTGCTCCGAGAAGGGGTCGGGCGCCGCCAGGTGCACCTCGACGGCGTCGGCGCCGCTCTCCGCGGCCCAGACCGCGCACAGCAGGTAGTCGGCGACGAGCGCCTCGGCGTCGCCGTCGTGGCGCGGCGTGCCGAGCACGTTCACGATCAGGATCTGGCCCTCGCCGATCCGCTCCCTGGCGCGCCGCACGTCCTTGCGCCAGACGTCGGGCTCCATCGACGGTTCGCCGAGCGAGACCGCGACGGTCGCGCCGTTGGCCGGCGCGCGCCGGGAGACGACGGCCAGCTGGTCCTGGTGCTCCACGTAGCGGATGTTCGGCAGCGGCAGGGCCGGCCGGTAGGCCGAGCGGACCGAGGCGTACGTCAGGACGTCGAAGCCGAGCCGCGCGTAGCTCTCGACCCACCGGGAGTTCAGCAGGGGGCCGGCCGAGATGCCGAGCGGGGAGTTCAGGTCGTGGCCCAGGAGGCGTCCGCCGGGTCCCGGGGGCAGCCGCCTGATCCGCGGAAGGGTGGGGGCGTGGTTGTAGTTCCAGGTGTACGAGCGGTCCAGGCGATACGCGGCTTGCGGAATGGCTCGATCACTCCTTGCTCTCGTAAGGTGTCCCGCAAGCCGCTATTATATCAGTCACTTACGGCCAGGCGCCAGCCAAATTTCCCCGGTCCAACCGGGCTCACGCGAAGGCCGGCATCACCTCGCGGGCGAGCAACTCGAGCTCGCGCATGACGTGGGCGTGGGGCATTCCGGGGAAGAAGGTCCGGCAGATCAGGTGGGTCATGCCGTACGCCTCGACGAAGCGCCGGATCTGGCGGACGCACTGGTCGGGGCCGCCGATGATGAAGCGGTCGGCCATCAGCTTGTCCAGATCGGTCGCGATGCTGGCGTCGATGAAGGGGTGGCGCCACCCGCCGGCGTACTCCTTCCGGTAGGCGACCATGATGTGCTCCTCGGCCAGCGCCCGCGCCCGGGCGTCGGTGTCGGCGATGATCAGGTCCCGCGTGAGCGGCCACTCGCTCGGCGCCGGCCGGCCCGCCGCCGCGAGGTTGTCGAGGAACTGCCGCTTGCCCGCGAGCAGGCGCTCGAGGTCGGCGGTCGGCCCCGGGATCCAGTTGTCGCCGAGCGTGGCGGCGCGGCGGAGCGCGAGGTCGCCCCAGCCGCCGATCCAGAGCGGGGGGTGGGGCTGCTGCACGGGCCTGGGCTCGAGCCGCCCCTCGACCGTGTAGTACGCGCCCTTGAAGCTCACGCGGTCCTGGGTCCAGAGGCCCCGGACGATCTGGAGCTGCTCCTCGAAGCGCGCGCCGCGCCTGGCGAGGTCCACGCCGTAGAGCGCGAACTCGTCGGGCTTGTAGCCGATCGCGATGCCGAGGACGGCCCGCCCGTTGGACATGACGTCGAGCAGCGCGACGTCCTCGGCCAGGCGCACCGGGTGGTAGAACGCGGCGACCGCGATGTCGGTGCCGAGCGTGAGCCGCGACGTGCGGGTGGCGAAGCCCGCGAGCACCGTGAACGGCGAGGGCCAGTAGTGGTTCGCGACCGAGTGGTGCTCCTCCATCCACACGGAGTCGAACCCGAGGTCCTCGGCGCGCGTGACCTCCTCGAGCGCCTCCCGGTAGTAGTGCCCGCCCTCGCTGGGGATGAAGCCGAGCTTGAGCCGTGCCATGGCCCCAGAGCCTAGCACGGCCGCGCGCCGCCGGTCACTTGACAGCCGCTTCGGGGCTGATCCATCGTGGGGCACCACCCCGAAGGAGGCGCCGCCGATGCCGGGCATGCAGGGCTACTTCGCGCTCAAGGGTCTGCCGGAGGAGCGTGTCACCGACAGGATCTCGCGCCGCGTCCTCACCGGCGCCAGGGAGATGATCGTCTTCTGGTCCATCAAGGCCGGCGCCCACGCCGCCGCCCACGCACACCCGCACGAGCAGATGTTCTGGGTGCTCTCGGGCCGGATGGACTTCCGGCTCGGCGACGAGCGGCGGAGCTGCGGGCCCGGCGACCTCGGCGTGATCCCGGGCGGCGTCGAGCACGAAGCGTGGTTCCCCGAGGACACGGAGGTGATCGACGCCTTCGCGCCGCCGCGCGAGGACTTCCTGACGTCGGCGCCGCCCGCCTACATGCGCTGACGATGGCCGACGCGTTCACGCCGGAGGAGCGGGCGGCCCTGGCGCCGTACTTCACGAGCCTCGACGGCCCGGTCTTCGCGCTCGTGAACCTCCCCGAGGTCGTCAAGGGCGCGCTGTTCGCGCGCTATTCGCGCTCGCCGAAGTCGCTGCGCCGGCTCTTCCTCGACGAGTTCATGGACGACGTGGGGGGCGCGGCGCCCCCCCCATCTCCCCCCCTGGACGATAGGGGGGGCGCGGCGCCCCCCCCATCTCCCCCCCTGGCACGGGACGCCGCAGGGTCCCGCAGCACCAGACGGGCGGAGCAGCTCTACGAGCGCGTGTTCGTCGAGTACGGCGACGACTCGGTCGCCCAGCTCGGCGGCGTGCACCTGGCGTGCGAGGGGGCCTCCAACCTCCTCACGAAGGTGCTCGAGTGGGGGCGCCTCATGGCCTACCTCGAGCAGTCCACGCGCTACGTCCCCTACGACGACCGGCCGGGTGGGCGCTACCGCTACCACGTCCCCGCCGAGCTCGCGGGCCCGCTGCGCGACCGCTACGTCGCGACGCTCGACCGCTGCTTCGACGCCTACCGCGCGTGGCTGCCGCGGCTGCGCGAGCACTTCGCCGCGAAGCACCCGGCGGCGCCCGGCGAGTCGGAGGGCGCGTGGCGGATGTCGATCCGCGCCAAGGCGCTCGACACGCTGCGCGGGATGCTCCCGGCGGCGACGGTCTCGAACGTCGGCATCTACGGCACCGGCCAGGCCTGGGAGCAGCTCCTGCTCCGGATGCGCGCCCACCCGCTGGCCGAGGTGCGCGCCTGTGCCGGCCTGATGCTCGTGGAGCTGCGCAAGATCGTCCCGGCGTTCCTCAGGCGCGTGGACGTGCCCGACCGCGGCGGCGCGTGGTCCGACTACCTCGCCGAGACCCGCGTGGCCACGCGCGAGGTCGCCGATCGCCTGCTCGCGGGCGCGGCGCCGGCGCCCCGTCCGGAGGTCGTGCTGACCGACTTCGACCCCGACGGCGAGGCGAAGGTCGTCGCGGCGGCGCTCTACGCGGCCTCGAACCTCCCCGACGACGAGCTGCTCGCGCGCGCACGCCGGATGAGCCCCGACGAGCGCGCGGCGGTCCTCGCGGCCTACGTGGGCAAGCGGCGCAACCGCCGCCACCGCCCGGGACGCGCCTTCGAGCGGACCGGCTATCGCTTCGACGTGCTGGGCGACTACGGCGCGTTCCGCGACCTGCAGCGCCACCGCCTGCTCACGCTCGAGTGGCAGCGCCTGACGCCCCGCCACGGCTTCGTCCTGCCCGAGGCGCTCGCCGAGGCGGGCGCCGAGGCCGACTTCCGGCGCGTGCTCGAGGAGTCGGCCGCGCTCCACGACGCGATCGAGGCCGCGGGGCTGCCGGACGTCGCCTCGTACGCCGTGTCCATGGCGTACCGCGTCCGGTTCTACATGGAGATGAACGCCCGCGAGGCGATGCACGTGATCGAGCTGCGGACCGGGCCGCAGGGCCACCCGGCGTACCGGCGGATCTGCCAGGCGATGCACCGCCTGATCGCCGAGGGCGCCGGCCACCGTGCGATCGCCGCCGCGATGACGTTCGCGGACCACTCCGAGGTGGCGCTCGAGCGCCTCGAGGCGGAGCGGGCCGCCGAGCGGCGGCGCGCGGCGTCCCAGTCCTGACCCAAGGAGGCGCGTGATGCTCACGCCCGACGCGCAGGCGGTCGTTGCGGCGCAGGCGCAGGCGCGCGACTACCTCAGGGCGAAGGGCACGCTCGTGCCGGTGCCCCTCCTCCGCGAGCGGATCGCCGCCTCGTTCACCGCGCTCGACGCGTTCCTGGCCCAGGTCGATGCCGCGGAGGCCGCGCAGACGACGATTCCCGGCGAGTGGAGCGTGCAGGAGATCGTGGACCACCTGGTCGAGACCCACCGGCCCGGCCTCGACGAGCTGCGGTGCCTGCTCGCCGGTCGGCGCCCGCCCGGCGAGCCGATCCCCGCCGGGCTCCAGTCCAGGGCGCCGCTGCTGCGCCCGTGGCCCTGGCTCCTGCGCGAGCTCCGGCAGGTCCACGGCGACATCCTCGCCACGCTCGAGGCCGTGGCGCCCGACCACGACACGGAGGCCCGCGCGCCACTCGTCATGGTCGTCAACGTGAAGGCCCCCGACGGCTCGAGCGTCCCGGCTCACTGGGTCGAGGACCTCGACTGGAAGGCGTACGCCATCGTCTGGCGCCTCCACGTCGTCGACCACCTCAACCAGGCGAAGAAGGTGCTCGCGCGAAGTCTTCCTTCGCCGCCCTGAGCGCCTCGGGCGAGGCCAGCAGGTCGAGCGCGGTCAGCGCGAGCGCCTTGGCGCCCGCCACGAGGCCGGCCCGCGCCAGGGGCGAGCGCGCCCACTCGGCGAACTCGCGCGAGTGGCCGGGCACCCCGTCGGGGGAGATCCGGATGTAGGGGTGGATCGTCGGCAGCGCCTGGCTGACGTTGCCGCAGTCGGTCGAGCCGTAGCCCGCCTCGCCGTCGTCCGCGTCCACGGGAAAGTCGATGAACGCGAGGTTCCGCTCGAACAGCCCCGCCATCGTCGGGTTGGGCTTGAGCGGGTCGTGGACGATCGGGTCCACGCTGACCTCGACGCGGCAGCCCGTCGCCGCGGCGGCGCCCTCGGCACAGCCCCGGAACCGCCGCAGCAGCTCCGCGCAGTAGTCCCGCGAGAGCGCGCGCAGATAGAAGTCGGCGCGCGTGTACTCGGGGATGATGTTCGGCTGCTCGCCGCCCTTGACGATGACGCCGTGCACGCGCGCGTCGGGGCGGAGCTGCTGGCGCATCTGGTCGAGGGAGACGAAGAGCTGGATGACCGCGTTGAGCGCGTTGACGCCGCGCCAGGGCCAGGACGAGGCGTGCGTGGCCTTGCCGTGGAACTCGGCGGTCACCTTGACGATGCCGAGGCTCGGTCGCCACACCATCGTGCCGCAGCGGCCGTGGATCATCATCGCGGCGTCCACGTCCCGGAAGACGCCGGCCTCCATGAGCTTGACCTTGCCGGCGCCGCCCTCCTCGGCGGGCGTGCCGATCACCACGACGCGGCCGGGGAAGGGGAGCGTGCCGAGCCCGACGGCGAGCGCGGCGCCGGCGCCCGTGCCCGCGGTCGCGATCACGTTGTGGCCGCACGCGTGCCCGATGCCGGGGAGCGCGTCGTACTCGGCCATGATCGCGATCGTCGGGCCGGGGCCCGAGCCCTCGATCGTCGCGCGGAACGCGGTGGGCAGCCCGCCGATGGAGCGCTCGACCTTGGCGCCGTGCCTGCCGAGGAACTCGGTGAGCCAGGCGTGCGCCTGCTCCTCCTTGAACGCCAGCTCGGGCGTGTCGTGGATCCGGTGCGCGAGCGCCTCGAGCTCGTCGGCGAGGCGGTCCACCGCGCCGGCGACCCGCGACTTGAGCGCGGCCACCGGAGCGCTCACCGGGCGCCCCGGAACTCGTCCTGCGCCCGCTTGACGAGGGACGGATCGGCCAGGAGGTCGCAGACGGTCATCGCCATCGTCTTGGCCGAGATCAGCATGCCCTCGCGGGCCAGCGGGCTCACTGCCGCGGCCTCGAAGGCGCGCGAGTGGATCGGCGTGCCGTCGGGCGCGATCTTGACCATCGGCTGGATGGCCGGGATGACCTGGCTCACGTTGCCGATGTCGGACGAGCCGAGGCGGTCCGTGATCTCCGGGGACTCGGTCACGCCGAACCGCGCCAGGTTCGCGCGGAACGCGTCGAGGAGCGCGGCGTTCTTCTTCATGGGCTCGTACGAGGTCTCCCGGTGCTCGACGATCTTGAGCTCGCAGCCGGCCGCCCGGGCCGCGCCCTCGGCGCAGGCGAGCACGCGCGTGTAGAGGTCCCACATGTAGTCGATGCTGCGCGCGCGCACGTAGAACAGGGCCGCCGCGAACTCCGGGATGATGTTGGGCGCCGCCCCACCGTGCGTGATGATGCCGTGGATGCGCGCGTCCGGTCGCACCTGCTGGCGGAGCATCGCCACGTTGGTGTACGTCTGCACGGCCGCGTCGAGCGCGTTCACGCCCGCCCACGGGTCCGCGGAGGCGTGCGCGGCCTTGCCGGTGAACTCGAAGCCCACGCGCACGATGCCGAGCAGGTCGGAGTGGCCGAGCCAGCGGTCGAAGCCGTGGACCATCATGGCCGCGTCCACGCCCTCGAAGACGCCGCCCGCGATGAGCTTGCACTTGCCGCCGCCGCCCTCCTCGGCGGGCGTGCCGATCACCTGAACGCGCCCCCGGGGGAGCTTGTCGCGGAGCGCGGCGAGCCCGGCGCCCGCGCCCACCCCCGCCGTCGCGATCACGTTGTGGCCGCAGGCGTGGCCGATCTGCGGGAGCGCGTCGTACTCGCAGAGGACCGCGATCGTCGGCCCCGCGCCGGTCTCGAGAGTCCCGCGGAACGCGGTCTCCACGCCGGCGAGGCCGCGCTCGACCTTGAAGCCCTGCCGCTCGAGGAACTCGCTGAGCCAGGCGGCGGCCTGCACCTCCTGGTAGCCGAGCTCGGGGTGGTCGTGGATCCGGCGGGACAGCGTCTCGAGCTCGTCGCCGAGGCGGTCCACCGCCTGGCCGATCTGGTCCTTGAGCGCGCTCATGGGGGGTCTCCTGGGCACGTGGGATCGAGCGCGGTCCACTATACCACCGCGCGCGTGTGGTAGGATCGCCGCGTGGCGGGCAAGGTGGAGATCGGCGCCGCGATCCCGCAGACCGCGCTCGCGGGCGCGCCGGATCCGCGCGCGATCCGCGCCTGGCTCGCGCGCGCCGAGGCGCTCGGCGTCGGGAGCGCGTGGGTCGTCGAGCAGATCCTCGGCTCGATCCCGAGCCTGGAGCCCGTCACGCTGCTCACGTGGGCCGCCGCGGTGACCGAGCGGCTGCGGCTCGGCTCGGCGGTGCTCCTCACGGCGCTGCGCAGCCCCGTGCACGTCGCCAAGAGCCTCGCGAGCCTCGACCACCTGAGCGGCGGCCGGCTCGACGTCGGCGTCGGCCTCGGCGGCAACCCGCGGATCTACCCGGCGTTCGGCCTCGTCGCCGGGGCGCGCGCCGAGCGCTTCGCCGAGGGGCTGCGGCTCGTCAGGCGCCTCTGGACCGAGGAGCGCGTGACGTTCGAGGGCCGCTTCTTCCAGCTCCGGAACGCCTCGATGCAGCCCAAACCGCTCCAGAAGCCGCACCCGCCGCTCTGGTTCGGCGGCCACCACCCGAACGCGCTCCGGCGCGCGGTGGAGCTCGGTCAGGGCTTCATGGGCGCGGGCTCGGTCTCGACCGCGACGTTCGTCGAGGAGGTGCGAATCCTGCGCGGGCTCCTGAAGGACGCGGGGCGCGATCCCGCCGCGTTCCCCGTCGGCAAGCGTGTCTACATCGCGGTGGACGCCGACCGCGGCCGGGCGGGCCGGCGCCTCGGCGAGTGGTTCGGCGCCTTCTACGGCCGGCCCGAGCTGGCCGCCGAGGTCGCCGTTTGGGGCGATGCGCCGGAGTGCGTGGACCGCCTGCGCGAGATCGTCGCGGGCGGCGCCGGCATGCTCATGCTGAACCCGGTCTTCGACGAGCTCGCGCAGCTCGAGCAGCTCGTCTCGCGCGTCGTCCCGAAACTCTGATCGTGGTCACGCGCCCGTAGCTCAGTCGGACAGAGCGTCGGACTTCGAATCCGAAGGTCGCAGGTTCGATCCCTGCCGGGCGCACCACCCCAGCAGCGCCTCGACGACGGTCTCGTGCTCCCGGTCGAACGGGACCACCCGCCCCTCCGCGTCCAGGGCGTTGATCAGCTGCAGGACGGCGATCACGCGGCCCCGGGCGTCGCGCATCGGCATGGCGAGCATCGAGCGCGTGCGGTAGCCGTTCCGGGCGTCGAACTGGCGGTCGAAGGAGTACGGTCGCTCCAGCGGGATCTCGTACACGTCGGGGATGTTGACGGTCGCGCGGGTGAGGGCGACGTAGCTCGCGATGCTCGGCGCCGTGAGCAGGAGCGGCTCCGCCGCGAGGCGGCGCTGGACCTCGCGGTCCCCGAGGCGCTGCGCCAGGACGTCGTTCTGGGTCGCCGCGAAGCGCAGGTGATCGCCCTCGCGGACGTACACCGTCCCCGCCTCGGCGCGCGTCAGGCGTCGCGCCTCGCCCAGCAGCAGCGCGAGCGCCTGCGGGCGGTCGGGCTGCGCCGCCAGCGCCCTCGCGATGCGCTCCAGCTCGTCCTCGCTCAGCATGCTCGTGCCCGGCCCTCGCGACCCTATGGTGTCACAGCGAGGGCGTCAATGCCGAAGCCTGCCGCGGGCGGACCGCGCGCGCGCGGCTCCCGACGGCGCTTCAGGGCGAATCCGGCTCCCTCCTGACCAGCGCGGGCTGGCAAGAAACCTGACACTGTCCGCGGTCCGACGTCCCGCGGCTGGGCTCAGAGACTCGTGGAATCAACCGGTTAGGGATCGCCCGAGGACTGGTATCAGGATTGCGACGGAAGCCCGGCGAACGCCCGGGGACTGAGGCAGGTTCCGGAAAGGAGACTCCGCTGCTCGACAAGCGGATCCTCGTACTCGACGACGAAGCGGCGATGCTCACGACGTTCAAGAAGTACTTCTCCGACTTCCAGCACGGCGTCGCGTACCACGTGGAGACGGCGACGAACGGCGCCGAGGCGGCCAGCGTGCTGCGCCGCGGCCGCCCCGACCTGATCCTGCTGGACGTCCAGATGAAGGGGCTCGACGGCCTCGCGCTGCTCAAGCAGGTCCGCGCCGTGGACCGGACGATCCCGGTCATCGTGGTCACGGGCCGGCAGAACGGCCGCAGCATCAGCGAGGCGCTGGCCGCGGGGATCTTCGCGTACGCGCCGAAGCCCTGCGACTTCGTCCAGCTCGAGCACCTCGTCGGCCTGGTCATCTCCGCCCGCTCCGCCGCCCCCGCCTAGCGCCCCCGCGGCGCGCCCGGGCCCCGGCGGCGCCGCGCCCCCCACCGTCATATACTGACCGTGTGGCGACCACCGGGGCCGGCTCGAAGCGGGTCCTCATCGTGGACGATGAGCCGCCCGTGATCGAGATGCTGAAGGAGTTCTTCCGGTACTTCCGTCACGGGCACGCCTACGCGGTCGAGACCGCGACGAACGGCCCCGACGCGTACCTCGCGGTGCTGCGCGCCCGCCCGGACCTCGTGCTGCTCGACATGAACATGCCGGGGATGGACGGGCTCGAGGTCCTCAAGCAGGTCCGCCTGGTCGATCGGACGATCCCGGTCATCATGGTCACCGGCAACCGCGACACCCAGGCCGCCGCCGCCGCCCACACGGCCGGCGTCTTCGCCTACATCCCGAAGCCGTTCGACCTGCGCCACCTCGATCTGCTGGTCGGGCTCGCGCTCGAGACGGCCGGGGCGTCTCACCAGCCGCCTCCGCCACCGCCGCCCCCACCGCCGCCGTCTCCCCCGCCGCCGCGCCCGGCCGCGCCGCCGCGTCCGGCGCCCGAGCCCGCGCCGCCGCCGGCGCCGCCGAAGTCGCCGTTCAGCACGCCGCCGCCGCCCCGGCCCCCCAGGTCGCCGTTCGACACGCCGCCGCGCGGCCGCTGAGTCCGTGCCCGGCGACCGCTACGTCGTCATCGGCGCCGCGGGGCAGCTCGGCTGGGACCTCGTGCGGACGTTCGAGCTGCCGGGCGAGGTCGTCGGGCTCACCCGGCGCGAGCTCGACGTCCTGGACGCGGCGCGGGCCGAAGAGGTCCTCCGGCGCCTCCGCCCCACGCACGTGCTCAACACGGCGGCGTACAACCGCGTGGACCAGGCCGAGGAGGAGCCGGACGCGGCCTTCGCGCTGAACGCCGAGGCCGTCGGCGCGCTCGCGGCCGTGTGCGAGCGCCTCGGCGCGATGCTCGTCCATTTCTCCACCGACTACGTCTTCGACGGCGCGCGCACGACGCCGTACCGCGAGGACGACGCACCGAACCCGCTCAACGTCTACGGCGCCTCGAAGCTCCGGGGCGAGGAGCTGGCGCGCGAGCGCTGCGGCCGGGCCGTCGTCTTCCGCGTCTCGGGGCTCTTCGGCCTGGCGCGGAGCTCGGGCAAGGGCGGGACGAACTTCGTCGAGACCATCCTGCGCCTGGCGGAGGAGGGCCGGCCCCTCCGCGTCGTGACCGACCAGGTGCTCGGCCCGAGCTACACGCGGGACCTCGCGCGCAAGGTCTGGCGGGTGCTGCCGGCGCGTGCGCACGCGCTCTACCACCTGACGAACGCGGGCCAGACGAGCTGGTACGACTTCGCGCGGCGGGCGCTCGAGCTGGCGGGGCGCCGCGCGGATCTCCGGCCCGTCACCTCCGCGGAGTACGGCGCGCGGGCGCGGCGGCCCGCCTACTCGGTGCTCGCGCACGACCACCTCCGCGCGCTCGGCGAGGACGACCTGCGCCCGTGGGACGCGGCGCTCGCCGCCTACGTGGCGGCGCGCTCGGCGTCCCCGTAGCGCTCGGCCAGCCCGAGCTGCGCCGTCACGCCGATCAGCTCGTTGAACTCGCGGAACGGCATGTAGCGGTCCGCGAGCGCGCGCACGTCGTCGTGCGCCCGGACCTCGGCGAGGAAGGCTCGGATCGCCTGCACCGCGACCAGCAGCGTGTCCACGGGCAGGATCACGATCGCGAAGCCGAGCGCGCGCAGCCGCGCGAACGGCAGCAGCGGCGAGCGGCCGCCGGGCGCGTAGTTGTAGAGCAGCGGCGTGTCGAAGGTCCGCGCCACGCGCTCCACCTGCGCCTCGTCGCGCGGCGCCTCGATGAAGAGCACGTCCGCGCCCGCCTTCGCCGCCGCCTCGCCGCGCCGCAGCGCCTCGTCGAAGTCCACGGCCGAGATCGCGTCGGTGCGCGCGATGACGAGCAGGTCGGGGTCGGTGCGCGCGTCCACCGCGGCGCGGATCTTCCCGGCGAACTCGCCGCGCGGGATCACCTGGTGGCCGGACAGGTGGCCGCAGCGCTTGGGCGTGACCTGGTCCTCGATGTGGAGGGCGGCGACGCCCGCCGCCTCGTACATCTGCACCGTCCGGCGGACGTTGAGCGCGTTGCCGTAGCCGGTGTCGGCGTCGGCGATCAGCGGGACGTCGAGGACCGCGGCCAGGTTGCGCGCGTGGTCGGCCATCTCGGCGAGGCCGGCGAAGCCGAGGTCGGGCAGGCCGAGGCGCGAGGCCGCCGTGCCGTAGCCGGTCATGTACACCGCGGGGAAGCCCGCCTGCTGCACGAGCCGGGCGGAGATGCCGTCGTAGGCGCCGGGGACGACGAGCCCCTGCTTCGTCTCGACGAGGGTGCGGAGCGTGCGGCGGCGGCTGGTCATGCGAGGCCTCCTCTGGCGCGGGCGATCCGGCGCTCGAGCGCCGGGTGCGCGTCGAGCACGAGCAGGAGCTGGAGCCCATGGTAGCGGGCCGCGCCGGGCATGTGGCATTGTACACACTGATGCGGAGCAGGCTGCTCGCCGCCGTCCTCGTGCTGCTGGCCGCGCCGGCCGCCGCCGCGGCCGACGACCTGGACGGGCTCGTCGAGGCCGTCAACCGGGCCGGCGCCGCGCCCACGACGGAGGCGACGCTGGCGACGATCGCGCGCGCCGTGGACCTGGCGCCGCCGGCGCTGCGCGCCGAGCAGGCGCAGGCGGGCCTGCCCTGGGGCGACGTCTTCGTCTCGCATCGGATCGCGACGCGCGGCGGCCACCCGCTCGCGAAGGTCTTCGCCGCGCGCCGGACCGGCGCCTCCTGGAAGGAGATCGCCGAGGAGGCGGGGGTGGACGCGGCGCTCCTCGCGCGGGATCTGGCCGCGGCGTTCCCCGGCCTGACCCCGGCCGCGCCGCGCCCGGTCACCGCGCCGCCGCCGGTCGCCGCGCCGCCGGCGCCGCCCGCGCCGGCGCCCGAGAAGAAGCCGGGCCTGGCGCAGCGCTTCCTCGACCTCTTCCGCGGCACGCCGGACCGCGAGGCGACCGGGGACTGGGAAACCGAGCGCACCCAGGAGGAGATCCGCGAGCGCATCCTCCGCGGCGGCGGCCGTCGCTGAGCGCCCGGAATCCGCTACAATGAACCGGAATTCAGCCGCAGAGGGGGACACTGTGTTCCAGTCCGTCGAGGAGGTCCAGCAGCGGTTCCGGGACGCGCGGTACATCGCGAGCCGCCGGGTGGCCACGGTCGTGTACCTGGCGGCGCGCATGGGCCGGCCGGTGCTCATCGAGGGCCCGGCGGGCGTCGGCAAGACGGAGCTGGCCAAGACGCTGTCCGACGTCACGAGCCGCCCGCTGATCCGGCTCCAGTGCTACGAGGGCCTGGACGAGGGCAAGGCCCTCTACGAGTGGAAGTACGCCAAGCAGCTCCTCTACACGCAGCTCCTGCGCGAGCGGATCGGCGAGCTGCTCGCCGACGCCCCCTCGCTGCCGGACGCGGTCGCCAAGATCGCGGGGCAGGAGGACGCGTTCTTCTCGTTCCGCTTCCTCTCGCCGCGCCCGCTGCTCCAGGCGATCCTCGCCGACGAGCCCGTGGTGCTGCTCGTGGACGAGATCGACAAGGCCGAGCCCGAGTTCGAGGCGTTCCTGCTCGAGGTGCTCTCGGACTTCCAGGTGTCGGTGCCCGAGCTCGGCACGGTGCGCGCCAGGCACATCCCGCTGGTCGTGCTCACGTCCAACAACGCGCGCGAGCTGTCGGACGGCCTCAAGCGCCGCTGCCTGCACCTGTTCATCGACTTCCCGACGCCGGCCGACGAGCTGGCGATCATCCGGCTCAAGGTGCCCGAGGTCCCGGCCGAGCTGGCGAAGGCGGTCGTCAACGCCGTGCAGAAGATCCGGGCGATGGACCTCCGCAAGCTCCCGTCGGTCTCGGAGTCGCTCGACTGGGCGCGCTCGCTCGTGATCCTGAACGCGCAGGAGCTCGACCCGGCGATCGTCGAGTCCACGCTCTCGATGCTCGTCAAGCACGAGAAGGACCTCGAGCGCGTCCGGGGCGCCCTCGACAAGGTGCTCGCGGAGTAGCATGGACCGCCGCATCCTCGAGTTCATCGGCGACCTGCGCCGCGCGGAGATCCGGGTCTCCCCGTCCGAGGCGCTCGACGCGCTCTCGGCCAGCGCCACGCTCGGCCTCGGCGACCGCGACACGTTCCGGACCGCGCTCGCCTCGACGCTCATCAAGGAGTCGCGGGACCTCGCGACGTTCGAGCGCCTGTTCAGCCTCTACTTCCTCGACCTCCAGGCCCTGGGCGAGGGGGTGAAGAAGGCGCTCGGCCCCGAGGACCCGCGCGTGCGCGACCTCCTCGACCGGATGCTGGCCGAGGAGGGGATGGAGCTCGACGACCTCACCGAGCTCCTGCTGCGCGGGCAGGGGAGCGAGATGGAGATGGCGATCCGCGCCTCGGGCCAGAGCGCCGGGCTGGAGCGGCTGATGTACTTCCTGCAGGTCGGCTTCTTCTCGCGGCGGATCGCCGACACCTTCGACTGGTCGGCGGTCGAGGCGGACCTCGAGCGGATGCTGAAGCTCCTCGAGGCGCGCGGGCTCGACCCGGGCCAGCTCGCCCGGATCCGCAACTACCTGGAGCTGCGCCTCGAGGCGTTCAAGCGCATGATCCGCCAGCACGTCGAGCGCGAGCTGGAGCGCCGCGCCTGGCGTCAGGGCGAGAAGCTCACGCGCGAGGTGCTCTCGGACAAGCCGCTGTTCGCGCTCACGGCCGACGAGATCGCGCAGATGAAGAACGTCGTCGCGCGGCTCGCGCGCAAGATCAAGGACGCGCTGGCGCTGCGCCAGCGGCAGGAGCAGCGGGGACGGATCGACACGCGGCGGACGACGCGGAAGAGCCTCCAGTACGGCGGCATCCCGATGGAGATCTACCTCAAGCGCCGGCACCGGGAGAAGCCCAAGCTGATCACGATCTGCGACGTGTCGGACTCGGTCCGCAACGCCTCCCGGTTCATGCTCCAGCTCGTCTGGAGCCTGCAGGAGTGCTTCAGCCGCGTGCGCTCCTACGCGTTCGTGTCCGAGATCGCCGAGGTGACGCAGGCGTTCAACACCTACCCGGTCGAGCGCGCGATCGAGTGGGCGCTCAAGGGCGCGCCGATCGACTACCACTGCCGCTCGGACTTCGGCTACGCGTTCAGCCGGTTCGCCCGGACCGAGCTCGAGTCGCTCGACCGCAAGACGACGATCCTGGTGCTCGGCGACGCGCGCAACAACTACAACGATCCGCAGGCGTGGGCGCTCCGCCTGATCCGCGAGCGCGTCAAGGGCATCATCTGGCTCAACCCGGAGGGGCAGTGGGGCTGGGGGATCGGCGACTCGGTCATGCCGATGTACGCGCCCTCGTGCGACTACGTCCGCGAGTGCCGGACCGTCGCCCAGCTCGGGGAGGTCGTGGACAACCTCGTCCACCACTGGTGGCGGAAGGGGCGCTAGGCGTGCCGCGGGCGGCGGCGCTCGCGGTGCTGGCCGCCCTGCTCGGCGGCGCCGCGGCGCGGGCCGACGCGCCGCCCGCGTGCGTCACGCTCGAGGACTTCGCCCGGACCCGGCCCGGCGAGTTTCCCGCCGGCTGGAAGCCGCGCACGGACGAGGGCAGGAAGCTCTACACGGTCGCCGAGGAGCCGGGGCGCCGCTTCCTCCGGGCCGTCGTCCGCGGCTTGGGCGTCCAGGCCGCGAAGCCGGCCGGGTGGGACCTCGCGACGTACCCCGTCCTCGCCTGGTCGTGGCGCGTGCGCGAGTTCCCGCGCGGCGCCGACGAGCGCGCGCCCGCGACCAACGACAGCGCGCTGGCCGTGTACCTGCTCGTGCCGTACTCGCGGTTCGTCGGCCCCAAGGCCGTGAAGTACGTCTGGAGCGAGAGGGTCCCGGCCGGCGCCCGCCTCGCCTCGAACTACGGGCTCACCCAGGTGCGCGTGCTACGAAGCGGCGCGGGGTCGAAGGGCGAGTGGGTCGAGGAGCGTGTCAACGTCCTCGAGGACTGGCGGACGCTGTTCGAGGACGGCGGCACGCCCACGCCCGCGGGCCTCGGGGTGCTGACCGACTCCGACGACACCCGGTCGAGCGCCCAGGGCGACTACGCCGACTTCCGGGCCTGCCGCGGCTAGCGTGCCGCTCTCGAAGTCATGGTAGACCCCGTCGCGGCGATGACCCGGGAGATCCTCGTCGTCGACGACGAGCCCGACATCCGGAGCCTGATCGTGCTCCACCTCGAGCGCGAGGGGTTCCGGTGCCGCACGGCCGCGAGCGGGCCGGACGCGCTGCGCGAGGCGGCCGCCCGGCCGCCCGCGCTGGTCGTGCTCGACCTGATGCTGCCCGGCCTCGACGGGCTCGAGGTCTGCCGCCGCCTGCGGGCGGACGCGGCCACCGCCGGCGTGCCGATCATCATGCTGACGGCGAAGGCCGACGAGGTGGACCGCGTCGTCGGCCTCGAGGTCGGCGCCGACGATTACGTCGTCAAGCCGTTCTCGCCCAAGGAGCTGGTCGCGCGCGTGCGGGCCGTGCTCCGCCGCGCGCGCCCCGCCGCTGGAGCGACGCCGGTGCTCGCGGCGGGGCCGCTCACGCTCGACGTCGCGCGGCACACGGTGACCCTCCACGGCCGGCCGCTCGCGCTCACCCCGAAGGAGTTCGACCTCCTCCGGGTGCTGCTCGAGGCCGCCGGGCGCGTCCTGTCGCGCGAGCACCTCCTGAACCGCGTCTGGGGCTACGCGCGCGCCGACGAGATCGAGTCGCGCACGGTGGACGTGCACATCCGGCGGCTCCGGGCCAAGCTCGGCGACGTCGGGAGCCGGATCGCCACCGTGAAGTCGGTCGGCTACCGGTTCGAGGAGGAGTGATGCTGGCGCGCCCGATCCTCTTCGTCCGGCGGAGCGTCGCGCGCAAGCTGACGCTGACGCTGGTCGGGTTCGTCGCGGTGACGACGCTGCTCGCCGGCCTGTTCCTGACCCGCGCGCTCGAGCGGTTCGCGGTCGAGACGCTCGAGGCGCGGCTCGCGAGCACCGGCCGGCTCCTCCACGACGGCGCCCGCGGGCTCCTCCTGCGGCGGGCGCCCCCGGGGGAGGTCCGGGCCTGGGTCGTCCGGACGGCACGACCGACGGAAACGCGCGTGACGCTGATCGAGCCGACGGGCCGGGTGCTCGGCGACTCGGAAGTCGGCGTGGACGACCTCGGACGCGTCGAGAACCACGCGGGGCGGTCCGAGGTCCGCGAGGCGCTGGCGGGACGGGTCGGGCGCGATCTCAGGACGAGCGCGACGCTGCAGGCCCCGCTCCTCTACGTCGCGCTCCCCGTCCACGATGCCGGGCGGGTCGTCGGCGTCCTGCGGCTCGCGCTGCCGCTCTCCATGGTGACGGCGTCGCGGGAGGCCGTGCACCGCGTGATGCTGGCGAGCGGGCTCGTGGCGCTCGTCGCCGCGCTCGCGATCGGGCTGTTCGTCGCGCGCCGCGTGACACGGCCGGTGGTCGAGATGCAGGAGATCGCCCGCCGCATGAGCGCGGGCGACTTCGCCGCGCGCGCGCCGGTGCGCTCGCCCGACGAGATCGGGACGCTCGGCCGGGCGCTCAACGCGATGGTGGGGCGGCTCCGCGAGGAGATCCGCGACCTCCAGCAGGAGCAGGCCAAGGCGACCGCGATCCTCGACGGCATGGTCGAGGGCGTGCTCGCGGTGGACGGGCGCGACGCGATCCTCCTGATGAACGAGCGGGCGCGCGCCATGTTCGGCCTCGACGCGGCGCGCCTCGAGGGCAGACCGTTCCTCGAGGTCATCCGCCACGCGGGCCTGCACGAGCTTCTCCGGGCGGTCCGCGGCGCCGGCGGGGCCGGCGTCTCGCGCCACGAGCTGCGGCTCGCCGGGCCGACCGACCGGCGGCTCCAGGTGAACGCGGTGCCGCTGCGCCTGGCGGGCGCGGAGCCCGGCGTCGTGATGGTGCTCCACGACGTCACCGAGCTGCGCCGGCTCGAGCAGGTGCGCACGGAGTTCGTGGCGAACGTCTCGCACGAGCTCCGGACGCCGCTCACGGCGATCCACGGCTACCTCGAGACGCTGCTCGGCGGCGCGCTCGAGGAACGGGACGACGCGCGGCGCTTCCTCGAGATCGTGTTCCGCCACACCGAGCGGCTCGGGCGGCTGCTCGACGACCTCACCGACCTCTCCAACATCGAGCTCGGCCGCGTCACGCTCCGCCTCGAGCCCGTGCGGCTCGACGAGGTCGTGGACTCGGTGCTCGCGATCATCGCGCCGAAGGCCGAGGCCGGTCGCGTGGCGCTGGCGAGCCAGCTCCCGTCCGGGCTGCCGCCGGTGAGCGCGGACCGCGACCGGCTCGCCCAGATCCTGATCAACCTCGTGGACAACGCGGTCAAGTACACACCGGAGGGCGGCCGCGTCACGGTGAGCGCGCGTCCGGCCGCCGACGGACGCGTGGAGGTCGCCGTGGCCGACACGGGGGTCGGGATCCCTCCCACCGATCTGCCGCGCATCACCGAGCGCTTCTACCGTGTCGACAAGGCGCGGTCGCGCGAGCTCGGCGGCACCGGGCTCGGCCTGGCGATCGTCAAGCACCTCGTCCTCGCCCACGCCGGCGAGCTGGCGATCGAGAGCACGCCGGGCCGCGGGACGACCGTCCACGTCACGCTCCCCGCCGGCGTGCCGCAGTGACGAAGCGGCGCGTCCTCTTCCTCTGCACGCACAACTCGGCGCGGAGCCAGATGGCCGAGGGCTGGCTCCGCGCGCTCGCGGACGACCGGTTCGCACCCGCGAGCGCGGGCACCGAGGCGACGCGCGTGCACCCCCTCGCGATCCGGGCGATGGCCGAGGTGGGCATCGACATCGCGGGCCACGCCTCGAAGACCCTCGACCGCTTTCTCGCGGAGCCGTGGGACTGGGTGGTCACCGTCTGCGACGCGGCCAACGAGCGCTGCCCGGTGTTCCCGGCCCGGACCGCGCGACTCCACTGGAGCTTCGACGACCCGTCGCGCGCCGGGGGCTCCGAGGAGGAGCGCCTGGCCGTCTTCCGCCGGGTCCGGGACGAGATCGGCGCGCGCCTGCGCGCCTGGCTGGCCGGGCTCGCGTAGGCGCCGCCGCGCGCTGACGCGCCGGCGCCGCCGGTTCACCCAGGATTTACCCAGGCGTCATCGTTCCGTAACGCGGCAAGCCGACACTCCACGGCGATGAGCACCGCACCGGAGGTCGACTCGATGAGCGTGCGGCGCCGGGCCGCCCCCGGCGCCGGAGGCCCCCCGGCGCGCCTCCGCCGGGTACTCCTGCTCGAGGACGAGCAGGATGTGGCCGAGCTGATCCGCTACAACCTGTCGCCGCCAAGCTCGCCGAGCCGGGCATCGAAACGGTCCGGGGCGTGGGGTATCGCTTCCGTGATTCCGAGACCGTAACGCGTTCGTAACACGACGTTCATGGCATCGAAACATGGCTGGGCGAAGATGAGAACGCACAACAAAGGAGAAGCTGTGATGGGCAGATGGCGCAGCGTCGTCGCACTGGGTGTCGGGGTGGTGCTCCTCGCCGCTGGCGGCTGGGCGATCGCGGAGGTCAAGGTGGATGCGGGCCTCCAGGCCTACAAGGCGACCGCCGGCGTGAGCGGCAACATCTCGAGCGTCGGCTCGGACACGCTCAACAACCTGATGACCCTCTGGGCCGAGAGCTTCAACAAGTTCTACCCGAACGCGAAGATCCAGATCGAGGGCAAGGGCTCGTCCACGGCGCCGCCGGCGCTGATCGCGGGCACGGCCCAGCTCGGGCCGATGTCACGCTCGATGAAGGGGACCGAGGTCGACAAGTTCGAGAAGAAGTTCGGCTACAAGCCGACGCCGATCCGGACGTCGGTGGACGCGCTCGCCGTCTTCGTGAACAAGGACAACCCGGTCAAGTGCATGACCCTGGCCCAGGTGGACGCGGTCTTCTCGAAGTCGCGCCGCCAGGGCGCCAGGGCCGACGTCACGACGTGGGGCCAGCTCGGCCTCACGGGCGCCTGGGCCTCGAAGCCGATCAGCCTCTACGGCCGCAACTCGGCCTCCGGCACCTACGGCTTCTTCAAGGAGCACGTGCTCAAGAACGGCGACTACAAGGACGCGGTCAAGGAGCAACCGGGCTCCGCGGCGGTCGTCCAGGGCGTGACCGTGGACCGGGGCGCCGTCGGCTACAGCGGCATCGGCTATGCGACGGCCGGCGTCCGGGCCGTGCCGATCGCCGAGAAGCAGGGGGGCACGTGCGTGGAGGCCACGGCGGACAACGCCTACTCGGGCGACTACGCGCTGGCGCGGTTCCTCTTCGTCTACGTCAACCGCGCGCCCGGCAAGCCGCTCGACCCGCTCACCCGCGAGTTCATGAAGCTGGTCCTCTCGAAGGACGGCCAGGAGGTCGTGGTCAAGGACGGCTACTTCCCGATCCCGGCGTCCGTCGCGAAGGAAGAGCTGGCGAAGATCCAGTAGTGGCTGTCACCCCCCTCGCGCTCGGCCGGGCTCGAACGAGCCGGCGCATCCTGCTCGACAGGATCTCGCGCCGGCTCGTCGTGCTCGGCGGCATCGTCATCATTGCGTCGATCCTCGCGATCCTGTTCGTCATCCTCGCGGAGGTCTACCCGCTCTTCAGGGCGCCGACGGCGACGCTGGCCGGCCGCCACGCCGCGGCCGGTGCCGTCGCGGGGGCGTCGCCGGCCCCGGGCGACGCGGCGGGCGTGGACGAGTACCGCCAGATCGCCTTCAGCGTCAGCGCCGCCGGCAGCGTCGCGTTCACGACGCTGCAGGGCGAGGGCGCGCTCCCCGCGGCGGCCGTGCCCGGGCTCGAGGGCGCCAGGCTCACGGCCGTGACCGCCTTCGGCACGTCGCGGTACCTGCTCGGCACCTCGGACGGTCGGGTGATCCCGCTCGAGATGACGTTCGACGTGGCCTACGCGCCCACAGCCCGGACGGTGACGCCGGCGCCCGCGTTCGGCGAGCCCCTGGCCCTGGATCCGGAGGGTCGCCGCGCCGTCCGCCGCCTGGCCGCCGCGGCACCCGAGGGCGGGCCGGTCGCGGTCGCCCAGGTGGGGCCGCGGGCGCTGCTCGTCCAGACCGTCGTCGAGAAGAAGGCGCTGATCGGGCCGGGCCGCAAGGAGGCGTCGGTCCAGGCGCTCGACGTGGCGACGGATGGCGAGATCACCGCGCTGGCGCTC
>Ga0156035_1149_pt1 | contig 24255 bp, 25 predicted proteins | sample RifCSPlowO2_02_FD_107689 | JGI IMG/M metagenome (GOLD analysis project Ga0156035, IMG submission 107689) | Candidatus Rokubacteria bacterium RIFCSPLOWO2_02_FULL_73_56 | reverse complement strand
CCACGCCGGAAACCGAAGAGCGCCTGCTCGCGGTGGCTCGCGCCGGCACTGCCGAGCATGTCGAGCGGATCGTCCGCGGCTGGCGGCGGGTGGACCGGATCGCCGAGGCCCGCGAGACCACCCGGCGGCACGCCAGCCGGGCCCTGCACGTGTCTCAGGACGAGGACGGCATGGTGGTCGTCCGGGGCCGGCTGGCGCCGGAGGTCGGGGCCGTGCTCGTCCAGGCGCTGGCGGCGGCCCGCGAGGCGCTCTATCAGCAGCGGCGCGCGCCAGACGTTGCCGCGGACATGGAGGACACGCCCACCCTGGTCCAGCAGCAGGCCGACGCCCTGGCGCTGCTCGTTGAGACGGCCCTGCACCACGGGATCGATCCCGGCGCCCCGGGCGAGCGGTACCAGGTGGTCGTCCACGTCGACGCCCCGGTGCTGGCGGACCCGGACGCGCCAGGCCAGTCCGTCCTCGAGGGCGGCACGCACGTTCCAGCTGGAACGTCCCAGCGCCTGGCCTGCGACGCCACCCGCGTCGTGATGCGGCACGACGCCGACGGCCGCGTCACGGAGGTCGGCGCCCGCACCCGGACCATCCCGCCCGCGTTACGGCGGGCGCTCCAGCACCGAGACCGGGGCTGCCGCTTCCCGGGCTGCGGGCTCCCGTTCGGCCAGGGCCATCACCTGCGCCACTGGGCGCACGGCGGCCCGACCACGCTCTCGAACCTCGCGTTGCTCTGTCGCCGACACCACCGCGCGGTCCACGAGGAGGGCTACCAGGTGGAGCGACAACCCGACGGCGAGTTGCTATTCAGGCGCCCGGACGGGCGGCTCCTGCCCGCGGTGCCGCCTCCCGCGGCGATCCCCGCCGATCCCGTCCACGCCCTCCGCGCGCGGCACGAGGCGCAGGGGCTCCGCCTTCACCCGCGGACGGCGATGCCGGGCTGGCTGGGCGAGGGCCTCGACGTGGGCTATGCGATCGACGTCTTGCACCCGCTGGCGATGGTATCCTCCTCCGGTCGAGACCGACGAGAGGGAGGGCATCCATGAAGGGCGCGGCGGTGGTCGCGGAGATCCTCAAGCGCGAGGGCGTGCAGTTCCTCATCGGCTATCCCGTCAACCCCATCATCGAGGCCGCGGCCGAGGCCGACATCCGGACGATCATCGTCCGCCAGGAGCGCACGGGCCTGCACATGGCGGACGCGGTGAGCCGCGTGACCTCCGGCCAGCGCATCGGCGTCTTCGCCATGCAGCACGGCCCGGGGACGGAGAACTCCTTCGGCGGCGTGGCGCAGGCGTTCGGCGACTCGGTGCCGATCGTCGTGCTCCCGGCGGGCTACCCGCGGCGGCTGCTGAACATCCCGCCGAACTTCAGCTCGTTCCTCAACTACCAGCACGTCACCAAGTGGGCCGAGCAGGTCGTGCTGGCCGACGCCGTCCCTGCCGCGATGCGGCGCGCGTTCACCCAGGTCAAGAACGGGCGGCCGCGGCCGGTGCTGGTCGAGCTGCCCGTGGACGTCCTCCGCGAGGAGGTGCCGGACGGCTGGAGCTACACGCCGGCGCCCCGCCTACGCTCGGCGCCGGACCCGGCCGACGTCGCGCGCGCGGCCGAGGCCCTCGTCGCCGCCCAGCGCCCGGTGATCTACGCCGGCCAGGGCGTCCACTACGCGCGCGCCTGGCAGGCGCTGCGCGAGCTCGCCGAGCTGCTCGAGGCGCCCGTGACGACGAGCCTGCAGGGCAAGAGCGCCTTCCCGGAGGCGCACCCGCTGGCGCTCGGCTCCGGCGGGCGGTCGGTGTCGAAGCCGCTCCACCACTTCCTGGCGAACGCCGACCTGATCTTCGGCATCGGCTGCAGCTTCGCGACGACCAACTACGGCGTCGCGATGCCGAAGGGCACGCGCATCGTCCACGCCACGCTCGACCCGACGGACCTGAACAAGGACCTCCCGGCCGAGCACGCGCTGATCGGCGACGCCGACCTCACGCTGCGCGCGCTCCTCGCCGAGGTCAGGGACCGCCTGCACGGCAAGCCCCGGGGACGCGCCGCCGCCGTGACCGGGGAGATCCGGAAGCTCAAGAGCGAGTGGCTCGCCCAGTGGATGCCCCGGCTCACCGCCGAGACGCGGCCGCTCTCGCCCTACCGCGTCCTCTGGGACCTCATGCACACGGTGGACGTCGCCGACACGATCATCACGCACGACGCCGGGAGCCCGCGCGACCAGATCTCGCCCTTCTGGGAGCCCGCCGCGCCGCTCAGCTACATCGGCTGGGGCAAGACCACCCAGCTCGGCTACGGGCTCGGGCTCGCGATGGGCGCCAAGCTCGCGCAGCCCGACAAGCTCTGCGTCAACGTCTGGGGCGACGCGGCGATCGGGTTCACGGGCATGGACTTCGAGACCGCCGTGCGCGAGCGGATCCCGATCCTCTCGGTGCTCCTCAACAACTTCTCGATGGCGATCGAGCTCAAGGTGATGAAGGCGGCGACGGAGAAGTACCGCTCGACGGACATCAGCGGCAACTACGCCGACTTCGCGAGGGCGCTCGGCGGCTGGGGCGAGCGCGTGACCGAGCCCGGCGCGATCGTGCCCGCGATCAAGCGCGCGATCGACCGGACGCGCGAGGGCACCCCCGTGCTCCTCGAGTTCATCACCGAGCAGGCGGTCGACTTCTCGATCTTCTAGTTACGTGGGGGGCCCCGACATGGCCCCCCACACCCCCCAGCGCTCGGCGCGCCCCGGGAAACCCGGGGCGCCCCGCGAGATCCCGCGCCGGTCACTCCCGGGGCCCCGACATGGCCCCCCACACCCGCTACGCGGGGCGCGCCGCGCGGGCGAGCGCCACGGTCTCCGCGACCGTGTCCTCGGCGGTGACGGCGCGCAGGACCACCTCGTCCGCCGCCCCCTGCCAGCGGGCGAGCGCGGGCGCGATCGCCTCGGGGCCCGGCGCGGCGATCGCCGTCTCCAGCGGCTTCACCCCCATGCGCGCGAAGTGGTCGGCGTACGCGGGGATCCCGGCATAGCGGTCGCCCTCCTTCCGGAGCCGCTCGAGCGCCGCCGGCCCGACCGCGAGACGGACGTAGGCGAAGAGCCGGGGCACCGGCCGGTTCGCCGCCGCCGCGCCCTCGCGCACCCACTCCGCGGAGCGGCGCGCGTGCTCGGGCGTGAGCCAGTTGAAGAGCACGCCGTCGGCGACCTCGCCGGCCAGGCGGCACATCCTGGGGCCGAGCGCCGCCACGACCAGCCGCGTCCGCAGCTCGGCCCTGAGCGCGGCGATCCCCTCGCGGACGCGCCGGAGCGACTGGGGATTCGGGCTGCCGACGCCGAGCAGCAGCCGGTCGAGCGGCAGCGCCTGGGCGCGCACGCCCGCCACGATGCTCTCGGGCCCGCGCGTGTGGAGCGGGATCACGCCGACGCCGAGCGCGACGTGCTTCGTCGCCCCCGCCGCGGCGGCGAGCGCCGCCAGCCCGTCGGTCGCGCCCGGATGGTTGACCCAGAAGGAGCTGTAGCCGAGCGCCTCCGCCTCGCGCGCCACCGCGCGGACGATCTCGGGCGCCACGCCCGCGAACAACGCGATCCCGTGTGCCATCACGGCCTCCTCTCGACGGTCTTCTCGACGTCCTCGCCGCGCGCGGCTACTGGAGCGGCGAGAACGCGGCCGGCAGCAGGATCTTGTTGGCCTGCGTCAGGAGCGTGTCGCCGCCGCCGGGCGGCGGCCACACGCCCGTCTCCCGCGCCCTGGCCCGCACGGCCGCGCGCTGGTCGAGGCTCGTGTAGCCCCAGATGTGGATGAAGCGGTTGGCCTCGCCGAGGTCCACGCCGCCGGCCAGCACGAGCGGCGAGAGCTTCGTGCGCTCGCCGATCTTCGTCTCCCAGCGCTTGATCACGTCGGGCAGCGTGCCGGCCTTGATCGTGTAGTAGCGCAGCTCGTACACCGGGCCGAGCTTGCCGGGCGTGACGTCCGGCACGAAGGGGAACGGCACGACGATCTCCGACTGCATCTGGAGGATGAAGTCCGCGGTCTTCGGCGGCCAGTTCGGGTCCTTGGCGGCCTCGGCGCGGACGCGCGCGCGCTCGGCGAGATCCGCGTACGGCCACATGTGGACGATCTCGTTGAGCGGGCCGATCTCCGTGTGCCAGAAGCCGGCGAGCGGCGAGTACTTCTTCCGGTGCTCGTACGCCTCGCCGAACCGCTGCTCGACCTCGGCGAGGCTGCGGGGCTTGAGCCGGTAGCTCCGGATCTCGTAGATCATCGAGCGCTCTCCTTGGGCTGCAGGACCTCGGGGTTCACGACGTTGATCGGTGTGCCCGCGGCGTAGGCCAGGATCTGGTCGAAGATCGTGTCGAACATGCCCTCGATCTGCGCGCGCTCCACGTAGCCCAGGTGCGGCGTGGCGACCACGGTGTCGAGCGCCAGCAGCGGGTGCCGCGCGCCCAGCACCGGCTCCTCCTCGAACACGTCCACCGCGGCCATGCCCGGCCGGCCCGCGCGCAGCGCGGCCTCGAGCGCCCCGGGCGCGACGAGCCCGGCGCGGCTCGTGTTGACGAGCAGCGCCGTCGGCTTCATCCGCGCGAGGTCGGCCGCCGTCACCATGCCGCGCGTGGCGTCCACCAGCCGCACGTGCAGCGAGAGCACGTCGGAGGCCGCGAGCAGCGCCTCCTTGCCCGCGGCGACCGCGCAGCCGTCCTCCCGCGCCCGGGCGAGCGAGGCCTCGCGCCCCCACGCCAGCACCCGCATGCCGAACGCCCGGCCGTAGCCGGCGACGACGGCGCCGATCTTGCCGTAGCCCCAGATGCCGAGGGTCTTGCCGCGGAGTCCCGTGCCGATCGGGTGCGCCTGCCACGTTCCCGCCCGGAGCGCCGCCGCCTCCTGGGGGATCCGTCGCATCGCGGCGATGACGAGCCCCCACGTCAGCTCGGCCGTCGCGTAGGACGGCCGGCCCGGGCCCGTCAGCGAGGACACGAGCACGCCGCGCCGCGTGCAGGCGTCCACGTCGATGTGCGGGTAGACGCTCACCTGGCTGATGATCCGGAGGCGGCCGAGGCGCTCGAGCAGCGGCGCGCGGATCGGCGTGCGCTCGCGCAGGAGCGCCAGCGCCTCGGTGTCCGCGAGCCGCCGGGCCAGCTCGTCCACGTCCTTGGTGTGGTCGTTCCAGATCGTGACGCGGTGGCCGGTGACCTTCGCGTAACACGCGAGCGTCCGGATCGTGTCCTGGTAGTCGTCGAGCACCGTGATGTTCATCGCTCGCCGGCCTTCCCGCGCCTGCGGGCCCCGTGTGCGCCCGCGGCGTCGGGCGAGATCATACCAGACGGCGGAGATCCGATGGCCCTGGAGGTCCCGGCGGCCGAGGCGATCGCAGTCGTCTGAGCGATTCGCCTGCGCTACGGCGCACGACGTGTCCGACCGATCGTCCGCTGGTCGAGGAGGCGCCGCTCCTCATCGCTCAGCGAGTACCAGAGCGGGTCCATGAGGTCGCGCAGCGCATCGGCACCGCGGTCCCCTTCATCTTCGAGGATCAACATCAGCCGTTCCAGCTCCAGGTACTTGCGGAGCCTCGGGGTCATGGCCACACCCGTTGCGGCGGCCCCAGCACCTCCCGCGACGCGTACCGCCAGCCGAACGGCGCCGACGGATCGGGGATCGGCCGCCGGTGGATCTCGAGCGCGCGCTCGACGAGGTTCAGGACCCAGTAGTCCTCGACGCGGGCGCGCGCGTAGAGACTGCCCTTGTGCTCGCGATCGAGCGCGAGGCTCGACTCGGCCACCTCGACGATCAGCGCCGGCCGCGAGGGGTGCGCGCGGCGGTCATCGCGCCGGCTGCCCGCCGCCACCGCGACGTCCGGCTCGGGCTCGGACTCGTCGTCGAGCGCGACTGGCCCCTGCGAGCGCACGAGCCAGCCGGCGCCGAGGGCGGCGCGAAGCGCGTCCTCCACGAGCCCGATCGCCGTGTAGTGCGCGCTCCTCTGCGGCTCGCCCACGACCAGCGCGTCGGCGAGGAGCTCGACCGGCTCGCCTGGACGGAACACACCGACCTCGATCAGGCGCCCGTATTCCGCCCGCCTCCAGTGGCGCGCTCGGGCCGGGGACGTCCTCATGCCCCGAGCCTACGCCGCGCGGCCGCGGACGGTCAACGTCTCCAGCCAGCGACGGCGCGGCGTGAGGGTCGCGTCCCGAGCGCGAAGAGCCCCCAGCTCGCCAGGACGGCGAGCGGCGCCGCGCCGAAGGGCAGCGTGTACGAGCCGGTGAGGTCGTAGAGGAAGCCGGCGGCGGCGGGGAACAGCGCCGCGCCCGCGCGCCAGCCGAGCGCCAGGACGCCCATGATGGCGCCGAGCGCCCTGAGCCCGAAGACGTCGGGGATGACCTTGACGACCATCGTGTCGGAGGCGGCGAAGCCGGCCCCGAACAGCGCGAGCGAGGCGAGCAGCGCCGGCTGCGACGGCACCCAGAGCAGCACGACCAGCGCGAGCGCCTCGAGCACGAAGGCCACGCGGATCGTCGCGCGCGTGCCGAGGCGGTCGGAGACGGCGCCCGAGGCGAGCCGGCCGCTCACCGAGCCCACGCCGTACGCGGTGAGCGCGAGCGACGCCCCCGCGAGGTCGATCCCCCGGTCGCGCGCGAACGGCACGGCGTGCACGCTGATCATCAGCGCGAGGCCGCCGAGCAGCAGCCAGCAGGCGCAGAGGCACCAGAGGCGCGGGTCCGCGAGCGCGCGCGCGAGCGTCAGGTCGCCCTCGCGCGCGGGGGCCTCGCCAGCGGCCGCCGCCCGCAGGGGCGGCGCCTCGCCCGGGTGCGGCAGGCGCACGCTGAGCGCGGCGAGCGTCATCAGCGCGCCCGCGCCGCCGCCGATGAGCCCGTAGGCCCAGCGCCAGCCGAAGCCCGCGATCAGCCAGGCCGAGAGCGGCCCGGCCGTCATGTAGCCGAGGTTGAACCCGACCAGGACCAGGGCCAGGGCCAGGCCGCGGCGCGCGTCGAACCAGCGCGTGATCGTCGCCGCGGCGAGCAGGTAGAAGCTCGACATCCCGAGGCCGCCCAGCACGCCGACGAAGAGGTAGAGCTGCCAGAGCGCGCCCACGACGGCGACGAGCGCGAAGGCGAGGCCGGCCAGCGCCACGGTGCCGGCGAGCAGCAGGCGCGGCCCGTGGCGGTCGGCGAGCGCGCCGACGCCGAAGCCGGCGAGGCCGCCGAGCAGCAGGTTGAGCGAGAGCGCGCTCGAGAGCGCGCCGCGGCTCCAGCCGAAGGCCTCGGCCAGGACCGGCAGGAACACGCCGTAGGCGGCAAGCGGCGTCGAGATGCCGTAGGTGACCAGGAACAGCGCGACGACGATCAGCCAGCGGCGGGGGCCGGGGCGCACCCTGACATTCGTATCACATCGCGTATCACATCGCCGTTTGGTGTATACAAGGACGGCACCACCCCACCAAAGGAGACACCGACATGGCTCAGCTCAGAATTCCGCTGGACGCGGCGCGCTTCGCCAAGGGCCTGCCCTGGAAGGAGTACGTGGCCCAGATGGGCGACACGCGGGCCCGCACCGAGGACAACTACGCGAAGTCGGCGCTGACCGAGGACGAGCGCAAGTTCTTCGGCGGCATCACGCAGGTGCGCCACGTGCTGATGCTGGCCGAGAACTGGTGCGGCGACGTCCACAGGAACTCGCCGCTGATCGCCCACATCTGCGCGGCGATGCCGGGCGCGGAGCTGCGCGTGTTCTTCCGCGACCAGAACCCCGACCTGCGCGACACCTTCCTGAACAACGGCTACCAGTCCATCCCGGTCGTGGTCTTCTTCGACCAGGAGTGGAACGAGATCGGCCGCTGGCTCGAGCGCGCGCACGCCGCCACGGCCAAGGTCGCGGGCATCCGCGCCCGGACCCTCGACGTCGCGCCCAAGGACCAGCAGGACGCCGCGATGGCCGAGTACCGGAAGCTGGTCCAGGCCGAGTACGACGTCCCCGGCGGGCCGCTCTGGCGCGCCGCCGCGAACGAGGTGCGCCTGCTCCTCGAGACGCGGCTCGGGCTCAAGAAGTAGCGCGCGTCAGCGCCCGGCGCGCACCTCGGCGAAGACCTCCGTCGCCGTGATCAGCGCCTCGCGGATCAGGGGCACGCCGACGTAGCCCGTGAGGTGCAGCAGCACCTCGACGAGCTGGTCCTCGGTCCAGCCCTGGCGGAGCGCCATGCGCAGGTGGATCGCCAGCTCGGGGGCGCGGCCGGTCGTGGCGTCGGACACGACGCAGACCAGCGTCCGGGTCTTGAGGTCGAGGCCCGGCCGCGCCCACAGCGCGGCGAAGACCGTCTCGGCGGCGAGGTCGGCGAACCGCTGCATGATCGGGTCCGCGTAGACGGTCTGGTTCATGCGGTCCACGTAGGCGTCGCCCATGAGCTGCCGCCTGAGCTCGCGGGCCTTCTGGATGGTCTCGCTCTCGGCCATGGGGGCCCTCCTCGTTCGAGTGGCGCGATAGTCTCACGGAACGTCCAGGGGGGCGCCCTCAGCCGTCCGCCGCCTCGGCGACGACGGCGTAGCGGAGCGGCCCGCCGGGGACCACCGCGTCGAACGGGTAGCACGTCAGCAGCACCAGGCCCGGCGTGCCCGCGGCGCGCGCGACGACGGCGGTGCGCGCGTCCACGACGCGGAGCTCCCGCACGCGGAAGCGCGCGGGCGCGCGATGCGGGACCTCGAGGACGACCTCGTCGCCGATCCGCACACGGCGGAGGACGCCGAAGTGCGTGTCCCGGTGCCCGCTGACGATCGCGGTGCCGGGCGTGCCCGGCACCGGGCCGCCGGGCGCCAGGCCCGGACCGAACGCGAGCGTGCGGCCGCTCACGCCGGCGAGCACGATGAGGTCGGCGCCGCGGGCCGGCACGCGGAGCCTCGCGACCGGCCACGTGTCGGCCCAGGGCCACGGCCGCACCTCCGCCTCACCCGCGAGCGTGCGCGCCCACGCGCGCGCGAGCAGGTGCTGGGCGAGGCGCGCCTTCAGGTGGATCCACGCGCCCTCGGCGACCTGCCAGGCGCCGACGGCGGCGAGCAGCAGGGCGCCGAGCGCGAGGCCGCGCCTGGGCCGCATCATTCGCCAACGGGCGTCGCGCGGGGCGGGCGCGCCAGCGCCGTTCGCGAATGATGCAGCACCGTGAGCCCCGCGGCGAGCAGGAGCGCGGCGAGGCCGAGCGCCAGGTGGAGCGTCGCCGGCGTCGCCCCCTGGCCGAGGCCGAAGACCGCGGTGTAGTCCCAGCCGTGCGGCAGGTTCGTCTCGAGGGCGTGCGTCCAGAGGTCGGCGTCGCCCGGGCGCACCGGGGTCACGTCCACGGCGACGAGGCTCGTGTAGCGGCTCACGAGGTGGTGGGCGAGCGCGACCTCGAGCACGGCGCGCCGCACGTCCTCCTCGGGCGCGCCGGCGCGCGGCTGATCCAGCAGCGCGGCGATCTTCGCGCGGGCCCAGTGGACGGCGAGGCCCGCGCCGGCGGGCTCCGGGGCGAGCGCGAGCACGCGCTCCCACTCGAGGGCGCCCGCGCGGCCGCGAAGGACGGCGCGCACCGGGAGCGTCCGCGCGCGGAGCGCGACGAGCACGGGCTCGCCCACGTAGAGGTCCGGGAGCGGCGCGGGCAGGACCTCGGCGCCGGCCTCCGCGGGCAGCTCGAGCACGAGGTCCGTCAGCGCGGGCGCCTCGAGCTTCGCGAAGAGGGCGCCCATCGCCTCCTGCACCTCCCCCGTGCTGCCGATGAACGTGAACGTCCCACGGCCGAGCCGCGTGGCCTCCCGCATGAAGTGGCTGTTGGGCGCCGAGCCGATGCCGAGCGTGAAGAGGCGGCTCGCCCCCAGGCGCTCGCGGATCGCGGCGAAGAGCTGCGCCTCGTTGCCGACGGCGCCGTCGGTGAGGAAGACCACCTGCCGGAGCCGCTCGGGGCGCGCCGGCGCGTCGAGCGCCGCGAGGAGCGCCGGCAGCATCTCGGTCCCGCCCTCGGCACGGAGCGCGGCGACCCACCGGTCGGCCTGCCGCACGTGGGCCGGGGTCGCGGGCACGGCGGCCGGGAACAGCCGCGTGGTGCGGTGGTTGAAGGCGATCACGTTGAAGGTGTCGGCCGGCCCGAGGCGCGCGAGCGCGAGCCGGAGCGCCCCGCGGGCCTGCTCGATCGACTGGCCGTGCATCGAGCCCGAGACGTCGATCGCGAAGATCGCCTCGCGCGGTTGGCCCGCGCCCGCCGGCGCCGCGAGGGCCGGCGGCACGACCATCAGGAGGGCGAAGACCTCGTCGCCCCGCCGTTCGGCCAGCAGCGCCGCGAGCGGCGCCTGGTCGGCCGCCGGCTCCCAGACCAGCTCGAAGTCGCGGTCCGCCGGCACCTCGCCCTGGTCCAGCTCGACCAGGATGCGCCCGGCGGCGAGCGCCGACGTGCGGACCGCGTGCGAGGTCGCGCCGAGGCTCCCGAGCGGCACGCCCGGGTCCAGCTCGACCCGGAGGGCGACCGGGTTCAGCGGCCCCCGCGCGGGGTGCGCGACCGGCGGCGTGAGGCGCGCGGCGTCGGCGACCCCGGCGGGGACGTAGCGAGGTCCGACGACCATCGGGAAGCGCAGGTGGAAGCGCCCCGCGTCGTAGCGGACGGTGTGCTGGTACTCGATCTCGACCGCGATCACGGCGCCGGGCGCGATGTTCGCCACCGAGGTCGTGAAGATGTTCGGGCGCTCCTGCTCGACGAGGCTCGCGCGGCGGCCCTCCTGCCGGGCGCGCTCGTAGACCGCCTTCGCCTCGCCGCGCTCGCGGATCACGCCCTCGATCACCCGCTCGCCGACGCGCATCCGGAGATGGTCCACCGCGGCGTCGTCGGGGAGCGGGAACACGTAGACGCCCTCCGCCCACGCCGCGGCCGGGTTCGTGAACTCCTGGCGGACCGTGGCGCGCGCGATCATCCCGGTCACGCGGATGTCCACGTCGGTGCGGAGGACCGGCGCCGGGACCAGCGCCGCCTCGGGCGCGGTCCGCCAGAAGAGCGTGCCCTCGGTGACCACGCGAAGCGCCGCTCCCGCGGCGGCGGTGGGGCTCTCCGCCGCCGGCGCCGGCGGGGCGGAGAGCAGGAGCACGAGCGCGGCGAGGGAAAGACGCCGGAGGGTCGCGCGCATGGGCGCCCCCTTACCGGCCGGCCGGCGCGTCGAGGACGTCGCCGTGGGCGAGCACCGCGCGCACGGGCCGGCCGGCAGCGCGCCCGAGCCGCCGGATCTCGACGTGCACGCGCCGGTTGAGCTGCTGGCATTCGAGCGTCGCCTCCTCGCAGAGCGCGCCCTCCGCGCCGATCGTGACCACCCGGACCGCGTTCTCCGGGACACCGAGCTCGATCAGGAACTGCTTGACGGCGTCCGCGCGGCGCAGCGCGAGCACCTTGTTGTACTCGGCCGGCCCCTGGCGGTCGGCGTGGCCCTGGACGAGCACCGCCCAGGTGTGGGCGCGGTCCATGAGCGCCGCCTTGTCCTGGAGCACGCGGACCGCCTCCGCCCGGAGCCGGACGCTCTTGAAGTCGAAGAAGACGTCGGCGTGGACGACCTCGGGCGCGGCCGGCGCGGGCGCCGGCGCGGCGGCCTGGGGCCGCGGCGTCTCGGTGATCTGCGCCGTGACCACGCCCGACTCGGCCGAGGCCTCCACCCCGCCGGAGCGGACCCAGTAGGTCACCAGCGTCACGGCGATGACGCTCAGGAGAATCCCGATGACGATCGCGACTTCCTTCGTTCCGCTGGCCTGCGCCACCTCTCGCCCCGCCTCGTGCTCGGTCCTGTGCATGGTCTCCCCCTTGTCGGCTCGTCGGTTCGGGGCCGCGCCGGCCCCTCGCCGGCGCGCGCTCCCGGTCGAGGCCAGGAGCAACGCGCGGGCCAGCGCCGCGGAGGGATGGGGATGCGCGACGAGGCGAGCGATTCCGGGGAGTTGCGCTCGGACGGGACGAGCGCCCGACGCGGGGAATCCCTGCGTTCCCCGCACGCGACGCGGGGCTCCCCGCACGCCGGCGGGGTCAGCGGCCGGGTCGGCGCTCGAAGTGCTGCCGGACGAGAAGCTCGAGCGAGCGGAAGTGGCGCTCCGGGAGGTTCTTGAAGCGCCGGCGGCAGGCGGCGACGGCGGCCTCGGCGCTCTCGAAGCCCTCGACGACCCGCAGCAGGTGCTCGTGGTACTCGCTGAGCTTCAGCTCCACGCTCCGGACGAGCGCCGGGTCGCCGGCCAGGGCCAGCGCGGCCCGCGCGCGGTCGCCGCCGGCCTCGACCAGCGCGCGGAAGCCCAGGCCCTTGAGCCGCTGCGTCACGGTGCTGCGGTCCCAGCCGAGCGCGCGCGCGGTCGCCTGCATGTCGAAGGCGTGGCGCCTGAGGCTCGCGAGGACGGCGACCTCGCCGTCCCCGGGCGCCTCGCCGGCCGGCCGCGCCGGGGCGGGCAGCCGGAGGTCCTCCGGCGTGAGCACCGGCCCCTCGGCCAGGGCGACGGCCTGGCGCAGGCACTGCTGGAGCTCGCGCACGTTGCCGGGCCAGTCGTGGCGCGCGAGCGCCGCCGCGGCCGCCTCGCCGAGCGGCAGTGCGGGCCGCCCGAGCTCGGCCGCGGCCTCGGCCACGAGGCGCGCGGCGAGCAGCGGCACGTCGCCCGGGCGCTCGCGCAGCGGCGGCAGCCGGAGCACCAGCCCCTTGAGCCGGAAGTAGAGATCCTCGCGGAACCAGCCCTCGGCGACGCCGCGCTCGATGTCGCGGTTGCTGGCGGCGACCACGCGCACGTCCACCGCCGTCGGCCGCGTCGCGCCGACCCGGTGGAAGCTCCGCTCCTGGAGGGCGCGCAGGAGCTTGCCCTGGTGCTCGGGCCGGAGATCGCCCACCTCGTCCAGGAAGAGCGTGCCGCCGTCGGCCTGCTCGAAGTAGCCCTTGCGGTCGCCGACCGCGCCCGTGAAGCTTCCGCGCACGTGGCCGAACAGCTCGCTCTCGGCCAGCTCGGGCGAGATCGCCGCCATGTTGACCGCGACGAAGGGGCCCGCCGCGCGCGGGCTCAGCCGGTGCACGGCGCGCGCGAACAGCTCCTTGCCCGTCCCGGGCTCGCCGGCGAGCAGGACCGGCAGGGACGAGCGCGCCGCCTTCTCGAGGTCGCGGAACGCGGCGAGCAGGGCGGGATCGCGCGTGACGATGCCGAACCGCTCGCACTCGCGCGCGAGCCGCGCGAGCCCGCCGGCCGCGCCGCGGTCCTCCACGGGGCGCAGCGCGCGCGACGCGCGCTCCAGCTCCTCGAGCCGGCGCCGCGCCTCCGCCTCCTGCGCCCGCGCGCGGTCGAGCTCGTCCCGCAGCGCGTCCTCGGCGCTGCCCGAGCGCGCGGCCGCGGCGCGGGCGGCGTCGAGGTCCTCCTCGAGCGTCTCCACGGCGGACTCGCGGCGCACGAGCGCCTCGCGCATCCGCGCGACCTCGCCCTCGAGGCGCCGCAGGCGGGACCCCGACGCGAGCTGGTTCCAGACGAGCGCGCCGGCCGAGGCGAGCGCCACCGCGGCGAGCGGCAGCCCCGCCGGCAGCAGGACGCCCGCGAGCAACGGCGCGAGCGCGAAAGCCGCCCCCACGCCCAGCGCCAGGACCGCGAGGCCGACGAGCGCCGCCCACCAGCGCAGGGCGAGCCACAGCCACGCCGCGAGCGCGGCGGCGGCGAGCGTGCCGAGGAGCGTCGCGCGTGGCGGCGCGTCCACGAGCCAGGAGCCGGTCAGGAGCGTGTTGAGGAGCTGGAGCTGGATCGCGACGTCCGACATGGGGCCGAGCGGCGTCGGGCGCTCGGCGCGCGCCGGCTCGGCGAGGACCAGCACGGCCTTGCCGTCCACCAGGGCCCCGAGCCGCTCGGACGGGCCGCCGGCGAGCGCCGCCCAGACGTCGGCGAACGGCACGATCCTCGGCTCGACCGGCGCCCAGGCGACGCTCGCGCGGCCCTGCCGATCCACCGGGACGAGCACCGGGGCGAAGCCCGACCGCACGATCGCGACGCCGTCCCGGCTCACCGTGATCTGCTCCAGGCTCGCACGCATGAACACCGCGCCGAGCGCCAGGCCGAACGCGGGCACCACGCGGTCCTCGAGCCTCACGAAGAGCGGGACCTTCCGGACCACGCCGTCCGGGTCGGCGGGGGCGAGCGTATGCCCGATCGCGCGCGCATGCCCGGTGAGCCCCGGCAGCGGGCCGGCGAGCGGCCGCGCGGCGGGCCACGCGTAGCCCGCCGGCGGGAGGGCGGGCCAGGAGCGATGCCCCGGCGGGCGCGGCGCGCCGGCGGGCGTGTGGGCGCCGTCCAGCTCGAGCGCGAGCGGGTACACGACGGCACCGGCCAGCGCCGTCGCCTGGCTCAGGAGCGCGTCGCTCGCGGCGCCGCCGCGGCCGGGAGCGCTCGGCTGCCCGAGTGCCGCGTCGAGACCGATGGCCGCGGCGCCGGCCCGCGAGAGCCCGGTGACGAGCCGCGCGAGGACCGCGCGGTCCCACGCGCCGCGGCCGAGGCGCGCCTCGCTCGCCGCGTCACGCACGACGACGACCAGCGCGGGCGAGACGGATACGGGCGCGCGCGGGCGGATCCAGCGGTCGTAGAGCTCCCAGTCGAGCGCCCGCACGTCCCCGCCGCCCAGGAGCAGGAGGGCGAGCGCCGCCAGGGTCGCGGCGACGCCCGTCGCCGCGGCCCCGGCCGCGGTGAGGAGGAAGTGGAGTGCCGGGCGCGTGGTCGCGGCTCCCCGGCCCTACGGGCTCGCGGCCGACAGCTCCCGGAGCAGGCGCTGGGCGTCCTCGTGGGGCGTCGCGCGGAGCAGGCCGAGCGCGCGCGCGACGTCCTTCGGCACGCCGAGCCCGCGGGCGTAGAAGCGCGCGAGCGCGATCCGCGGGCGCACCTGGCCCTCGCTCGTCGCGCTCTCGAAGTAGCCGAGGATCCGCGGGTCGTGCGCGGCCAGCCGGCCCTCGACGCCGTGCTCGTAGAGCGTCTCGAGCTGCCGCACCGCCGGCTCACTCAGCGCGGCGGCCTCGCGGAGCAGCGCCCGCACCGCCTCCGGGACGCGGCCGGCACGCAGGAGCGCCGCGCCCACGGTGTCGGCGCCGTCCCGGGACAGGTCCGCGTACTCGCTCCAGACGCGCTCGCGGAAGTCGCGGAACGCCTGCTCGGCGGCCTCACGCTCCGCCGGCCCGCGCCGGGTGCGGCCGAGCGCGACCAGCCGGAGCTCGGCGAGCGCCTCCTCGGCCTGCGACAGGCCCTGCGCGGCCGCGCGCGACCACCAGCGGACGGCCCCGGCGAGGTCGCGCTCGACCCCGAGGCCGCCCGCGTACGCCGTGCCGGCGAAGAACTGGGCGTTCGGGAGCCCCGCGCGCGCGGCGGCGAGGAACTCCGGTGTCGCCTCGGCGTCCCGGCGCGCGAGCTTCAGGACGAGCGCCAGGTTGTAGCGGGCGTCCGCGTGCCGGGGCTCGAGCGCGAGCACGCGCCGGTACGCGGCGATCGCGCCCTCGAGGTCGCCCTCTGTGTAGCGCACGGCGCCGAGCGTGTAGTGAGCCTGCGCGAGGTCCGGGTGGGCCGCCACCAGCTCCTCGAGCTCCGCGCGCGCCGCCGGCCAGTCCTGGCGGGCCACGAGCGCCGCGGCCAGCGTGAGCCGCGCCGCGGCGAGGTCCGGCCGCGCGCGGCGGACCGCGCGCAGCTCCTCGACGGCGGCGCCGACGTCGCCCATGGCGTAGAGCGCGAGGCCGAGGCTCGCGCGCGCCTCCCCCAGGTCGGGCGCGAGCCGGAGCGCCTCGCGCAGCCACACGGAGGCCTCCGCCATCTCGCCGCGGCCGATCAGCGCCTGGCCCAGGCTCGCGCGCGCCTGGGCGTCACCGGGATCGCGGCTCACCGCCTCGCGCAGCCGCGCGAGCGCCGACACGGGCGGCGCCGGCGGGCTGGGCTGTGCGGGGGGGCTCGCGATCGGCGGCGGGCTCGGCGTCGCGACCGTCGTGCAGCCGAGCGGAGCCAGCGCGAGCAGGAGCACGCAGCGGGGCAGCGCCTTCCGCAGATCGAGCCTCCTCGTCGCGAGGTCGCGCGGACCCCGGACGTCACCGATCATAGCAGAGGCCCCTCGCCGGCACGGCCGGGGCCCTGCTACACTGCGGGCATGGTCGACACGAGCTGGGCGAAGCACGTCGCGGACGTCCTGCGCCGGAACGACCTCCGCATGTTCGCGACGGTCCCCGACTACATCGTGAGCCACGTCCTCGAGCCCCTGTGGGCCGATCCCGAGTGCCGCGTCGTCACCGTGACGCGCGAGGAGGAAGGCGTCGGCCTCCTGTCCGGCGCCTGGCTCGCCGGCCGGCGCGGCGCGCTCCTGATGCAGAACAGCGGGCTCGGCAACTGCGTCAACGCGCTCGGCTCGCTCGACGTCGCGTGCCAGATCCCGATCGTGCTCGTCATCAGCCACCGCGGCGACCTCGGCGAGTTCAACCCCGCGCAGGTGCCGATGGGGCAGGCCGCCGGGCCGATCCTCGACGCCCTCGGGATCCGCTGGATCAAGCCGGCCTCGGTCGCCGAGCTCGAGGCGCAGGGCGACGGGCTCGTCAAGCTCGCCTGGACGCGCGCGCTCCCCGTCGCCATCCTGCTTCCACCCGAGCTGACCGGAGGCAAGCAGGGATGAGCGCCCCGCTGACGCGCGCCCTCGCCACGCGCCTGCTCGCCGAGCGCCTCGGCGCCGAGGTGGTGGTGACCAACCTCGGGCAGGCGACGCTCGAGCTCCAGCAGGCCGCCGACCGGCCGCTGAATTTCTACGTCTTCGGCTCGATGGGCCAGTGCTCGTCGATCGGGCTCGGCATCGCGCTCGCGCGCCCCGACGTGCGCGTGATCTGCCTCGACGGCGACGGCTCGCTCCTGATGAACCTCGGCTCGCTCTGCACGATCGCGACCGAGGCCCCGCCGAACCTCGCGCTCGTGATCTGGGACAACGAGGTCCACCAGACCACGGGCGGCCAGCCGACGGCGACGGCCGCGCGCTCGAGCCTGGCCGCGATCGCGCGGGGCGCCGGCATCGCGACGGCGCTCGAGGTGCGCACGGAGGACGAGCTGCGCCGCGCCTACGACCGGGTCCTCGGCGAGGACGGCCCGCTCGTGGTCGCCGTCAAGGTCGCCGCCGTCCGCACCGAGGGCCGGCTCGACCGCGACGTCGTCGGCTACACCCGCCGCTTCAGGCAGGCGCTCGCCGCGCGGTAGCCGCGAGCTGCCTCGACGCCTCGGGCGTCAGGCGCAGCAGCGCGCTGAAGGCCACGGCGTGGGCCGCGGGCTCCGCGGCCGGCGCGACGTAGAGCACGGCCACCAGGTCGCGCCAGCGCAGCAGCTCCCGCCGGAGCGCGCGCCGCGGGTTGACCTCGACCGTGAGGTCGGTCAGCTGCAGCACGCGCGCATAGGCGCTCCGCCGCCGCTCCCGGTCCGCCGGCGCCACGAGCTTCGCGGCGCGGTGCATCTCGTTGGCGATCATCAGCACCTGCTGGTCGAGCGAGAAGGCCGCCCAGCGCTCGGGCGGCAGGCCGGCGTGCTGGCTCATCCTAGAGCGGCTCCCCCTCGCCGACGAGGGCCCGCGTGAGCGCCCGGATGCGCTCGCGCACGGCCGCGTCGGCGACCTCCATCCCCGGGTTGCCCCGCGCCGGGCGGATGTTGATCAGCGAGGTGTACTCGATGCAGTCCTCGCGGCCGCGCCCCGGATAGTAGTTGGCGCCCCAGAGGTCGGCCGGGCGGCTGCCGCGCTCCAGGAGCACCTGCTCGGCGTCGGCGTGCAGCTCGCCGCCGATCGCGAGCACGCCGCGCTCGACGTCCACCACGTACTTCACCATGTCGCCGAAAAGGCCGGCGAGGCGCGCCAGCTCGGCGCGCGCGAGCCGCGCCTCGAGCACGAGGATCTCCGCCGGGTCGGACGTCATGGCGCAGACGTTATACCGCGGCGCGTATCCGCAATCCTACCTAGGAGTTTCGCTTCAGGCGCTCCGCGCATCGCGCGGCGCCGCGCTGTGGACGCGGCGCCCCACCCGGGCGCCGGCACCCCGCGGCGGCGCCCACGTCCGCGGAGCGGCTCTGGAGCACCGCGTCATGGGAATCGGCCGGTTCCGGCGCGCCGGAAACCGTCGCGCCGATGGCACGAGGACTGCACCAGCCAGTCTGCGTGCGTTCACGACGACATCGGCCGTGGTGCAGCATTCGACCCGGTACCGCATCAGGGAGAACCGACATGCTGGCCCGTTCACTCGTCCTCGCCGCGGTGTTGACGCTGCTGCTCGCGGTCCCGCCCTCGTGGGCCGAGCCCCAGGGAGAAGGCATCCTGTGGGAGAACCCGCATCGCGACTACGTCACGAGGTACGAGGGCACGCGCACGTGCCTCGCTTGCCACGAGGAGCAGGCGAAGCACGTCTTCGGCTCCGTCCACTATCAGTGGAAGGCCGACGCGCCCAACATCGTCAACAGCAAGGGGCAGAAGCTCGGCAAGCTCAACACCTCGAACGACTTCTGCACCAACCCCTCGGTCAGCTGGATCGCGATTCTGAAGAATGACGAGGGCAAGGTGATCGCCAATGGCTGCTCGAAGTGTCACACGGGCCTCGGGCTCAAGCCCGCCGCCGAGGAGAGCCGGGTGCAGCTCGAGAACGTCGACTGTCTCGTCTGCCACTCGGCGAGCTACCGCCGCGCCGTCGTCAAGCAGGACGACGGCAGCCTGCGCTGGCAGCCGGTGGCCCTCGGCAACCCGGAGGCGATGCTGACCATCGCCCAGAGCGTCGGCCGGCCGACCAACGAGGCCTGCCTGCGCTGCCACGTGGGCTCGGGCGGCGGCCTCAACTTCAAGCGCGGCGACCTCGAGACCGTGCACGCGCGCGCCCCGCGCGATTTCGACGTGCACCTGGGCTCCGGGATGCAGTGCATCCAGTGCCACAAGTTCAAGGAGCACAAGATCCTCGGCAGCGGGACCCAGATGGGCGGGATGGACCGCCCGGGCGAGGCGCAGCCACAGTGCGAGGGCTGCCATCGCGGCCAGGTGCACGTCAGCGCCGCGCTCAACCGGCACACGCGCTCGGTCGCGTGCACGACCTGCCACATCCCCGGCTTCGCCAAGCACGACCCCACGGACGTGCGGCGCGACTGGAGCCGCAGCGAGCCCGTGCCCGGCCAGGGGCGCTTCGAGCCGGCGATCGAGTTCAAGAAGAACGTGACGCCCGTCTACGCCTGGTGGAACGGCAAGGGCGCGCTCGCGCTGCTCGACGAGCCGGTCCAGGCGGGGCCGAACGGCAAGGTGGGCCTCTACACGCCGCAGGGCTCGATCGCGGATCCGGCGGCCAAGATCCATCCGTTCAAGTACCACGAGGCGAAGCTGCCGATCGACAACGCGACCCGGCGCTTGATCCCGATCGCCGTCGGGATGGTCTTCCGCGCGGGCAAGAACGAGGCCGCCACGAAGGCCGGCGCCAAGGCGTACTTCGGCCGCGAGGTCACGGACATCGGCTGGATCGAGACCGAGCGCTGGATGGGCCTGTTCCACGAGGTCGTGCCCCGGAAGGATGCGCTCGCGTGCAACGCCTGCCACTCGGGCGGCACTCGCCTCGACTGGAAGGCGCTCGGCTACCCGGGCGACCCGATGAAGGTCGGCGCGCGGAGGGTCAAGGCCGCGGCGACCCGCTGAGCGGCGGACGGCGTGCGCGCGCCGCAGCCTATCACCGCGGGCGCCGCCGCGCCGTTCTGGAGTACACTCGGGCGCCAGTGGGGTGCCCCATGTACGAGGTCTACGCGCTCAAGTACGCGGAGCGGGACACGACGGCCTGCCAGTTCTTCTACCGCGAGGCCTCCCACGCGCCGCTCACCCTCCACTACTACGTGTGGCTGATCCTCGGCGGGCCGCACCCGGTCCTCGTGGACACCGGCTTCCTCGAGGACGACGCGCGGGCGCGCGGGATGCGCGGCTACGTGAGCCCGGCGGCGGTGGTCGAGCGCGCCGGCGTCAAGCCGGGCGACGTGCCGCTCGCGCTCGTCACCCACCTGCACTACGACCACTGGGCCGGCCACAGCCTCTTCCCCGCCGCGGAGTTCTGGATCCAGGCGGAGGAGGTGGCGTTCTGGACGGGGCCCTGGGCCGCCGCACCGGCGTTCCGCCAGTCGGCCAACGTGACGGCGCTCGCGGGGCTCGTGACGCTGAACTACGCGGGCCGGGTCCGGATCCTCCACGGCGACCGCGAGGTGCTGCCCGGGATCCGCGTGCACCGCGTCGGCGGCCACACCGCGGGGCTCCAGATCGTGAGCGTGCAGACGGCGCGCGGCACGGTCGTCCTCGCCTCGGACGCCTCGCACTTCTACCGGAACGTGGAGACGCGGCAGCCCGTGCAGATCGTCACGAGCCTGCCGGAGATGCTCGAGGCGTTCGAGACGATCCACGCGCTCGCCGGCGCCGAGCGGCTCATCGTCGCGGGCCACGATCCCGAGGTCGCCGCGCGGTTCACGCCGCTCGAGCCGGGCATCATCCGGATCGCCTGAGCCGGGCATGCGGATGGCGAAGGCGCTGCGCCGCACGTTGCTCGCGCTCGTCGCCGGGCTCGTCGCCGCCCTTGCCGCGCCGCCGGCCGGCGCGGGGGCCGACGTCACCGTCAGGGCCTACGCCGTGCCCGCCGGCGGCCACCCGCACGACGTCGCCGTCGGCGCCGAGGGCATCGTCTGGTACACGGCCCAGCGCAGCGGCCACCTCGGCCGGCTCGATCCCGCGACGGGCGCGGTCGAGCTGATCGCGCTCGGCCCCGGCGCCGCGCCGCACGGCGTGGTCGTCGGGCCCGACGGCGCGCCGTGGGTCACCGAGGGCGGGACCAACGCCATCGTCCGCGTGGACCCGCGCACCCGGGCCGTCCGGAGCTGGCCTCTGCCCGCGGCGCGCCCGTCCGCCAACCTCAACACGCTCACCTTCGACCGGCGCGGCCGTGTCTGGTTCACCGGGCAGACCGGCGTGTACGGCCGGCTCGATCCCGCGACCGGCGCGATGCAGGTCTGGGACGCGCCGCGCGGCCGCGGGCCCTACGGCATCGCGACGACGCCCGCGGGCGATGTCTACTACGCCTCGCTCGCCGGCAGCCACATCGCGCGCGTGGACGTCGAGACCGGCGCCGCCACGGTCATCGAGCCGCCGACGAAGGACCAGGGCGCCCGCCGCGTGTGGTCGGACTCGCGCGGCCGCGTCTGGGTCAGCGAGTGGAACTCCGGCAACGTCAGCCGGTACGACCCGCCGAGCCGGAGCTGGCGGACCTGGAAGCTGCCCGGCGAGCGCCCGCGCGCCTACGCGGTCTACGTGGACGACCGCGACACGGTGTGGCTCAGCGACTGGGGCGCCAACGCCATGGTCCGCTTCGATCCCGAGACGGAGACGTTCGAGGTGTTCCCGGGCGACCGCCGCGGAGCCGCCGTGCGCCAGATCCTCGGCCGGCCGGGCGAGGTCTGGGCGCCGGAGTCGGGCGCCGATCGGCTCGTCGTCTACCGCTACCGCGCGAGGTGACGCCATGAAACTCGTCCGCTACGGGCGCGCCGGCGCCGAGAAGCCCGGCCTCGTCGACGCCGACGGCACGCTGCGCGACCTCTCGCGCGTCGTGCGCGACCTCACGCCGGCCGCGCTCTCGCCGGCCGGCCTCAAGCGCCTGCGCGCGGTCGACCCGACGCGCCTGCCGGTGGTCCGCGGCCGGCCGCGGCTCGGCTGTCCGCTGGCCGGCATCGGCAAGCTCGTCTGCATCGGCCTCAACTACACGGACCACGCGAACGAGGTCGGCGCGCCGCTGCCGAAGGAGCCGGTCGTCTTCCTCAAGGCCACCAGCGCGCTCATCGGCGCCGGCGACCGCATCGTCCGGCCGCGCGGCGCCGTGAAGCTCGACTACGAGGTCGAGCTCGGCGCGGTCATCGGGCGCGACGCGCGCGACGTCGCCGAGGCCGACGCGCTCCGGCACGTCGCCGCCTACTGCCTCGTCGACGACGTCTCCGAGCGCGCGTTCCAGCTTGAGCACGGCGGGACGACCACGAAGGGCAAGAGCGCCGACACCTTCGCGCCGCTCGGGCCCTGGCTGGTCACCGCCGACGAGGTGCCCGACCCGCAGGCCCTCGAGCTGTGGACGACGGTCAACGGCGAGCCGCGCCAGCGCGGCAGCACCGCCAACATGATCTTCGGCGTCCGCGCCCTCGTCGCCTACGTGAGCCGCTTCATGTCGCTGCGCGCCGGCGACATCGTCTCGACCGGCACGCCGGCGGGCGTCGCCCACGGCATGAAGCCGCCGCGCTACCTGGAGCCGGGCGACGTCATCGAGGTGGGCATCACCGGGCTCGGCGCGCAGAAGAACCGCGTCGTCAGCCGCTGAGGCCCGGGGCGCCCGCGCCCCGCGTCAGTCGGTCATCGACAGGGCCGCGCGCGAGAGCCGGAGGCCGTCGCCGCCGCGCGCCAGCCGGTCGGCGGCGCGGAACGCCTCGGTGATCCGCGCGAGCGGGAAGACGTGGGAGACCAGACGCTCGAAGGCGGCGGCGTCGAGCGTGACGCCGGCGCCGAGGCGCATGGCGACGGGCGTCAGCGGGGCGAGGGCACGTTGAAGAGGCGGGCAAGGTCGCCGAGGGCGATGCTCGTGGACTCGGTCCAGCCGCTCTCCGACGGGAAGTAGAGCCAGGCGCTCATCCAATCGGTAATGTCGGGGCCCTGCGCCAGCGGGCCCCGCCTGAGCTTGCTCAGGGAGACGCGGAACCTGTACCGCCGGGCGTTGTTGCAGCCGAGATCGAGCTCCGCGCCCCTGGTGAAGGACTGCCCCTGGAGGACACTCGTCCCGGACCACATGTTCTCCATCGACTTCCAGGTGCCGAGCTTGATCCGGACCTCGCTCATCCGAAGCACGCCAATCCTGTACTCGAAACCCTGGGGGGGCGGCAGCATCTTCTGGTAGGTGCCGGAGATCGTGACCTTGCATCCGGCCAGGACCGGTTCCGCCTGGACGAGCACCGACAGCGCGGCGAGCGCGACGAGCCCGAGACGAGCAGGTATCATCGGTCGTCCCCCTCTTGCTCGGTGGCCGGCCACGACACCGGTCGACGGATCAGGCCAGCCCGGCGCCAGCGCGATGATACCCGACGCGGACGTTCCCGGGCCGTGCTGGTATATTCGGCCACGGCAGGCAAGAGAGGGAGGGAATCGTGAAGCTCCTGTTCTTCGACGACTTCACGCTGGGCGTGCTGGCGGGCGACAGGGTGGTGGACGTCTCGCAGGCGGTGCAGGACATCCCGCGCGTCGGGCCGCAGGACGTGGTCGCCGGGCTGATCGCGCGGTTCGCGGAGTACCGGGGCCGCCTGGAAGAGGCCGCCCGGCGCGGACCGGGGGTGCCGGTCGAGCAGGTCAGGCTGCGGCCGCCCCTGCCCCGGCCCGCCAGCCTGGTCTGCATGGCGGTCAATTACATGGAGGACGGCACGCGCGCCGAGCCCGCGCCCATCAACGCCTTCCTCAAAGCCCCGACCGCCGTCATCGGCGACGGCGACACGATGGTGCTCCCCGACGTGCCCGCGACGATCTTCGAGGGCGAGGCGGAGGTGGCGCTGGTCATCGGCCGGCGCGCCTCGCACGTCCGCGCGGCGGAGGCGATGGACTACGTGTTCGGCTACGCGAACTTCATCGACGGCTCGGCGCGCGGCCTGCCGCCGGCGGGCAACACCTTCTACCAGATGAAGTCGCGCGACACCTTCGCGCCGCTCGGCCCGTGGCTCGTGACCGCCGACGAGGTGGCCGACCCGCACCGGCTCGCGGTGCGGCTCTGGGTGAACGGCGAGCTCAAGCAGGACTTCGACACGAGCGACATGGCCCACAGGATCCCGCGCTGCCTCGAGTGGGTCACCGCGATCCACGCGCTCGAGCCGGGCGACGTGCTCGCGACGGGCACCAACCACCGCGGGCTCAGCGCCTTCCAGGACGGCGACCGGATCGAGCTCGAGACCGAGGGGCTCGGCCGCCTGCGCGTGCGCGTGCGCGACGACCTCAAGCGCACCTGGGCGCGCGAGACGCGGCTCGACCGCCAGCGAAAGGGGCTCGAGGGCCAGACGCCGCAGCTCACGGGCAAGTACGCGCCCGCGCCGCGCGCTCGACCGCCGGCGGGCGCCTGACGTAGACGCCGCCCGTCGCCAGCCTGGCGCCACCCGCCCGGCCACGCGATCGCCGTGCGTGCAAGACGCGGACTAGTGCCCCGACCCGCGAATCCCGCCGGAAAAATCGGCCGGCTCGGATCGGGCGCGCGGCGAGCAGAAAAGTTGGGGCCAGACCGTGGGCCATGATGCAGTGGTCGCGTGG
>Ga0156035_1143_pt1 | contig 24586 bp, 17 predicted proteins | sample RifCSPlowO2_02_FD_107689 | JGI IMG/M metagenome (GOLD analysis project Ga0156035, IMG submission 107689) | Candidatus Rokubacteria bacterium RIFCSPLOWO2_02_FULL_73_56 | reverse complement strand
CTTCCGGTCCGTCAACATCGCGCTGGTCAACGAGTTCGCGATCATGTGCCGGCGCCTCGGCATCTCCGTCTGGGAGGTGATCCAGGCGGCGGCGACGAAGCCGTTCGGGTTCATGCCCTTCTACCCGGGGCCCGGCCTCGGCGGCCACTGCCTGCCCTCGGACCCGCACTACCTGTCCTGGAAGGTGCGGCTCGAGGGCTACGAGCCGCGCTTCATCGCGTTCGCCGACGAGATCAACCGCCAGATGCCCGGCTACGTCGTCGGGCTCGTCGCCGACGCGCTCAACGACCGGGGGCGCGCGCTGCGCGGCGCCCGCGTGCTCGTGCTCGGCGTCGCGTACAAGCCGAACGTGGGCGACACGCGGGACTCGCCGGCGCTCGAGATCCTCGAGACGCTCGCCCGCAAGGGCGCGGAGGTCGCGTACCACGACCCGCTCGTGCCCGCCGTGCAGGTGGGGGCGACGACGCTCGCGTCGATCGCCTGGAGCGCCGCCGACCTCGGCCGGCGCGACGTGGTGCTGATCGTCACGCCGCACGACGGCTACGACTGGAAGGCGATCGTCCGCGACGCGCGCCTCGTCGTGGACACGCGCAACGCGACCGGCAGCCTCTCGCCCGTCCCGCCCAACGTCCTCCGCCTCTAGCGGGCCGATGCGCACGCTGGCCGCCGTGCTCGTCTCGCTGCGCCCGCGGCAGTGGGTCAAGAACCTGTTCGTGCTCGCGGGCCTGATCTTCGCGCAGAAGCTCTTCACGCCCGCCGTCTGGACGGCGCTCGCCGCGTTCCTCGTGTTCTGCGCCCTCTCCGGGGCCGTCTACCTGCTCAACGACGTCGCCGACCGCGAGCGCGACCGCGTGGACCCCCGCAAGCGCGGGCGGCCGATCGCCGCGGGCCGCCTCGGCGTCGGCGTCGCCGTCGCCGCGGCCGCGCTGCTGATCGCCGCGAGCCTCGTCGCCGCCGCGCTGCTCGCGCCCGCGTTCCTCGCGACCGCGGTCGCGTACGTCGTGCTCCTGACGGCCTACTCCGCGTGGCTCAAGCACGTCGTGATCGTGGACGTCCTCGTCGTGGCGAGCGGCTTCGTGCTGCGCGCGGTCGCCGGCGCGGTCGTGATCCGCGTGGAGATGTCCGGCTGGCTCCTGATCTGCACGATCCTGCTGGCGCTGTTCCTGGCGCTCGGCAAGCGGCGGTACGAGTACCTGTCGCTCCAGGACGACGCGGCAGCGCACCGGCCGATCCTCGCCGAGTACAGCCCCGGGCTCCTCGACCAGATGATCGCGGTCGTCACCGCGTCCACCGTCACCGCGTACGCGCTCTACACGATGTCGCCGGAGACGGTCGCGAAGTTCGACACCCGGCTCCTGCCCGCGACGCTGCCGTTCGTGCTCTACGGGATCTTCCGCTACCTCTACCTGCTCTACCGGCGCCAGCTCGGCGGCAACCCGTCGGAGCTCCTGCTCGGCGACCGGGCGCTCCTGCTGAACGCGCTCGGCTGGATGCTCGCGGTCCTGCTGATCATCTACGGCGCGCGGCTGGAGTAGAATCGAAGTCTATGGCGAGTCAGGTCGCGATCCTGCGGACCCGTCCCGAGACCGTCGTCGAGGACTACGGGCGGCTGATGCGGCTGGTCAAGTACGATCAGGTGCTGCGGCGCGATCAGGACCTGATCCTGAAGCTCAACCTGTCGTGGACGAAGTACTTCCCGGCGTGCTCGAGCCAGCCCTGGCAGGTGGACGGCGTCCTCAGCACGCTCCTCGAGGACGGCTTCGACCGCGCGCGCCTCTTCCCCGTCGAGAACAAGACCGTCGTCACGAACCCGGTCGCCGGCTGCCGCAACAACCGGTGGGCGCCGGTGCTGCGGCGCCACGGCCTCCCGTTCATCCCGCTCCCCGACGTCGAGTGGGTCGTCCATCGCTTCCGGTCGCCGCTGCTGCGGCTCAACGCGATCTTCCCGGAGGGGATCGAGATCCCGAAGATGTACGTCGGGAAAAACGTGCTCCACCTGCCCACGGTGAAGTGCGTTCATCCCGACACCGAGATCCTGCTCGCTGACGGGAGTCTCGTCCGCGCCGAGGCGCTCGTGAAGGAGTGGCAGGTCCGCGAGCCGACCCGAGATCTTCCTGACGGCGATCGGGTGAGCGAGGGAGAGGTCCGCATCGTCTCGCTCGATGGCAGCTCGCTCACGCCTGGCCATGCGACACACTTCTGGCGGACTCCCGTCGGGGACGGCACGGTCTGGACCGTGCGGACACGGACGGGACGTGAGGTGACGACCTCTCCTCAGCACCCCTTCCTCACGCCGGAAGGCTGGACGCCGGCCGCGCGCTTGAGAGTCGGTGACCGGATCGCCATCGCGCGGCGGATCCGCGTGGCAGGCACTAGTCAGCCCCTTCCTCGCGTGGCACGGCTCGGTCACGAGGTGATCGATGTCGACCGTCTGCGATACAGAAGGAGACCGTCGTTCGACCTAGCGACCCAGAAGCGCATCGTTCACCTCTATCTCCGGGGAGCATCGGTCAAGAAGATCGCGGAAGCGCTGGAGCGACCTTGGTCATCCCTTCGTAACATCCTGAGGTCATCTGGTGTCCCTGGCCGTGGACAGCGGAACTGGGTCATTGCGCCGGACGTCACGTCAACTGAATTTTGCCGTTGGCTCGGCTATTTCATGGCGGAAGGCTGGGCGCGCGACAATCACTCGAGTCTCGACGTATCGATGGCGAACGGTGATACAGGGATCCAGCGAGACTACATGGCTCTTTGCCGTAGGCTATTCCGCGCGACCCCCGTGCGCCGTGGGATCACGATCGGGTTTTGCGCACAGAATCTCAGGCCGTTCTTCGAGAGCCTCGGTTTCAGTCTTCCAACCAGCGCCGCGACGAAGGCGGTTCCGGACGTCCTATTCCGCTGTCCAGACGCCGAGATCGCGGCGTTTCTCCAGGGCTATCTCGATGGCGACGGAACCGTCTGCAGTGACGGTGTTCACGTCACGACGAAGAGCCAGAAACTCGCTCGACAGGTGCAGATGCTGCTGGCCCGGTTGGGAGTTGTCAGTTTCATCAGGCACGTGCGGTGTAGCCAGAGCAATCGCAGGAGAGGTTGGACAGCTGTATACGCGAAGGTCTCGATCTACGGCGATGACGTTGTTCGGCTTGCGCAATGGATACGGTTGAAGTCCAGGCATAAGCGGCGACGCCTTGCTGGGCACGTGTTCCGGCGAAAGGGAGGGAGTCAGCCGAGTCATTGGGATACAGTGCCGCTTCCACCGGCACTCTTTCGAATGGTCCGTGAGGGGTTGGGATTCACACATGCATCAACGGGGATGCCGGCCGGTGTCAGTAATATCGAGATCCGCCGGACAGAGGCTACGCGGCGTATTCTCGCGAGGTTCATCGACCTATTCTCGGGAGCCGATTCAGATGGGCGATTCGCGAACGAACTGGCTTACATGCGTCTTCTCGCAAGCGAGGACATCGCTTGGGACCGTGTAGACGATGTGTATTCCCAGTCGGCGGACTCGCCATTTCTCTATGACCTGTCCGTTCGTGATACTCACTCGTTCGTCGGAAATGGCATCATCCTCCACAATACCCACGGTCATTCGACGACAACCGGTGCCATCAAGAACAGCTTTGGCGGTCTCCTCAAGGAAGTCCGGCACTACGCGCACGAATACATGCACGAGGTCCTTGTCGATCTGATGTACATGCAGAGAGAACTTCATCCGTCGGTGCTTGCGGTGATGGACGGCACGGTGATGGGCGACGGCGCGGGCCCGCGCACGATGGTGCCGCGCGTGGGCAACCTGCTCCTGGCCTCCGAGGACCAGGTGGCGATCGACGCGATCGCGGCGAAGGTCATGGGCTTCGATCCCCTCGGCATCCCGTACCTCCGCATGTGCGCCGAGCGCGGGCTCGGCACGGCCGACCCGGCGCGGATCGAGCTGGTCGGCGACGCGGACGCCGTCGGGGCCGGCCGGGGCTTCAAGACGCGCCGGAGCCTCGTGATCTGGGGCGACCAGCTCATCCGGCGCGGCCCGCTGCGCCCGCTCAAGCGCCTGCTGCTCCACTCGCCCCTCGTCGTGTGGGCGCCCTTCGCCTCGAACGTCTACCACGACCTGCTCTGGTACCCGACGGTCGGGCGGGCGCGGATCCGCGCGTTCGCGGCGACGCCGTGGGGGCGCCTGTTCGAGACGTACTGAGATGACGGCGGCCGTCCGCGTCCGCTTCGCGCCCAGCCCGACCGGCCACCTGCACGTCGGCGGCGCGCGCACCGCGCTGTTCAACTGGCTCTTCGCGCGCCACCACGGCGGCGCGTTCGTCCTGCGCATCGAGGACACGGACCGCTCGCGCTCGACCGACGAGCACATCGCGTCCATCGTGGACGCGCTCCGCTGGCTCGGACTCGACTGGGACGAGGGCCCGCCGGCGCCGGGCTACCGCCAGACCGAGCGGTTCGCGATCTACCGCGCGCACGCCGAGCGCCTGCTCGCGGCGGGCCGCGCCTACTATTGCGACTGCCCGCCGGAAGCGCTCGACCGCCAGCGGCGGGCGGCCCAGCAGCGCGGCGAGACGTTCCGCTACGCGGGCCGCTGCCGCGGGCGCGGGCTCGGCGCCGGCGCGCTGCGCCTGGCGATCCCGGCCGAGGGCGCAACCGTCGTGGACGACCTGATCCACGGCCCGGTCACCTTCGAGCACGGCCAGCTCGACGACTGGATCCTCGTCCGGACCGACGGCACGCCGACGTACAACTTCTGCGTGGTCGTGGACGACGTGACCATGCGGATCACCCACGTCATCCGCGGCAACGACCACCTCTCGAACACGCCGAAGCAGATCCTGTGCTACGAGGCGCTCGGGTACGCGGTCCCCGCGTTCGCCCACGTCTCGATGATCCTCGGCGCGGACCGGAGCCGGCTCAGCAAGCGCCACGGCGCGACCTCGGTGCAGGCGTTCCGCGACGCCGGCGTCCTCGCCGACGCGATGGTGAACTACCTGGCGCGCCTCGGCTGGTCGCACGGCGACCAGGAGATCTTCTCGCGCGAGGCGCTGGTCGCGCTGTTCGACATCAAGGACGTCGCCGCCTCGGGCGCGGTGTTCGACGCGACCAAGCTCGAGTGGCTCTCGCACGAGTACCTCAAGGCCAAGGACGGCGCGGCGCTCGCCGCGCTCGCCGCGCCGTTCCTGCGCGCGGCCGGGCTCGCGCCGGCCGCCGACCACGCGCGGCTCGCCGCGATCTGCGAGACCGTCAAGGAGCGGGCGAAGACCCTCGTCGAGCTCGTCGAGCGGGCGCGCTTCTACTTCGAGCCGCCGGCCGCGTACGAGCCGAAGGCGGCGCAGAGGTTCCTGACGCCGGAGGGCGCCCGGCGCCTCGACCGGCTCTGCGCGCGCCTCGGCGCCGAGCCCGAGTGGACCCCGGCGGCGCTCGAGCGCGCCTACCGGGCGCTCACGGAGGAGCTCGGGCTCGAGCTCGTGGACCTGGCGCAGCTCTCGCGCCTGGCCCTGACGGGCGGCACGGCCTCGCCGCCGCTCTTCGACGTGCTGGGGCTGCTCGGCCGGGAGGAGGCGCTCGCGCGCCTGCGCCGCGCGCGCGCCGCCGCGGGCGGGACGCCGTGAGGTTGCTGCTCGCGCGCCACGGCCAGACCGCCTGGAACGCGGGCCGGCGCTTCCAGGGCGGGAGCGACGTCGGGCTGTCCGACGTCGGACGGGCCCAGGCGGCGGCGCTCGGCCGCGCCGTGCACGCGCGGCCCCTGGCGGCCGCGTACGTGAGCCCGATGCGCCGCGCGGTCGAGACCGCGGAGATCGCGCTCACGGGCACCGGGATCCCGCTGGTGCCGTTCGAGGAGCTGCGCGAGCTCTCGCTCGGCGAGTGGGAAGGGCGCACGGTGGACGAGGTCCGGGCGCTCGAGGGCGATCCGTACGCGGCGTGGGTGCGGGCGCCGCTCGACTGCCCGCCGCCCGGCGGCGAGCCGCTCCCGGCGGTCTGCGCGCGCGTGCTGCGCGCCGTGGAGCGGATCGACGCCGCGCACCCGAACGGCGCCGACGTGCTCGTCGTGGCCCACGGCGGCGTGATCAGCGTCTACCTCTGCCACCTGCTGGGCCTCTCGTTCAACCACCTCTGGCGCCTGCGGCTCGACAACGGCTCGCTGACGATCGCGCGGCCGCCGCGCCTGGTCCGGGTCAACGACACCACGCACCTGCCGGCCGTGCCCCGGCGCGCGTGGTTCGAGGCCGCGCCCGTCGCCCCCGGGGAGGCGGCGCCGTGACGGTGCTCCTCGCGCTGTTCGGGGGCATGGCGCTGCTGCTCTACGGCATCCAGCTCACGGGCGAGGGCCTGCAGCGGGCCGCCGGCGCCCGGCTGCGCGGGCTCCTGACCGGCCTGGCGCGGAACCGCATCGTCGCGCTCGGCTCGGGGGCGACGGTCACGGCGATCATCCAGTCGTCGTCGGCGACGACCGTGATGCTCATCGGCTTCGTGTCCGCCGGCCTGATGACGTTCCGCCAGACGCTCGGCGTGATCCTCGGCGCGGACATCGGCACGACGTTCACGGTCCAGCTCATCGCGTTCCGGCTGACGGACTGGGCCCTGCTCCTCGTCGGCGTCGGCTTCACGATCGTCTTCGTCGCCCGCCGGCGCGCCGGGAAGGACGTGGGCCAGGCGCTGCTCGGCTTCGGCCTGATCTTCCTGGGGCTCAAGCTGATCCTCGACGGCGTCGCGCCGCTCAGGACGAACCCGCTCGCCGTCCAGCTCCTGGCCTCCGCCGGCGAGAGCCCGGTCCTGGCGGTGCTGACCGCGGCGGTCTTCAGCGCGCTCGTGCACTCGTCGGCGGCCACGATCGGCCTCGCGCTGGCGCTGGCCACCGAGGGCCTGCTCACCCTCGACGGCGCCGTCGCGATCGTGCTCGGCGCGAACATCGGGACGTGCGCGACCGCGCTCGCGGCCTCCGTCGGCACCTCTGCCGAGGCCAAGCGCGTCGCAACCGCCCACATCGCCTTCAAGCTCCTCGGCGCTGCGCTGGTCTTCCCGCTCATCGAGCCGTTCGCCGCGGTGATCGCGACGACCGCCGCCGACCCGGCCCGCCAGGTCGCGAACGCCCACACGCTGTTCAACCTCGGCATCAGCCTCGTGTTCCTGCCGTTCACGCCGGTGGCGGCGCGCGCGATCGAGTCGCTGGTGCCGGAGGACCAGCCGGGGGACAACCCGTTCCGCGTCCGCTACCTCGACGAGCGGGCGCTCGACCAGCCCTCGCTCGCGCTCGGCCAGGCGACGCGCGAGGCGCTGCGCATGGCGGACGTGGTGCAGGGGATGCTGCGCGACGTGCCCGTCGTGTTCGCGACGAACCACCAGGAGCTGCTCGAGGAGGTCGAGCGGCGCGACGACCAGGTCGACTTCCTCGAGCGCGAGATCAAGCTCTTCCTCGCCCGCCTCGGTCGCGAGGCGATGGGCCCCGACCTCTCGCGCAAGGAGATCGAGCTGATCTCGATCATCGGCAACCTCGAGAACATCGGCGACATCATCGACAAGAACCTGATGGAGCTGGCGCGGAAGAAGCTCTACCAGGGGCGGCGCTTCTCCGACGCCGGCTGGGCCGAGATCCTGGACTTCCACGCGATGGTCTCGAAGAACCTCGAGCGTGCGCTCGCCGCGTTCGCCGCGAACGACCGCGGGCTCGCGCAGGAGGTGCTCGACCAGCGGCCGCTGATGCGCCAGCGCGAGCGCGAGCTGCGCGAGTCGCACCTGGCGCGTCTGCGCGCGGGCCTGGCGGAGTCGCTGGAGACCTCGGAGATCCACCTGGACATCCTCACGAACCTGAAGCGGATCAGCTCGCACGTGTCCGCGCTCGTCTTCCCGATCCTCGAGGAGGTATGACGGCATGAAGAAGATCGAGGCCATCATCAAGCCGTTCAAGCTGGACGACGTGAAGGAGGCGCTGACCGAGATCGGCGTCATCGGCATGACCGTCACGGAAGTCCGCGGCTTCGGGCGGCAGAAGGGCCACACCGAGCTGTACCGGGGCTCCGAGTACACGGTCGACTTCCTGCCGAAGGTGAAGATCGAGGTCGTCGTGGCCGACACCCTGGTGGACAAGGTCGTCGCGACGATCGTGGGCGCGGCGAAGACGGGCTCCATCGGCGACGGCAAGGTGTTCGTGCTGCCGATGGGCGAGGCGATCCGCATCCGCACCGGCGAGACGGGCGAGTCGGCCGTCTGAACCGGTCGCCGGCCGACCTCCTCACGGCGGCCGGCCCGATCGCGGGCCGGCTCAGGCGGGAGCTCACGCGGCTCGGCTTCGCCGACGCGGACGCCGCGGCCGCGAACGTCGAGAGCCTCACGCCCACGCCCCGCGACGCCGAGCTCCTCGCCCCCGCCTTCGCGCGCCTGCTCGCCGAGCTGGCCGCGGCGCCCGACCCCGACATGGCGCTCAACAACCTCGAGCGCTACGCCGCGGTCGTCGACCGCGGCGTGTTCTTCCAGACGCTCGCCGTCCACCCGGGCGCCGCCCACCTGCTGGCGCGGCTCGGGGGATCGAGCCAGTTCCTCGCCGACGTGCTCCGCCGGCGCCCGAGCCACCTCGCGTGGCTGCTCGAGCCCGGCACGCTGCGGGTCTGGCTCGCCGACGACCTGGCCACCGACCTCGCCCAGGCGCTGGCGCCGTTCGAGGCGCGCGAGGCCCGCATGAATGCGCTGCGCCGCTTCAAGTACCGCCACCTGCTCCGCATCGGCGCGCGCGACCTGCTGGGCGACGCCGACCTCGGCACGACGACGGCCGAGCTCGCCCACCTCGCCGACGCCTGCCTCGCCGAGGCGCTGCGCGCCGCCGAGGCGGAGGCGCGGCGCGACTGGGGCGCGCCCCGCGACGCGGACGGCGCCGAGACCGGGCTCGCGGTCGTCGGGATGGGCAAGCTCGGCGGCGAGGAGCTGAACTACTCGTCGGACATCGACCTCATGTTCGTGTACGGGGCCGACGGCGAGACCGCGGGCGGGCCGGCCGGGCGCGTGGACACCGGCGAGTACGTCGCCCGCGTCTGCCGCGACGTGGTCGCGTTCCTCGAGGCCGTGACCGACGAGGGCTACGCCTTCCGCGTGGATCTGCGCCTCCGGCCCGAGGGGCGGATGGGCGCGATCGCGCTGGCGCTCGAGCGGTACCGCGCCTACTACCGCGACCGCGGGGAGCTGTGGGAGCGCCAGGCGCTGCTCAAGGCGCGCGTCTCGGCCGGCGACCCGGCCGTCGGCGCGCGCTTCATGGACCTCGTGCGCGAGGCCGTGTACCGGCCCGGCGTGGACGCGCGCGTGCTGCCCGCGGTGCGCGCGATGAAGCGCGAGATCGACCGGACGCTCGCGGCGAAGGGGCGCGAGGCCACCAACGTCAAGCTCGGGCGCGGCGGCATCCGCGAGATCGAGTTCCTCGTCCAGGCGCTCCAGCTCCTCTACGCGGGCGACGACCCGTGGCTCCGCGAGCGGAACAGCCTGCGCGCGCTCTTCCGGCTGACCGAGCGCGGCTACCTCGCCCCCGACCTCGGGCGGATGCTCTCCCAGGCGTACGTCCACCTGCGGACCGTCGAGCACCGCCTGCAGATCCTGCACGAGTTCCAGACGCACACGCTCCCCGACGACGCGCGCGAGGTCGGGCGGCTCGCCCGGCGCGTGGGCGTCCCGGGGCCACCCGCGCTCGCCGCGCGGCGGTTCCTCGCGCGCCACCGCGCCGTGACCCGCGCGGTGCACCGGGCGTTCCGCGAGTTCTTCGCGGCCGGCGCCGTCGCGCCCCGGCCGCGCGTCAGGCTGCCGAGCGTGATGGCGCTCTCCGCGACCGGCTTCAAGGACCCCGAGCGCGCGCGCCTGAACCTCGGGCTGATCCTCGAGGGCCGGCCGCTCGTGCCGTACGCGGTGCACCTGCGCGCGGCGCTCGAGCGCCTCTACCCGACGCTGCTCGACGCGCTCTGGAAGAGCCCGGCCCCGGACGAGGCGCTGAACCAGTTCGAGCGCCTGCTCGCCGCGGCCGGCCCGCGCGCCGGGCTGGTCGAGCTGCTGGCGGGCGATCCCGATCTGCTCGTCGGGCTCGTGCGGGTCTGCGCGGGCGGCGACCTGCTCACGCAGCTCCTGATCGCGCAGCCGGAGCTCCTCGCCTCGCTCGCGGGCCCCGAGCGCCTGCTGCGGCCGAAGACGGAGCGGGAGTTCCGCGCGGCGCTCGCCCCGGTGTTCGCGCCGGGGACGCCGGCGCTGGAGCGGCGCGACACGCTGCGCCGGGCGAAGCAGGCCGAGGAGCTCGCGATCGTGTGGCGCTACCTGCTCGACGTCACGTCCATCGACGGCTACGCGCGCGAGATGACCGCGCTCGCCGAGGCGACGCTCGCCGCGGGCTGGCTCCTCACGCTCGAGCCGCTCGTGGCGCGGCACGGCGTCCCGCGCGACGCCGCCGGGCGGTTCATCCCGGCGGTGCTCGTCGGGATGGGCAAGCTCGGCGGGCGCGAGCTGATCACCGGCTCGGACCTCGACCTCTTCGTCGTGTTCGGCGCCGACGGCGAGACCGACGGGGCGGAGCGCATCGAGGCCCACTGGTTCTACGGCCTCGCGGTCGAGCGGCTGGCGGGCACGCTCGGCGACATCACCGCGGCGGGTGTCGCGTTCCCGGTGGACCTCCGCCTGCGGCCCGGCAGCAAGGGCAGCGGGTTCGCCGCGAGCGTGGCGGCGCTCGAGCGCTACTATGTCGAGCACGGCGACCTCTGGGAGCGCCAGACGCTGACGCGGGCGCGGCTCGTCCTGGGCGATCGGGCGCTCGCGCGGCGCGTGCGCGCCGCGCTCCGGGGGCTCGTGTACGGCGCGCCGCTGCCGCGCGCGTCGCTCAAGGAGATCGCGGAGGTGCGGCGGCGCATGGAGCGGGAGCTCGGCCGGGAGACGCGCGGGCGCTTCCACGTCAAGTACGGGCGCGGCGGGCTCGTGGACGTCGAGTTCCTGGCCCAGGCGCTCCAGCTCGTCCACGGCCACGACCACGTGGAGGCCCGCTGCCCGTCCACCGCGGGCGCGCTCCGGGGGCTCGCCGCGGCGGGCGCGCTGGCGCCCGCGCGGGCCGCGCGGCTCGCGGACGACTACCGCTTCCTGCGGCGCGTGTCCGCGGCGCTGCGCCTGCTCGGCGCCCGCCCGGCCGACACGCTCGAGCTGGCCGGGCCGATGCCCGCGCGCGCGGCGACCGCGCTCGGCTTCGCCGCGCGCGCGGCCTTCCTCGACGCCTACCGCGAGCGGACGAGCGCGGTCCGCGCCGCGTACGCCGAGCTCGTGGAGCAGGGCCCCGCGGCGTGACGCGCTGCTTCGTCGTCGACGGCCCCTCGCAGCTCTTCCGCGCCTACCACGCCGTCGGCTACCTCTCGACCTCGAAGGGCGTGCCGAGCCAGGCCGTGCTGATCCTCAGCACGATGCTCTGGAAGCTGCTCCGCGAGGAGCGGCCCGACTACCTCGGGGTCGCGTGGGACGCGCCCGGCCCGACGTTCCGCGACGCGCTCTCCGCCGAGTACAAGGCCGGGCGCGCCGCGATGCCCGAGGACCTCGTGCGCCAGCTCCCGTACGTGCGGCGCCTGTTCGAGGCGCTCCGGATCCCCGTACTCGAGGCGGCCGGGTTCGAGGCCGACGACATCCTCGCGACGCTCGTGGACCGGGCGCTCGCCGTCCCCGACCTCGAGGTCGTCGTCGTCAGCGGCGACAAGGACCTGCTGCAGCTCGTCGGCCCGCGCGTGCGCGTGCAGAGCGTCTCCGGGCGCACGGGCGAGCCGGTCCTCTACGACGAGGCCCGCGTGCGCGCGCGCTGGGGCGTGGCGCCCGGGCAGATCGTCGAGGTGCTCGCGCTGATGGGCGACGCGATCGACAACATCAAGGGCGTCCACGGCGTCGGCGAGAAGACCGCGGTGAAGCTCATCGCCCGGTTCGGCTCCGTCGAGCGCCTGTACGCGAACCTCGCGCTGGTCCCCGGCAAGCTCCGCGAGACGCTCGCCGCGGGGCGCAAGGACGCGCTGCTCTCGCGGGAGCTGGCCGCGCTCGACCACGCCGTGCCGCTCGGCGTGGAGCTCGAGCGCTTCCGCCGCGCCGAGCCCGACTGGGCGGCGCTGCGCGCGCTCTGGACCGAGCTCGAGTTCTCGCGGCTGCTCCGGGAGCTGCCGGCGGCGGCCCCGGCCGCGGCGGCCGGGCCGGTCGAGGCGCTCGCCGACCAGGTGGCGGTCGCCGCGTGGCTGGCGCGCGTGCCCGCCGGCGCGCCCGTCGCCGTCGACTGGGCGGGCGCGGCGCGCCCGCCCGCGCCGCACCTGGCCGGGCTCGCCGCGTTCCACCCGGGCCCGGGCGCCGCGGCGCTCCCGCCCGGGGCCGGCGCGCCGCTCGCCGCGCGCCCGCTCCTCGTCCACGACGCGAAGCCCCTGCTCGAGGCCTGGCTCGCGGCCGGCGTGGCGCCCCCGCACGCCGAGGACACGGCGGTCGCGGCCTACCTCCTGAACCCGGCGCGCTCGGCGTACCGGCTCGAGGAGCTCTGCGCCGAGGCCTTCGGCGCGGGGCCGCCGCCGCGCCCGGCGCCCGACGCCGCCGCGCCGGGCCCGGCCCTCGGGGAGCGGGCGCGGTGGGTGCACCGCTACTGGGAGCACGTGGCCGCGGAGCTCCGCGCCACGGAGCTCTGGCGGATCTACGAGGAGATCGAGCGGCCGCTCGTGCCGGTGCTCGCCGTCATGGAGCGCCACGGCATCCGCGTGGATCCCGCGCGGCTCGAGGCCTTCGCCAAGGAGCTCGAGCGGAGCCTCGACAACCTGACCCGCGAGATCTGGCAGCTCGCCGGCGAGGAGTTCACGATCGCCTCGCCCCGGCAGCTCGCGCGGATCCTCTTCGAGAAGCTCAAGCTCCCGGTGCTCCGGCGCGCCAAGACGGGCCCGTCCACCGACGAGCGCGTGCTGACCGAGCTGGCGCTCGGCCACCCGCTGCCCGAGAAGATCCTCGAGCACCGGAGCCTCGCGAAGCTCAAGGGGACCTACGCCGACACGCTGCCAGCGCTCGTCGACCCGGCGACGGGGCGCATCCACACCACGTTCAACCAGCTCGTCGCGGCGACCGGGCGGCTCTCCTCGCAGGACCCGAACCTCATGAACATCCCGATCCGGACCGAGCTCGGGCGCCGGATCCGCGCCGCGTTCATCCCCCAGGAGGGCTGGCGCTTCGTCGCCGCCGACTACTCGCAGATCGAGCTCCGGATCCTCGCGCACCTGTCCGGCGAGCCCGCGCTCATCGAGGCGTTCCGGCGCGGCGAGGACATCCACACGCGCACGGCGTCCGAGGTGTTCCACGTGCCGCCCGCGGAGGTCACGGCGCTCCAGCGCACGCTCGCGAAGAGCGCGAACTACGCGATCCTCTACGGCGTGTCCGCCTTCGGGCTCTCGCAGGCGACGCGGATCGACCAGAAGGAGGCGCAGCGGTACATCAGCGGCTACTTCGCGAGCCACCCGCGCGTGCGCGCCTTCATCGACCGGACCCTCGCCGAGGGACGCGAGCGCGGCTGGGTGGCGACGCTCCTCGGGCGGCGCCGCTACCTGCCCGACCTCGCGAGCGGCAACCCCGTGGCCCGGAACGCCGCCGAGCGCATGGCGATGAACGCGCCGGTGCAGGGGACGGCGAGCGACATGATCAAGATCGCGATGGTGCGGGCGCAGGCGGCGCTCGCCGCGCGGGGGCTCGCCGCGCGCATGCTCCTCCAGGTGCACGACGAGCTGCTCTTCGAGGCGCCGGCCGCCGAGGTGCCCGCCGTCGAGGCGCTGGCGCGCGAGGTCATGGAGTCGGCGCTGCCCCTCGCGGTGCCGGTCGTCGTGGACGTGACGTCGGGGAAGGACTGGGCCGAGGTGTGAGCCCCGACCGCCCGTTCCTGCTCGTCGGCCTGACCGGCGGCATCGCGACCGGCAAGTCCACGGTGTCGGAGATCTTCCGCCGGCTCGGCTGCGAGATCATCGACGCCGACGTGCTGGCGCGCGAGGTCGTGGAGCCGGGCGAGCCCGCACTCGCGGCGATCGTCGCCGAGTTCGGTCCCGGGATCCTCGACCCCGCCGGCCGCCTCGACCGCAAGAAGCTCGGCGCGATCGTGTTCGCGGACCCGGACAAGCGCCGGCGCCTCGAGGCGATCACGCACCCGCAGATCCGCGTCAGGCTCGCCGAGCGGCTTCAAGAATTGATCGCCCGGGGCTTCGAGGGCCTCGTGATCTTCGACGCGCCGGTGATGATCGAGAGCGGCACCTCCCGGCACGTGGACCGCCTCGTCGTCGTCGTCACCGACGCCGCCACCCAGCGCGCCCGCGCCGTGGGGCGCGACGGCGACCGGGCGGACGTCGAGCGGCGGATCGCGAGCCAGATGCCGCTCGCCGACAAGGCCAGGCTCGCCGACTACGTGATCGACAACTCCGGCACGCCCGAGGCGACGATCGCCGAGGTCCGGCGCGTCCACCGGGCGCTCCTGGCCGAGCTCCGCGCCCGCCGCGCGGACCCGCCGCGGTGAGCCGCGCGCCGTCCCGGCCGGCCGGCTCGTGAGCCGGCGGCGGGCGCTCGGCCAGCACTTCCTGCGCGACCCCGCGATCGCCCGGGCCGTCGTGGACCTCGTGGCGCCCACGGCCGCGGACCTCGCCGTCGAGATCGGGCCGGGCGAGGGCGCGCTCACGGGCGAGCTCGCGCGGCGCGCCGGCCGCGTGCTCGCGCTCGAGGTGGACGCGGGGCTGGTCGAGCGCCTGCGCCCGCGCTTCCCCGCGGTGGAGGTCCGCCTGGCGGACGCGCGGACGTGGGACTACCGGGCGCTGGCGGCGCCGCCCGGCGGGCGCGTGCTCGTCGTCGGCAACCTGCCCTACAGCGTGGGCAAGCCGATCCTCGCCGCCGTGCTCGCCGCCCACGGCGCGGTGGCCGAGGCGGCGCTGATGCTCCAGCGCGAGGTGGCCGAGCGCGTGGCCGCGCCGCCGGGCAGCCGGGTCTACGGGAGCCTCTCGGTCCTGGCCCAGCTCCACTGGGACGTCCGCGTGGCCCTGCGGGTGCCGCCGGGAGCCTTCCGGCCGCCCCCCAGGGTGGACTCCGCCGTGCTCCACCTCCGCGCGCTCCCGGCCCCCCGGGTGGCCGTCGCCGACGAGCGGCGCTTCGAGCGGGTGGTCCGCGCCGCCTTCGCCCAGCGCCGGAAGACCCTTGCCAACGCCCTCGCGGCGGGGCTCGGGCTCCCGCAGGAGGCCGCCCGGGCGACCCTCGCGGCCGCCGGGGTGGACCCCGGCCGCCGGGCCGAAACCCTCACAATTCTTGAGTTTGCCGGGGTCGCCCAGCGGCTATCATGAGGGGGATGCGAAGCCGCGTCCTGCTGCTCGTGCTGGTGTGCGCCGCGATCGCCGCGCTCGCGCTCTCGGGCCTGCCCGACCGCCTGCTGCCCGCGCCGCCGCCGCCGGCCGTCACTGCACCCGAGCCCGCGCCGGCCGCCCCCGCGCCGCCCCCGACGCGGACGAGCGCCGTCGAGCTGCGCCGCGGCGACAACCTCGTCAGCGCCCTCGGGCGCGGCGGCGTCGGGCCGCGCGTCGGCCACGAGATCGCCCAGGCGCTCCGGCAGGGCGGCGCCGACCTGCGGCGGCTGCGCCCGCGCGACACGCTCGAGGTCACCTGGAACCTCGAGGGCGAGCCCGTGGAGCTCAGGTACGCGGCGAGCCCCTGGCTCGGGTACGTCGCGTTCGCCACGGGCGACGGCTGGGAGGTGCGGCGCTCGCAGACGCGCCCGGACGTCCGCGTCGAGGCGGTCGGCGGCGAGGTGCAGCGCTCGCTCTTCGAGGCGGTCGAGCAGCTGGGCGAGTCGGCGCAGCTCGTGCTGGAGATGGTCGAGATCTTCTCCTCCGACTTCGACTTCACGGCGGACACGCGCGCGGGCGACCGCTTCCGCCTGCTCGTCGAGAAGCGCTACGCCGGCGACACCTTCGTGGACTACCGGCGCGTGCTCGTCGCGCAGTACGTGAGCGACGGGCGCGTGCTGACGGGCGTCGGCTTCGAGGGCGGCGGGCGCTTCGGCTACTACGACCCGGAGGGCCGCTCGCTCAAGAAGAGCTTCCTCAAGTCGCCGCTCGAGTTCACGCGGATCACCTCGGGCTTCACCTACCGGCGCCCGCACCCGATCCTCGGCGGCGTGCGCCCCCACCTGGCGATCGACTACGGCGCGCCGACCGGCACGCCGGTGCGCGCCGTCGCCGACGGCGTCGTCGCGGGCGCCGGCTGGAACGGCGGCAACGGCATCCAGGTCCACCTCCGCCACCGCGCGGGCTACGAGACCCAGTACAACCACCTCTCGCGCCTCGCGCCGGGCGTGCGGCCGGGCGCGCGCGTCAGACAGCGCCAGGTCATCGGCTACGTGGGCTCGACCGGGCTCAGCACGGGCCCGCACCTCGACTACCGCGTCGCCCACCGCGGCCGCTTCGTGAACCCGCTGAGCGAGAAGTTCATCCCGGGCGAGCCCGTGCCCGCCGCCGAGCGCGGGCAGTTCCTGCGCCTGGCGCGCGAGCGCGTGCGCCGCCTCGAGGACGCCGCGCCGCTCTAGCCCGCATCGGTCCCGAACGGTCGCGCCAGCGCCGTTCGCGCATGATGCGCCCTCGTGTGCCGTTCTCGACGTCATGTGACGCCCCGTGGCACGTCGAGCCCGGGCCGGCGGGCGCGCGCGGGAGCACCGGCGCGCGGGGCGAAACTTCGGCGCGGCCGCCGCCGGGTGATACGATGAAAGTGCCGTCGGGAAAGGAGTTTCGTGGAACCCTCTGTGCGGCTGATCCCCCTGGGCGGGCTCGGCGAGATCGGCCTCAACATGATGCTGGTCGAGTCGGGTGACGACCTCATCGCCGTGGACTGCGGCCTCATGTTCCCCGACGACGAGCTGCCGGGCATCGACCACGTCATCCCCGACTTCTCCTACGCCCTCGCCAAGCGCGACGGCTTCCGCGCCGTCGTCCTGACCCACGGGCACGAGGACCACATCGGCGCGCTCCCGTACCTGCTCCGCGAGGCGCGGGTGCCCGTGTACGGCACGCCGCTCACGCTGGCCCTGGTGGGCGAGCGGCTGCGCGAGCACGGGCTCCTCGAGGGGGCCGACCTGCGGCCGATGCGCCCGCGCGAGCGGATCGAGATCGGCGCCTTCGCGGTCGAGCCGATCCGCGTGACCCACTCGATCGCGGACGGCATCGGGCTCGCGATCCGGACGCCCGTGGGCACGCTCGTGCACACGGGCGACTTCAAGCTCGACCCGAGCCCGCTCGACGGCCAGCCGCCGGACGTCGAGCGCTTCGCGGAGCTCGGGGCCGAGGGCGTGCTCGTGCTCTGCTCGGACTCGACCAACGTGGACCGGCCGGGCACGACGCGCTCGGAGGTCGAGGTGGGGCAGGCGCTCAGCGAGCGGTTCCGGGCGGCGCCGGGCCGGATCATCGTCGCCACGTTCGCCTCGCACATCCACCGCATCCAGCAGGTCCTCGACCTCGCCGCGCGCCACGGCCGGCGCGCCGCGCTGCTCGGCATGAGCCTGCAGAAGAACGTGGCGATCGCCGCGGAGCTCGGCTACCTGCGCGTGCCCGCGGGCGTGCTGCTGCCGCTCGAGGACCTCGCCGCGCTGCCGCCCGAGGGGCAGGTGATCCTCTCGACCGGCAGCCAGGGCGAGCCGAACTCCGCGCTCGCGCTCATGGCCGCGCGCGAGCACAAGTACGTGCAGGTCGCGCCGGGCGACCTCGTGATCATCTCGGCGCGCGTGATCCCGGGCCACGAGCGGACGGTCGGCCGGGTGATCAACGCGCTCTACCGGCTCGGCGCCGAGGTCCTCTGGGAGGACAACGCCTTCGTCCACGTCTCCGGCCACGCGAGCCAGGAGGACCTCAAGCGCATGCTGGCCCTCACGCGCCCGCGCTACTTCATCCCGGTCCACGGCGAGTACCGGCACCTGCTCGGCCACGCGCGCCTGGCCGAGGCCGCGGGCGTGCCGCCCGACCGCGTCTTCCTCATCGAGGACGGCATGGGCGTCGAGGTCACGAAGCGCTCCGCCGCCGTCGTGGGCCGCTTCCCGGCCGGGCGCGTGCTCGTGGACGGCAAGGGGATCGGCGACATCGGCGCCGTCGTGCTGCGCGACCGCCAGCTCCTCGCCGAGGACGGCCTCGTCGCCGTCGCCGTGGCCGTGGACGGCACGGGCGCGGTCGTCGGCGGCCCCGACATCGCCTCGCGCGGCTTCGTCTACGTCAAGGAGAACGAGCCGCTGCTCGAGGAGCTGCGCGCGGCGGTGCTGGCGGCGCTGACCGAGGGCGAGGCGGAGGCGACGCGCGACCGCGAGGTGCTGGCCGCCCGCGTCCGCGTCAGCGTCCGCCACTTCATCAGCCAACGCTTCCGACGGAAGCCCGTCGTGCTGCCGATCATCCTGGAGGTCTGATGGCGACGCTCGTCACGAAGAAGAAGGGCAGCGACCGCTGGCTCGGCGAGGTCAAGGGCATCCTGGCGCTCGCCGGGGCGGGCTTCGGCCTGGTCGCGCTGGCGACGTTCGATCCCGCGCTGCCGCCGGCCGTGCAGACGAGCCCGGTCGGGCCCGTGGGCGCCTGGCTCGGCTGGGCGGCGTTCCAGTCGTTCGGCTACGCCGGCTTCCTGTTCCCGCTGCTGCTCGGCGCCTGGGGCGCCTCCGCCTTCGTGCGCCCCGTGGTCGCGCGCGGGTGGCTCCCGCTCGCCGGGCTCGGCGTGCTGCTCGTGGCCGCGACCGGGCTCCTCACGCAGGCCGCGGGCCCCGCGGCCGCCCCGCGCGGCCTCGCCGCGGTCCCCGTCGGCGGCGGCCTCGTCGGCCGCCTGGTCACGACGGCGCTCCGGGCGGGGATCGGCGACGTCGGCAGCGTCATCCTCCTGGGCGCGGCGGTGCCGATCGGCGTGCTGCTCGTGACGCGCGTGTCCTACGCCGCGGTCGTCCGCGTCGCGGGCGCGCGGCTGGCGCGGCTGCGCCGCGTGCGCCAGCCGGCGCGCGCCGCCGCGCCGCGCGCCCCGCTCGCCGCGTCGGCGGCCGCCCTCGCCCCGGCCGGCGCGGCGGCGCTCGAGATCGTCGCGCCGCCCGTCGTCGTCGAGCCGTCGCGGCCGCGCGGGCGCCTGGCCGAGCAGGGGCTCGCGTGGCAGGAGACGTTCGACTTCGGCACGGGCGGCGCCGAGGCGTTCCAGCTCCCGCCGGTCGGGCTCCTCAAGGCGCCGCCCCCGGCGGAGCTCAAGCGCACGCGCGAGGAGCTGCAGGACAACGCCGAGGCGATCCGCCGGCGGCTGCAGGAATTCGAGGTCGAGGGCCGGATCGTCCAGGTGAGCCCCGGGCCGATCATCACCGCGTACGAGTTCGAGCCCGCGGCCGGCATCAAGGTGAGCCAGGTCGTGAACCTCGCCGACGACCTGGCGCTCGCGCTCAAGTCGGCGTCGGTGCGCATCGTCGGCCCCATCCCCGGGCGCGGCACGGTGGCGATCGAGGTGCCGAACGCCGAGGCGGGGACGGTCTATCTGCGCGAGATCTTCGTCTCGGCCGAGTTCGCCGAGTCCAGGGGCCGGCTGCCGCTCGCCCTCGGCAAGGACGTCAACGGCACGCCCGTCGTCGGCGACCTCACCGCGATGCCGCACCTGCTCGTCGCGGGCGCGACCGGCAGCGGCAAGTCGGTCGGGCTCAACTCGATGATCTGCTCGATCCTGTACAAGGCGACGCCCGCCGACGTGCGCTTCCTCCTCATCGACCCCAAGCGCCTCGAGCTCAGCGTCTACGAGGGCATCCCGCACCTGCTGGCCCCGGTCGTCACCGACGCCAAGGAGGCGGCGGCGCGCCTGCGGTGGATCGTGGGCAAGATGGACGAGCGCTACAAGGCGCTCCAGGGCAAGCAGGTGCGCAACATCGAGGGCTACAACAAGGCCGTCGGCGCCGAGGAGCGGCTGCCGTTCTGGGTCGTCGTCGTCGACGAGCTCGCCGACCTCATGATGGTCTCGGCCGGCGAGGTGCAGACCTCGCTCGTGCGCCTGGCGCAGATCGCGCGCGCGGTCGGCATCCACCTGATCATCGCGACCCAGCGGCCGTCGGTGGACGTCGTGACGGGCCTGATCAAGGCCAACTTCCCGACGCGCATCGCGTTTCAGGTCGCGTCCAAGGTGGACTCGCGCACGGTCCTGGACGGCAACGGCGCCGAGCAGCTCCTCGGGCGCGGCGACATGATCTTCGTGCCGCCGGGGGCGAACAAGCAGATGCGCGTGCACGGCGCCTGGGTCGCGGACGAGGAAGTGCGCGCGGTCTGCGACTTCCTCCGCACGCAGGGGACCGCGGTCTACGAGGAGGTCCAGCTCCCGAGCGAGGAGGAGGTCGCCGAGGGGGCCGCCGCCGAGCGGGACGACCTCTACTGGGACGCCGTGCAGCTCGTCATCGGCCAGCGCCAGGGGTCCATCTCGTTCCTGCAGCGGCGCATGCGCCTCGGGTACCCGAAGGCCGCGCGCTTCATCGACATGATGGAGCAGGACCGGGTCATCGGCCCCGGCGACGGCGCCAAGCCGCGCGAGGTGCTGGTCGGGCCCGAGTACCTCGCCCGGCGCGGCAAGTAGTTCCACCCCCCGGCCTGTAGAATGGGCGGGTGACCCCGGCTCGCCCCGCCCGCCGCGCGGCCCCGCTGCTCGGCGCCGCCCTCGTGACGCTCACCGCGTGCGCGGCCCTGCAGGACGCGCGGCCCGACGCGCCGGCGGCGGCGCCGCGCGCCGCGGACGCGGCGATGCGGCCGTGCGCGCGCGCCGACCTGCTCGGCACCTGGCAGGTCGTCCGCATGGGCGCCGCGCGGTCCGTCACGGTGGACCGGAGCGCCCCCGAGTACTACCCCCACCAGCGCTACGTGTTCGCCGCGGACGCGACCATGCGCTACCTCGCCGCGCAGAAGGCGATCACGGCCGAGGACCACCGCACGCTGGCGGCGGCGCCCGCGACGACGACGACGTGGGCGGTGGACGAGACCGGCCGCCTGCTCACGCAGGCGGACGGCGTGCCGCGCCAGGAGGTCAGCACGTGCGCGGTGCTGCTGAAGCAGATCGAGGCCGGGGAGGCGGGCGACGTCGTGCTCACGCGCCTGGACGCCGAGGGCCGCGCGCTCTCGCGCCGCCAGCTCCGGCGGCTCGAGCGCGCGCCGGAATGAGCGGGGCGCGAGCGACGTGCGCGCCGGCGGCCGGGTGTTCCTCGTGCTCTGCGCCTCGTCGCTCCTCTTCTACCTGAGCTTCCAGCTCCTGCTCGCGGTCGTCCCCCTCCACACCGTCCGCCTCGGCGGGCGGGCGGTGCACGTGGGCCTCGTGACCGGGCTCTTCGCGGGCACCGCGATGCTGCTGCGCCCGGTCGCGGGCGTGCTGACCGACGCGCTCGGCCGGCGCCCGCTGATCCTCGCGGGGGCCGCGATCTTCGGGCTCGCCTCGCTCGGCTACACGGCGGTCGGCAGCGTCGCCGCGCTCCTGGCGCTCAGGGTCTTCCACGGCGCCGGGATGGGGCTCGGGCCGACCGCGGCGACCGTGGTCGTCGCCGACGTCTCCCCGCCCGAGCGCCGCGGCGAGGCGATGGGCGTCTACAGTCTGACGATCACGACCGGCAGCGCGATTGGCCCGTGGCTCGGCGTCGAGCTGTACCGGCGGCTCGGCCCCGAGGCGACGTTCCTCGCGTCGGCGGCGATCGCCGCCTGCGCGGTCGCGCTCGCCTGGGCGCTGCCGGAGACGCGCCCGGCCCCGCGGCGTGCCGGGGCCTGGCGGGCCGGCCTGTTCAGCCGCGCGGCGCTCTACCCGGCGGCGCTGGTCCTCGGCCTCTACCTGGGGTTCGGCGCGCTCGTGTCGTTCCTGCCCCTCTACGCCGAGCGGCACGGGCTCGGCAACCCCGGCCTGCTGTTCACGGTCTTCGCGCTCGCCGGCCTGGCCGTCCGCTGGCTGGCCGGGCGGCTCGCCGACCGCCTCGGGCGGCGCGCGGTGGTCGCGCCCGCGCTGGTCCTGGCGGGGCTCGGGCTGGCGGTGCTCGCGCAGGCCCGGTCCGCGGGCGGCCTCGTCGTCGCCGGGGCGATCTACGGCCTCGGGTTCGGCGCCGCGCAGCCGGCGCTCATGGCCATGACCGCCGACCGCGTGCCGCCGGAGGAGCGCGGCCGCGCCATGGGGACGCTCTACACGGCCTGGGAGCTCGGCATCATGACGGGCGCGGTCGGGCTCGGCCTGCTGGTCGGGCTCGTCGGCTTCGAGCGCATGTGGTGGCTCCTGGCGCTGCTGGCGTGGCTCACCGCGCTCGGCGCCACGCGCGACCTCCGGCGCCGGCGCGGCTGAAGTCGATGCGCCCGGCGCCGCCACGCCGGGCCGGGTCGCTGATTCGCTTGAATGGCGCCCGCCCGGCCGGCGTCCTCAGGGAGCAGGAGGGACCCGTGATGAAGGCCCGCGATCTCGCGCTCCTGCTCGCCCTGGGCATCCTGCTCGCCTGGCTGGTCCCGGTGTGGGGCCAGCCCCCCCGCGCCGTGGCGCCGCGCTTCCGGCCGGAGACGTTCGTCAGGCTCGAGGGCGTGAGCGGCGAGAGCGCCCAGCGCCCGGGCTGGATCGAGGCGCTCTCGGCGATGCGCTTCGAGTGCCGCGGGCGCTCGTTCGCCTTCGTGCACCTGGTGGACCGCGCCTCGCCCGCCCTCGCGCGGGCGGCGGCGGGCGGCACGCACTTCGCGCAGGCCGAGCTCGACCTGGGCGGCGTGCGGTTCGTGCTCACGGACGTCCTGGTCTCGCGCATCACCCAGGCCTCGGGCGCCCGCGACCGGCCGGCCGAGACCGTCACGCTCGGCTTCGCGAGGTGCGCGCGGCGCTAGCGTGCCGCGCGCACCGCGGGCCCCCTACCAGCGGATCCGCACGCGGTAGACGAGCTTCGCCGCGCCGTCCCGGGGCACCGGGATCTCGTACTTGAGCGTGTGGGCCTCGATCTTCTCGTGCTTGTGCGTCGAGCTGAGCACCTGCCAGTCGCCGGGGACGGGCTCGATCACGGTGACCGTCTGCGCCTCCTTCTTGTGGTTGCGCAGGCTGATCTCCCACTCGACCTCCCAGACGTGGGCGGCGAGCTTCCGGAAGTCGGTCTGCTTGCGCTCGCCGACCACGTCGAAGGCGTTGCCCATCTTGATCTTCACGCGCTCGTCCCTGGGCGTGTGGTCGATCCAGTCCTCGCCGACGAACTGCTGGCTGCCCGCGGCGTCGGCCTTGTAGACGCGGACCTTGCCCTTCGGCAGCGGCAGGCCGAGGCGATGCTCCTTGCTGTTCTTGAGCTCGAGGTACACGCCGACCTTCTGGTTCGAGATCGGCACGCCGTAGCTGTTGCGGTAGTACTCCTGCGCGCCCCAGTAGATGAGCTGCTTCGTCACCGGCACGTCGCTCGCGGCCAGGAGCGAGAGCTGCTTGGTCTGCCGGTCCTTGACCGTCGTGCGGCCGTCGAGCGTGTAGAGGTGGTACTCGAAGAAGCCCTCGCTCTTGAAGTCGCGGCTCGCGTCGGCCGCCGCGGACTTGGCCGCCATCTCCATCGCGCGGCCGAGGCGCCGCTCGTCCTGCGCGCGGTTGACGTCGCCCGCGACCAGCTTGAGCGCGGCGTTCCCGTACGTCGCCCCGCTCTTGTTGTCGATCGTGACCCAGCCCGTGAGGTCGCTCTTCCGGTCGGTCGCGTCGAGCACCAGGACGTAGTCGGCCTTCCACGTGATCCCGCCGGTCAGGTACGAGGCCTCGACGCGCTGGGGCGCCGCCGACCGGCTGCGCGTGAGCCACACGAGCGTCGGCTTGGAGACGAGGTTCTCGGGCAGCGCGGGCAGCACGAGGCGCCCGGTGTAGCCGAGGTGGATCTGGCCGCCGATCTCGAAGACGGGGCCGCTGGTGGACAGGAGGGTCGCCTCGTGGAAGGTGCCGTCGCCCTGGTAGAGGCGCACCTTGCGGCCGACGTACTTCTCCAGGAGCTTCTGGCTCGTCAGCAGGTCGTACTCGTAGTTCTGCTCGAGGATCTTGAGCCCGGCCGCATCGGTCAGCGACCGGAGGTGCACGGTCGTCGGGTCGATCAGCGCGGCGACGTCCATGAACTGCACCTCGCCGAGCCCCTGGGCGAAGCGCGCCTCGCGCACGTCCTTCACGAGGCCCAGGTTGCCGTTGTAGATCGTGAGCATCACGTCGCGCTGGGCGTCGCGGGTGATGCTGTGCGGGGTCGCGCCCGCGGCCTGGGCGACGAGCGTGAGCAGCAGCAGGAGCGCGATCAGTGTCCGTCTCATCGTGGGTCCTCCCGGGTCTCCGGATCGGTGCGTCTGTCCGGTGAGACCGGGTCCGGGCCGCGGAGTTCCCGGGGGGCGGGCGGCGTTTCCGGACGGGCGGCTCAGCCGACGATGTGGACGGTGACGCGCACGGGGTCGGGCAGGGCGGCGGGCTCGCGCGTCGGCTCCCAGCGCCCGAGGTGCCTGAGCTCCCGCGCGAGCGCCGGCCACGCGGCGCGCGGGAGCACGACCTCGAGCACCACGCCCTCGGCGTCGGCGCGGCGCGAGAGGCGGGCGCCGCCCGCGCGCTCGACGAGCGCGAGGATCGCGCGCTCGGCGGCGTCGCGCTCGGCGGCGGCGAG
>Ga0156035_1133_pt1 | contig 25120 bp, 20 predicted proteins | sample RifCSPlowO2_02_FD_107689 | JGI IMG/M metagenome (GOLD analysis project Ga0156035, IMG submission 107689) | Candidatus Rokubacteria bacterium RIFCSPLOWO2_02_FULL_73_56 | reverse complement strand
CGCTTCTGGCCGAGCATCGCGACGGCCGCGTCCGCCACCGCCTTCCCGAACGAGTAGTCCTGGCCGATGACGTAGATCTTCGTGAGCTTCTTGTTCTGCTTGATGACGTCCGTGAGCGCGGCCATCTTCATGTCGGCGTTCGCGTCGAAGCGGAAGTGCCAGTACTGGCACTTCTCGTTCGTGAGCGCGGGATCGACGGCCGAGTAGTTGAGATAGAGGATCCGGTCCTTGGGGTTGCGCTCGTTGTGCTTGCGGACCGCGTCCGAGATCGCGTGGGCGACGCCCGAGCTGTTGCCCTGGAAGACGAAGTGGATGCCCTCGCTGATCACCTTCTTGAGCTGGACCAGGCTCTCCTGCGGGCTCACCTTGTTGTCGAAGCCCACGATCTCGAGCTTCTTGCCCAGCACGCCGCCCGCCTTGTTGATGCGCTCGGCGGCCATGCGGAACTGGTTGAGGCCGTTCTCGCCGGTCGCGGCGAACGGTCCCGAGAGCGGGTCGATGTAGCCGATCTTGATGGTCTCCTGCGCCTGGGGAGGAGCCCCGACCGGCAGCGCGACCATCAGGAGCGCGAGAGCGGCGAGCAGCACGTGTCGTGGCGCCATACCCTGGTCCTCCTCCGCAAATTCCCTCATGGCTCGTCGGGTCACCGGACGGGGCCTGAGTGTCGCCCGGCGGCCCCGGCCTCGTCAAGCGCCGTCTGCGTCAGGCGCCGACGAAGCGGACGAACGCCTCGGCGACCGTGACCGCGACGGAGCCGGCGCGCCCCGCCCTGCCGCCGCGCAGGTCGTGCCCGGCGCCCTCGACGGCCAGGAGCGCCGTGCGCGCCGGGATGAGCTGCCGGGCCGCCTCCAGCTCGTCCAGCGAGCCGAACGGGTCGCGCGAGCCGTGGACGAAGAGCGCGGGCGTCCGGAGCTCGGCGAAGTGCGCGGTCCGGAGCGCGCTCGGGCGGCGCGGCGGGTGCAGCGGGTAGGCGAGCAGCAGCAGTGCCTCCACCAGCCCCGGCTCGCTCGCGGCGAGGATGCTCGCCTGGCGGCCGCCGTAGGAGTGGCCGCCGAGATAGACGCGGCCCACCAGGCTCGCGCGCAGCGAGCCGACCGCATGGCGCAGCCCCTCGCGGTCGGCCGCCGCGCTCGCGGGCGCCGGCGGCCCGGTCGGGCGCGCCCGGCGGAAGGGCAGCTCGTAGCGCAGCACCGCGAGGCCGACCGCCGCGAAGGCCTCGGCGAGCGCGACGAGCAGGGGCGCGTCGGCATCCGTGCCCGCGCCGTGCGTGAGCACGAGCCCGTCGCCCGTGGGCGCCGGCGGCCGTGCGAGCGCCGTCACGGCGCGGACCCCACGACGCGGAACACCGGGTGGCGGTGCGCCTCGGCCCGGAACGCCGCCAGGTCGGAGGCGGGCCCGGCGTCGAAGTAGGGCCGCGTGATCGGGACCTCGGTCACGTAGCGTCGGAGCACGGGCGCGCTCTCCTCGGGGCCCACCTCGGCGAGCGCCACGCGCTCGACGCGCCGGCCGCGCGCGAGCGTCACGCGGCCGGCGGCGCGCGCGTTCTTCACCCAGGCGACGTCGCCGTAGGGCGCGACGAGCCAGCGCCGGCCGGCGTCCTCGACCAGCTCCACGGGCGTGGAGTACGCGCGCCCGCTCGTGCGGCCGCGGACCGTGAGCAGCCAGGTGCGCGGCGGCCCGAGGCCCAGGCGTAGCAGGGCGCGCAGGAGCCGGTTCAGCAGGCGGCGCGTGGCGCTCAGGCGATAGGTCGCCGCCACGGCGCCGTCACGGCAGGCGCCGGTAGAGGACGTGACGCCGGTTCTTCGTGAACGGGCGCACCTGCCCGGGCCAGCGTCCGTGGTCCACGGCGCGCGCCCACGCCTCGCTGGTGAGCACCTCGGGGCCCTCGAGCTCGTAGAGCGCGTTGTAGCGCGGCTCGCGCTCGGCGACGATCGTCTTGCGCTCGCCGCCGATGATCATCGTCACGGGCTCGGCGCGGAAGCGCGCGACCGCGATGACGCCGGGGACCCGGAGCAGCAGCGGCACGTGCTCCTGGTCGTACACCTCGTTGAAGAGCGCCTCCTGCGCGGGCTCGACGTCCATCGCGGCGCTGAAGAGATACGGCGTCTGGAGCGGCATGGGGGATCCTCCTTGGCCGGCATTATCACGTGGTTTGACAGCACCCGGCGACAGTCTATAGATTCCTTGACGTGAGCGGCATCGCTTTCCGGAACGCGGCGGGTGTGGCGCTGGCGGCGGTCCTCCTGGCCGGCTGCGTCACGGCGCCCGAGTACAAGGACCCGCTCGCGGCCTTCAAGCAGGCCCAGGCCCCGAAGGAGGGGCCGTACGCGGGGCTCGCCCTGCGCGTGGTCCTGTCCGAGAACACGCAGAAGTCCATGGGCCACATGGACTCGACCAACCGGATGTCGGTCGCCTGGGGCGGGCGCCCCGACTACGAGCCGCGGCAGCTCACGGACCGGCTCAAGGAGCTGCTCGAGCGCCGGTTCCGGAGCGTGACGATCGTGACGGACACGGCGGCGCCCGGCGCGCCGCGCGCCGATGTGACGATGATCTTCGACGCCCGCGTGACGATCGGGACCGTGTCGTTCACCCAGAACACCATCGAGCTGGCCGGCATCTTCACGGACGAGGCGCAGCAGCCGATCGAGACCGTGACGGGCAAGGGCAGCTCGACCGTGCCGTGGCCGGCGTTCATCCCGAGCTTCCCCGAGGCGTTCAAGCAGGCCTTCGCCGAGTTCGAGAAGGGCCTCGACGGTGCGGGGAAGCTCCGCGAGCTCGTCGCCGCGCGCGGCGCCGGGCGCAAGACCGCCGCGCGCCCCGCCGCGCCCGCCGACCCCGCGGCCCTCGCCGGCCGCGTGCGCGCCCTGCCCGGGCGCGCCTGGGCGCTCGTCGTCGGCATCAACCGCTACCGCCACGCCGAGCCGCTCAACTACGCGGTCAACGACGCGCGCGCCGTCGCCGCCGCGCTCGGACGCCTCGGGTTCAGCGACGTGCGCACGCTGCTCGACGAGCAGGCCACGAAGGCCGCGATCGAGCAGACGATCTACGGCGACCTGAAGGACAAGATGGGGCCGAGCGACCGGCTCTTCGTCTTCTTCGCGGGCCACGGCATCAGCGTGCCGCTGCCGCGCGGCGGCGAGGAGGGCTACCTGATCCCCGTGGACGGCGACCCGGAGCGCCCCGAGCTCACCGCGATCCCGATGGACGAGATCAAGAAGATGGGCAAGCGCGTGCCCGCCAAGCACATCTTCTTCGCCATCGACTCGTGCTTCTCGGGTTTCGCGCTCACGCGCGACGCGACGCTCGAGCCCACGCCCGACGCCGCGCTGCTCTCGGCGCTCGAGGAGCCCGTGGTCCAGGTCCTCACCGCCGGCCGCAAGGGGCAGAAGGCGGTGGAGACCGAGGGGCACGGGCTCTTCACGCGGCGGCTCCTCGACGGGATCGAGGGGCGCGCCGACCGCGACCGCCGCGGCTTCGTCACGGTCACGCAGCTCGCCGCGTGGCTCACGCCGCGCGTGACGCGCGACTCCGAGGGCCGCCAGCACCCGCAGTTCAGCGCCCTCGAGGGCGAGGGCGACTTCGTCTTCGTGCTCCCCGCCCAGGACGCGCGATGATCCGGGTCGCGCTCGCCCTGCTCCTCGCCGCGGCGAGCGTGAGCGCGCCCGCTACGCGACCGTGACGACGAAGGGCGTCTCCGTCCGCGCCGCCGGGTCGAACTGCGAGCGGCCCGTGTAGTTGAGGTGCTTGCCGTAGACGTGGAGCGAGACCGTCACGCGGTCGGTGCGGTTCTCCACGCTGTGGATCGCGTCGGGCAGGAACGACACCACGTCACCCGGGCCGAAGACCGTCTCGCCCCGCTTCCGCAACTCGGCGTAGCCCGCGCGCGAGCGGTCGTCGAGCCGCTCCCAGAACACGTTGGTTTCCGGCCCGTCCACGCCCGCGACGACGGCCCACGTGCCGTGATCGTGGGGGGGCGCGCCGCGCCCCGGGAGCCACGCCACCGCGAAGACCGCGAGGGTGTGGTCGGGCTCCTCGTGCAGCAGGTGCACGCCGAAGCCCTGCGCCGCGTCGCACCGGTAGTGCTCGGGGCGGAGCCAGTCGCCCTCGCGCGCGAGGCGCAGGGCGAGGGGCCGGACGCGGCCGATGACGGCCGTCGGGTCGGGGGTCGTGGCGGCGATTTTCCGGAGCTCTGCGACGAAGTCGCCCAGCGTGCAGCCCGTCATGCGCGCCTCCAGGGTTTTCCGCGGGTCGAGCCGCGGATGCTATGATAGCCCGCGGGAGGGCGCCCATGTCGATCGGCGGGATCATCTTCGTCCTCGTGCTGGTCGGGCTCGTCGTGGCCCTCGTCGCGACGTACAACCGGCTCGTCTCGCTGCGCCAGCGCTCCGAGGAGGCGTGGTCGGACATCGACGTGCAGCTCAAGCGCCGCACCGACCTCGTGCCCAACCTCGTCGAGACCGTCAAGGGCTACGCCGGGCACGAGCGCACCACGCTCGACCAGGTGACCCGCGCGCGCGGTGCGGCCGTGGCGGCGCAGACGCCCGAGGCGCGCGCCCAGGCCGAGAACGTGCTGACCGGGGCCCTCCGCCAGCTCTTCGCCCTCGCCGAGGCGTACCCGGACCTCAAGGCGAACGAGCACTTCCGCGAGCTGCAGGGCTCGCTCGGCGAGATCGAGGAGACGATCCAGAACTCGCGGCGCTACTACAACGCCGTCGTGCGCGACTTCAACACGACGATCGACAGCTTCCCGTCGAACTTCGTCGCGTCGTTCTTCCGGTTCGTCAAGCGCGCCTACTTCGAGCTCGACCGCCCCGAGGAGCGGCAGGTCCCGCGCGTGTCCTTCGGGAGCTGAGCCCGATGGGGCGCGGCCTCCTCGCCGCGCTGGCGCTCCTGCTGCTCGCCCCCGCGCCGGCCGCGGCCCAGGCGCGGCGCTTCGCGATCGACGTCTTCCGCGTCACGCTCACGGTGCACCCGGACGCGAGCCTGGTCATCCGCGAGGACATCACGTTCGAGTTCCGCGGCGCCCACAACGGCATCTTCCGCACGATCCCCGTGCGCTACGAGCGCGGCGGCCTCGAGTTCGCGCTGCGCCTGGACGGCATCGGCGTCTACGACGAGGCCGACCGGCCGCTGCGCAGCGAGGTCACCTGGCCGGGGCGCTACGTGAAGATCAAGGCGTGGGTGCCGGGCGCGGTGGACACGAAGAAGGCCGTGACGATCGTCTACCGCGTGCGGCGCGGGCTGCTCGATTTCGAGGACCACGACGAGCTCTACTGGAACGTGACGGGCAACGAGTGGGAGGTGCCGATCCGTGTGGCCGAGGCCTTCGTGGACCTGCCGCCGAGCGTCCCGTCGGACCAGGTGCGCACGCTCGCCTTCACGGGCCCGCGCGGCGGCGTCGGCCAGGACTTCACGCTCGAGCACATCGAGCGCTACCTCCGGTTCAGCACGACGCGCGCGCTGCGGCCGCGCGAGGGGCTCACCATCGTCGTCGGCTGGCCGCCGGGGCACGTCGCGGGGCCCTCCGCGCTCCGCCAGGCCTTCTGGGTCGTCGGCGACAACTGGCCGCTCGGCCTGCCGCTGCTCGCCTTCCTCTGGGGCGGCCTCGTCTGGTGGGCGTACGGGCGCGATCCCGCCGCGGGCCGGTCCGTCAAGCCCGAGTACGAGCCACCCGCGGGCCTCGGGCCCGCCCAGGCGGGCGCCCTCGTGGACGAGCGCGCCGAGCCGCGCGACGTGATCGCGACGATCGTGGACCTCGGCGTGCGCGGCTACCTCGAGATCGAGCCGGTCGGCGACGACGGTTCGGACTTCGTCTTCCGCCGCCTCAAGCCGGTCCTGGGGGACCCCGACCTCACGCCGATCGAGCTGGTGGTGCTCGCCACGATCTTCGGCCGGGACTGGGTCGCGAACCAGCGCCTGCTGTCGGAGGTCAAGCGCGACTACGACAACGTCTTCCCGAAGGTCCGCGGCCAGATCTACAAGTCGATGGTCCAGGACGGGCTCTTCCCGGCCTCGCCCCACCTCGTCCGGCGGGGCTGGGCCCTGGCGGGCGGGCTGGTCGCCGCCTCGGCCTTCTTCGTGAGCGACCTGCTCCCGTCCTGGCTCGGCGTCTACGGCTGGATGGTGCCGGTCGGCGTCGGCGCGAGCGGCGTCATCTTCGTCCTCTGGGCGCGCTTCATGTCCAAGCGCACGCTCGCGGGCGTGAAGATGCTCGCCCACGTGCGCGGCTTCCAGGAGTTCCTCGAGCGCGCCGAGAAGGACCGCCTCGCGCGGATGCCCGCCGACACGCTGCACCGGTACCTGCCGTGGGCGCTGGCCCTCGGCGTGAGCGAGCGCTGGGTGCACGGCTTCGAGGGGATGCGCGTGGCCGAGCCCACCTGGTACCGCGGGCACGGCGGCTTCTCGCTCGGGGGCTTCGAGCGCGACCTGACGGCCTTCTCGCGCGGCACGGAGGCGGCGATCCTCACGACGCGCCGGGGCGACGGGGGCGGCTTCGGCGGGGGCTCGAGCGGCGGGGGCGGCGGCGGCTCCTCGGGCGGCGGCGGGGGGGGCGGGGGCGGCGGCACGTTCTAGCAGGCGGGTGGACGGGACTCCGCCCGCCGGTGTATCGTAGGGAGCCTCGGGCTCGTGGTGCAGCCTGGTTAGCACACTGGACTGTCAATCCAGAGGTCGCGGGTTCAAGTCCCGTCGAGCCCGCCATGCATGCGACGCACGGCGAGGGGGCGGCATCGCGCCGCCCCCTTCGCGTCTCCCACTCTTGACCCGCTGCGCCCTCGGCGTTAGGGTCGCGGTGTCCGACCGTCGCTTCCGGGAGGCGGGTATCGCGCGATGAGGACGGCGAAGACGCTCGGGCTCGCGGAGCGGGTCGTCGAATGAAGGGGCGTGCCGGACGCCAGAACCTGGAGGGCTGGGTTCGCCGCAAGACTGCGCCCGCCCCGCCGGTGCCGAAGCCGGCACGCCCGCCGCGCCGCCCGCACCCTCCCCGTCCGGCGCCGCCGAAGCCGGGATGATCCGGCGCGCGAAGGAACCGCGATCGCCTACGCCGGCACGAGCGCCGGCTGCGCCTTCCCGGCGAAGAGCGCCAGCGCGACGAGGTGCTCCAGGTAGTCGAGGCTGACAGGCTTCGGCGCGAAGGCGAAGACCTCGGCGTCGAGGACCTTGGTGATCTCGCCGAGGTCGTTCGAGCCCGTGATGACGATCGCCGGGATCCGGATGCCCCGCGCGCGGAGCTCCCGGAGCAGGGCCAGCCCCCCCATGCGCGGCATGCGCAGGTCGATCAGGAGCAGATCCGGGCGTCGCTGGAGGATCTGCATGAACGCGTCGGTCCCATCGAGCGCCACGGACACTTCGTAGGGATGCGCATGGCGGAACACCCCGATGTACTCGGCGAGGACCTGGCACACCTCCGGATCGTCGTCGACGATCAGGATGTGCTTGGCGCGTCCGCCGCCCGTGCCGCGCGGGCTCTGTGTGCTCGTGATCGTGGTCACGTCCACGTCTCCCTCGTGAGTGCGCTCAGCTCGCCAGGCTCAGGGCGCGATCGGCCTCGATCGCCAGGAGGCGCTGATAGGTGATGCCCCGGCGCGCCGTGCCCGTCTCCACCAGGAGGCCGTCGTCCGTCGCCTGGCAGAGCAGCCCGCGGATCGGCTGGGGCGAATTCCTGACCGAGATCACGACCTGACCGCCCACGTAGGGCTCGGCCTCGGCCTTCCAGAGCGTGCTGAGCGGGTCGACGAGCGCCGGGAGCTCCTCGAGCTCGAGGATCTTGCCGAGCGCGGGCACCGTGCGGCGCTCGGGCGGGTCCAGGCGCGGCGCCGCGCCGTCCGGTGCCGGCGCGCCGAGGGCGGTGAGCACGCGGCTCACACGCAGCATCACGGCGCGGAAGACCCCGAAGCCCAGGAGCGACACGAGCAGCGCGAACGCGAGCGCCGCCTCGTATTCGAGCTCCTGGATCGCCCCGAGCCGCTGGAGCACGTACGCGAACGTGAGCAGCGGGAGGACCGCCATGAGCGCGAAGATCACGGCGGTCGACTGCAAGAGTGTGCGGGTGCTCTTCTCACGCATGGCTCGCTTCCTCCTGCCCCTCGACAGAGCACCGGCTGTGCCAACGCACCTAAGCGAGCGCCAGCACAGTGCATTCCGCCGCGCACGGAATTTCCGGTAGATTCGGCGCCGACAGAACTGACAGACACTCCGGGGCGAAGCTGGATAGACTCTAGCCGTGAGCGGTGGGGTCCTCCGAACCGACGCGCGCGCAGTCGACGCGCGCCGCGGGCGCCGACTAGGGCGTGGGTCCGCCGAGGCGCTTGCGCAGGAAGTAGTGGGTGTGGCCCGGCGGGTGGTCCTCGAGCGTGCCGAACACCTCCCAGCCGAGCTTCCGGTAGAACTCCGGCGCCTGGAAGCTGAACGTGTCGAGGAAGGCGTCGCGGCAGCCCCGCTCGAGCGCCCAGCGCTCGGCGACGGCGAGGAGCGCGCGCCCGTGGCCGCGCCCCCGCAGCGCCTCGGTCACCCAGATGATCGCGACGTGGAGCCAGCCGCCCCAGACGGCGCCGAGCAGGCCGCCCATGATCTCGTCGTGCGCGCCGCGCAGGAAGACCGCGAACTGCGAGTAGTCCGCCTGCCCGGTCGCCGCGATGTTGTAGGCGTCGAGGTGGTCACGGACGAACTGGTGCGCCGCTCCGGAGGCGTGGGGCTCGATCACGAGCCTGACGTCCTGCATGGCGGGCCGAGCCTACGCCAGCCCGCCGGGGGAATCAACCGGTCAGTGGGTCCACTCGCGATCGAGCGCGTGCTTCAGCTCGTGCAGGAGCACGCCGACGTCGTTGCGGCTGATGATCGTGCGCTCGCCCGGAACCCAGCAGCCCTCGTAGCGGCGGCCGGGCTCGGGGCGCCGCGCCTGGCAGGCGAGGTCCACCGTGCCCTCGTCGAGGATGACGACGCGCATCGGGCCGATCCGGTGCTCGCCGAGGCGCGGCGCCAGGCGCGGGTCGGCGCTCGCGCAGCCCGCGAGGAGCAGGGCCGCGCCGAGGAGCGCCGTGCGGATCGGCCGGGGTGCCATGCCTCCCCGTAGAGCAAACGCGCTGCCAGGGAGCCGTCGGACGCGGAGCGGCACGCGCTAAATTGGCGTCGGCACGACGGTTTCTTCGCGACGCTCCCCGCTGCCGGCTGCACCGTTTCCGGAAAGGGGTGGGGCAGCCCTGGCCAACCCTGACAGACGGGCGCGTCAAATCCGACCAGGACGGCATGCGCTCTGCTATCTTTTCCACCGGTGTCAGCCCGGCTAAAGGTGTCCGCGCTGCTTCTCGCGGCGACGCTGCTGGTGGCGCTGCCGGCGCCGGCGCGCGCCCAGCAGTCCGAGGCCGACGTGTTCGTGGCCGAGGCGATCCTGGCCTACGAGAGCAAGCAGTACGACGAGGCGCTCGGGCTCCTCGAGGACGCCCTCCGCCAGGATCCGGACAACATCGACGGGCTCTACTACACCGGCCTCGTCCACGTCGCGCGCCAGCGCTTCGACCTCGCGATCGCGCCGCTCGAGCGGGCCCGCGCGCTCGCGCCGGACGACCTGTCCATCGCGTTCCAGCTCGGCGTCGTCTTCTTCACGCAGGAGCGCTACGACCGCGCCGAGCCGCTGCTCACGCGCGTGTTCGCCGAGCGGCCGCGCGCGGACAGCGTGGGCTACTACGTGGGGTTCATGCGCTACCGGCGCAAGGACTACCAGGGGGCGCTGCGCGCCTTCAACACGGGGACCTCCTCGGACCCGAGCATCCAGCAGCTCACGCGCTTCTACGCGGGGCTCGCGCTGGCGGTGCTCGGCCTGCCCGAGCGCGCGGCGGCCGAGGTGGACGCGGCCCTGCGCGCCCAGCCGACCTCGGCGCTCACGGGGCCCGCCGAGCGCCTGCGCAACACGCTGCTCGCGGCGCGCGCGGGCGAGCAGCGCTTCCGCGCGGAGCTGCGCGTCGGGTTCCTGTACGACACCAACGTCGCCGTGAACCCCGAGCCGAGCCACGACCCGACGGCCGAATCCGTGCGGTACCGCGACACCCGGAGCCCGGCGGAGCTGCTGGCCGCCCGCTTCGACTACACCTTCCTCCGCACCGGGCCGTGGGAGGCGACGGTCAGCTACTCGGTCTTCCAGACGATCAACAACGACCTGCCGAAGTTCAACGTGCAGGACCACCTGGGCGCGGTCGGCGCCACGTGGCGCGCGGCGCTGTTCGACCTGCCGTTCCAGGCGGGCGCCCAGTACGCGTTCGACTTCCTCACGCTCGACAACGACGAGTTCACGCAGCGCAACACGGGCGTCGTGTACGCCTCGCTCGTCGAGGACCAGCTGAACCTCACGACCGGCCAGCTCCGGCTGCAGACCAAGGAGTTCTCGGGCGACTCGAACATCGCGCCCGAGGAGCGGCGCGACGCGAAGAACTGGATGGGGGGCTTCCTGCACGTGCTCCGCTTCGCCGGCGACCGGCACCTGGTGCGCGCGGGCTACCAGGTGGACGTCGAGGACGCCGACGGCCGCAACTTCAAGTACCTCGGCCACCGGCTGCTCGTCGGCGGCCAGTACACGCTGCCGTGGTGGGACACGCGGCTCAAGTACGACTACGACGTCCACTTCCGCAACTACGCCCACGCGCACACGGTCCTGCCCGAGGTGAACCCCCGCACGCGCGAGCGCGCCGACACGGAGCAGACCCACGTGTTCCGGATCGAGCAGCCGCTGCCGCAGAGCCTCACGCTCGCCCTGGAGTGGCAGGCGTCGATCGCGCGCTCGAACCTCCCGGTCTTCTCCTTCAACCGGAACGTCTACTCGCTGACGCTCTCCTGGCAGTACTGAGGCGGCGGCGCCCCCTCAGGGGGCGAGCGTCACCTTGCTCGCGCTCCCGCTCAGCAGGAAGTGCGCCGCCGTCGGCACCGCGGTGACCGTGCCGCCGGCGCCGACGAAGGGCGTCGGGTTGGTGACCGTGACGTTCGCGGCGACGGCGCCGTTCCGGAGCGCGAAGCGCAGGCCGCCCGCGCTGACGCAGTCGGCGCCGGCGCAGAGCGAGTTCGCCAGGGTGATGCTGTTGCCCGTGCCGGTGAAGGTGGCGAGCGGGCCCGACCAGGCGAAGAGCCCGCCGCCGCTCACGCTGACCAGGAGCCCGGCGTTGAGCGTCGAGCCGTTGGCGAGCGCGAGCAGCGACCCGGCGCCGCTCAGCACGCTCGCGTTCACGTTGACGACGGCGCCGGCGACGGTGAGCGTGCTGCCGTCCAGGCGGACGAGCGGCCCGAGGGCCGTGACGCGAGCCTGGTAGGATAGGTCCACCGCCGGGCCCGTCGTCGTCAGGGTGCTGCCACCCCGGAGCGCGATGAGCGGGGCCGAGGCCTCCAGGAGCGCGCGGTCGAGCTTGACCACGCTCCGGGTGCTCACCGTCGTGCCGTCCGCGGCGTTGAGGAAGGCGCCGGCGTGCTGCAGGGGGCGGTCGGTGCCGAGCGTGAGCCCCGTGACGGGATCGGGCGCCGTGCCGACGCCGGCGACGTCGAGCATGGCCACCTCGCGGCCGAGCGCGTAGGTGCCGCCGCTCAGTTGGACCAGCGGCTCGGTCGACGTGCTGACGAGGCGCCCGTCCTGTACGACGCTCGCCAGGCTGAAGGGCACGCTGAGCGTGCTGTCGGTCGCGCGCAGGAGCGCCCCGCCGAGTGTCACGGTCGACCCGCAGCAGACGACGAGGAGCGAATCGAAGCTCTCGGTAGCGCCCGTGCGCTCGATCAGGGGCGTGCCCGCCGGGCGCGTCAGCGTCGCGCCGTCGCGGACGAAGAAGAGCGGCGGGTCCTCCTGGACCACGACCGCGTCGATCAGCATGCCGGAGGGGCGAGAATTGTCCTGGACGTCAGCGACCTCGAAGCTGAGCGTCGCGGACCCCGGCGCGGCGACGATCGTCGAGCTGGTGACCACGCCGAGGTCGTAGGTTCCCGAGTGCTGCGTCTGTCCCTCGCCCGCCTCGAGAGTGAACTTCCCGTCCGGGGTGCTGAGCGGGGCCGCCACGAGCGAGAAGTTCGCGTGCTGGGAGTTCACGTCGGTCGCCAGAATCGTGTGTGTCGTGCCCGCTGCGTCGGTCAACACGACCTTGAAGGTGTCGTTGAAGTCCGAAGCGTGCCCGCTGTTCTGGTAGTTCGGGTTGGTGAAGAACGGATACTCGTTCGTCAGCAGCACGCCCCGGAACTTCACGACCAGGAGTGAGTTCGCGTCGAAGGTCTGACTCAGGACGCTCCGGCGGCAGGGGTGGCAGTCCGAGGTGCCGAGCTGCACCGCGTCCGTGCCGGTGTGGACGAGGGCGAACTTCGCCCCCTGGGTCGGCGCGAACGACCCGAAGGAGGTCAGGACGGTCGCGGCGCCGCTCACGGTCCAGTGGTCGAGGTCGGCCTCGAAGCTGCCGTTCTGCACGAGCGTGTTGCCGAGGACCACCCGGGCGTCCGGGCCCGTGAGCTTCAGGTAGGCGCCGTTCGTGCCGAAGTCCACCGTGCCCGCGCCGCTGGCCGGCATGAAGTCCGGCGCCGCGAGGATCTGATCGATCGAGGCGCCCCCGGTCAGCAGCACGGGGAACCCGAGCGTGGCGTCGAGCGCGCAGCCCACGCACCCGGCGTTGGCGAGCTTCAGGGTGTTGGCGCCCGCGCCGAAGGACACGAAGGAGCCGCCGGTCTCGATCTTGAAGAGCGAGCTGCCGGAGAGGCTGACGAGCACGCCGTTCTGGATGTCGAGGGTGCTGCCGTTGAGGAGCGACACGAGGCTCGCGCCGCCCGTGACGGCGAGGTAGTTCCCGCCGGCCGCCGTGCCCACGCTGAACAGGGAGCGGCTCGTGACCGTCAGGGTGGAGGCGTCGAGCTTGACCAGCGGCACCGTCGAGGTCAGGCGCACGCTCTTGGACAGGTCGATCGCGTCCAGGGCGGTCGTGAAGTCGGCACCCGCCTTGAGGGAGAGGAGCGCGGCGGTCGCGGCGACGACCGCGCTCTCGACCTTCAGGAACTGCTGGCCGCTCACCGTCGCGCCGGTGACCTCGAGCCCCACGCCCTCGTGCAGGACCGGCGCGTCGGCGGTCGCCGTCACGGTCACGCCGTCGAGCACCTCGGTCGTGATCGCGCTCGCGCGTCCGAAGAGGCGCCCCATCGCCGTGCCCGCGGCGGTCGCGAGCGTGTGCGTACCGCCCGTGATCGCGAACAGTGGGTCCGTGCTGCCGTGCGTGTCGAGCTGGCTGCCGGCGCCCACGTAGAGCAGCCCTCCGGTCGTCTCGAGCGTGCTGCCGCTGGTCGCCGCGAGCACCGGACCGTGGAGGCTGACGCTCGCGAACGTGCTCCCCGACGTGGAGCCGGAGCCGGCGATGCGGAGGAGATCGCCCTGATCGCGGTTGAGCGTAGCGGCTTCGCCGTTCAAGGTGACGGAAGTGTTCTCGAGCTGGACGAGCGCATCGGTCGTCGTGCTCGAGAGCGTGGCACCGTTGAAGACGCCGACGAGGTGGCCGGTGGCGGTGACCGCGGCCTTGGTGGAGACGAGCAGGGGACCGGCGAGCGACACGGACGCGGGCGTCCCGGCCGTGCCGCTCGACGCCGAGGACACGAGGCTGAGCAACCGGCCGTTCGTGGTGGCGGGGCCGCCCGTCGCCAGCGGATCCGTGCCGCCGAGGGTCAGCGTCGGGCCTTCGACGCCGTCGAGGACGATCAGCGCCCCGGTGCCACTCGAGGTGAGGCTCGAGCGGGTGACCGAGAGGAGGCTGAACAGCGAGCTGATCGAGCCGTCGGTCGCGCGGAGGAGCGAGCCGCCGGGGCTCGTCAAACTCACGCTGGCGGCAGCGGTCAGCTCTCCGGTGAAGACGCTGCTGGTGTCCGTGATCGCGAAGAACGAGCCGCCCGACTGGGCGTCCGGGCCGGCGTTGAAGGTCGAGCGCGTCAGCGCGATCAGCGGGGCGCTCGCGCCGCTCGTGAGCTGGGCGGCCTGGCCGACGAAGAAGCCCGCGCAGCACGCCGACGTCGCGTGGCCGAGGCTGCTCGTGTCGAAGGTGCTGTCGCTCGCCTCGAACAACGGGCCCGCGAGCGTGATCCGACTCGGCGTCTCCGCGGTCGTCGAGCGGCGCAGCGTCACCACGTTGCCTGCGGTGTCCACCGACGAGCCGGTGAATGACAGGAGCGCCGAGGCCGAGGTGCTGCTGAGCTGGGCGCTGTCGCCGACGAAGAGGAACGTGTGCGTGTCGGCCGCGGGGTCGCCGGTCTCGAACCTGGTGTTCGTGGCGGCGAGGAGCGGGCCCGAGAGGCTCATCGTGGGTGCAGGCTGGCCCACCCCGTTGATCGCGAGCGGCAGGAAGTTCCGAGCCGCAGTCACCGTGCTCGTGGTGTCTTCGAGCAGGGCGGTGCCGGTGAACTTGAGGAGCGGCGCGGTCGTCGCGGTCGTGGTCACGCTGGCGCCGTTGATCACGGTGAAGAACGAATAGGCGTCGGTGGTCGCCTGGAGGGCGGAGTCCGTGGAGTCGAGGAACGAGCCCCTGAGACTGATGCTGCCGCTGTCGGTGAACAGCGCGAAGTTCCGCGACGTCGTGACGTCCGTGCGGAGCAGCGAGAGGAACGCGCCAGTGGTGTTCGACGTGAGCGTGCCCGCGTGCATCTCGAAGAAGGCGCCGGTCGTGTCGACCGAGCTGTCCGTGGCCGAGAGGAGCGCCCCCGTCATCGTCGCCGACTTGCCAGTGCCGATGTTCACGTCGAAGAGCGGATCGATCGTCTCGGTGGCGGTGACCGTGGTGTACGTGAGCTGGACGAGGGCGTCGGTCGCCTGGAAGGTCCCGGCCTCGAGCTCGAAGAGGCCGCCCTTGATGCCGATGCTCGCATGGTCTTCCGCGTCCGTGCCCACGGAGACCAGGGCGACACCCGACTCGGTCGGGGCGACCGCCGCCTCGGAGTCGCCGAGCGAGACCAGGTGCTGCTCGGCCTCGGTCACCGTGAGCGTGCTGGCGCCGCTGAGCTTCAGCAGGGGCTGGTTCAGCGCGAGAATGAACGTGTCGCTGTCCGTGTCCTCGTCGGTCTCGCCGAGCGTGCGCACCGTGAGGGTCGAGTCGATGAGCCAGACGCCGATGCCGGTCAGCTCGAAGCTGTTGCCGCTGCCGTCACCGCTGATCAGCGCGTCGGCGGTGAGCTCGGACGACGTGAGCTTGATGGCGGGCGCCGCGCCCGTGAGCCTGAGCGTGCTCCCGTCGAACATCCGTGCCAGCGCCTCGCCGCCGAGGTCGAGCGCGACGCCGTCGAGCTCGAGCAGCGCGCCGGCCGTCAGGGTGGACGCGCCGCTCACCTCGATCATGTGTGTCCCTGCCCACGACACGTCGAGAATCGCGGCGCCCGAGGCCTTGAAGAGCGTGCCGGCGAGCGTCGCGGTCGAGCCGCCCTCGACCCGGGCCAGATTCGGGTATTCCTTGAGCTTCAGCGTGCCGCCGCTCACGTCGATGAACGCCCCGGTCCCCGTGGCCGTGAGGTGGGCGCCGCCCGACACCTCGAAGACCGCCGAGCCCTTCTGCTTGAAAAAGCCCCCCGAGGTGACCAGCAGCGGGCCGCTCAGCGTCGCCGTGGCGCCGGCGCCGTTGACGCGGAAGAAGTGCGTGCTCTCGTCGTAGGAGCCGGACTTCACGGTGGTGTCCGTGAACGAGGCGAGCGGCGCCGGCCCGCTGGTGAGCGTGCCGAAGACCGTGACGAAGTCGTCGGTGATCGTGTATTCGTCGCCTGCGCTGGTCGCGAGCAGCGAGGCGCCGGTGAGCGTGAGGCTCGCGCCCGACGCGACGGTGAGGAAGTTCGAGGCGTTGACCGTGGTCGGGTCGGTCGCGACCAGGGTCGCGCTCGTCGAGAGCGTCCCGTCGATCTGGACGACCCGCGTGCCCGCGTCGAGCGTGCTGGCGGTCACGTCGAGGAGCGTGCCCTTGAGCGTGACGTCGGCCGTCGAGGGCACCAGGAGCAGGTTGCCCACCCCCTCCTGCGTGACGGTGCTGCTCTCGACCACGACCAGCGAGTTGGTGTCCTTCTGCTCCCACTTCCCGCTGAGCGTCGAGAGCCCCGGATAGAGCGTGCCCGTGGAGGCGACGCTGTACGGGTTTTGCCCGACGATCGGAGCCGGCGGCGCCGTCGGGTCGGTCGTGCTCCCGCCCGTCGTGATCGGCGGCAGGATCGGCGGCGTCGTCGTCGTGATGACCGGCTCCGGCGGCGGCGGCGCCGAGGTGGTGGCTCCGAGCAGCGCGCTGTCCCCGCTCTTGTCCGAGTCCTTGCTGTCGCCCTTGCCCTCGTCCTTCGAGGCGGTCGCCGCGGGGTCGGGCGCGATGAGCGAGGCGAGCGCGCTCGCCTGCGCCTGCTGCTTGCTGGCGACCTCCTTCTTCGCGTCCTCGGGCGTGTCCTGGTGCTGCTGCGCGCTCTTGAGCCCGGAGAGGATCTGGCCGAGCTGGGTGGGCGGGATGGGCTTGACCTGGCCGAAGATGGTCCCCGTGACGGACAGGCTCTGGAGCGGCCCGACGATCACCGGGCTCTGCAGCGCGGCGAGCCGGTCCCCGGCGGCGGCCGTGCCCGGCAGGCGCGGCAGCACCTCGATCGAGCCGCGGAGCACGTAGAGGTTCGACGTCGCGGGCACGGGGCCGCGGGCCGCCTGCGCCGTCGCGCGGAGGACCTCGAAGACCACGACCGTGCCGCGGACGCCGGCGACGACGTTGGGTGTGCGCACCTCGATGGCCTCGCCCGGGCGCATGCGCTGCCGGGCGACGGCGAGCGCCAGCTTGCCCGACTCGAGCCCGACGCGCGAGCGCCCCGCCTCCTCGCTGACGGTGAAGACCGACTGCTCGCGGACGGTGACGAGCGCCTTGCCGCCCAGCAGCACGCGCACGACGGACTGCTCGCCCGTGCGGATCGTGTCGCGCCCGTACACCGCGTCCTTGAACCGGAGCGGGAGCTGCTGCGCGGGCAGGCTCGCGCGCGCGACGGTGGCCGCGCCCGTGATCGTCGTGACGACGCCCGCGGGCGCCAGGTTCTGCGCGAGCGCGAGCTGGGGCCAGAACATCAGCAGGAGAACCGCGGAGACCAGCTTCTGCGCCCGGCGTCCCGTCATGGTCCTTCCTCCGGCTGGGGTTCCGAGCATGAGCCAGCGGCGCATTGTTTCCCTGTTATCGTTCGCTGTCAACCAGGCTAGAGTGACGGCATGGGGGCTTTCCGGAAACTGCTGGGCGGCGTCGCCGCGGCGGGGGTCGTCGTCGCCCTCCTCGGGACGGGCGCGCTCGAGCGCTTCGAGCTCGGCGCGCTCAGCCGGCTCTTCGAGCTGCGCGGCCCGCGCGAGCCCACGGCGCCGATCGTGATCGTCACGATCGGCGAGGACTCGTTCCAGGAGCTCGACCTGCCGTGGCCGTTCCCGCGCGCGCTCCACGGCCGGGTGATCGAGCGGCTCGCCGCGGCCGGCGCGCTCGCGATCGGCGTGGACATCCTGTTCCCGGAGCCGTCGCCGCGGGGGCCCGCCGACGACGAGGCGCTCGGCGCCGCGGTCGCGCGCGCGGGCAACGTCGTGCTCGGGGCGAGCCTGACGACCGTCGAGGACGGGCTCGGCACGCGCACGAGCTTCGGCGTGCCGCTGCCCGTGATCCGCCGCGGCGCCGCGGCCGTCGCGCCCGTCAACGTCTTCGGCGACCGCGACGGCGAGGTCCGGCGCGCGCCCCTCAGCGTCGGTGAGGACGCGCGGCCGGGCTTCGACGCCGCGCTCCGTCGCGTGGCGGAGGCCGCGGGGCTGCCGCCGGCGCCGCTGCCGGCCGTGCCCGCGTTCCTGATCAACTACCGCGGCGGGCCCAGCACGTACCCGTGGATCCCGTACTACCGCGTGGTGCGCGGCGAGGTCGGGCCCGAGGTCTTCGCGGGCACGATCGTGCTGATCGGCCCGACGAGCCCGGTGCTCCACGACCTGTTCCCGACGCCGTTCGCGCGCGCGGGCGACATGCCCGGCGTCGAGATCCACGCCAACGCGCTCGACACGCTGCTCCGGGGCGACCGGATTCGCGAGGTTCCCGCGTGGGCGAGCACGCTCGCGGCCGTCGCCGCGGCGCTCCTCGGCGCGGCGCTCGTCGTCCGCTTCCAGGCGCTCCGCGGCCTCGCCGCCGCCGCGCTGCTCTGGGGCGTGCTCGCCGCGGGCGCCGTCGGGCTCTTCCTCGGCTGGGGCGTGTGGCTCCGCGGCGTCGCGCCGACCCTCGGCCTCGTGCTCGGGTACGGCGTGACGATGGCCGAGAGCTTCGTGCGCGAGCAGCGGGAGAAGCGGCGCCTGTCGCGCTTCTTCTCGCCCGACGTGCTGCGCGCCGTCGTCCGCGGGCGCGAGGCGGTGAGCCTCGGCTCGAGCCGCCGCATGGTGACGGTGCTGTTCTCGGACCTGCGCGGCTTCACCTCGATCTCCGAGAAGCTCGCGCCCGAGCAGGTGGCCGAGATGCTGCGCGAGTACCTCACCGAGATGACCGAGATCGTGTTCAAGCACGGCGGCACCGTGGACAAGTACATCGGCGACTGCGTGATGGCGCTCTACAACGTGCCCTTCGAGGACCCGGAGCACGCGGTGAAGGCGGTCCGCACGGGGCTCGAGTTCCAGGAGCGGACGCTCGCGGCGGCGGCGCGCTGGGAGGCGAAGTTCGGGGTCAGCATCAAGAACGGCGTCGGCATCAACACCGGTGAGGCGGTCGTGGGCACGCTCGGCTCCGAGCAGCGCCTGGAGTACACGGCGATCGGCGACACGGTGAACCTCGCGGCGCGGCTCGAGTCGATCACGAAGGAGTACGGCGCGTCGATCGTCATCAGCGAGTCCACGTACGCGCACGTGAAGGGGATGTTCCCGACGCGCGCGCTCGGCGCCGTCACCGTGAAGGGCAAGACCCAGCCGGTCGAGATCTACGCGGTGCTGCCCTCGGACATCCGCAAGCACCCGCGCGCCGTGCTCGACGCCGCGGCGACGCTCACGCTGGCTGGCGCCGGGCGCGCGTGCCGGGTGCGCACGCGCGACATCAGCGAGGGCGGTCTGGCGCTCGCGGACGTGCCCGACGAGTGGACGGTGGGCAGCCGCATCGAGATCCGGCTCGAGGGCGGCGAGCTGCCGCGGCCGATCGTCGCGACGGGTGCGATCGCCTGGCGCCGCGGCGCCGAGGCGGGCGTGACGTTCACCGCGCTCGAGCCGGAGTCGGCGCCCGCCGTCGCGGAGTACATCGGGCGCCCGTAGCCCGCACGCCCGTCAGGCGGCGGCGCGCCGCAGCGCCGGCAGGCGCAGGCAGCCCTTGTCGCACGCGACCGCCGTGGGCGGCGCGAAGGCATCGCAGCTCCGCACGTCGAGCAGCGTCCCGTCCCACGCGTCCTCCCGGAACTCGGCGGTCACGTCGCGGTCCTTGAACGGGCACCGGAAGCGGAGCGTCTCGGGCCGGGTGATCCGCCCGCCGCGGGTGTACAGGGCCCACACCAGGAGCGCGAGCGAGAAGCCGAGGGCGAGCACGATGGCGAGCGTCACGCGAGGATCGAGCATCGGCCTCACCTCCCGGGACCGAGTCTGACACCGGAGGCCGGGCGCCGGCATGAGGCGAACGGCCTGCAATCGCCCGCCGATCGGCCCGGGGGCGGCCCCCGACGGGATCCCCTGTGCCCGATCCGTTCTCGTCCTCTGACGGGCCGGGGCTCATCAGCCGGTCGAGCCGAAGCCGCCCGCGCCGCGCTCGCTCGGCGGCAGCTCGTCCACCTCGACGAGCGCCGCGCGCTCGACGCGCTGGACGACGAGCTGCGCGACGCGCTCGCCCCGCCGGAGCGTGACCGCGCGCGCCGGGTCCTGGTTGACGAGCAGCACGCGCACCTCGCCCCGGTAGCCGGCGTCGATCAGGCCGGGCGCGTTGAGGATCGTGACGCCGTGCCGGAGGGCCAGCCCCGAGCGCGGCAGCACGAAGCCGGCGCAGCCCGCGGGGAGCGCGACGGCGAGCCCGGTGCCCACGAGCGCGCGGCCGCCGGGCGGGAGCGTCACGTCGTGGGCGGCGTGCAGGTCGAGCCCCGCGTCGCCCTCGCGCGCGTAGGCCGGGAGCGGCACCGCGGGATCGAGCCGCTTGACGGCCACGCGGATCGCGGGCGGGGGCACGGCCGCGATCCTAGCACGGGCGCGGTAAGATGGGCGCCGTGACCGACCCCCGCGGCGCGCTCGCCGGCGTCACCGTGCTCGACCTCGCGACGTTCCTCGCCGCGCCGCTCTGCGCGACGCTGCTGGGCGAGTTCGGCGCCGAGGTGATCAAGGTCGAGCAGCCCGGCGTCGGCGACGACCTGCGCCGCCTCGGCCGCGCCGCCGGCGACAGCGGTAGCTCGTACTGGTGGCTCGTGGAGGCGCGCAACAAGAAGTCGATCACCTGCAACCTGCGCGACCCGGAGGGCCAGGCGCTGGTCCGGCGCCTCGTCGCGGGCGCGCACGTCGTCACCGAGAACTTCCGCCCGGGCACGCTCGAGCGCTGGCACCTGGGCTGGGACGCGCTCGCCGCCGTGCGCCCCTCGCTCGTGCTCGTGCGCGTGTCGGCGTTCGGCCAGACCGGGCCGCGGCGCGCGCGCCCCGGCTTCGGCCGCATCGCCGCCGCCGTGGGCGGCCTCGCGTACCTCTCCGGCGATCCCGACCGGCCGCCGGTGACGCCCGGCACGCCCACCGTGCCCGACTACCTCGCGGGCGTCTTCGCGGCGGTCGGCGCCCTGATCGCGCTCCGGCACGCGGAGCGCACGGGCAAGGGGCAGGTGGTGGACGTGGGCCTCTACGAGCCGGTGCTGCGCGTCCTCGACGACGCGATCGCGGTCCACGCGGGCACCGGCCACGTGCGCGAGCGCATCGGCTCCGCCACGGAGAGCGCCGTGCCGCACAACCACTACCGGAGCCGCGACGGCCGCTGGCTCGCGATCGCCTGCACGAACGACCGCATGTTCGCGCGGCTCGCGCAGGCGATGGCGCGGCCCGAGCTCGCCCGGGACCCGCGCGCGGCGACGACCGCGGCGCGCCTGGCCCATCGCGCGCTCGTGGACGGCCTCGTCGCCGCCTGGGTCGCCGCCCACGACGCCGCGGACGCGCTGGCGCGGCTCGAGGCCGCCGAGGTGCCGGCCGCGCTCGTCGCGAGCGTGCGCGACCTCGCCGAGGACCCCCAGGTGCGCGCGCGGGAGAACATCCTGTCGCTCGCGGTGCCGCTGCTCGGACGCCTCGCGATGCCCGGCGTCGTGCCGCGCCTCACGCGCACGCCGGGACGGGTCGCGACCGCGGGCCCGCTGCGGCCGGGGGAGCACAACGCGGAGGTCTACGGGGAGCGGCTCGGCCTCTCGCGCGCGGAGCTCGCGGGCCTCGCCGCGCGCGGCGTCATCTGACGATCCCCGCCTGCGCGCGCTCCTTGTCGGTGGTGACGACGAGGTTCGAGAGGCGCTTGAGCACCTCGAGGGTGAGCTGCGGCCGGTTGCGGATGAGCCACTCGAGCCGCTCCTCCCTGATCACGATCAGCTCGACGTCGCTCGTGGCCACGGCGCCGGCCGAGCGGGCGCCCTTCCGGAACAGCGCCATCTCGCCGACCAGCTCGCCCTCGCCGAGGCGCGAGAGGACCTTCTCCTCGCCGTCGAAGGCGCGCCGGATCTCGAGCGTGCCCGAGTGGATCAGGTACGCCTCGTCGCGCGGGTCGTCGCCCTCGCGGAAGATCACGTCGCCCGGCTTGAAGCGGCGGCGCTCGCTGTCGCCCGCGGTGAGGTTCTTGTAGAGCTCGAGGCCGATCGAGGGCAGCGACGACTTGGCCTCGACCGGCAGCCGCGCGTTGGTCCAGCCGCCGAGCCCGCCCTTGAGGATCCGCACGTTCTTGAAGCCGCGCACGCGGAGCGCGTGGCTCACGCGCGCCGCGCACGCCTCCTCGGGGCTCGTGCAGTAGGCGACGATCATCTGCTCGGGCTCGAGGTTGAGCGGGGCGCGCTCGACCTCGTCGGGGTCGAGCCGCATCGAGCCCGGGAGCTTGAGCGGGCTCGTCTCGAACTCCGCCTTGGTGCGCACGTCGAGCAGCACCGGGTTGAGCCCGTTCTCGATGAAGGCGATGACCTGCGTGGGCTGCACGCGGAAGCGGTTCTTCCACCAGCGCCGGCCCCACATCCCGCCGTACGCGCCGCCGCTCAGGAGCGTCACGCCGAGCGTCGCCCACGCCCACGGGAACGGCCGCGGCGGCGGGTTCTTCACCTTGTCCTCGGCCTCGGCGAGCAGCCGCTTGACGTCGGAGAGGCCGGGCAGGATCTTGTTCGCCTCGCCGATCTTCGCCACGGCCGAGCGGTAGCGCCCCTCGAGCAGCGCGTCGATGCCGGCCGCCCAGATCGGGTTGAAGCGGCTCTCGCCGGGCCTGACCTCGGTGCCGGTGAGGAACTTCGCGACGTCCTTCGACGGGATCAGGAAGTTGAAGCCCTGCACGATCGCGCCGCCGGAGGGCGAGAGCGAGACGAACGTCATCACGCCGACCAGCCGCGAGTCGTCGCCGACCGCCGGGCCGCCGCTGTTGCCGTGCGCGGCCGGCGCGTCGGTCTGGACGACGTCCTGGCCGATCGTGTCCTGCTTGAAGCCGGACACCGCGCCGTTCGTGACCGAGGCCTCGAGCGTGACGCTCCGGTTGAGCAGCTCGTGGGTGAGCACGACGCCCGGGAAGCCCAGGATGTGCACCGGGTCGCCGATCTGGCTGTCGCGATTCGAGAGGGCGATCGCCGGATAGACGCCGTCCTTCACGCGCAGGAGCGCGAGGTCGCGCCCCGAGTCCTTGAGCGGCTCCCCGCTGTTGTCGAGCAGGAGCGGCGGGCTGAACTTCTTGACCTCCGCGGGCAGCTTGGTGCCGTTCGACAGCAGCACGGTGATCTGCGGCTGGGGCGTGATCTTGGCGCTCGCCAGCGCGAGGTCGGAGGCCTGGCGCCGGATCTGGTCCTCGAGGTCCGGCCGCTGCCCGCGCATGAGGCCGCGGGCCTTGAGCACCGGCGCCACGCACGCCTGCTCGATCGCCTTCTTCTTCAGCTCGTGCGTGACCCACGCGGGCAGGCGGTGGGCGGGGTCCACGACGTGGGCGTTGGTGACGACCCACCCGCGCCCGTCCACGAACCAGCCGGTCCCGGTCTCCACGAACGGCGCCGGGCTCACCGTGACGGGCCCCTGGCCGCAGTTCATCGTCACCTCGGCGCGCACCTCGGCCGTGATCAGCGCGACGGCGGGCTTGGCCCGGAGGATGGCTTCCTGCACGGTGAGGGCGGCGGCGTCCCGGGCGCCGGCGAACGCGGCGCCCGCGAGGAGGAGCCCGGCGATCGAGGCTCTCATGGCCTCGGAACGTACCACGGAGCGCGCGTCGGGTACAATGGCGCGCGATGCCCGAGCGGAGCCTGTCGAGGACCGAGGCGAACCTTCAGGTAGCGCTCGCCGGCGAGGCCGACGCGAACCGCCGCTACATCGCCTACGGCTTCCGGGCGCTCGAGGAGAACCGGCCCGACATCGCGCAGCTCTTCTTCGAGGCCGCGGGCGCCGAGACCATCCACGCGCTCAACCACCTGAAGACGATGGGCGCCATCGCCACGACGCGCGAGAACCTCGAGCGCGCCGCCACCGGCGAGATGGAGGAGATCGACGTCATCCTGCCGCGGATGATCCGTGACGCCGCGGAGGAGGGGCGGCCCGACGCCGCCGCCTCGTTCCGCCTCGCCCTCGACCGCGAACGGCACCACCGCGACATGTTCCGCGAGGCGCTCGCGACCTTCGACCGCGGCGCGCCGGCGGCGGCGCCCGCCGCGCCCCCCGGGCGCGAGCACCACATGGGCGAGCTCGAGACCGAGGCCGGGCGCGTGGAGCGCCTGGGCTCGATCCGCGAGATCGTGTTCGGCGCCCAGGACGGGCTCGTCTCGACGCTCGCCGTCGTCGCGGGGCTCGCCGCGGCGGGCGTGGGGCACCTGGTCGTGCTGCTCGGCGGAGCGGTGTCGGCGGTCGCCGGGATCCTCTCGATGTCCATCGGGACCTATCTCTCGTCGCGGGCGCAGCGCCAGGTGTACGAGGCCGAGCTGGCGCGCGAGGGGCGCGAGATCCGCGAGCACCCGGGCGAGGAGGTCGCCGAGCTGATCGCCGCGCTCACGGCGCGCGGGCTCGGACGCGGCGACGCCGTCGAGGTCGCGCGCCGGATCGCGCGGAGCCACGACCTCCTGCTCTCGACGCTCGCCGTCTTCGAGCTGGGGCTTGCGCCGCAGCAGCTCGGCCGGCCCGCGCGGGACGCGTTCGTGATGGGCGTGGCGTTCGCCGCGGCGTCGCTGGTGCCGCTGGTCCCGTTCGTCTGGCCGCAGGCGATGGCCGCGCTCGCCGTCTCCGGCACGCTCACGCTCGTCGCGCTGTTCCTGGTGGGCGCGGTGAAGGGCCGCGTCGCGCACCTCTCGGCCCTCCGCGGAGGTCTCGAGGTCGTCGGCCTCGGCGCGGCCTCGGCGCTCGTGAGCTTCGCGCTCGGCCGGCTCGCGGCCCAGCTCTTCGGCATCGAGGTGTCCTAGACCGCGAGGAGCGCGGGCGGGCGCCTCACCTCAGGGTGTCTTCCAGATCACCCGGCCGGTCTTGTCGAACAGCACCAGCACCGGCGTGCCGTCCGGGACCACCTGGAGGACGGCGCGGTCGTCGCCGCGGTCGTCCGCCAGAGCGAACACCGGCCATCCGCCCAGGCCGACATCGAGCGCCGCCCGCCGCGTGCCCTGCCTGTCGAAGAAGACCATGTTGGGCCAGTCGTCGGGGCCCGTGGTCACCTGAGCCCGTGGCCGCCCGTCAGCGCCGTGAAGCGCCAGGCGCGACACGCCGTCGGCGGCCACACTGAGGGTGGCCCGGTTGACGCCGCGAGCGTCTGCGAGCTGGAGCGCCACCGACCCGTCGGGGCCCGTGCCCAGCTCGGCACGGCTCTTCCCCTCCCGGTCGATGAGGACGAAGCGCGTGGCGCGGATCTCGGGCGCCGCCTTCTCGGCCGCCATTCCCCGCAGAACCACGGCCACGAGCAGAACCGCGATGGCGAGTGCGCCGATCGTCGACCAGTTCCTCATCGCCGTGCCTCCTTCGGTGGGCGGCGGTTCGAGCACTATCCGATCCTCACGAGGGTGATCA
>Ga0156035_1170_pt1 | contig 26555 bp, 26 predicted proteins | sample RifCSPlowO2_02_FD_107689 | JGI IMG/M metagenome (GOLD analysis project Ga0156035, IMG submission 107689) | Candidatus Rokubacteria bacterium RIFCSPLOWO2_02_FULL_73_56 | reverse complement strand
GCGCCGCGCGAGCTCGGTGGCGCCGCCGGGGCCCGCGGTGGCAGCCCACTCGAAGTCGAGGCCGAGGCGCGCCAGCTCGTCCTGGAGCGTGCGCCAGGCGCGCGCCGTGCGCCCGCCGCCGGCGGCCGGGTTGACGACGACGAAGGCGCGGCTCACTCGAAGAGCGAGGGCTGCATGCCGGCGGGCTCGCTCCGGCGCCGGCGCGCCTTCGCCGGGACCGCCTTCCCCTTGCGCGGCTTCGCCGTCCTGGCTGGCGCGGGCCGCGGCAGCTTCCAGCCCTTCTGGTGGGCGACGCGCTCGCCCTGCTTGATCACGAGCAGGTCGACGAGCCTGGCGAGCGGGTTCGCGAGGAGCATGAGGTACTTCTCCCAGTAGCGCGGCGAGTGGGCGAGGGTGCGCATGCGGTCGAGCGCCAGCGCGAGCGCGGCGCGGTCGCCGCGCCGCGCGGCGAGCCGGAGGTCGGCGAGGATCCGCGCCTGGCTGATGCGGGACGGCGGCGTGCGCGCCATCAGTCCCGGGGTCCGCCCCGGCGGCTCACTGGCCGCTCCCGCGGAAACGGACCTCGTGGCCCTCGCGGTCGGCGTGGTTCGGCTGGAGCGTGAGCTTCCGGTCGAGCAGCCGGGCGAGGCGCGCGAGGTCCTCCGCGCCGTCCCCCTCGAGGTAGCGCGCCACGTCGGGGTGCACGCGGATGACGATCTCGCGGCCGTTCTGGGCATCGGGCGGGGCCGCGGCCTTCGCCTGCACCGCGCGGTAGACCTCGGCGGCGAGCGTCGCGTCCGCCTTGGTCACGCCGCTGCCCCGGCACGTCGGGCACTGCACGGACAGGAGCGCGCGGAGGTCCTGGCGGACGCGCTTGCGCGTCATCTCGACCAGGCCGAGCTCGGAGATCTGCAGCACGTTCGTCCGCGCCTTGTCGTCGGCGAGCGCCTTCGTGAGCGCCTGGTAGACCTGCGCGCGGTGCTCCTCGCGCTCCATGTCGATGAAGTCGATGATGATGATGCCGCCGAGGTCCCGCAGGCGGATCTGGCGGACCACCTCGCCGGCCGCCTCGAGGTTGATCTTGAGCACGGTCTGCTCGAAGTCCCGCTTGCCGACGTACTTGCCCGTGTTCACGTCGATCGACACGAGCGCCTCGGTATGGTCGATGACGATGTAGCCGCCCGACCTGAGCCACACGCGCCGCCGCAGCGCCTTCTCGATGTCCTTCTCGATCCCGAAGGCCTCGAAGACCGGCTGCCGGTCCGCGTGGAGCCGGACGCGGTCGACGAGCGCGGGCGCCAGCGCCGCGACGTGCGCGGCGCATTTCCGATACCCCTCCTCGGCGTCGATGACGAGCTCGTCGATGTCCGGTGAGAAGAGGTCGCGCACGACCCGGAAGACGAGGTCGCCCTCCTCGTGCAGCACCGCCGGCGCGGCCGCCTGCTCGAAACGCACCTGGATCTGCGCCCAGAGACGCGTCAGGAACTGGACGTCGGCCGCGAACTCCGCCTCGCCCTTGCCCTCGGCGTTGGTGCGGACGATGAAGCCGCCCGGCGGCAGCTCGAGCGCGCGGAGCACCGCGCGCAGGCGGTCGCGCTCCGCCTCGTCGTGGATGCGCCGCGAGACGCCGATGTGGCGCGCCTGGGGCATGAACACGAGGTAGCGGCCCGGGAACGACAGGAACGACGTGACCCGCGCCCCCTTGGTGCCGAGCGACTCCTTCGAGACCTGCACGAGCACGTGCTGCCCGCGGGTCAGGAGCTGCTCGATCGGCGCGGGCGCCTCGGGCCGCGGCTGCATCTCGTCGGGATCGACGTCGGGGTCGGCGTCCGCCTCGTCGTCCCCGCCCGCCAGCATGGTCCGGGCGTAGTCGCCGAGGTTGGTCGTGTAGTCGCCGACGTAGAGGAACGCGTCCTTGTGGAGGCCGATGTCGACGAACGCCGCCTGCATCCCGGGCAGCACGTTCGTCACGACCCCCTTGTAGACGCTCCCGACGATCGAGCGCTGGCGGTGACGCTCGAGGTACAGCTCGGTGAGGAGGCTACCCTCCTGAACCGCGACGCGTGTTTCGGCGAGCCCGTCGTTGACGACGATCCGTTTGGCCACGGCAGCACCTCGCTGACACGGGCGGTCGCGGCGCGGGCGCGCGCATCCCGTGTCTCATTGGAACTGCCGCATTCGCACCGAGAGGAGCAGGCCCAGCGCCATCAGGGAGGCGAGCATCGAGGAGCCGCCGTAGCTCATCAGCGGCAGCGGAATCCCCACGACCGGCAGGAGCCCGGTCACCATCCCCACGTTGATCAGCACCTGCGTCGCCAGCAGCGACGTGGCGCCCAGCGCCACGAGGCGGCCGACGGGCTCCCGCGCCGACGCCGCGATGTCGAAGCCCCGGAGCAGGAGCAGGACATAGCAGACGAGCAGCACGAGGCAGCCGACGAATCCCCACGTCTCGGCGAATACGGCGAAGATGAAATCCGTGTGACGCTCCGGAAGGAACGCGAGCCGGCTCTGTGTCGCGCCGGCCACGCCCTTGCCCAGGAGCTGACCCGATCCGATCGCGATCTTGGCCTGGATCACGTTGTACGCGCTCCCGAGCGGGTCGCGCAACGGGTCCAGGAACACCAGAATCCGCTCCCGCTGGTAGTCCCGCAGGACGAGCCACGCCAGCGGCGCGGCGGCCACGCCGGCCAGCGCGAGCCCGCCGAGCAGGCGCAGGCGCATCCCGGCACCGACCAGCAGGATCACCAGCACGGGGAAGAGCATGACCGCGGTGCCGAGGTCGGGCTGCTTGACGATCAGCAGCGCCGGCACCGCGACGATCGGCAGCGTCAGGGCGACGGCGGTCCGGCCCACGGGCTGGGCCCAGCGGGACGTGATCACCCAGACCGCCATGAGGACGAAGCAGATCTTGAAGATCTCCGAGGGCTGCACGGACAGCGGACCCCAGACGATCCAGCGCCGGGCCCCGGACACGGTGCGGCCGAGCACGAAGACCGCGCCGAGCCCGGCGAGCCCGAGCAGGTAGAGCGCGGGCGCGGCGCGCACGAGCCGCCGGTAGTCGATGCTCGCGATCACGACCAGCGCCACGAGGCCGACGCCGAACCACACGAGCTGCCGCACGGCGGCGCCGCCCGTGCGCCCGACGTTCAGGTTCGCGAGCGTGACGGCGCTCGTCAGCACGAGCGCGCCCGCCGCGCCCAGCAGCGCCCAGTCGACGTTCTCGAGGAGCCTCCGGTCGATCCCGACCATGGCTATCCCGGGAATCCTATACTGGCGACGCGCTCGAAGAAGATCGCGTTGAGGATCTTCCGCGCGATCGGGGCCGCGACCTGGCCCCCCTTGCCGCCGCGCTCGACGAGCACGACGACCACCACCTCGGGCTCCCGCACGGGCGCGAACGCGGCGAACCACGCGTGGTCCTGCCCGAGCGCGGCCTTCGACTTCGCGATCATCTGGGCCGTGCCGGTCTTGCCGGCGATGTCGAGGCCGGGGATGCGCGCGCCGCCGCCCGTGCCGCCGTCGTTGACGACGCCCCACAGCGCGTGGCGGAGGAACGCCCACACGGCCGGCGAGAGCTCCACGTGGCCGTTCACCTCGCCGGCGTCGCTCCACACGACGCCCTGCCCGGGCCGCTCGACACGCTGGACGAGCCGCGGGCGCCAGAGCACGCCCCCGTTGGCCACCGCGGCCATGAAGCGCGCGACCTGCATCGGCGTGACGAGGAGGGCGCCCTGCCCGATCGACATGTTCACGGTGTCGCCGGCGGGCCACGGGTTGCGCCGCCGCAGCCGCGGCTGCGGGACGAGCCCGGGCTTCTCGCTCCCCAGCTCGACGCCGGTCGGCGCGCCGAAGCCGAAGGCGCGCGCGTACCGCGTGATCGCGGCGCCGCCGACCCGGAGCCCGGCCTGATAGAAGAAGACGTTGCAGGATTCGGCGAGCGCGCGGTACAGGTCCACGCGACCGTGCCCGCCCTCCTTCCAATCCTTGAACGTGACCCCGCCCAGGCGGAACTCGCCGGTGCAGGTGACGCTGTCCGCCGGCGTCAGCGTGCCCTCCTGGAGGCCCGCCGCCGCGACGATGATCTTGAAGACCGAGCCCGGCGCGTACTGGCTCTGGATCGTGCGGTTCAGGAGCGGGAAGTTCGGGTCCTGCACGATGCGCAGCCACGCCGCGCGGTCGATCGAGCCCGTGAACCGGTCGATCTCGAACGCCGGCGTGGACACCAGCGCGAGCACGTCGCCGCTGCGCGGGTCCAGCACGACGGCGGCGCCCGCGTGCCCCTCCATCGCGCGCTCGGCCGCCTCCTGGACGCGGCGGTCCACCGTGGTCACCACCTGCGCGCCCGCGTGCGGCTCCGTCTGCTGGACGAGGCGCACGGGACGACCCATCACGTCCACCTCGATGCGCTCGCCGCCGTCCTTGCCGCGGAGGTACTCGTCGAGCAGCCGCTCCAGCCCGCTCTGGCCGACGATGTCGCCGCGCCGGTAGCGGCCGCTCCGGAGCTGCTCCTCGCTGGCCTCGCGCACGTAGCCCAGCAGATGGGCGGCGAACCGGCTCGTCGGATAGACGCGCTGCGGCTCCACCTCGGTGATGACGCCCGGCAGCTCGAGCTTCCACTCCTCGATCTTCGCGACGTCCTCGAGCGTGAGGCCGCGGCGCACGCGCACGGGGAGGAGCGAGTCGGGCTGCACCCGCGCGACCGTGTCGAGGAGCTCCTGGAACGGGATCGCGAGCAGCGACGCGACGCGCCCGAGCACCGCGGCCCGGCTCACCGGGTCGCGCGGCAGCTCGCGCGGGATCAGCGAGAGCGTGAACGCGGGCCGGTTGTCCACGAGCGGCACGCCGCGGCGGTCGAAGAGGATGCCGCGCGGCGCGGCGATCGGCCGGACGCGGATCCGGTTCTTGTCGGAGGCGTCGAGGAACCGGCCGCCCTCGAGCACCTGCAGGTACCAGAGCTGGCCCAGCAGGACGAGGAACGCGGTCATGACGATGCCGGCGATCGCGACGACGCGCCGCTGGCCGTCGTCGCGGCGGGGCGGCAGCGAGCGGCGGCCGAACGGGGCGCTCACCGCCGACCGCTCACGCCGACCGCGCCCGGACCGACTCGATCCACGAGAGCGCGAGCACGAAGACGGCGCCGAGGAAGCCGTTGTACAGCGCCTGCGGCAGGACGACCCAGGCCATCAGCTCCCCGAGCGGAGCCGGGAAGCGGAAGAGCTTCAGCAGCGCGAACCGCACGAGCGCCTCGGCCACCGTGAGCAGCACGAGGCCCGGCACCTGCACGAGCGGCTGGGTCACCGCGAGGCGGCTGCCCGCCGCGCCGATCGCGAACCCGATCAGCGCCTTCGTGAGCGCCTGGACGCCCAGCAGCCCGCCACCGGCGGCGTCCTGGAGCAGCCCGGCGACGAACCCCGCGACGCACCCGAACTCGGGCCCGCGCCGGAGGGCGAGCAGGACGACCACGATCAGCGGCAGGTCGGGCGTCACGCCGGCGATGCGCAGCGCCGGCGCCAGCGTCGCGTGGGCGACGCCGCCGCCGAAGACCGTGAGCGCCAGGAGGGTGCGCATCAGCCGCCGCTCGGGAAGTAGGCGGTGAGGTCCTGCGGCGTCGGGCCCGTGACGAGCAGGACCTCGTCCACCCGGCCGAAGTCCACCGCCGCGTCGAGCGCCGCGTAGTTGAAGAGCGCCGAGCCCCGGTCGTCGATCGCGCGCACGCGCCCGATCGGGATGCCGCGCGGGAAGAGCCCGCCCTGCCCCGAGCTGACGAGCACGTCGCCGACCCGGATCCCGGCGCCGGCGCGCGCGAGGTACTTGAAGCGGATCGTGCCCCGCGGCTCGCCCTCGACGATGCCCGGCGTCCGCGTCCGCACGACGTGAGCCCCGACGGTCGAGGCGGGATCGGTCAGCACCTGCACGATCGCCGACCCGGGGCGCACGTCCACGATGCGCCCGACCAGGCCGTGGGGCGAGATCACCGCGGTCATGCGCGCGATGCGGTCCGCGCGCCCGCGGTTCACCGTGAGCGCGCGCACCCAGCCGCCCCACTCGCGCGCGATGATCTCGCCGGGGAGCGTCGCGAGCGGCAGCCGCTCCTGGAGCACGAGGAGCTGCCGGAGCCGGCGGTTCTCGTCGTCGGTCTCGCGCACGCGGAGCGCCTCGACGCGCAGCCGCTGCACCTCGGCGCGCAGCCGCCGGTTCTCGGCCCGGACGTTCTTCCAGTCCAGGTACGTCGTCCACACGCCGAGCGCGCCGCGCGTCAGCTTCGCGTAGCCGGCCTGGAGCGGGGTGGTGACGACGGCGACGAGGTCGCTGGCGCGCGAGCCGTAGCCGCGGGACTGGAGCGTGAGGAGCCCCAGGCACACGCCGACCAGCACGAGGAGCAACGCGAACTTCCGAACCCTCATCCTCCGCCCTCCAGCACCGACCGCGGTGACGCGCTAGGCGGGGATCGCCACCTTCTTCAAGAGATCGAGCTCGTCGAGCACTTTGCCCGTGCCGAGCGCGACGCACGACAGCGGGTCGTCGCCCTGCGTCACGGGCAGGTTGGTCTCCTGGCGCAGCAGGTGGTCCAGGCCGCGGAGCAGCGCGCCGCCGCCCGTGATCACGATGCCCTTGTCCACGATGTCGGCCGCCAGCTCCGGCGGCGTCCGCTCCAGGCACGTCCGCACGGTCTCGACGATGGTCATCACGGGCTCCCGCAGCGCCTCGCGGATCTCCTCGTCGGTGATGAGAACCGTCTTCGGGATGCCGTCGATCAGGTCGCGGCCCTTGACCTCCATCGTGCGCCGCTCCCCGCCCATCGGGTACGCCGAGCCGAGCGTCATCTTGATCTCCTCGGCGCGCCGCTCGCCGACGAGGAGGTTGTAGTGCTTGCGGATGTACTGGACGATCGCCTCGTCCATCTCGTCGCCCGCGATCCGCACCGACTTCGCGTACACGATGCCGGAGAGCGAGATGACCGCGACCTCCGTCGTGCCGCCGCCGACGTCGACGATCATGTTCCCGCCCGGCTCCTGGATCGGCAGGCCGGCGCCGATCGCGGCGGCCATCGGCTCCTCGATCAGGTACACCTCGCGCGCGCCCGCCTGCATCGCCGAGTCGCGGACCGCGCGCTTCTCGACCTGGGTGATGCCCGAGGGCACGCCGACGACGATGCGCGGCCGCACGAGCGTGCGGCGGCGATGCACCTTCGAGATGAAGTAGTGCAGCATCTTCTCGGTCACGTCGAAGTCGGCGATCACGCCGTCCTTGAGCGGACGGATCGCGACGATGTTGCCCGGCGTCCGGCCGAGCATCGCCTTGGCCTCGTGGCCGACGGCGAGCACGGAGTGGTCGGCCTGGTGGATCGCCACGATCGAGGGCTCGTTGAGGACGATGCCCTCGCCGCGCACGTACACGAGCGTGTTGGCGGTGCCGAGGTCCACGGCGAGGTCGTTGGAGAACATTCCGGCGAGCAGGTTGTAGAACATCAGCACTCCGTCGTGTCCAAGATGTTTGCCGTCCGCGTGTGTCTTGCCCTCTGGGGACCTTACACTAGCACAGTCCGTGCCACAGCAAAACGAAAACTCCGTTTTTCCAAGGCTTTAGCGCCCATAGGAGCGCTGACCGCGGTGGAGCGTTCCGGAAAAGCGACAGATTTTCAGCGGGTTCGGGCGGTGCGGCGGCCGCCGACGCGCGGCGAGGGGCCGCGCGTCCCGGCGCGGGGCCCAGGGGCCGCGCGGTGCGGCGAGGCGGGCCCGGCCCGGGCCGTCACGTGCTCAGGCTGACACCCGCCGTGCCAGGGATGGACATGGAGGCCCCTCCCGCGTGACGCGCGAGGATCACCGGATGCCCAGCGCGTCCGGGAGCCACAGGGTCAGCGCGGGGACGTACACGACGAGGAGCAGCGCCACGAGCAGCGCCGCGACGAAGGGCAGCGCCCAGCGCGACACCTCCTCGATCGGCACCTTCGCCAGCCGCGCCGCCACGTAGAGGTTCACCGCGACGGGGGGCGTCACGGTCCCGATCGCCAGGTTCACGGTCATCATCACGCCGAACCAGATCGGGTCCCAGGCGAACTGCTTCATCAGCGGCAGGAAGATCGGCAGGAACACGTAGTAGATCGAGATCGCGTCGAGGAGCATCCCCGCCACGAGCAGCAGCGCGTTCAGCAGCAGCAGGATCACGTAGGGGTTGTCGCTCCACCCGAGCAGGCCGCGGGCCGCGCGGTCCATCACGCCGAGCGTCGAGCCGGTCCACGAGAACAGCCCGGCGAAGGCGACGACGATCATCACCACCGCGCTCGCGACGGCCGCGTCGCGGAAGGTCGCGTAGAGCTCACGCAGGCCGAGGTTCCTGAACACCACGAGCCCCACGAAGAGGCCGTACGCGACCGCGACGACGGCGGCCTCCGTCGGCGTGAAGACGCCGCCGTAGATCCCGCCCAGGATGATCACGGGGGCGACCAGCCCCCATTTCGCCTCCCACGCGGCGCGAGCGATCTCCCGGGGCGTGCCCCAGGGCTCGCCCCCCCAGCCATGGCGCCGCGAGAGCCACACGACGGGCACCACCAGCGCGAGCCCCATCAGCAGGCCGGGCACGACCCCCGCCGCGAACAGCCGGGCGACCGAGGTCTCCGTGATGACCGCGTAGACGACGAAGGCGACGCTCGGCGGGATCAGGACGTCGGTCGTGGCGGCGGCCGCCACCAGCGCCGCGGCGAAGCCCACCGCGTAGCCGCGGCGGGCCATCGCCGGGATCATCACCGCGCCGATCGCCGCGGTGTCCGCCGGGCCCGTGCCCGAGATCGCACCGAAGAAGACGCAGCCGCCGACGGCCACGAGCCCGAGGCCGCCGCGCACGGGGCCGACCAGGAGGTTCAGCAGCGTGACCAGCCCGCGCGACAGGCCCACGCGGTCCATCACGAAGCCGGCCAGGATGAAGAACGGGATCGCCAGCAGCGGGAACTTGGCGATGTTCGCGTAGACGTTGGCGGCCGTGACCTGGATGCCCAGGTTGAACTGCCAGAGGAACAGGAGCGCGCTCGCGCCCACCGCGGTCAGGATCGGCACGCCCGCCAGGAGCAGGACGAAGAACAGCCCGAACAGGAGGATCCCGGGCTCCACTCACGCCTCCCGGCGGCGGGCGGCGCGGACGGCCGCCTGCACGATCCGCACGACGATGAGCAGGCCGACCGCCGGGATCCCCGCCGTGTACCACCACTGCGGGATCGCGAGCGCCTCGGAGGTGGTCCCGAGCATGCGCTCGCTCCGGATCTGCAGGAGCCCGTAGTAGATCAGCAGGACGAACAGGGCGACGCTGAGCGCGGCGGACAGCCAGAGCGCGAGGCGCCGCGCGCCGGGCGGCGCCCGGTCCACCAGGTAGGTGAACGCGAGGTGGGAGCCCTCGCGGAAGGCGATGGCGCTCCCGAGGAGGGTGAGCCAGACGAACAGGCTCACCACGATCTCCTCGGTGAACGCCAGCGAGTACTGGACCACGTAGCGGGTGATGACGTTGACGAACGCCACCACCGTCATGACCACGAAGACGAGGACGCAGGCGCCCTCCTCCAGGCGGTCGCCGAGCCGGCCCACGCTACCTGGTCTTGGCGACGATCTGCTCGGCGGCCTTCACGAGGTCGACGCCGACCTCGCCCACCCATTTGTCGTACACGGCGCGCGTCTTCGCCTTGAAGGCCGCGACCTCGGCGGGCGAGAGCATGACGACCTCCATGCCGTTCTTCTTGAGCTCGTCGTACGCCGCCGTCGAGCCCTCGAGCCCCTTGCGGGCGCCGGCCTTCTCCCACGCCGCCATCTCGACCGCCGTCTTGCGGACGATCTCGCGGTCGGCGGGCGTGAGGCTGTCCCACGTGAGCTTCGAGACCGCGATGATCACGGGGTCGATCGCGTAGTGCCACGCCGTGAGGTGCTTCTGCGAGTTCCACAGCTTGAACGGGATGATGACGCTGACGACCGGGTTCTCCTGGCCGTCCACCGTCCCCTGCTGGAAGGCCTGCTGCGCCTCGCCCCAGTTCATGTTGATCGGGTTGGCGCCGAGCGCGCGGAAGGTGTCGATGAAGATCGGCGAGCCGACCACGCGGATCTTGAGCCCGGCCAGGTCCTCGGGCTTCCGGACGGCCCGCTTGCCGTTGGTGATCTGCCGGAAGCCGTTCTCGGCCCAGGCCAGGGGCACGACGCCCTTCGCCTCGATCAGCTTGAACAGCTTCTGGCCCGGCGCGCCGGCCTGCACGGCGTCGAGCGCCTTGTAGGACGGGAACATGAACGGCATCGCGAAGAGGTTCAGCTCCTTGACCTGCGGCGACCAGTTGATCGTCGAGCCGAAGGCGAAGTCCGCCACGCCCTGGTTCAGGAGCGTGAACTCGTTCGTCTGCTTGCCGGCGAAGAGCTGGCCCGCGTAGTAGTTCTTGACGTTGATGCGGCCCTGCGTGCGCTCCCGGAGGAGGTCGGCGAACTTCGCCGCCGCCTCGCCCCACGGCCCGCTCGGGCCCACGACGAGGCTGTTCTTGAACTCGGGCTTGTACTGCGCCGCCGCGGGCCCGGGACCCGCGACCGCCACCAGCGCCACTGCGAGGATCGCGACGATGAGCCGCTTCATGGCCCTGCTCCTTCTCCGTGCTGCGCGGGATGGGATTGGTGAAAACGCCGATCAGGTATAGCATTTTGCACGCCGCGATGACAACCGACGAGTTCGAGAGCTTCTTCGAGCGCGGCGTGACCGACGGGCTCCCGGTGGTGCCGCCGACGCGGGAGCGCGTCGACCGCATGCTCGCCGCCACCGGGCGCGCGCGGGACGAGCTCGTCGGCGAGATGCCGCCGAACTACGGGCGCCTCAGCGTGGAAAAGGCGGCGGTCAACGCCGTCATGGCCGGCTGCCGGCCCGAGTACCTGCCGGTCGTGCTGGCGGCGGCCGCGTGCGCCTGCGATCCGGCGTTCAACCTGCACGGCGTGTCCACCTCGACCCACTTCTCCGCGCCGCTGATCGTCGTCAACGGCCCGGTGCGCGGGCGGATCGGCCTCAACAGCGCGTTCGGCGTGTTCGGCCCCGGCTACCGCGCCAACGCGACGATCGGCCGGGCGCTGCGCCTGTGCATGATCAACATCGGCGGCGCCCGGCCGGGCGAGACGTCCATGTCCACGTTCGGCCATCCCGGGCGCTACACCTACTGCATCGCCGAGCACGAGGAGGCGAGCCCGTGGCCGCCGTACCACGCGGACCGCGGCCTGCCGCCCGGGACGAGCGCGGTCACGCTGTTCGCGGGCGAGGCGCCCCACGGCATCTCCGACCATTCGAGCCGCACGGCGCCGGAGCTCGCGGGCTCGCTCGGCTGGTCCATGGCGGGCCTGTGGAACAGCAAGCACTTCCCGCTCTACTCGCCCACGATGCTCGTGGTCGGCCCCGAGCACGCGCGCACGCTCGCCGCCGACGGCTGGGGGCGGGCCGACCTGGCGCGTTTCCTCCACGAGACGGTGCGGCGGCCGTACCGCGAGCTCCTGCCCGACGAGCGCCACGGGGAGGGCACGAACCTCCGGTACGGCAGGACGCCGCCCCCGCCCGAGACGCTGATCTCCAAGTTCCCGTCGCCGGAGGAGATCCACATCGTCGTGGCCGGCGGCACGGCGGGGCGCTTCTCGGTGGCGATCCCGGGCTGGCTGGGCACGAAGAACGGCTCGCGGCCCGTCACCCGGCCCATAGAATTCGATTGACTTGGCCCGGGCGGCGTGGCATGCTTCGACTCGGTCCTGGTACACACGGAATTTGAGTAACGATCGTGAGAGATCGAGACACACGCCGCGCGGATCCAGTCCGCGCGGCTTTTTTTTGCCTTCCAATTCCGGAAGGCAACCCCGCCACGCAGGCGGGAGCACCAAGGGGCTTGAAGACCCCCTAAAGCGAGGTCCGAGGCATGGCTCAGGGACAGGTAAAGTGGTTCAACGACGCGAAGGGGTACGGGTTCATCACTCAGGAGGGTGGCGAGGACGTCTTCGTCCACTATAGCGCCATCCAGGCCCAGGGCTTCAAGAGCCTGGCCGAAGGCGACCGGGTGGAGTTCGAGGTGACCCGCGGCCCGAAGGGTCTTCAGGCTGCCAACGTCCGGAAGGTGCAGTAACTTCACATCCTGGTAGCTTCCGCCCGGGCCCGCCGACGGGCCCGGGCGCTTCACCACCAGACACCCACACACGAGACCCCTGAAAGAGAGTCCACGTTGATGGTCCGCTCGTTCACAGATCTGAAGCTCACGCCCGTCATGCTCGAGGCGATCGCCGCCGCGGGCTGGGCGACTCCCACTCCCATCCAGGCCCAGGCGATCGGGCCGATCCTCGAGGGCCACGACCTGATCGGCTGCGCCCAGACGGGCACCGGCAAGACCGGGGCGTTCGCCATCCCGGTCATCGAGCGCCTCGCCGGGCCGGGTCCGCAGCCGGCCGCCGCCGGCCCGCGGCAGGGCGGGCCGCGCGTGCTCGTCCTGGCGCCCACGCGGGAGCTCGCGCTCCAGATCGCGGAGACGTTCGATCTGCTCGGGCGGACCCGGCGGATCTCGACCGCGGTGCTGATCGGCGGCGAGGCGATGGGCCCCCAGCTCGCCGCGCTCGCCAGGCGCCCCGACGTGATCGTGGCGACGCCGGGCCGGCTGTTCGACCACCTCGAGCGCGGGACGGCGAGCCTCCGCGCGATCCGCACCGTCGTGCTCGACGAGGCCGACCGGATGCTCGACATGGGCTTCGCGCCCCAGGTCGAGCGGATCCTGCGCGTCGTGCCGGTCGACCGCCTGACGCTCTGCTTCTCGGCCACGATGCCGCCCGAGGTCGAGCGGCTCGTGCGGCAGCACCTGATCCGGCCCATCCGCGTCGAGGCCGGCACGTTCGCGCGGCCCGTGGCCAAGGTCATCCAGGTGCTCTACCGCGCCGACGCGCGCGACAAGACGCCGGTCCTGCTGCGGCTGCTCGGCGAGGAGCGCGGCCGGACGCTCGTGTTCACGCGCACCAAGCACCGCGCCGACCGCGTCGCGCGGGCGGTCCAGGCGGCCGGCCACCGCGTCGCGCGCCTGCACGCCGATCGCTCGATGGCGCAGCGCCGCGAGGCGCTCGACGGGTTCCGGAACGGCCGGTACCGGGTGCTCATCGCGACGGACATCGCGGCGCGCGGCATCGACGTGCCGGAGATCACCCACGTGGTGAACTTCGACCTGCCGCACACCGCCGAGGACTACATCCACCGGATCGGCCGCACGGCGCGCGCCGAGGCGAGCGGCCTCGCCTCGAGCATCGCCGCGCCGGAGGAGAGCGACCAGCTGCGGGCGATCGAGCGGCACCTCGGCCATCCGGTGCCGCGGCAGGGCGTCGCGGCGGCAACGGGCCGCTGACGGCGCATGGCGTTCACCCCACCCCGGTCAATGACGGCCGGAGTCACCGGAGCGAAGGCTCCACAGAAGGAAACGGACACATGGCAACAGGCACAGTGAAGTGGTTCAACGATGCGAAGGGGTTCGGCTTCATCACGCAGGAGGGCGGCGAGGACGTGTTCGTGCACTTCAGCGCCATCCAGGCCAGCGGGTTCAAGAGCCTGGCCGAGGGCGAGCGCGTGGAGTTCGACGTGACGCGGGGGCCGAAGGGCCTCCAGGCCGCGAACGTCCGCAAGGCGTAACACCCGGGGGGAGATCCCCTCGCGCAGCGAGTGCCCGGGGAGTCCGAGGGGGGATCTCCCCCCTCGGCAAAAAATTAAGAGCCCCGACGGTGGCTGCGGCGCGTCGAGTCTGTTTCGCTCGCGCGTCGCGCCGCCCCGCTGGTGAGGCGGGACCGTCGGGGCCGGTGGCGCCTGGATCTCCCAGGCAATTCCACCCGGAGCTAGCGTGGACCCTGCCTAGGAGGCAACCACCTCACAGATCACCGTAGGGGTACTCATCGGCTGGATCACCTCCTGTTCTCGGCAAGGCCGCCACGCGGGCCCAGGTCCCACCCACCCAGAACCGGATGCCGACTCCCGGCCCGGGGCTCGACCACGTCAGCCGCCGGCGGGATTGTCGGCGGGGACGCCGAGGGAGCGCTGTTGTCGCTCCGGCCGATTTGCCTCATCCTACCCCAGGCCCGGCGCGCGTCAAAAAAAATCCGCGGCGCCGCTACTTGACGACGATGCGGGCGCGGTTGCGCTCCCACAGGCCGTGGCCGATGCCCTCGACCCGGCGCAGCTCCTCCGGCTGCTTGAACGGCCCGTGCGCCTCCCGGTACTGCACGATCCGCTCGGCGACCTTGCGGCCGACGCCCTCGAGCCGCATCAGCTCCTTGACGTCGGCGGTGTTGATGTTCACGGGCTCGCCGACCTTGGCCGTGATGCTCGTCTGGGCGCCGCGCGCAGGCGGCGCCGCGGCCGCGGCGGGCGGCACGAGCCACGGGACGATCGCGAACAGGGCGACGATCAGTGGACGGTGCGGGTGCTGGCGCATCGCGCTCCTCCGCGTTTCGGGTTCACAGCGTTCGCTCGGGCGCTCGCGAGCGACGCCATTGAACGCGCGGGGCGCGGAGAGCGTCAATGTCCAATGATTCGGACACGCGAAACGGATACAGGCGGGCAAGGTGCGTCAGTCGTCGCCGAGGGCGCCGAGCGCGCGCAGGTACTCCTCCCACTCGACCGGCACGAGCGACTGCTTCTTCGTGTTGCACGTCTTGCAGGCGGGCACCACGTTGCCGCGGGTCGTGCGGCCGCCGCGGCCGAGCGGCACCAGGTGGTCCATCGTCAGGTGGCGGTGGCCGACCCGGCGCCGGCAGTAGTGACAGACGCCGTCGGCGATCCGCCGCTTCCACCACGGGCTCTGGCGCAGCGCGCGCGCCTTCGCGCGCTCGCGCTTGAGCACCTCCGGATCCACGGGCGCGTAGTAGTCACTCATGGGCGGCGAGCGCCTCGGACAGCGCCTCCCACTCGCGCAGGAGCCAGGCCACCTGCTCCTCGGCGCGCTTGCGCTCGGCGGTGGCCGCGCGGGCGCGCGCGCCGTCCGTGTAGAGCGCCGGGTCGCCGAGCGCCCTGCCGATCTCGGCCAAGCGCTGCTCGAGCGCGTGGATCTGGCGCTCGACCTCCTCCAGCCGCCGCCGGAGCTCGCGCACCTCGGGCGTCGCGCGGCGCGCGCGGGCCGGCGTCGCCGCCGCGGGGCCGGCGTGCGCCCGCGCCCGCCGCGGGGCGGGGGGGCCCCCGGGCGCGCGTCGGTCCGCGCCCCGGGGGCGCCCCGGCCCCGCCGCCGCGGGAGGCGGCCCGGCCCCGGCGCGGGTCTCCGCGGCGAGGTAGTCGTCGTACGTGCCGAGGTGGCGCGTGAGCCCGCCGCGCGCCACCGCGACCACCGACGTCGCGATCCGGTTGATGAAGTAGCGGTCGTGCGAGATGAGCACGATCGTCCCCGGGAACGCGGCGAGCGCCTCCTCGAGGACCTCGCGCGAGGCCAGGTCGAGGTGGTTCGTCGGCTCGTCGAGGCAGAGCAGCGCGGCGGGGCGCACGAGCATCTTCGCGAGCGCCACCCGCGCCCTCTCGCCGCCCGAGAGCACGGCGATCCGCTTGTCCACGGCGTCACCGGAGAGCAGGAACGCGCCGAGCAGCGTGCGCAGCCGCGTCTGCCCGAGCGCGGGCGCCACGGCCTCGAGCTCCTCGAGCACCGTCCGCGTCGGCGTGAGCGCGTCGAGCTGGTGCTGGGCGTAGTAGTGGACGGCGACGTGCGCGCCGAGCGTGCGCTCGCCGCGGTCGAGCGGGAGCACGCCCGCGAGCAGCCGGAGCAGGGTGGACTTGCCCGCGCCGTTCGGGCCGACCAGCGCGACCCGCTCGCCGCGCTCGACCTCGAAGTCCACGCCGGCGTAGACGACGTTGTCGCCGTACGCCTTGTGGACGCCGCGCAGCGTGGCGACGCGGCGGCCCGTCCGTGGCGGCTCGGGGAACGCGAAGCGGATCTGTCGCGCCTCGGGACCGAGCTCGACACGCTCCATCCGCTCGAGCATCTTGATCCGGCTCTGCACCTGCCGCGCCTTCGTGGCCTGGTAGCGGAAGCGCGTGATGAAGCGCTCGATCTCGGCGACGCGCTTGGCCTGGTTCTTGACCTGCGCCTCGAGGAGCGCGCGCCGCGCCGCGCGCTCGACGAGGTAGTCGTCGTAGTCCCCGGCGTAGACGCTGACGCCGCCCGGGCCGACCTCGGCGATCGACGTCACCATCCGGTTCAGGAAGTAGCGGTCGTGCGCGACGATGACGACCGTGCCCGCGTAGCCCGCGAGGAACCCCTCGAGCCACTCGAGCGACTCGAGGTCGAGGTGGTTGGTGGGCTCGTCGAGCAGCAGGAGCGAGGGGCGCAGGAGCAGGAGGCGGGCGAGCGCCGCGCGCATGCGCCAGCCGCCCGAGAGCTCGGCCAGCGGGCGCGCGAAGTCGGCGGGGCGGAAGCCGAGGCCGCCCAGGATCGCCTTCGCCTCGGTCTCGAGCCGGTAGCCGCCCGCGGCCTCGAACCGGTGCTGGAGGTCGCCGTAGCGCGCGGTCAGCGCCTCGGCCGCGGGCCCCGCCGGCGCGGCCGCCAGCGCGGCGGCGACGTCCTCCATCTCGCGCTCGACCCGCCACAGCGCGTCGAAGCCCGAGAGCGCCTCGGCGAGGACCGAGCCCGCGCGGGCGCCCGCGACCTCCTGCGGCAGGTAGCCGATCGTCGCGTCGCGCGGCCGGCTGATGCGCCCGCCGTCGGGCGCCTCGACGCCGGCGAGCAGCCGGCAGAGCGTCGTCTTGCCCGCGCCGTTCGGGCCGACGAGCCCGATCCGCTCGCCGTCGGGGATGCGCCAGGTGAGCCCGCGGAAGAGCTGCTGGCCGCCGTAGGCCTTCGAGATCTCCTCGAGCTGGATCACCCTCAGCCCATGCTCTGCGCGCTCTCCGGCAGGATCCTGACCGTCACCCGCACCTCGCCGGGCCGGCGGTACGGGTACGTGTCCTGGTCGAGGTACTTCCTGGCCAGCGCGTCGATGTGGGCATCGGCGCCCGCCTCCGTCATCGCGACGACGCGCCCGCGCACCTGCAGGTAGCGGTACGGGTTGTCGGGGTCGAGGATCGAGAGCGCGACCCGCGGGTTCGCCTGGAGGTTCCGGTCCTTCACGCGGCCGCGGGCCGTGTTGATCCGGACGTGCGTGCCGTCGAAGTCGCACCAGACGGGCGTCACCTGCGGACGGCCGTCGGCGCCCACCGTCGCGAGGTGGGCGAAGGCCTTCTTGCTGAACAGGTCGCGGAAGCTCTCGGGTATCCCGGCCATCGCTATCTCCCCCTCGCAGTCTTGAGCTCGTCGAGCACGGCGAACGCGTGGCGCACCGACTTGGCCGCGAGCGTCCCGCCCATCAGGAGCCCGATGTCCAGCGTCTCGGCGATCTCGGCGTCGGTCGCGCCCTGGTCGAGGACCTCCTCGACGCGGTGGTCGATTCAGTCGAAGCAGTTCTGCGAGACCGCGACCGCGAGCGCCGTCAGCTCCTTGTGCTTCTTGGACAGGGCGCCGTCGGCGTAGACCCGCGTGCCCAGCTCGCCGAACGCCCGGTACACCTTCATCGGCGACTTCAGCATCAGCCCGTTGAGCCGCTTCTTCTCCGCGTTCCGCTCGTGGATGTGCATGGGTCGCTCCCCTCGATGAACCTACCGCTCGCCTCGGCGGCCGAACCTCGAGCATTTCACCGCTCGGCTCACGCCGCGACGGCGCTCACCTCGCCCTGCCATCTCGGCTCGCACGTCCGCCGAGCATCTCACCGCTCGCCTCGGCGGCGGCACCGCCTCGGCTCCCACTACCCCCCCGCCAGCTCTGACGCTCGAGTCTCCGCCAGGGTGCGGAGCGCCAGGAGCATCCGCACCACGCACTGCTGCACGAGCAGCGCGTCCTGCGTGAACGGGTCGGCGAGCCACTCGCGCGCCCACTCCGCCTTCTCGGCCGTGAAGCCGAGCGTCGGCGACAGCGCCCCGAGGCGCAGCAGCATGTCGTCGAGCGGCAGCCCCGCGGCGCGGAGCCGCGCGACGACCGCGGCGCGGACCGCCGCGTTCCAGATCCCCGTGAGCCCCTCGAGCAGCGCCGCGTAGCACGTGAGATCCGCCGTGTCCTGGAACTGCTGGAGCACGGTGGGCACGAGCGGGTTGACGACCGCGTCGCCCTCGTCGTCGACCCCGAAGAGCGGACCCAGCAGCGGATCGGTCCCGATATCCTCCAGGCGTTCCACGAGGTCCGTCGCGTCGGCCGCGGGCACCGCCGGCATCTGCGCGAGCCGCTCGAGCAGGGGCGCGTCACCGGCCATGGCTCAACCTCCCGCGCGCCCGGGCTCGCCGCGCATCTCGGCGCGGGCGAGGTCCTGCGCGCGTCCGGGCGGGACGAGGAAGGCGGAGGCGAGAGCGCCCACGCACACCACGAGGCCCGTGACGAACACGGCGTGGAGAGCGTCGGCCAGGGGAAGCCCCGCCGCCAGCCGCTGCGCCATCACGGTGCCCATGACGGAGACGCCCACCGCACCGCCGATGGACATGAAGAACTGGGTCACGGACGTCGCCACGCCGAGGTCGGCGCGCGGCACGGCGCTCTGCACCGCGATCAGCATCGGCACGATCACGAGCCCCATCCCGACGCCCGCCAGCAGCACGTCGCGCATCGCCCCGACGAAGGAGAGCCCCATGCCCCAGCGCGACAGCAGCAGGAAGGCGCCGGCGAGGCAGCCCATGCCCGCGATCACGACGCTGCGGTACCCGACGCGCAGCACGAGCCGGGCGCTCGTCGCGGACAGCAGCACCCAGCCCAGGACGAACGGCGCCAGGACCGCGCCCGAGCGGGTCGCGGTGAGACCCATCACCGTCTGCACGAAGAGCGGCACGAACGCGAGCGTGCCGAACATCGCCATCGCGGCGAGCGCGCGCGTGACCACGGCCGCCACCACGATCCGGCTCGCGAAGAGGCGCAGCGGCACGATCGGCTCGCGCGCCCGGCGCTCGACGGCGACGAACGCGGCGAGGACCGCCCCGCCCGCCGCGAGCGGCGCCACCACGGCGGCGCCGGACCACGCCGCCGCGCGCCCGGCCTCGGCGAGCGCCAGCATCACGAGCACGATCCCGGTGGTGAAGCACGCCACACCCCACCAGTCGATCGCCGGCCGCCGGCCCGGCCGCGCCTCCCCGCGGAGCGCCGAGGCGACGAGCGCCATCGCGACCACGCCGACCGGGAGGTTGAGGTAGAACACCCAGCGCCACGACGCGTGGTCGGTGATCAGCCCGCCGAGCGGCGGCCCGACCATCGAGGCCACGCCCCACACGCCCGAGATGTACCCCTGCATCTTCGCGCGCCGCTCGAGCCCGAAGATCTCGCCGATGATCGTGTAGCCGAGCGTCATGAGCGAGCCGGCGCCGAGGCCCTGGATCATCCGGAACGCGACGAGCTGGACCATGTCCTGCGCCGTCCCCGACAGGGCCGAGCCGGCCAGGAACGTCGCGAGCCCGATGAGGTAGACGGAGCGGCGCCCGTAGAGGTCCGAGAACCGGCCCCAGAGCGGCATGGACACCGTCTGCGTGAGGAGGTAGCCGGAGAACACCCACGAGTAGAAGCGGATCCCGCCGAGCTGCGCGACGACCGTGGGCATCGCCAGCGCGACGACGGTGGACTCCATCGCCGACAGGAAGATGGCGAGCATGATCGCGACCAGCACGCGCCGCCGGCGTCGCTCGTCCATCGTCAGTGACCGCCGGTGCACGCCGCGCAGCGGCAGACCGCGCGCAGGCCGGCCCAGGGGTAGAGGCTGGCGTGGGCGTCGGCCCACGTCACCGAGAGCCCGGCGTCGGTCCGCGTGATGGCCTGCGGCCACGCGCCCGCCCGGGTGAGCGTCTCCAGGGCGCCGCACGCGCCGCAGGGGCAGTCGCGCCGGAGCCGCTCGAACGGGAAGATCGAGCCGTGCCCGTCGGCCCAGTCCACGCCGAGCGCGTAGCGGCCGACGAGGTGCACGTCCTTCGGCGTGGCCGGGTCGGGCTGGCCGAGGATCCGCAGGCCGCGCGACGTGCTCACGCGGTGCCGCCGCCGGCGGCAGGCGCGCGAAGCCGCAGGCCCGCCAGCAGGTAGTGGATCGCCAGGTTCTGCCACTCGCCCCACGCCCGCGCGCGCCGCCGGATCGCGTCCTCGCCCGCCGGGCGCCCGCGCCCGTAGTAGTGCGCGAACACCTTGCGGACCGCGAGGTCGCCTGCCGGACACACGTCACCGCGCCCGAGGCCGCGCGCGAGGAACCAGTCGGCGGTCCAGCGCCCGAGCCCCCGGAGCGCGGTCAGGCGCTCGATCACCTGCGCGCTCGGCGCCGGGGCGAGGGCGTCGAGGTCGAGCGCGCCCGAGGCGACCGCCGCCGCCAGGCCGCGGATGTACTCGGCCTTGCGCCCGGAGAACTTCAGCGCCCGGTACGCGCGCGCCGGCGCCCGCGCGAGCGTCGCCGCCTCGGGGAACGCCCAGACGGTGTCGCGCCCGAGCGCCACGGGCTCGCCCCAGCGGTGGACGAGCCGGGCCCGGCACGCGAAGGCGAAGGCGAGGTTCACCTGCTGCGCCGTGATCGAGCCCACGAGCATCTCGAACGGCGTCGGCGCGAGCGTCGGCCGCATCCCGTAGAGCGGCTCGACCAGCGCGGCGAGGGCCGCGTCGCCCTTCGCGAAGCGGTAGAAGCCGGGCAGGTCGAAGTCGAGGCCGAAGACGCGGCGCACCTCGGCCGTCACCGCGTCGGCCACGCGCGCGCCGCGCGCGCCGGGTACGCGCACGGCGAGCCGCGCGTCGTCCACGGCGCCGTGGCAGCGCACCTCGTAGGGCACGAGGCGCCCGTCGAGGCGCAGCACGCGGCGGAAGACGTCGCCGGCGACGCGGTTCGCGGGATCGTCCCCCCAGAGGTGGTAACGCGCGAGCGTCGCGGCGGCGTCGAGCGGGCCGTCCGGAGCGAGCGTGATGTTCATCGGCTGGTCACGCGGCTCCTGAGTGTACCAGAGTTGCCGGACCCATCCACGTCGGCTAGGCTAGGCGCCGATGAGCCACGTCCTCGCGCGCGACCTCGACGGCGTCCGCACGCTCACGCTGAACCGGCCCGCGGCGCTCAACGCGCTCACGCTGGAGGGCATGCGCGAGCTCGGCGCGCGCCTGGAGGCCGCCGCCGCCGACGCCGGCGTCCGCGCCGTGGTTCTCACGGGCGCGGGCAGCGCGTTCTCCGCCGGCGGCGACGCCAAGTTCCTGCTCGAGATCCCCGCGATGTCGGACGACGAGCTCCGGGCCGTCGTCTACGCGACCTTCCAGCGGCCGATCCGCGCGATCCGCACGATGGCCAAGCCCGTGATCGCCGCCGTCAACGGTCCCGCCGTCGGCGCCGGCTGCGAGCTGGCCGTCGCCGCCGACTTCCGGCTCGCCTCCGAGCAGGCGCGCTTCGGCGAGGTCTGGATCAAGCTCGGCTGCGTGCCGGCGCTCGGCGGCATGTACCTGCTGCCGCGCCTCGTGGGGCTCACGCGCGCGACGGAGCTGATCCTCACCGGCGAGATCATCGACGCGGCCGAGGCGTACCGCATCGGGCTGGTCGGCCGCGTCGTGCCCGCCGGCGACCTCCCCGCGGCGGCGCAGGCCCTCGGGCGCGCGCTCGCCGAGGGCCCGGCGCACGCGCTCGCCGCCGCGAAGGCGGCGCTCAACCGGGGCCTCGCCGCCGATCTCTGGACGGAGCTCGAGGCGACGGTGACCGCGCAGATCGGCTGCTTCCGCACGCAGGACTTCGCCGAGGGCGTGCGCGCGCTCGACGAGCGGCGGCCGCCACGGTTCACCGGCGGCTGACCACCGGTCAGTGCCGGAGGAGGTAGGGCACGTCGGTGACGATGACGTTCTTCCTGAACAGCATCGCGCCCTTGATGAGCAGGGCCGTCTGGTTGTGCAGACCGAGCTGCCACCACCTCGCGGGGATGAACTCCGGGATCACGATCGTGACGACGTGGTTCTCGTTCTCCTGCAGGTGGTCCATATACTCGAGCAGCGGTCCGAGCAGCGACCGGTAGGGCGACGTCAACACGATGAGCGGCACGCCGAGGCCCCACGTGCCCCACTTCTCCTCGAGCCGGCGCGTGCGGTCGGGGTCCGTCTCGACGTACACCGCCTTCGGGCTCGGCGAGAGGGTCTGCGCGTACTGAATGGCCTTCACGACGCCGCGGTGCAGGTCGCCCACCACGACCAGCACCGTGTTCGTCATCGGGAGCGGCGGCGCCATGCCCTCAAGCGAGAGCTGGCCCGCGACCTCCGCGTAGTGACGGTGCACGACGAGGAAGCCGATCACGAGCGTCGGGATCAGGACGACGACGATCCAGGCGCCCTCGGTGAACTTCGTGACGGCGAGCGTCAGCATGACGATCCCGGTGACGAGGGCGCCGACCCCGTTGAACCACACGCGCCACCACCAGCCCTCCTCCTTGAGGCGCAGCCATCGGCGCACCATGCCGCTCTGCGACACGGTGAACGAGACGAAGACGCCGATGGCGTAGAGCGGCAGGAGGGCGTGCGTGTCGCCCAGGAAGACCACGAGCAGCAGGCTGGCCACGCCGGCCAGGATCAGGATCCCGTTCGAGAAGACCAGCCGGTCGCCCTGCGTCGCGAACTGGCGCGGGATGAACCTGTCGCGCGCGAGGAAGAAGGAGAGCCGCGGGAAGTCCGCGAAGGACGTGTTGGCGGCCAGCAGCAGGATCAGCATCGTCACGGCCTGGATCTCGAAGTACACGGGCCCGGTGCCGAAGAGCTGGCGGGCGATCTTCGAGACGACCGTCTCGTTCCCGCCCGGCACGATGCCGAGGTCGTAGGCCAGGTAGGTGATGCCGAGGAACATCGCGACCGAGATGGCGCCGAGCCAGGCCATCACGATCCGGGCGTTGGGCGCCTCGGGCGGCTTGAAGGCCGGCACGCCGTCGGAGACGGCCTCGACGCCGGTGAGCGCCGTGCACCCGGCGGAGAACGCGCGGAGGAACAGGAAGAGCCCGATGCCCTCGAGGCCCGGCGCGTGCGGCGCGTACGGCGTGACCCGGAGCAGGCCGAACAGGGCGCCGCCGACGCCCCACGTCACCATGGCCAGGATGCTCACGACGAACACGTAGGTCGGCGCGGCGAAGATCTTGCCGGACTCGCGCACGCCGCGCAGGTTGGCGACCGCGACCCCGGCCACCGCGAGGACGCAGAGCCACACGCGGTACGGGAAGAGCTCGGGGACGGCCGACGTCACCGCCGCCACCCCGGCCGCGACCGACACGGCCACGGTCAGCACGTAGTCGATCAGCAGCGCCGCACCCGCGACCAGCGACGGGAAGACGCCGAGATTGTCCTTGGCGACGATGTAGGCGCCGCCGCCCTGCGGATAGGCGCGGATCGTCTGGCGGTACGACGTGACGACGATCAGGATCAGGGCGGCGATCCCGACGCCGATCGGGAGCGAGTAGCTCAGCGCGGCGGAGCCGGCCAGGATCAGGACGAACAGGATTTCCTCGGTCGCGTACGCGACCGAAGAGAGCGGGTCGGAGGCGAAGACCGCGAGCGCCGTCGCCTTGCCGAGTCGCTCGTGCCGTTGCTGGGCGGTCGGGAGCGGAGAGCCGACGAACAGCCGCTTCAGCCTGTACAGACGCACGGGGCCGATGATAGCGCCGCCGGACGGCGGGCGCTCAATCTTTCAGGTGGTACGGCACGTCGGTCACGATCACGTTCTTGCGGAACAGGAGCGCGCCCTTGATGAGCAGCGCCGTCTGGTTGTGCAGCAGGTGCTGCCACCAGCGCGCCGGGATGAATTCCGGCAGGACGATCGTGACGATGTGCCTGCCGTCGCGCTGCACCAGGTGGTCGATGTAGCCGAGGAACGGCCCGAGCAGCGAGCGGTACGGTGAGGTGAGCACGATGAGCGGCACGCCCAGGCCGTGCTTGACCCAGCGCTCCTCGAGCCGGCGCGTGCGCTCCGGGTCGAGCTCGACGTAGACGGCCTTGGCCTCGGGCGAGAGCGTCTTCGCGTACTGGAGCGCCTCGGCGACACCCCGGTGGAGGTCACCGACCAGCACCAGCACGGAGTGGCTGATGGGCGGCGGGCCCTCGTAGCCCTCGAGCGAGAGCTGGCGCGCGACGTCGTCGTAGTGATGCCGGATGGCGAGGAACGTGAGGATGAAGAACCCGATCAGCACGACCACGATCCAGGCCCCGTCCACGAACTTCGTCGCGGCGACGACGACCAGGACCACCGCGGTCGTCGCCCCGCCGATGCCGTTCACCGCGACCCGCCACCACCAGCCGTCCGGCCGGGTCCGCAGCCACCGCCGCACCATGCTCGTCTGCGACAGCGTGAACGAGGTGAAGACGCCGACGGCGTAGAGCGGGATCAGCGCGTGGGTGCTCCCGTGGAAGACGACGACGAGCCCCGCCGCGATCACCGCCAGGATCACGACCCCGTTCGAGAAGACGAGGCGGTCGCCGCGGTTGCCGAACTGCCGGGGCAGGTAGCCGTCGCGGGACATGAAGAAGGCGAGCCGCGGGAAGTCGGCGAACGCCGTGTTGGCGGCCAGGATCAGGATCAGGGTCGAGACGCCCTGCAGGTAGTAGTAGAGCGGGCCGCCGCCGAAGACCGCCCGCGCGAGCTGCGAGACGACGGTCTCCTCGTCACGCGGCACGATGTTGAACAGGTCGGCGAGCGCGGTCGTGCCGATGAAGAGCGTGAGCATGATGATCCCGAGGACCGCCAGCACCGTGCGCGCGTTCTTCACCTCCGGCGGCTTGAACGCCTGGACGCCGTCCGCGACCGCCTCGATCCCGGTGAGCGCGACGGCGCCCGACGCGAAGGCGCGCAGGACCAGGAAGACGCTCAGCGCGCCGAGCGGCGCCTCGACCTCCGTCGGGGGCGCCGTGGGCTCGCCCCGGATCGCGTACCGCGCGAACCCGGTGGCGATCAGGACGAGGAAGCCCGCGATGAACAGGTACGACGGCAGCGCGAAGAGCCGCCCCGACTCGCGCAGGCCCCGCAGGTTGCCATAGGCGATCAGGGCGAGCGCCGCCACGCAGAGCACGACCCGGTAGGGGAAGAGTCCGGGGACCGCCGACGTCACGGCGGCGATGCCGGCCGACACGCTCACCGCGACGGTGAGCGTGTAGTCGATCAGGAGCGCGCTCCCCGCCACGAGCCCGGCGGCCGTGCCGAGGTTGTCCTTCGCGACGATGTAGTCGCTCGCCCCCTGCGGGTACGCAACGATCGTTTGCCGGTACGAGTAGATGACGATGCAGATGACCGCGCCGATGGCGATCGAGATGGGCGTCGAGAGGCTCAGCGCCGCGACGCCCGCGAGGATCAGCACGCGCATGATCTCCTCGGTCGCGTACGCGACCGAGGAGAGGTTGTCGGATGCGAAGATCGCGAGGCCGGTGCGCTTCGAGAGTCGCTCGTGCCGGGCCTGGGCCGTCGGCAGCGGCGTCCCGACGAAGAGGCGTTTCAGGCGATACAGACGCACGGAGCCAATGATACGACGGCGGCGCGCCGTCGATCGCTAAAACGGCTGCGGCTGGCGGTGCAGGTCCGCCACGTTCTCGAACCGTGCGTACTGCGGCAGGAAGACGACCCGCACCGTGCCGACGGGACCGTTGCGCTGCTTGCCGATGATCACCTCGGCGATGTTCCGCTCCTCCGGGTCGAGGTCTTCCTTGTACTGCGACTGCCGGTAGAGAAACAGGATCAGGTCCGCGTCCTGCTCCAGGGCACCGCTCTCGCGAAGGTCCGAGAGCTGCGGGCGGAAGTCGCGCTGCGCCCGCGACTCGACGGCGCGCGAGAGCTGCGAGAGCGCCACGACCGGCACGTTCAGCTCCTTCGCGAGCGCCTTGAGCGAGCGCGAGATCTCCGAGATCTCCTGCTGGCGGCTCTCCATCGCCGCCCGGCCGCGCATGAGCTGCAGGTAGTCGATGATGAGCAGGTCGAGCCCGTGCTCGGCCTTCATCCGGCGCGCCTTGGCGCGCGCCTCGAGGACCGTGAGGCCGGGGCTGTCGTCGATGAAGATGGCCGCCTCCGAGAGCCGGCCGGCCGCCGCCGTGAGCCGGGTCCAGTCGGACGACGCGAGGTAGCCGGTGCGCACGGCCTGCGAGTCCACCTTGGCTTCCGAGCAGAGCATGCGCTGGACGATCTGGTGCGCGGACATCTCGAGGCTCAGCACGAGCACGCGGCCGCGGAGCGTGACGCCGACGTGCTGCGCGACGTTGAGCGCGAAGGCCGTGTTGTGGGTGACCACGTAGTCGTCGGTCACGTACAGGCGAGCCGGGTGCGTCACGGCGATGCACTGAGTCTCCGCGACCCGGGTCGGCGCGATCGAGACGAAGACCGGCCGCCGGTGCCGGCGCGGCGCCGGCAGCGCGCGCTCCCGCTTCGCCGAGAGCGAGACGACCGACTTCGGCTCGGCATGGTGGATGTTGCACACGAAGGCCCGGCGCCCCGTCCTCTTCTGTCCTCGAGCGTCGCGGTACGTCGTCGCCCGGCTCCGAACGGCGCACCACCCGCCGAGCGAGCGCACCAGCTCGGCGACGTCTCGGGCGAGGCGCTCGCTCGTGGAGCAGAACCGCGTGCTCCCCCAGCGCT
>Ga0156035_1047_pt1 | contig 27401 bp, 33 predicted proteins | sample RifCSPlowO2_02_FD_107689 | JGI IMG/M metagenome (GOLD analysis project Ga0156035, IMG submission 107689) | Candidatus Rokubacteria bacterium RIFCSPLOWO2_02_FULL_73_56 | reverse complement strand
CGACCTGGGCGATCCCACCGGCGCGCGCTGGCAGGCGGTCGAGGCGCTGGTGGACACCGGGGCGACGTACACGAGCGTGCCGGCGCCGGTCCTGGAGCGGCTGGGCGTCTTTCCCCACATGCACGCTCGGTTCGTCCTCGCCGACGGGCGCGAAGTCGAGCGCCCGATCGGCCGGACCTGGATCCGGGCCGACGGCCGCGCGGAGATGACGCTCGTGGTTTTCGCCGAGCCCGCCGCGCCGGTGCGGCTCGGGGCCTACGCGCTCGAAGGGCTTCGCCTCGCGGCCGATCCGGTCGGCCGCCGCCTCGTGCCGGTGCCCGGGCTGCTCCTCACCGCGTAGCCCTCGCGGGCCGCGCGCGCGCTCGGCCTCCCGGCCGTGGCGCCGCCCCCCGGCGCGGCCGCGGTACAATGCGCGGCCATGTGGCTCGGGCTCGCGCTCGCCGCGACGCTGTTCCAGGTCCTGCGCAACACGGCCATGAAGCGCCTGGGCCACGCGCTCGACGAGTACATCAACGTCTGGGGGCGCTTCACGTTCCTGCTGCCCTTCGCGCTGGTACCGATCCTGGTGACGGGCTGGCCCCGGCTCGAGCCCGGCTTCTACGCCTGGTGCGCGGCCTTCGGCGTCACGCAGACGCTCTCGACGCTCGCGCTCTCCAAGGCGCTCAAGCACGCCGAGATCTCGCTGGTGACGCCGCTCTGGAAGATCTCGCTCCTGATCCTGCTCGGGATGGCCTGGGTGACGATCGGCGAGACGCCGAGCGCCCTGGGCGTGGCGGGCGTGCTGCTCTCGGCGCTCGGCGTCTACCTCCTGAACGTGCAGCGCGCGCGGATCTCGGTCTGGCAGCCGCTGCTCGTGCTCGTCACCGACCGGGGCCAGCGCTGGACGCTCCTGGCCGCGCTCTTCTACGCGCCGAGCGTGATCACGATCAAGCAGGCGATCCTGGCCTCCGACACGGCCACGGGCACCTTCGGCGGCTACCTGGCGGGGAGCCTGCTCGTGACGCCGCTCGCGCTCACGACCTCCGGGCGCCACTTCCGCGCGGTGCCGCGCTACTGGAGGGAGTTCGTCGCGCTCGGCCTGTTCGCCGCGCTCACCACGCTCTCGCAGGGCAAGGCCTACACGCTGACGCTCTCGTCCTACGTGGAGGCGGTCAAGCAGCTCGAGATCCTGTTCGCGATGGCGATCGGCGTGGTCTGGTTCGGCGAGGCCCGGCGGGTGCGCGAGTCCGCGCTGGGCGGGGTCGTCATGCTCGTCGGGATGGTCCTGCTCGCCCTCGCCAGGTGACGGCTGGCGCTCGGGCACTTCGACGGGATCTACCGGCACCTGGAGCGGCTCGGGCAGGAGTACTTCGCGATCGCCGCGGCGCTGCGGCGGATCGAGGCGCGGGGCTAGTAGACGCCCGGCGCGGTCTCGGCCAGGCTGTCCACCAGCGCCTCGACCGCCGGCACGAGCCAGACCGCGATGCTGGTGAGCGCCCAGGCGACGCCGACGGCGAAGGCGACGGCAGCGAGCCGGCGGAGCGCCGGGTGCGGCGGGGCGTCCGCCTCGGCGCGCTCGCGGGCGAAGAGCAGCTCGAGCGCCCACGCGAGCAGGACGGCGGCGGCGCCCGTCCCCGCGGCGGCCAGGTAGGCCAGCTCGCGCTCGCCCTGGAGGAGCAGGATGACCGCGTTCACCGCGATGCCGGCGAGCCACACGGTGGGGCGGCTCCCCAGGTAGCGCCCCGCGCGCGGGAAGACGCCGTCGTTCACGCCTGCTCGAGCGCCGGGCGCTTGCCGTGGGTGGCGCGCACCTCGGTCTTGATGCCGCCGCGCACGTTGAAGTCGCCGACCACCTCGGCCCAGCGCGGGCGCGCGGCGGCGACGAAGTCGTCGAGAATCCGGTTGGTCACGTCCTCGTGGAAGGCGCCGGCGTCGCGATACGACCAGAGGTAGAGCTTGAGCGACTTCAGCTCGACCAGGTGCTGGTCGGGCACGTAGCGGATCCGGATGGTGGCGAAGTCGGGCTGGCCCGTCATCGGGCAGAGGCAGGTGAACTCCGGCGCCGTCATCTGAACCTCGTAGTCGCGGTCCGAGTGCGGGTTCGGCACCACCGCGAGCTGCTGCGTCGGCTTCGTCGCCATGCGCCGAGTATACCGCGGGCGCCGCGGCGTATCGGTTTGTGGGCATTGACGGGTTCGCGCCTGCCCTCTACGGTGCGAACAGGATGCCGACCGACAGTCCCTGTCTCTTCGCTGGTACAATCGCAGGAGGACGGACATGCTCGTGCAACCGACGAGGCGCCTGTTCACGGCCGAGGAGTACCACCGCATGGGGGAGGCCGGCATCCTCCACGACGACGATCGTGTGGAGCTGATCGAGGGCGAGATCGTCGAGATGGCGCCCATCGGCAGCCGCCACTTCCACGCGGTGACCACGTTCACCCACGTGCTGGTGAAGGCGGTCGGCGAGCGCGCCCTGGTCTCGATCCAGGGCCCCCTGCGCCTGAGCGAGCGCAGCGAGCCCCAGCCGGACGTCGTCCTGCTCCGCCCCCGCGCCGACTACCGCGAGCGCGGCCCGCACGCGGAGGACGCCCTCCTGGTCGTCGAGGTCGCCGACACGACGCTCGGCTTCGACCGCGGCACGAAGCTCCCGCTCTACGCGCGCGCGGGCATTCCCGAGGTGTGGATCGTGGACATCGCGGGCGAGGCGGTCGAGGTGTACCGCCGGCCGGGGGCCGGACGCTACCGCGACGTGGAGCGCGTGGGCCGCGGCGGCCGGCTGAGCCCGGAGGCCTTCCCCGACCTCGCGCTCGACGTGGACGCGATCCTCTAGTCCAGGGCTAGCCTTCTCTTCGGCGCGGCGCGCCCGCTCAGCGGCTCGTCAGCCCGATCCCGATCGCCACGGCCACGCTCGCGACCAGCAGGTCGGGCGTCAGCGGGTCGCCCATGACGGCGGCGGCCGCGAGCACGCCGAAGAGCGGCTGCGTCAGGAAGAAGCCCGCCAGCGCGCTCGGCCGGTAGCGCTGCAGGAGCCAGAGGTTGACGACGAAGTTGAAGCCCGCGATCAGCAGGCCCTGGTAGGCGATCGCGAGGCCCAGGCGCAGGGTCCAGCGCGTGCCGCCCGGCTCGGCCAGGAGCGTGAGCGCGGCGAACACGACGGTGCCGGCCACGACCTGCGAGAGGATGACCTTGACCGGGTCGAGGCGCTGGACCACGCGCGCCATGTAGACCGTCCGCACGCCGAGCACGAGCGAGCTGGCCACCATGATGACGTCGCCGGGGAGCGTGGGGGCCCCCACGCTGAGCTGGCGGCCGAACAGGATCACGATCCCCGCGTAGGCGATGAGCGCGCCGGCGAGCTTCCGGACCGTCAGGCGGTCGCCCGGGATCAGGAAGTGGGCGAGCACGACCGTGTGCACGCCGTAGAGGTTCAGCAGGATCGCCGAGTGGGCGGCGCTGGTGAGCGAGGTGCCGATGTTGAGCGTGGCGATCTGGAGCGTGAAGAGCACGGCCAGGATGCCGAGCGGCCGCACCTCGCGGCGCGCCAGCGTGAACCCCGCGCGGCGCCCCGTGGCCCACGCCCAGGCGGCGATCGCCAGGCCGCCCAGGACGAAGCGGTAGGCGGCCAGGCGGAGCGGCGGCGTGTCCAGGAGCCCGAGCTTGATGGCGACGGGGTTGCCGCCCCAGAGGCACGAGATGAGCAGGGCGAGTGCCGCGCCCTTCGGGTCGATGGGCTTCGCGGGATGGCTCAAGAGCGACCCAATGATACTCCGTGCGCGCTACAATGCCGGTCGGAGGACAGCCGTGTCGGTTCAGCCTGCTCGCCGCCTGTTCACCGTCGAGGAATATCACCGCATGGGCGAGGCCGGGATCCTCGGCCCCGAGGACCGCGTGGAGCTCATCGAGGGCGAGATCGTCCGGATGAGTCCGATCGGCCGCGGCCACGCCTTCACCGTGATGATGCTGAACAACCTGCTCGTCCGGGCGGTGGGCGACCGGGCCCTCGTCTCGCCCGGCAACCCCGTGCGCCTCACGCGCCACACCGAGCCCCAACCGGACCTCATGCTGCTGCGGCCCGACGTCGACTATCGCCACGAGGCGTTCGTCGGTCCCGGCCACGTGCTGCTGGTCGTCGAGGTCGCCGAGACCTCGCTCGCCTGGGACCGGGGCGGCAAGCTCCGCCTCTACGCGCAGGCCGGCATCCCCGAGGTCTGGATCGTGGACGTCGCGCACGCGCGCGTCGAGGTGCATCGCGATCCGGCGGGAGGCGTGTACCGGGCGGTCGAGGTCGTCCCGCGCGGGGGCCGGCTCCGTCCCGCCGCGCTCCCCGGCGTCGAGATCGCCGCCGCCGAGATCCTGTAGCCCGCGCATGAAGATCGGCCTGATCGGCCTCCCCAAGTCCGGCAAGACGACGCTGTTCAACCTCCTGACGGGCGCGCACGTGGCGACGGCGCGCTACGACACGGGGCGGGCGGAGCTGCACACGGGCGTGGCGCGCGTGCCCGACCCGCGCGTGGATACGCTCGCGCGGCTCTTCAAGCCGAAGAAGACGACGTACGCGAGCTTCGAGGTGGTGGACCTGGCGGGCATCGCCCGGGGCGAGCGCGCGGGGCTCGAGACCAAGGACTTCCGGAACGCCGACGCGCTGCTGCACGTGGTGCGCGCCTTCCCCGACGAGGCGCTCGGCGCCCCCGACCCGCGGCGCGACATCGTGGACCTCGAGACCGAGCTGCTCCTGGCCGACCTCGAGGTCGTGGACCGGCGGCTCGAGCGGCTCGTGGCGTCCATCAAGCGGCAGCGCAAGGAGGCCGAGGTCCGCGAGCAGGGGATCCTGCTGCGGTGCAAGGCCGAGCTGGAGCAGGAGACGCCGCTGCGCGCGGTCGCCCTCACGCCGGACGACGACAAGGCGATCCGCGGCTTCACCTTCCTCTCGCAGAAGCCGATCCTGCACTGCGTGAACGTGGCCGAGAAGGACCTGGCCGACGGCCCGCGCGCGGCCGACCGGTACGCCCTCGCCGACGTGACCGCCCGGCCGCGGACCCGGGTGGGCTGGGTGTCGGCGGTGATCGAGATGGAAGTGGCCCAGCTCGCCGGGGAGGAGCAGCAGGCGTTCCTGGCCGACCTCGGCCTCGAGGAGCCTGCCATCCACCGTGTCCTAAGTGATTGTTTCGCCTTGCTTGGATTGATCTCGTTCTTCACGGTCGGCGAGGACGAGGTCCGCGCCTGGCCGATCCCCGAGGGCACCCGCGCCCAGGAGGCGGCGGGCACGGTCCACTCGGACATCGCCCGGGGGTTCATCCGGGCCGAGGTCAACAGCTACGACGAGCTGGTGGCGGTCGGCGGCGCGTTCGCCGACCTGCGGGCGAAGGGTCAGTTGCGGCTCGAGGGCAAGGACTACGTCGTCCGCGACGGGGAGGTCTGCCACTTCCGCTTCAACGTGGGCAAGTGACAGGATTGCGCCAGCGGCGCGCCCGCCCCTGATCCACTTTCGCCCGATCCCGCCGGCGCGGCGTTTTCGGAACTGCGGTTTTCCGCGCCCTTCGCCTCTGGCACAGCCGATGCTCTGTCCCACGGGCATGGAGTGGACGTGGCTCGTGACCTGGGGAACGCTGGCGGGCCTGATGGCCGCCGCGGTCGCCGCCTGGGAGTGGTACGAGGCCCGCGTCGAGGCGCGCCGCCGGGACCGGCGCCTCCTCCAGCGGGCGCGCTACTACTAGCCGCCCCGCGCGCGCCCGTCAGGACGTGACGCCGGGGATCTTCCGGAGCGGACCGCCGAGCGTCTGCACCACCGCCGCGACGTTGGGGTCGGGCGTGTTCATCGGCAGCACGCAGCCCGGCCCCACGATCAGCCCGATCCCGCCCGTCTGAGCGATCGCGTCCCGGGCCTCCGCCGCCGCCTGCTCGGGCGTGCCGTCGCGGAGGGTCCGCCACTGGTCGAGTCCGCCGAGCACCGCGCCCGGCACGCGCGCCTGGCCCTCGGCGAGCGTGGGCGGCGTCGCCCGGTCGTCCCAGCTCCAGGCGTGGCCGGGCAGGGCCGCCAGGCGGTCCCACATGAGCGCCTCGCCGTGGCAGTGCACGATCGTCAGGAGGGACCTGCCGCGGACGGACTCGAGCACCCGCCGGTCGTAGGGCTCGCCGAAGCGCGCGTAGTCCTCCTCGGCGAGGACGCGGCGGCTCGCCGTCTGGATCGCGTAGAAGATGCCCGAGACGCCCTCGGCGAGCGCGAGGTCGGCGAAGCGGATCAGCGTCTCGGTGATCGCCTCGAGGGCGCCCTCGACGAGGGCGGGGCGGGCGCGGAGGTCTTGCGCCAGGCGGTCGCCCGAGAGCCGGCGCGCGAGCGAGAGCGGCGAGAAGAGCGTGGGGACCACGGGCGCGTCGCCGATCCGGCGGTCGAAGCCCAGGCGGACGATCGTCTCGAGCTGCTCGGCCCAGCCCGGCGCCGCCGCGGGGTCGAGGGCGCGGATCCGCTTCCAGTCGCCGGCCTCGCGCACGGCGCAGGCGGCGCACGGGCGGTGGCCGTCGGGCGTCACGGCGTCGGCCTCGACGCAGCCCCAGGCCTCGACCGCGGCGGCGCTGCGCCCCGTGATCTTGATGAAGTCCGAGCCGTAGCGCTCGTGGAAGCGCAGCGTGGACTGGGCCAGGCCCGCGGGCGAGCGGTCGACGGCCGGGAAGTGGCGCCAGACGGCGTAGGGCACGCGGTCCACGGGCTGGCGGGCGCACGCGGCCTGGACGCGCTCGCGGCGGCTCATCTGCTTCACCGCGCGGGCTCCCGCGTCAGATAGATGACGTCGTACTCGCCGAGCCCCCCGGGGTACCGCGGCGCCACGCGGGCCAGCGCGCCGACGATCGCCCCGATCGCGCCGCGGAACCGGGGCGAGCTCAGGATGATCCCGGCGTGCGGCCTCTGCTCCCTGACGGCCTCGACCCCGAGGGTGCGGAAGTGCCGGACGTCGGCGGTGACCAGGCAGCGGGCTTCTCGGGCAGCGAACGCGAGCTGCTCCGGGTCGGACGCGCGCGCCATGCCGACCTCATGCGCGCTCGCCGTATCGACCCCGCGGGCCCTGAGGGCTGCGGCGATCCTCGGGGACAGGTCGGCGTCCAGGTAGAGCTTCACTCGCGACGCATGAGGCCCGGGTACCTGGCGTCGAGCACCTCGAAGGGCAGCGCGTTGTCCGCGATGGCGTCGTCGATCTCGTCCGCGTAGCGCTGGTAGTAGAGCAGGGCGGACTTGAGGCCGGCGGCGCCGAGGTGGGGCAGGGTGCGCGCCAGCTTGCGCTCGTTGCCCTTGACCGTCTGGTAGTCGCGGATGACCTCCCAGACGCCGAGCCCGGTGCCGGCCACCTTGGCCTCGCGCCCGAGGATCTCGTCGGCGAAGTAGATGCCGGGGCACTGGCGCATCCGCAGCGCCTCCTCGAGCAGGTCCTGGGTGACCTCGGCGAACGAGCGGCGCGTGCGCCGCGCGATCCGCTCGATCTCGGCGCGGAGCTTCGGCCGCAGCCGCAGGGTCTTGGTGGGGGTGGCCATCGCGTCGCCTCCTTCGGAGCACACTGTAGCACACTGTGCTCCAGGGGCAGGCGCCGGCGCGGGGGCGGTCAGGCGGCGCCGCGCACCACGCCGTCCCGCAGCACGGGCTCGCCGCGCTCGTCCACGGCGTCGAAGGCGATCACGTGGCCCTCGCGCCCGAGGCAGCGCACGTGCAGGCGCGAGGGCAGCGGGACCATGGCGCCCAGGCGCGCGGCCAGCTCGCGCACGCGCAGGGGGTCGCCCCCGAGCTCGCGGCGGATCACGTGCGAGACCGCGAGGGCGAGCGTGGCCGTGCCGTGCAGGATCAGGCCGGGCAGCCCGACCGCGCGCGCGGCGGCGAGGTCGGTGTGGATCGGGTTCCAGATGCGCGCGCACTCGCTGTACACGTGCGCGGCCTGCGGCGCGATGGCGACCGGCGCCGTCCAGCGCGGCTCGGCGGCGGCCGCCGCCGCGGGGCGGGGCAGCGGCTCGACCGCGGCGCGCGTCTCGGTCTCGGTCGTGACGCCGCGGTAGACCGAGCCGGAGTCCGTGGTGGTCACGGGCTGGCCGTTGCGGTTCACGGTCGAGAAACGGGTGAGCACCAGCGTGCCCGAGCGGCTCGGCCGCACGCCGATCACCTGGGCGCGCGTCAGCAGGCGGTCGCCGTCCTGCGGGACGCGGTGCACCACGGTGTGGTGGCTGGCGTGGACGCCGCGCGCGTGCAGGTCCTGCCGGAGCGTCTTGGCGCGCAGGTTCAGCGCGGCCGTCCACTCGTAGCAGACGGGGAAGAGCGGGTGCGCGACGGGCCCGCCGGGCGCCGTCGTGTCGTAGTAGCGCGGGTCCTCCTCGCCGAGCGCCGCGGCGTACGCCATGAGCCAGCGCGCGTCGATGGTCTGGCTGACGGCGCCGACCTCCACGCCGACGATCTTGGAGGGGATGCTCATGTCGTCCTCGGGAAGTTCATGGCGTCCACGAAGAGGCGCTCGAAGTCCGGGTGCGCGGCCAGCGACACGTGCTCGATGCGGGTGGCGATCTCGGCGGCGCGGGCGCGCTCGGCCTCGGAGAGCAGGCAGAGCTGGGCGCCGAGCGAGGCCGCGTTGCCGACGTAGCGGATCCGCCCCGCGGGCAGCGGCGGGATCAGGCCGATCCGGAGCGCGCTCGCGATCGAGACGTAGTTGCCGAAGCCGCCGGCGAGCAGGAGCTCCGCGACGCCGGCGGCGGGGACGCCGGCCACGTGCTGGAGCATCGCCACGCCGGAGGCGATCGCGCCCTTGGCGAGCTGCACCTGGCGGACGTCGTCCTGGGTGAGGACGATCTCCGCGCGCGCGCCCGCCTCGCCCGGGCGGCAGACGACGACCACGCGCTCCTCGCCGCGCAGCTCGACGCGCGCGCCGAGCCGCGGCGGCAGCGCGGCGCGCCCCTCCACCTGGATGAGGCCGGTCCAGTCGATCACGCCGGCGTCGAGCAGGCCCGCGAGCAGGTCGATCAGCCCCGAGCCGCAGATGCCGAGCGCCTCGGCCTCGCCGATCGTGTGGACGCGCACGTCGTCGTCCACCGTGACGCGGTCGATCGCGCCGAGCGCGCCGCGCATGCCGTGGCGGATCTGCGCGCCCTCGAGCGCGGGCCCGGCGGGCGCCGAGCAGGCCCAGAGGCGGTCGCGCGAGCCCAGGATGACCTCGCCGTTGGTGCCGATGTCCACGGCGATCCGGATCGCCTCGCTCTCCCAGAGCCGGGTGGCGAGCGTCACCGCCACCGCGTCGGCGCCGACGAAGCCCGCGACGAGCGGCAGCAGGCACACGCGCGCCTCCGGCGCGACCCGGAGCGGCAGCTCGCGCGCGGGCAGCACGAGCGGGTGGCGCATCACGGGCGCGTAGGGCGCCAGGCCCACGTGCGAGGGGTCGATGCCGAGCAGGAGGTGGTGCATGCACGTGTTGCCGACGACGACGACCTTGTAGATCCACTTGGCGAGCACGCCCGACTCGCGGCAGACCTCGGCCACGTGCTGGTTGAGCAGGCCCACGATGCGCGTGTGGAGCTTCCGGAGGTTGCCCGGGTCGAACTGGGCGAAGGCGATCCGCGACATGAGGTCGCCGCCGTAGACGCATTGGGGGTTGAGGCTCGAGACGGCGCCGAGGCGCTCGCCCGAGCCGAGCTCGAGCAGCGTCGTGACCACGCTGGTCGTGCCGACGTCCACGGCGAGGCCGAACTTCATCGGCGAGGTGTCGCCGCGCTCGACGGCGAGCACGCGGCCGCCGAAGGTCGTCACGGTGACGCCGGCCGGGTCGTCGCGCAGCGCCTGCGGCAGGGCCTGGAGCACGCCCGCGCCGACGTCCTCGGGCCGCACGCCGAGCGCCTGGCAGAGCTGCTCGAGGTCCGAGGTCTGGTGGTGCTCCTCGCGCGGGAGCGTCACCTTGACGAGCTGCTTGGCGACGCCCGAGTCGAGCGCGACGCGGCCGAGGCGCGCGAGGCCGTCGGGGCGGTCGGGGAGGATCTGGAACGCGCGCTCCTCGAGGGGCGGCGCGACCTGCACGCTCACGGGCTCCTCGAGCAGGCACTGGCAGGAGAGGCGGTAGCCCTCGCGGACCAGGTCGGGGCCGAGCTGGACCTCGTCCATCACGGTCGGCGGCGGGACGGCGCCCGCGAGGAACTTCACGCGGCACGCGGTGCAGCGGCCGCGGCCGCCGCACGTGGCGGTGATGTCCACGCCGCCCGCGTGCGCCGCCTTGAGGATGGAGGTGCCCGGCGGGACGCTGAGGGTCCGGCGCGTCGCGGGCTCGCGCGGGTCGCCGACGATCGTGAGGGCCACGGCCATGCCCCCACATTCTAGTGGTATGCTCCCGCACATGGAAATAACCCTGGACACCCTCAAACGGGTCACCCGGCTCGCCGGGTTCGAGTGGGAGGACGCCGAGCTGGAGGCGCTGCGCCCGCTGTTCGCGCGCACCCTCGACATGCTGGGACGGCTCGACGCGGTGGACCTCGCGGTGAGCGAGCCGAGCACGCAGTACCGGGTCCTCTGAGATGGCGGAGCTCTACTGGACCCCGGTCGCCGACCTCGCGCGCATGATCGCGGCCAGGGAGGTCTCGCCGGTCGAGGTCGTCCGCGTCCACCTCGACCGCGTCACGGCGCTCGACCCCAAGCTCAAGGCGTTCATCACCGTGTGCGACGTCGCGGCGCTCGCGGGGGCGCGCGCCGCCGAGGCCGCCGTGCTGGCGGGCGGCCCGCTCGGGCCGCTCCACGGCGTGCCCTACGGGCCGAAGGACCTCTACTGCACCAAGGGCGTCGCGACCACGGGCGGCTCGACGATCCTCGCCGACTTCCTGCCCGACACGGACGCCACCGTGGTCGCGCGCCTGGCGGCCGCGGGCATGCTCGTGCTCGGCAAGCTCAACATGCACGAGTTCGCGTACGGTCCGGAGGGCCTGAACGGCCACTACGGCAACGTCTGGAACCCGTGGGACGCGGGCACGCACCGCGTGGCCGGCGGCTCGTCCTCGGGCTCGGGCGCGGCCGTGGCCGCGGGCGCCTGCCCGGCGGCGCTCGGCTCGGACACCGGCGGCTCGATCCGCATCCCGGCCTCGCTCTGCGGGATCACCGGGATCAAGCCGACCTACGGGCGCGTGAGCCGCGCGGGCGTGCTGCCGCTCGCGTGGTCCATGGACCACTGCGGGCCGATGGCGCGGACCGCGCGCGACTGCGCGCTCATGCTCGGCGCGATGGCGGGCTACGACCCGGCGGACGCCTCCACGAGCGTGCTGCCCGTGCCCGACTACGCGGCGGCGCTCACCGGCGACGTCAAGGGCCTGCGCGTCGGGATCCTGCGCGCCCACTTCCTGGACGTGGCGGCGCCCGAGGTGCGGCAGGCCGTCGAGGCCGCGGCGAAGGCGCTCGAGCAGGCGGGGGCGACGCTCGACGAGGTGAAGCTCGAGCACCTGGCGCTCGTGCCCGCCGCCGCGATGGCGATCGTCGGCGCCGAGGCGCTCGCGTACCACGCGCCGTGGCTCCGCGCGCGGAGCGCGGAGTACCAGCCCGACGTGCGCGCGCGGCTCAAGCTCGGCGTGGCCGTCTCGGCCAACCACTACCTGCGCGCCCAGGCGCTGCGCGCGCGCGTGCGCCAGGAGGTGGACGCGGCGCTGGCCCGGCGCGACGTGCTGCTGGCGCCCACGACCCCGATCGCGGCGCCCGCGCTCGGCCAGCAGGAGACGCAGCTCGGCGACGGCCCCTCGGACGTCCGCTCGGCGCTCATCCGCTTCACGCGGCCGTTCAACTTCTCGGGCCACCCGGCCATCTCGCTGCCGTGCGGGTTCACGCCCGCGGGGCTGCCGGTCGGCCTGCAGCTCGTCGGGCGGCCGTTCGACGAGGCGACGGTGCTGCGCGCGGCGGACGCCTACCAGCGCCTCACGGACTGGCACACGCGGCGGCCCCCGGTCGCCTGAAGCCCGCGCGGAGGAGACATGACGGACCAGGGCCTGGACCAGCGGCTCGCGGCGCTCGAGGCCCGGCTCGGCCGGCTCGAGGGCCTGCTCGCGCGCGTCACCGACACGCTCGAGCGCTCGGCGCCCGACCCCGAGGCGGTCAAGCGCGGCATCCAGGAGTGGGTCACCGAGTACGTGTCCGTGCGCCTGCAGCAGCTCGTGCCCGAGACGTGCGAGCACCCGGCGGGCGAGGCGGCGGCGGCGACGGCCCGGGGCCCGGTGCTGCCGGGCACGGGCATCCGCTGCACCGAGGAGGTCCTCCACCGCCTCGGGCGCATCCCGATCCCGTTCGTGCGCCAGATGGTGACGCAGCGGGTGGCGGAGACCGCGCGCGCCGAGCAGGTGGCGCTGGTCGACGTCACGTTCTTCGAGCGCGCCGCCACGTTCTGACAGTGCAAGCTCTCGGGGGAGGATCTCCTGAGCCTCGGGCACTGGCAGCAGCACGTGATGGGAGGGCTCGAGCTGTAGCCGGCGAGGACGAGCCCGTCAGGATCCCGATCGAGGACGCGCTCGACCTGCACGCCTTCGCCCCGCGCGACGTCGCCGCCGTCGTCGCCGACTACCTCGAGGCCGCCCACGCCGCCGGCTTCGCCGAGGTGCGGCTGATCCACGGCCGCGGCATCGGCGTCCAGCGCGAGATCGTCCGCGCCGTCCTCGCGCGGCACCCGCGCGTCGCCGCGTTCGCCGACGCGCCGCCCGAGCGCGGCGGCTGGGGCGCGACCCTGGTCCGCCTCCGGCCCGCGGGCCGTCGGCCTTGACATCGATATGCTCGGCTCATGCGCTTTGATGCATGCGAACCACCATCAATCTCCCTGACGACCTCCTCTCCCGACTCAAGAAGCTCGCGGCCGAATCGGGCACCACGATGACGGCCATCATCCACGACGCGCTCCGCGATGCCCTGGCTCGGCGTAAGCGGACATCCCGCGCACGCCGGGTCGAGCTCACCACGTTCGGGAGTGGCGGCCTCCAGCCCGGCGTCGATCTCGACGATAGTGCCGCGCTGCTCGACCTGTCCCAGCCACCTGATGTTCTTGTTCGACGTTAACGTCCTCGTCTACGCCCACCGGGCCGACGCGCCCGGCCACGACCGGCACCGCGCCTGGCTGAACGAGGTGATCCAGTCGGATTCGGCCTACGGGATGTCCGACCTCGTCCTCAGCGGCTTCCTGCGGATCGTGACCCACCCTCGGGTCTTTCGTGATCCGACACCGATCGAGACGGCGCTGACCTTCGCCAGCGAGGTTCGGGACCGCCCGAACTGCATCGTCGTCTCGCCGGGCGAGCGGCACTGGGACATCTTCACGCGCTTGTGCCGCGCCGCCGGCGCTCGCGGCAGTCGCAACCCGGACGCCTATCTCGCTGCGCTCGCGATCGAGTCCGGGACCGAGTGGGTCACGACCGACCGCGATTACGCCCGGTTCCCGGGGCTTCGCTGGCGGCACCCGCTCGACTGACCCGTTCCCAGGCGAGCGGAAGTCAGCCAGTGAGACTGCTGGCGTCAAGCACTTCCAAACGGGCGCGAGGATAGCGTGCGCGCAAAGCGCAGCGCGACCACTTACTTTCCAGCTGCCGAAGGGTGTTCTTTCTTTCACCGGCGGACAAACTCCGCCATTTTACTTCGGCGACCAACAATCGTTTGGCGTCATTCGGGTCCGGCGCGACCAGATCCAGTTCGATATCGCGCTCCCAATACCGTTGACCGCCCGAGAACCGTACCCGGCAGAAGTCTTCAAACACCGTGGCGGCATGATCATGAATGAGTGTGCGCTTTTTCGCGGTCGCGTACGTGCGCCACAAGGTCTGATGCGGCGAGTAGGTTCGGAACCAAAAGCGCATCGTCGGGTCTTGAATGCGATAGAGGGTTTTCTTGGTGGACCGAACGCTTTCACCGAACGGCAGTTCGCGCGCCAGGATGGATGCGTCCAGCAACTGTTGCAGCAAGCGCGACAGGTTTGTTTGTGCGGTACCCAGCCGGGCCGCGATTTCCGACGGTCGCTCGGCGCCCCGGCCCACTGCTTCGAGCACGGCCACGGCGTTGAGCCCGATGACACCCTCGTCGCGTAAAATGCGCTGCGGCTCCTGTTCCATGTAGGGCGCGTAATCGAAGTAGAGCGATTCCGCGAGCGCCACGGCATCCTGCTCCGCTTCAAGGAATTCCCAATACTTCGGGATGCCACCGACACAGGCGAACTTCTCGAATGAATCCGGGTCGCCGGGCCGAAGGTCGCAGGCGTCGCAAAACGCGGGGTAGTCCATAGGCTGGACGTGCAGGAGTTTTCGCGCCCGGCCGTACAGCGGCGCCGCCCGGTGGAGGAAGAGATCATTCATCATGCGCGTGCTCGAACCCGCCACGATCAGCAGGCAGCCGCGCGGCAGCGAATGGTCCAGCCACTTTTGCAACTGGCTCGGCAGCGACCTGTCGACCGCCGTCAGGTAGGGGAATTCGTCCAGACACAGCACCCAGCGTCGCTCTTGCAGCGCGAGGATTTCGAGCAACTCCGGCCAGGTCTTGGGGACAAGCTGCGTTTCGAGTTGCGGGCGGAGGTCGGCGAAGACCTGCTGAATCTGCAAGTCGCGCTGCGCCTCGATGGCTTGGCTGTACAGGCCATCGCGGGGCTCAAGCCACTGACGCAACAGCCGCGTCTTGCCGACGCGCCGCCGGCCAAACACCACCACCAGCCCGCCGCGCTTCGCCGCCGCATCGAGTTCGCGCAGTTCCGCGTCCCGGTCGACGAATTCCATGTTCAGGGCCTGCAGTGTAGCAGCCGGCTTGATGCCTCGCAAACATTATGCTTGCAACACATAATCTTCCGGGTAGCGGTGGCGCGCGCAGGCGAAGCGCAGGGCGCCCTCGCCCAGGCCGAACGCCAGCAACAGGACGCCGCGGGACCAAGGGAGGTCTCATCTCATTCCGCGCCGAGCCTGCAGGGACGAGGGCTCGACCGGCCATGAGCAAGTCTAAATCAGTCGCGGTCGGCGCGGAGCAGGAGCATGCGGTCGGTGAACGACTCGACGCGGCCGCCGGCGAGCCGGAAGTCGAACGCCGCGCGGCAGCGCTCGGGGGCGGCGCGCACGAAGGCCTCGAGGTCGGCCCTGGCCGCGGCGCTCATCCGCGTGCGCCCGGTCCAGTCCTCCCAGTGGCGCGTCTTGGCGACGCGCGCCTCGTCGAGCACGGTGAGCCCGGCGCCGCGCAGGAAGGCCTTCCACTCGGCCGCCCGGTAGGACCGCACGTGCGAGGGGTCGCGGCGGCGCTCGACCTCGGTGACGAAGGCGTTCGCCTCCGGGTCGTCGTGGCCGAGGATGTCCTGGAGGAGGAAGGAGCCGCCGGCGCGGAGCACGCGCTGCACCTGGCGGACGGCCGCCGCGACGTCGGCGAAGTGGTGCGCGGCGATCCGGCAGGTGACCACGTCGAAGCTCGCGTCCGCGAACGGCAGGGCCTCGACGTCGCCCGCGACGTAGGCGACGGTGGCCGCGCCCTGGCTCGCGACGAAGCCGCGGGCGACGGCGAGCATCGGCTCGGTGAGGTCGTAGGCGACGACCCGGCGCGCGATCCCGGCGAAGGCGAGCGCGGTGTGGCCGGCGCCCGTCGCCACGTCGAGGACGCGGGCCGGCGCGCGCGCGCGGCCCCAGGCGCAGAGCTGCTCGAGGTCGTCGCCGCCGGCGTGGCCGGCGCTCGTGACGTACGCGGCGGCGCTGGCGCCGAACTGCGCCTGGACGCGGCGGGCCTGCTCGCTCACGGGGCCTTCTTCCGCTGGGCGAGCTGGCGGAGGAGGAAGTCGGCGTCGAGCGGCGAGAGGTCGAACCGCTGCGCCGCCTCGTCCAGGAGCTTGACGCGATCCGTCCCGGGGTTGTCGCGGAGCTGGTCCTCGATCCACTTCACCGCCTGCGTGATGGGCGCCTCGCCTGCTGCCATCCGTCGCCTCCTCTACTTGGGCTGCTCCCGCTCGAACGTCGTCTTCCACGCCTTGTTGAGGTCCTCGACGCCCGGGATGACCTTGATGGTGCTCCAGGAGGCGCGCGCCGCGCCGCGCATCGCGTACATCAGGGTCTCGCTCAGCTCGTCCTCGGTGGCGCCGGCTTGCTTCGCAGCCGCGAAGCGTCCGGGCACTCAGGAGGTGCAGCCGGCGGCGGCCATCGCGGCCAGCGCCACGAGCTGCATCGTCTTGGGGTCGAGCGCGCCCTCCCGGTAGTACAGCCCGGCGAACTCCTTCATGCCTGCCATGCGGATCCTCCGTGGTGTGGGGTGGGTGCCGCGCCGCCATTATAGCCGGGGCCGTCCAGCCCTCCCGATTGGCCGGGCGCGGGGCAGGCCAATTGGCTGTTGACGGTGTATGATCAGTGGCGAGAATGGCTGGGTCAGGAGACCACGGGTGAACCTGCCGCTCGACCGCGACAAGCCGGTGCCGCTGGCGCGCCAGATCCAGGCGCAGCTCGAGCGCCTCATCCGCGAGCGCCTCCTGGCGCCGGGCACGAAGCTGCCGGCCACGCGCGAGCTGGCCCGGACGCTCGGCGTCAACCGCGCCACCGTGGCGCTCGCCTACGAGGAGCTGTGCGCGGCGGGCGTCGCGCGGGCCCACGTGGGCCAGGGGACGTTCGTGGCCGAGCCGGGGCCGGCCGGGCTCCGGGCGGGCGGCGGCGCGGGAGCCCCGGCGGCGGGCGAGCGGGCGCCGGCCATGGACTGGTCGGGGCTCTTCTCGCGGAGCGCCCAGATCATCGGCGCCGAGGAGGCGCGCACGCCGCCGCCCGCGCGGGCCGACGGGCCGGTGATCTCGTTCGCCGGCGGCATGCCCGACAGCGGGCTCTTCCCGACCGACGCCTTCCGCCGCGTGCTGAACCAGGTCGTGCGCGAGGAGGGCGAGAGCCTGCTCCAGTACTACCCGGTGGGCGGCTACCCGCCCCTGCGCCAGTACCTCTCGACCTACCTGCTGCGCTTCGGGCTCGAGGCGCGGCCGGACGACATCCTGATCGTCAACGGCTCGCAGCAGGGCTTCGACCTGATCGCGCGCACGCTGCTCGACCCGGGCGACGTGGTGGCGATCGAGGAGCCGACGTACCCGCGCGCGCTCCAGGTCTTCCGCTCCTTCGGCGCCCAGCTCGTGCCGGTGCCGTGGGACGCGGACGGGCCGCGCGTCGAGGTGCTCGAGCGGCTGCTCGAGCGCCAGGCGCCCAAGCTCTTCTACTGCCAGCCCTCGGCGCACAACCCGACGGGCCTCGCGATGGCGCCCGAGCGCGCGCGCCGGCTGCTCGCCGCCGCCGCGCGCCACCACGTGCCGATCGTCGAGGACGGCTTCGACGGCAGCCTCTACTACGGCGCGCGCCCGGCGGCGCCGCTCAAGGCGGCGGACCGGGACGAGCTGGTCATCTACATCGGGACGTTCTCCAAGGTGCTGTTCCCGGGGCTGCGCCTCGGGTGGCTCGTCGGGCCGCGCCCGGTGCTCGAGCGCCTGCAGGCGGCCAAGCAGCTCGCCGACCTGCACACGAGCGCGCTGATCCAGGCCGCGGTGCACCGCTTCTGCGAGCGCAAGCTGCTCGACCGGCACGTCGCGCGCGCGCGGCGCGAGTACGCGCGCCGCCGCGACCTGCTGCTCGGGGCGCTCCGGCGGCGCATGCCGGCGGAGACGACGTGGACGGAGCCCACGGGCGGCTTCTCGCTGCTCGTGACGCTGCCGCCGGGGCTCGACGCGGGCGCGCTGCTGGCGCAGGCGGTCGAGCGCGGCGTCGCGTTCACGCCGGGCGCGCCGTTCTTCGTGGACGGCGGCGGCGCGCGCGCGCTGCGCCTGTCGTTCTCGTCGGTGGCGGCGGGGCGGATCGAGGAGGGGGTGCGGCGCCTCGCGGAGGCGATCAAGGCGGCGCGCGCGCGCCAGCGCGGCCGCGCGCGGCCCGCGCGCCTCGGGGTTCCGGTGGTCTAGACACTTCACGGAGGGCACGACCCATGGCGGACACGGACGGGCTCAGGATCGCGGATCGCAAGCACATCGGCCTCGCCGAGATGCTGAAGGGCGGGGTCATCATGGACGTGACGAACGCCGAGCAGGCGAAGGTCGCCGAGGACGCGGGCGCCGCCGCGGTGATGGCGCTCGAGCGCGTGCCGGCGGACATCCGCAAGGAGGGCGGCGTCGCGCGGATGTCGCCCGTGCGCAAGATCAAGGAGATCCAGCAGGCGGTGACGATCCCCGTCATGGCCAAGGCGCGGATCGGCCACTTCGTCGAGGCGCAGATCCTCGAGGCGCTCGGCGTGGACTACATCGACGAGTCCGAGGTGCTGACGCCCGCGGACGAGGCCTTCCACATCGACAAGTTCGCCTTCCGCATCCCGTTCGTCTGCGGCGCGCGCGACCTCGGCGAGGCGCTCCGGCGCGTCGGCGAGGGCGCGGCGATGATCCGCACCAAGGGCGAGGCGGGCTCGGGCAACATCGTGGAGGCCGTGCGCCACATGCGCGCCGTCCTCGGCGGCATCCGGCGGCTCACGACGCTGCCGCCCGAGGAGCTGATGACCGAGGCCAAGAACCTCGGCGCGCCGATCGAGCTGGTGCGCTGGGTCGCGAAGGCCGGCACGCTGCCGGTGCCGAACTTCTCCGCGGGCGGGATCGCGACGCCGGCCGACGCCGGCCTCATGATGCAGCTCGGCGCCGAGGCGGTGTTCGTCGGCTCGGGCATCTTCAAGTCGTCGGACCCGGCCAAGCGCGCCAAGGCGATCGTGCAGGCGACGACGCACTTCAAGGACGCCGACGTGCTCGCGCGCGTCAGCGAGGAGCTGGGGGAGGCGATGCCGGGCATCGAGACCTCGAAGCTCGCCGAGAAGGACCTGCTGCAGACCCGGGGCTGGTAGCGCATGCGGATCGGCGTGCTCGCGCTCCAGGGGGACTTCGCGCTGCACGCGCGCGCCCTCGCGCGCTGCGGCGCCGAGGCCGTGGAGGTGCGCAAGCCCGCCGAGCTCGAGGGGCTCGACGGGCTCGTCATTCCGGGCGGCGAGTCGACGACGCTGCTCAAGCTCATGGAGGCGTGGGGGTTCGTGGCGGCGCTCGCGGAGTTCCACGCCGAGGGCCGGCCGATCTTCGGCACGTGCGCGGGGCTGATCGTGCTCGCGCGCGAGGTCGAGAACCCGCGCCAGGTCTCGCTCGGCCTGATCGACGTGACGGTCGAGCGCAACGCCTACGGCCGGCAACGGGAGTCGTTCGAGGCGCGGGGCCAGGCGCGCCTGGACGGCCGGCCGGCCACGATCGAGATGGTCTTCATCCGGGCGCCGCGCATCCGGCGGCTCGGGCCGGGCGTGGAGTCGCTCGCCGAGCTGCGGGGCGAGAGCGTGCTGGCGCGCCAGGGCACGGTGCTGGTCGCGAGCTTCCACCCCGAGCTGACGGACGACCTGGCCGTGCACCGCCACTTCTGCGAGCTGGTGCGCCGCGCGCGGGTCGCGGCGTGATCTTCCACGACTATTACGCCGACGTGCCGCGCGCGGCGATCGACCGCTTCGTGCTGGGCCAGGAGCTGGCGCGGCTCGTCACGGTGGGCGAGGACGGCACGCCCCACCTCGGGCTCTACCCGTTCGTGTACGAGGGCGGCGCGTTCGAGCTGCACCTGGTGCGCGCCGACGAGCAGGTCGCCGACCTCGGGGCGCGGCCGCGCTGCGTGCTCGAGGTGGACGAGGTGCTGGGCGTGATCCCGTCGTACTGGGTGCACCCGGAGTACGCGGGCTCGGCGACGGCGTACCATCGCACGGTGATCTTCGAGTGCACGGCGCGCGTGGCGGCGGACCCCGCGGCCGTCGCCGCGCAGCAGGGGCGCCTGCTCGCGCGCTACCAGCCCGAGGGCGGCTTCCGGCCCGTCGCGCCGGCCGACCCGCTCTACCGGGGCGCGCTCGCGCAGCTCGCCGCGGTGCGGCTCGAGGTCCTGCGCTGCCGGGCGAAGTTCAAGCTCGGCCAGAACCGGCCGGTCGAGGCGCGGCGGCGCGTGATCGCCGAGCTCAGGAAGCGGGGCCGGCCCGGCGACGCGCGGGCCGCCGACGCGCTCGAGGGGACCATCACCCGGGAAGGGGACGAGGCATGAAGGTGAGCGCGAACGGCATCGCGATGCACTACACGCTCGACGGGCCCGCGGCGGCGCCCGTCGTGACGCTCTCCCACTCGCTCGCGACCACGCTCGCGATGTGGGACCCGCAGATGCCGGCGCTCACCGCGCGCTGGCGCGTGCTCCGCTACGACACGCGCGGCCACGGCGGGACCGACGCGCCCGCGGGCGCGTACACGCTCGGGCAGCTCGCCGAGGACGCCCGGGCGCTCCTCGCCGCGCTCGGCATCGCGCGGACCCACTGGGTCGGCCTCTCGATGGGCGGGATGATCGGCCAGACGCTCGCCCTCGCGCACCCGGGGCTCTTCCGGAGCCTCGCCCTCTGCGACACCGCGAGCCGCGTGCCCCCCGAGGCCGGCCCCGCGTGGCAGGAGCGGATCGCGACGGCCGGCGCGCAGGGCATGGAGCCGCTCGTCGAGCCGACGCTCGAGCGCTGGTTCACGGCGCCGTTCCGTGCCGCGCGCCAGGACGTGGTGGACACGGTGCGCGCGATGATCCGCGGCACGAGCCCGGTGGGCTACGCGGGCTGCTGCCACGCGATCGCGGCGCTCGACCTCACCGACAGGCTCGCCGCGCTCACGCTGCCGACGCTCGTGCTCGTGGGCAAGGACGACCCCGGCACGCCCGTCGCCGCCTCGCAGGCGATCCACGCGCGCATCGCGGGCTCGCGGCTCGTCGTGCTCGAGGCCGCCGCGCACCTGTCGAACCTGGAGCAGCCCGAGGCGTTCACGCGCGCGCTCACCGGGTTCCTCGCCGGCGTCGCCTGATGCGGCGCGGCCTGCTGCCGGCGGCGCTCGCGCTCGCCCTGGGCGCGGGCGCGCTCCCGGCCTGGGGCGCGACGCAGGCGTCGCTCGCGCTCCAGCAGGTCTTCGGCGCCAACGCCGGCTCGCTCGTGGTCGCGTTCGGCGCGCTCGACGCGATGTGCGTCACGCCGCCGGCCACGGGCGTGACCTGCGCGCCCAACGTCCCCGCGAACGGCGCCACGTGGTACGGCGCGATCCAGTTCCGGGTGCGCTTCACGGGCGCCCCCGCCGGGACGACGGTGCGGCTCACGGGCGTGCGGCAGGCGGGCGGCTCGGCGCCGTCCGGAAGCCTGGTGGACGGTCCGTCGGGCGTGCCGACGACGAGCTACCCGACGTCGCCTGCCGGCGCGATCACGCTCGCGACCGCGCTCGCCGGGGGCAGCGTCACCGTCCAGCGGTCCATCGGCTTCAGGGTCCTGGCCACCGACGCCGGCGGCAGCTGGGTCACGTCCGTGGTTTACAGCTTGATCGTGGAGTAAGGTTCCTGCGTCAGCCCTGACAAGATTCTTCCCAAAATTCGCTGACCAGGAAGTTTGCACTCGTGCCCCGGCCGCGTGCTGAGTGGCGCGCGAGCTGGGACCATTTCTCCTGCCGTGGCGAGCACTTGCACGAGATTCCATCAACTGGCACCGTGCTTGCGATGGTGCGGGTTCGGATATGAAGGCCTCTTTCCGACAAAGGCAAACCAGCCGCGAGGCTGGGACGCAAAGCCGCGGGTCAGGCGGGGCGCCTGACGGCCGGGCTCCCGAAGAATGGAGGACGTCATGAGGCGGCTCGGAACCCTCGCAACAGTCCTGGGTGTTGCGCTCCTCGCGCTCGCCGCGCTCGCCGGACGCGCCGATGCCCAGGTGACGATCTGCAGCAACAGCGGCTTCGCCACGACCAGCGGCACCACGGCGTGCGACGGCACGGCGAGCCCGATCACCGCGACGGCGACGGTCCGGGGCACCGCCAAGCTCACGCTCGAGCAGGTCTTCGGCAGCGCCGCCTCGGGCCTCACGGTCGCCTTCGGCAACGTGGACGCGCAGTGCCTGTCCACGCCGGGCGCCGGCATCACCTGTGCGGTGGACGGCTCGGGCAACTTCGCGACGTGGTACGGCGACATCCAGTTCTCGGTGCGGCTCACGGGCGTGGGCTCCACCACCGCGAAGCTCACCGGCGTCCGGCCGGCGGCGGGCTCGATCCCCGCGGGTCAGCTCATGGACGGCACGTCGGGCTCGAACCCGGCGACCGCCTACCCGGTGTCGCCGAGCACCGCGGCCGACCTCCAGACCGGCATCGCCGGCGGCAACACGACGGTGACGCGCGCCTTCGGCCTCAAGGTCACGAACACCGACGCCGCCGGCGCGTGGAGCGGCAACGCGGCCTACAGCCTCGTGATCGAGTAGGATCGAGGATCAGGAGCCTCATGATGACTCGCTTCGTCGGCGCGCTGGTGCTCGCGGGGACGCTGCTCGTTCCCTCGCTCGCCCGCGCCCTGCCGGAGATGGCGATCAGCCCGGCGGTCCTGGAGCTCAGGGCGGGACCGGGCCAGGCGATCACCACCGAGATCACGGTCAGCAACCCGGGCACGGTCGGCTACCGGGTCTCGGTCTACGCGTGGGACATGTGGCACGACGGTCGGAGCCGACGCTACGGCCCGCCCGGGACCTTCCCGCACTCGATCGCTCAGCGGGTGGCCGCCTCACCGACCACCTTCGCGCTCACACCGGGCGGCAAGCAGCAGGTGCAGGTCACGCTCGACGTCCCGCGCGAGGCGCAGGGCGGGCAGTACGCGGTCATCTTCTTCGAGATGGCGCCGGGCGAGGAGGGGGGCGCGGGCCGGCAGGGGCCGGTGCTCGCCATCGCCGGGCGCATCGGCGCCAGCGTGATCGTCGACACGGCCGCGGCCGGGGCGAGCCTCAAGCTCGGCCGCGTCGAGGGCGTGAGCGTCGAGGCGCCGACCAGGACGGCGCCGCTGCGCGTGAGCGCGGACCTCCTCAATCCCACGGACTCGCACCTCCGCCCGTTCGCCGCCGCCATCATCATGAAGGACCGCACGCCGGTCGGCCGCTTCACGCTGCCGTCCGTGCTGCTCCTGCCGGGGCAGCGGGGCGTGCTCGAGGGCTCCTGGTCCGGAACGCTGCGACCCGGCAACTACACGTTGCTCCTCACGGTCGTCTCTTCCGAGGGCCAGGGTGAAACGCTGGAGCGCCGCTTTAGCGTGGATTAGCCTCGCCCTCGCCGGCGCCGCGTACGCGGAGCCGCCGCGGCCGGTCGAGCTGCCGACGTCCGTCCCCGTCGAGATCGCGCTGCCCGGCCTGGAGCAGGCGGTCGCCGCGGACCCCGCGATCGTGCGCGCCGACGCCGACACGCGCCGCGGCGTGCTCACGCTGACCGGCATCCTCATGAACCGCCAGAGCGTGGTCTACGCCTGGACGTCCGCCGGGATGAGCGTGTTCATCGCCTCCGTGGTGGCCGCGCCGCTGCCCCCGACGCCCGAGCACGTGCAGAACCTCGTGCCGGAGGGCCGCGCCTCGGTCTACCGGGTGAGCCTCGGCAGCGGCTTCAGGCGGAACGGGGACGGCACGCAGCGCCTGCCGTTCAGCTTCGGCTCGAGCGCCGCGCAGCCCGCGGGGCCCGGCCGGCTCACGATGCGCAGCGAGACGCGGCCCTTCGCCCAGGACAACCCGGGCGAGGTGCCGACGGGCACCGGGGTGGTGCAGTGGGCGAACGACCGCGGCCGGGTCGCGCTCGGCGACCAGCCGGTCGAGCTGGGCCAGCGCCTGCTCACGACGTTCCCGCTGCGCGGCCTCGTCGCCGAGACCAGGCTCGGGCCGGTGAGCGTCGGCGCCTTCGGCGGCACGCGCGCGACCCCCGGGTTCGCGCTGATGCCCCAGGACGAGGACCCGCTGCCCGCGCTGCTCGGCGGCCTCCGGGCCTCGTGGGCCGTGACCCGGCACCTGCGCGTGGCCGGCACGCTCGCGGCGGCGGGCGCGAGCCCGGTCGGCGACCTCGGCCTCGAGTGGCAGCGGGGCCCCTGGACGCTCGCGCTCGAGGCCGCGGGGACGCCCGAGCGCCTCGGCCTCGGGCTCCGGCTCCGCCGCGAGACGGAGGTCTTCACGCTCGAGCAGCGCCTGACCGAGCGCACGCGGGGCACCTCCGCGCTCCTCACCGGGGTGGACGGGGTCTCGAGCGAGACCGTGGCGACCTGGCGGATCCTGCCGAAGCTCGCGCTGACCGGCGGCGTGAGCGCGCTGCCGCCGCTCGGCCGCACGGACTGGCAGGGCGGCTGGCGCCTCGGCACCGACTACTCGGGCCTCGACGGCGTGCGCGTGGCGGTCGGCTACGACCGCGCCTTCGACGGGTCGGTCACGACGATGAGCGCCAACCTCGACACGCAGTCGAAGCTCCTCGGCACCGCGACGCTCACCGTGAGCCGCACCGTGCAGCAGAGCCCGACCGGCTCCTCGGTGCTCTGGCACGAGGCCGCGCGGATCGAGCGCCCGGTCGAGCTGGGGATCGTGAAGAAGCTCTTCGCCGAGGAGATCATGTCGCTGGTGGAGACGGGCGGGAGCCTCAACGTGTCGGCGGGCGCCGAGGTCGAGCTGGGCTGGGTGCGCGCGAGCGTGGCGCCCGGCGTGATCGTGCCGACGCTGACCGACCCCAACGCGCTCGCGCCGACGCTGCGGCTGCGCATCACCGCCGCCCCGAGCCCCGCGTTGCAGGTGTACGCCGACGTGCGGCAGACGTGGGGCGAGCGGCCCGACCTCACGGTGCAGGTGGGCGTGAGCGTGGGCTTCGGCAGCGGCACGCCGTTACGCTCGGTCTCCTCGTGGTTTCGCCGCTCGGCGATCGACGGCATCGTGTTCGTGGACCGGAACGGCAACGGCCGCCCGGACCCGGGCGAGCCGGGGCTCCCCGGCGTGCGCGTGCTGCTCGAGGGCGGGCAGAGCGCGGTGACGGGCCCCGACGGCCGCTACCGGTTCACGGGGCTCCGCGACGGCAGCTACTCCGTCGGGCTCGACCGCGCGAACCTCCCGGCCGACCTGCGCCTGGCGTCGGCCTCGCCGGTGCCGGTGAAGGTGCCGGGCGGCGGGACGCAGGTCGCCTTCGCGTTCGCGGGCGCGGGCGCGATCCACGGCGTCGTGTTCAACGACCTCGCGCTGAGCGGGCGCTTCAGCGGGAGCCAGCCCGGCGTCGCCGCGAACCTCGTGCTCGAGGGGCCGGGGACGCGCCGCAGCCTCTCGGTGGCGGGCGCGTTCTCGCTGACCGGCCTCACGCCCGGGCGCTATCGCCTGACGCTCGACGCGCTCAGCCTGCCGCCCGCGTACGTCGTGGCGAATCCCGTGGTGGAGCTCGAGATGGGGCCGGGCGGCGTCGTGACCGCGCAGTTCCCCGTCGTGGCGCTCCGCGCGCTCGAGGTCGTCGCCTGCCTGGCGCGCGGCGGCGGCGGCGACTGCGCCCCGTCCGACGCGCCGGCCGCGGGCCTGCGGCTGCTGGTCGGCGCGACGCCGGTGACGCTCGACGCGCGCGGCCGCGCGCTCGTGCGCGAGCTGCCCGCGGGGCGCGTGACGCTCGCCGTGGACCCGGCGAGCGTGCCGGCGGGCTGGCGCGCGCCGCGTCCGGTCACGCTCGAGTTGCCGGAAGCGCCGGCGACGCTCCCCGTGCGCCTCCGGCTCACGCCCGCGCCTCGCTGAGCCGGCAAGAAATCACCTAGCCGCCGTCATCCGCGTCCGTCAGTCCTGACGCGCGCCGCCGCGCGCGATTTCGCGGGCGCGCGCGCTGGCACGCGCAAGCGCGCGTCGTCGCGCGCAAATGCCACGCGAGGCCCGGCTGGCATCGTTGCTGCTCTACCGGATCCTCGATGAAGATCCTGCTTTACACGGCGCGCGCGAGTCTGCTACAAGCCTTCTCCGTGCGCGGGGATCGGGCGCGATTTCCGCTTATTCTTCCGCTTATCGCGGGTGCCGCGGCGCTCTGCCTCGCGCTCGCGGGGGCGCGCCCGGCGGCGGCGGAGGTCGAGCTGTGCAGCGCCCAGGGGTTCGCCGTCGCGCCGGGCACCGTCGCGTGCGACGGGAGCGCGAAGCCCGTGACGGTCACCGCCAACGTGAAGACGTACGCGCGCCTGGCGCTCGACGAGGTCTTCGGCAGCCCGGCGGCGAGCCTGCAGATCGCCCTCGGCGACGTGGACGCGCGCTGCGTGTCGCCGCCGGCGCCGGGCGTGAGCTGCGTCGCGGACGACGCGAGCGGCTCGGCGACGTGGTACGGCGCCATCCGCTTCAGGGTGAAGCTCGCGGGGGTCGGCGCCGCGCGCGCCAAGGTCACGGGCGTGCGCCCGAGCGCGGGCACGATCCCGGGCGGCCGGCTCCTCGACGGCCCCGCGGGCGCCGCGCCGACGAGCGCGTATCCGATCGCGCCGGCGACGCCGGCCGATCTGCAGACGGCCATCGGAAGCGGCGACACCGTCGTCGCGCGCAGCCTCGGGCTCAAGGTCACCGCCGCCGACCCGCCGGCCGCCTGGAGCGGCAACACCGTCTTCAGCCTCGTCCTCGAGTAGCCCGCCCCGCCCGGGTCAGGACGTCTTGACAAGCCGGCCCGCGGCTCGGTATCGTCGCGGTCAGACCAGCCGACCAGGAGCCCGAGGGCGGGCGTCTGAGCGCAGGAGGCGTGCATGGCAGCGCTGATCTCGGAGATCGTCTACCGCGGTATCTTCCAGAAGAACCTCGCCGCCCGCATCGCGCGCGGCATCGTGTTCTCCGCGCGCAAGTCGGGGCGCTGGGGCATCGCCTTCGGGCGCTACGGCGACAGCCCGCAGCGCAACGGGATCCCGGCGAAGGACTTCGCGATCGTCGCCGACTCCCGGGAAGAGCTCGAGCAGAACATGGCGCGCTTCGAGCCCAAGCACACCGACGTCACCATCGTGCTCGACGACACGCTGGCCAAGGGCGTGGAGTCGTGGGCGTGGTACGGGCTGCAGCCGATCAACCGGCTGACCGTTCCCGACGGGACGGTCCTGATGACGTCGGTCCAGCCCTTCGAGGCGCTGCTCGAGGACATCCACAAGAAGGACGCGCCGTACAGGCTGTCGCTCCTGCGGGCGAAGGCCAGCTTCTCGGGCCTCTGGGTCCACAAGGAGGACCACACGGAGGCGCGCGTGCTCGGCGCGCTCGCGAAGATCGCCCCGTCCTTCCTCACGCTCGACGCGGTGTGCCAGGCCATCAAGGAGATGGAGTGGGGCTCGGACCTCAAGGTCGAGTCGGCGAAGAAGGCCCACGGCCGCCTCGAGACGCGCGAGGTGAAGATCGCCGAGGGCAACGCCGAGATCCCGTACTCGTTCGAGATGCCGAAGTGGTGGGAGATGCGCGAGGGGGTCACGATCCCCGCGATCCCCGTCGGCAAGCCGAAGGAGGCGGGCAAGGGCTACGTGCCGGAGCGCAACCCCTACTTCAAGAAGTTCACGACGCGCACGATGCGCCCGGTCATCGACTTCGACAAGTGCGTGAAGTGCACGCTCTGCTGGATCCAGTGCCCGGACTCCTGCTTCGACGTGATGCCGGACGGCACGTACGACGCGAACATGGAGGCGTGCTGC
>Ga0156035_1023_pt1 | contig 29730 bp, 26 predicted proteins | sample RifCSPlowO2_02_FD_107689 | JGI IMG/M metagenome (GOLD analysis project Ga0156035, IMG submission 107689) | Candidatus Rokubacteria bacterium RIFCSPLOWO2_02_FULL_73_56 | reverse complement strand
GATCATCGTCGAGTAGGAGGCGAGGCATGGACGCGACGACCTTCCGGACCTGCGCCCACACGGGGCTCAGGGTGCACCTGACGGCTGAGCGGCTCATCAAGGTCCACGCGGTCGCTGGCGTGCTCGCGATCCTCTTCGGCGGCATCGCGGCGGTCCTCGTGGTCCTCACGCGCTGGCCGGCCGTGCACCTGCTCGACCCGGCCATGTACTACCGGGCCCTGACGTTCCACGGCATCAACATGCTGATCTTCTGGATCATCTTCTTCGAGGTCGCGATCCTGTACTTCGCGGCGCCGATCGTGCTCGGCAGCCGCGTCGCCTGGCCACGCATGGGCTGGGTCGGGTTCGCGCTGATGGTCGCGGGCTCGCTCATGATCGACGTCGCGATCCTGCGGGGCGGCGCGGACGTGATGTTCACCTCGTACGTCCCCCTCCGCGCGGTCTCGTACTTCTATCTCGGCTGGATCCTCTACGCGGTCGGCGCGCTGATCGGCGTGCTCAACTTCTTCGCGACGCTCGTCGTGGCCAAGGCCGAGCGGACCTACGAGGGCTCGATCCCGCTCGTCACCTTCGGGGCGCTCACCGCCGCGATCATCGCCGTGGTCGCCCTCGCCCACGGCGCGATCATCTACATCCCGACGTGGCTCTGGTCGCTCGGCGTCGTCCAGAACCTGGACGCCGGCATGTACCGGCTCGTCTGGTGGGGGCTCGGCCACAGCTCGCAGCAGATCAACGTGGCGGCCATGGTGGCCGTCTGGTACCTGCTCGCCACGCTCACCGTCGGTGCCGTGCCGATCAACGAGAAGGTGAGCCGCTGGGCCTTCGTCCTCTACATCCTGTTCATCAACCTCGCCTCGGCGCACCACCTGCTCGTCGACCCGCAAGTGTCGCCCGCGTGGAAGGTGTGGAACACCTCGTACGGCATGTACCTGGCGGTGCTCGCCTCGATGATCCACGGCATGACGGTGCCGGCCTCGGTCGAGGTCGCGCAGCGGCGCCACGGGCTCGGCAAGGGCATGTTCGAGTGGCTGACCAAGGCGCCGTGGGGGAACCCGGGCTTCGCCGCGCTGTTCCTCTCGCTCGTGCTCTTCGGCTTCATGGGCGGGATCACCGGCGTCACGTTCGGGGCGGAGCAGGTGAACATCATCTCGCACAACACGCTCCGGATCCCGGGCCACTTCCACTCGACCGTGGTCGCCGGCACGACGCTCGCGTTCATGGGCCTCACGTACTTCGTCGTGCCGCTGATCTGGCGTCGGCGCATCGTCGCGCCGAAGCTGGCGACGCTGCAGGTCTACGTGTTCGGGATCGGCATCGCGATCTTCGCCGCCGGCATGACGACCGCGGGCTCCTACGCGGTGCCCCGGCGGCACTGGGACGTGCAGTTCACGAACGCGCTGTTCCAGCCGCCGGTCGAGGCCGCCGCCTACGTGTTCCTCGGCATCATGGGGCTCGGCGGGCTCCTCGCCGCGCTCGGCGGCGCGCTCTACGTCGGGATCACCGTCCTCTCGGTGTTCTTCGGACGGCGGATCCCCGACCAGCCGGGCCAGATCGAGCTCGCGGCGATCCCGGCGGCCGGCAAGCACACGCCGATCTCCGGCACGCTGGTGCTGGTCTTCGTCTTCCTGGCCGCCTTCGTCATCTACTACTTCCTCAACTGGAAGTGGCTCGCGGCCATCTGGTACGTGCAGTGACCCGCCGGCCGCTCGAGGGGCTCGTCCTCGAGACCGCGGGCGCCGTCGTCGCGGCGGCGCGTGGCGGGGACGGGCTGCGGGGGGCGGGGGCGGCGGGCCTGGCCGCGCGCAGCGCAAGGGCCCCCCGCCGCCCGCAGCCCGTCGCCGTCGACACGCTGACGCGGCGGCTCCTGACCGCGTGGCTCGGGCTCGCGCTCGGCTCGCTCGTGGCGGCGGGGATCTTCGCGATCCTGGTCGCGTTCGCCCGCACGCCGGCGGTGCAGCTGCTCGGCGGCGCGGCCAACCTCTTCCACCTGGCGCTGGTCTCGCACGTGACGTTCTCGCTCACGATCTGGTTCGTGGCGTTCGCCGGCGTGCTCTGGACGTACGCCGCCTGGCGCTCGAACTACCGCCTGCACCCGGGCGCGTCGTGGGCCGGCTTCGCGATCGCCGCCGCCGGCTCCGCGCTGATCGCGGTGCCCGCGTTCACCGCCTCGGGGACGCCCTACCTCAACGATTACATCCCGGTGATCGACCACCCGCTCTTCTGGGCGGGCCTCCTCGCGGCGTTCGGCGGCGTGAGCGTCCAGGCGCTGGCGTACCTGGCGGCCTGGGGCCGCGGGCGCCGGGCGGCCGAGCCGCTGGAGGCGGTGGGCGCCGCGGTGGCCGCCCTGGCGATGGTGCTGGCGGTCGCCACGCTGGCGGCCACCTGGGCGCGCCTGGACGGCGGGCAGCCGTACCCCCTTCAGCTCCGGGCGCTCTTCTGGGGGGCCGGCCACCTCTTCCAGTTCATGCACACGGCGGGGATGATCGCGGTGTGGGCGATCGCGGGCTCGATCGCCCTCGGCGCCCCGTCCGAGCCGGCCCGCGGCCGCGGGCCGATGTGGGCCTTCGTACCGTTCATGGTGGCGACCGCGGCCGTCTACCTCGTGTGGTCGCCGGAGACGCTGCTCTTCAACCGCGTCGTCACCTGGGTGACCTTCTCGGGCCTCGGCGGCCCGACCCTGCCGCTCGCGATCCTGACGCTCGCGGCCGTCCTGCGCGCGCGCCGGCGGCTCGGCGCGCTGCCGTGGGCGAGCCCGCTCTTCTCCGGCACCGTGCTCTGCTTCGCGCTCTTCGCCGTGGGCGGCCTCATGGGCGTCATCGGCTTCCGGCAGGACACGCGCGTCCCCGCCCACTACCACGGCATGGTCGGCGCGGTGACGCTCGCGTACATGGGGCTCGCGCCCGCGCTCCTCGGGCTCACGGGCCGCCGGCCCTGGAAGCCGTGGCTCACGCGGCTCCAGCCGTACCTCTACGGCCTCGGGCTCATCGGCATCATGATCGGGCTCCACTGGGCGGGCGGCCGCGGCGCCCCGCGCAAGACCCTGGGGTTCTCGTGGGCGGACGCGCAGGCCCTCGTCGCGATGAACCTCATGGGGCTCGGCTCGCTGCTCGCGATCGCCGGCGGGCTCGCGTTCGTCGTGAACATCGGCTGGCCGCTCGTCCGCCGGGCAGGGAGGTGCGCATGCTCTCCGCCTACGTCGAGTCGCTGAAGCTCCGGATCGGGATCTTCATCGGCATGGCCGCCGTGCTGGGCTACCTGGCGACGCTCCGGCGGGCGCCCTCGCCCGGTGAGCTGGCGCTGCTGTTCGTCACCGTGGTGGCCGCCGCGTCCGGCGCGGGCGCGCTCAACCACTACCTCGACCGCGACCTCGACCGCCTGATGCGGCGCACGCGGCACCGGCCGCTCGCGTCGGGCCGCATCGCGCATCCCTGGCACGTCGTCGCCCTCGGCGTCGCGCTGATCGTGATGGCGGTGGCCGTCGCCCTGTGGGCGCTCCACCCGCTCGTGGCGCTCCACGTCTTCCTGGGCGCGTTCACGTACGTGGTCGTCTACACGGTCTGGCTCAAGCGCCGGACCTGGCTGAACGTCGTGATCGGCGGGCTCGCGGGGAGCTTCGCGGTGCTGGGCGGCGGCTCGCTGGCGCGCCCGGAGCTCTGCCTGCCGCCGGTGATCTTCGCGACCGTGCTCTTCTTCTGGAGCCCGACGCACTTCTGGTCGCTCGGCATCGCCTACAAGGACGAGTACGCGGGGGCGCGCATCCCGATGCTGCCGGCGGTGGCCGGCGAGGCCCGCGCGGCCCGCTCGATCCTCGTCAACACCGTCGGCCTCGTCGTCACCGCCCTGCTGCCCGTGAGTCTCGGGCTGCTCGGGCTGACGTACGCGGCGGCGGTGGCGCTCGGGAGCGTCTACCTCGTCGCGCGCAACCTGCAGCTCGTGGCGCGCCCGGCCGAGCGGCGCCTGGCGCTCCACTCGTTCCACGCCTCGAACCTCTGGCTCCTCCTGGTGTTCCTCGGCGTCGTGGCCGACGTGCTCGGGGGCGGGCGGTGAGCCGCTGGCTCGGGCATCCGCTGTTCGCGCCGGTGCTGGTCCTCGCGGCGCTCGCCTGGGGGACGGGGCTCATCGCCTTCCTGCTGGTCGGCCCGAGCCTCGGCGGCTGGGCGCGTGCCGTGCTCACGTACTGCTTCGGCTGGAGCGCGGCGACGCGCGCCTACCGCCTCGACGCGGTGCTGCTCGTGACGCTCCAGCCGCCGCTGTTCGCGCTGGTCGTGGGCTTCTTCTACGCGGACGAGCTCCGCGCCTTCGCCCGGCGCCTCGGCGGGCGCGTCGTGGGCGGCACGGCGCTCCTGGGCTTCGTGGCGGCGGCGGCGACGCTCGTGCTGAGCGGCGACGTCGTCGGCAGCGCCCCCGCGACCGCGGCGGGAGCCCCGGTGCGCGACGGCCGCCCGGCGCCCCGCGCCGTGCTCACGGACCACCACGGCCGGCCGTTCGAGCTGGGCGCGGCGGGGGACCGCCCGCTCGCGGTGACGTTCGTCTACGCGAACTGCCACGGCACGTGCCCCGCGCTCGTGGCGACGCTCCAGGCGACGGCCGCGCTCGTCGGCGACCGCGCGCGCTTCGTGGCCGTGACGCTCGACCCCGCGCGCGACACGCCGGCGGCGCTCGCCGCCTACGCCGAGCGCTGGAGCCTCGGCGACTCCTGGCGCCTGCTGTCGGGACCGCCGGCGGCCGTCGACGCCGCCCGGCGCGCGTGGGGCGTGACCGCCGAGCGGCTGCCCGACGGCGAGATCGCGCACGCCAACGTCATCGTCCTGGTCGACCGCGCCGGGCGGATCGCGTACACCCACCGGGGGCTCGGGCAGGCCCCGCGCGAGCTGGCCGCCGCCCTGGCGCGCCTGGCGGAGGAGCGGGGATAGCCGTGTTCCAGCCCGACCCGGCGCTGGCGCTGACCGCGTTCCCGCCGCGCCCGCGCGAGCGGGCCCACCGGCGCGTCCTGCACGCGGCGGGCGCGCTCTACCAGTGGCTCGAGGTCGCGCTCGACCGGCTCGTGTCCGCGCCGCTCAACCCGCTCTACCACACGGGCACGATCGCGGTGTTCTCGCTCGCGGTCGCGACCGTGACGGGCATCTACCTGTTCCTCTTCTACCGCGTCGGCACGGCGGCCGCCCACGCCTCGATCGAGGGGATCATGGCGCAGCCCCTCGGGATCGGCGCGCTCATGCGCTCGCTCCACCGCTACTCCTCCGACGCCGCGCTGCTGGCCGCCGCGCTCCACGGCGGCAAGATGCTGCTGAACGACCGCTTCTGGGGGCCGCGCTGGATCGGCTGGGTCACGGGGCTCTCCCTGATGGCGCTCGTCTGGATCACCGGCGCGACCGGCTACTGGCTCGTCTGGGACGCGCAGGCGCTCGTGCTCTCGGTGACGACCGCGCGGTTCCTCGACGTCACGCCGTTCTTCACCGAGCCGATCGTGCAGACGTTCGTGCGCAACGACGCGATCCAGAAGTTCCTGTTCTTCATCGTGCTCTTCATCCACATCACGATCCCGCTGCTGATCGGCGCGATGTACTGGCTGCACGTCATGCGCCTGGCGCGCGCCCGCTTCTTCCCGCCGCGGGTCGTCCTCTGGGTCACGGGCGCCGCGCTCATCGTCGCGAGCCTCCTGCGGCCGGCGCTCTCGGGTCCGGCCGCGGACCCGGCGGTGCTGCCGGGCGCCGTGCCCGTGGACTGGTTCTACTTCCCGTACTTCCCGCTGACGCGGCTCGACCCGCGCACGGGCTGGGCGCTGGTGGCGGGGACGGGCGCGCTCGTGGTCTCGCTGCCCTGGCTGCTGCGGGGCCGGGCGCTGCCGCGCGCGACGGTCGAGACCGTCGCCTGCACGGGCTGCACGCGCTGCTACAAGGACTGCCCGTACGACGCGATCATCATGGTGCCGCGCGCCGAGGGCGGCCGGTACAGGACCGAGGCCGTCGTGAACCCGGCCCGCTGCGTCGGCTGCGGCATCTGCGTCGGCGCCTGCGACAGCGCCGGGATCCTGCTGGGGGGCGAGCCCGCGCGCGTCCTCACCGGCGCGGTGACGAGCCGCATCGTGGCGGTGCGCAACGCGCAGGCGCGGGCGGGGGCGGGCGCCGCGCGGCCGGTGCTCGTCTTCGCGTGCCGGCTGATGCCGCACCTCGAGGGCCGGCTCGGGGCCGACGGGACGCTCGCCGGCGTGCCGGGCGCGACCGTCGTGGGCCTGCCGTGCGTCGGCATGCTCCACCCCGAGATGCTCGAGGGCGCGCTCGCCGCGGGCGCCGACGGCGTCTACGTCGCCGGCTGCGTGCCGGAGGACTGTCAGGCGCGCGAGGGCAGCGCGCTGCTCGCCGAGCGCCTGGCCGGGCGGCGCCTGCCGAAGCTCGAGCACGTGGCGCCGGGGCGCGTGCGGCTCGACTGGTACTCGCCCGTCGAGGTCCGGCGCCTCCTCGGCGACCTGCGCGCCTTCCAGCGGGCGCTGCCGTGAGCGCCGTGCCGGGCGTCGTGCCCTCGCGGCGGCCGGGGCCCCTGCGCGTCTCGGGCTTCGTCGCGGTGCTCGTGGCCGTCTCGTGGGCGCTCGGCGCCTTCTCGGCCTGGCCGTGGACGGTCACCGCGCCCGGCAGCGCGCGCCTCAGGATCTCGCTGCGCCACGTCACCGGGTTCCACGCCGACGTCCGCACCCGGTCGGCGGAGGAGCTCGCGAAGCTCCCCGCGCACATGCGCCCCAAGGACGCGAGCGTGCCCGTGACCGGGCGTCGCGCCGACGCCGTGCTCAGCGTGCGCGTGGACGGACGCCCCGCGCTCACCCGGACGTACCGGCCTACGGGGCTCCGGCGCAACGGCCCCGTCTACGCCTACGAGGAGCTCGCGCTGGCACCCGGCCGCCACGTCGTGGGCCTGACGCTGACCGACGCGGGCAGCGGCCGGGCCTGGCCGCTCGACACGGCGATCGAGTTCGCGCCGGGGCGCGCGCCGCTCGTCGAGTTCGTGGCTGGCGCCGGCTGGCATTCGGACTAGACCGCGCCGGCGAGAGCCGCGCGCCCGACAGGGGAGGAGAGTCATGACGACGAAGGATCGGATCCGTCACGCCGTGGTCGCGGCCGCGGTCGCGCTCGGGCTCATCGCGGGCGGCGTCGCGACGGCCGTCGCGCAGGCGAAGAAGCCCGCGCTGCCACCGCCGCCGAAGGTCAGTCCCGAGGAGTTCGAGAAGGCCAAGGGCATCTTCTTCGACCGCTGCGCGGGCTGTCACGGCGTGCTGCGCAAGGGCGCGACCGGGCCGAACCTGCTGCCGGCGAAGACCCGCGCGTACGGCACGGTCGTGCTCAAGACGTTCATCACCAACGGCACGCAGGGCGGCATGCCGGACTGGGGCCGCCAGGGCGTCCTGAGCCCGGCGGAGATCGACCTGATGGCGCGCTACCTGCAGCAGGAGCCGCCGGTGCCGCCGGAGATGCCGCTCAAGCAGATGCGGGCGTCGTGGAAGCTGCTCGTGCCGCCTGACAAGCGGCCCGCGAAGCCGCAGCACGACCGCGACTGGCAGAACTTCTTCTCGCTCACCCTGCGCGACGCGGGCCAGGTCGCGATCATCGACGGCACGACCAAGGAGATCGTGTCGATCGTCCAGACGGGCTACGCGGTGCACATCTCGCGCATGTCCGCCTCGGGCCGCTACGTCTACACGATCGGGCGCGACGGCAAGGCCACGATGATCGACCTCTGGATGGCCAAGCCCGACAAGGTCGCCGAGGTGAAGACCTGCAGCGAGGCGCGCTCGATCGACACCTCGAAGTACAGGGGCCCGCTCGGCGACTTCTACGACAGGTACGCGGTGATCGGCTGCTACTGGCCGCCCCACTTCGTGATCCTGGACGGTCAGACCCTCGAGCCGACGAAGATCGTCTCGACCCGGAGCTACACGGCGGACACGGCGGAGTATCACCCCGAGCCGCGCGTCGCGGCGATCGTGGCGTCGCACTTCAAGCCGCAGTGGATCGTCAACGTCAAGGAGACCGGGCTCGTCTGGCTGGTCGACTACTCGGACATCAAGAACCTCAAGATCACCGAGATCGAGGCCGATCTCTTCCTGCACGACGGCGGCTGGGACTCGAGCAAGCGCTACTTCCTGGTCGCGGCCAACCAGCGGAACAAGATCGCCGTCATCGACGCCAAGGAAGAGAAGCTCGTCACGCTGGTCGACGTCGGCAAGATCCCACACCCCGGGCGCGGCGCCAACTGGGAGGATCCGAAGTACGGACCCGTCTGGGCCACGGTCCACCTCGGCGAGGGTAAGATCACGCTGATCGGCACCGACCCCGAGAAGCACCCCGAGCACGCCTGGAAGGCGGTGCGCAGCGTCGCCCTGCTGGGCGGCGGCAGCCTCTTCATCAAGACGCACCCGAGGAGCGCGTGGATCTGGGCCGACCACGCCCTGAACTCCGACCCCGCGATCCAGCGGAGCCTCTGCGTGGTGTCGAAGAAGGATCCCGAGGCCAAGCCGAAGTGCTGGGAGGCCGCGACCGACGGCCGCGCCGTCCACCTCGAGTACAACAAGGCGGGCGACGAGGTCTGGGTCAGCATCTGGAACCGCAAGGACAAGCAGAGCGAGGTCGTCGTCTACGACGACCGGACGCTCAAGGAGAAGGCGCGGCTGCGCGACCCGCGGCTCGTCACGCCGACGGGCAAGTTCAACGTCTACAACACGGTTCGCGACATCTACTAGCCCGCATTATTCGCGAACGGTCATCGCGCGAGGCGGGCAGGTCGCGCCAGCGCCGTTCGCGAATAATGCGGGCCAGCGGGCGACCGTCGCGGCGGGGCGGCTCACGCTGGTGGCGCTCCTCGCCGCGGCGACCTTCCGCCTGTGACGGCGGCACGCTGATCCTCCGCCAGCGGGAGGTGCGCGAGGTGCCGCCGGCGGCGCCCCCGCCGGCGGTCCCGGCGCCCGCGCGGCCCGGGGGATGACGTAGGTCATACCCCCTGGCGCGGCCGGCCCCGGATACTCGGGGCAGGAGGGGCCCGTCATGCTGAACATCACGCGGCTCGTCGCGCGCGAGGCCGGCGGAGCCCGGGGCTCCGGGGATCCCGCCGCGCCCCGCGCCGGCGCGCCGGGCGCCGCGCGCGCGCCCGCCGTCGTGGTCTGGAACACGACCCGCCGGTGCACCCTGCGCTGCCGCCACTGCTACGCGGCGGCCACCGTGACGCCGGCGCGCGACGAGCTCACGGGCGCCGAGGGCCGCGCGCTGATCGCCGACCTCGCGCGGAGCGGCGTCCGCTCGCTGGTGCTCTCCGGGGGCGAGCCGCTCCTCCGGCCCGACCTCCTGGATCTCGCCCGCGCCGCGGCGGCCGCGGGGCTGCACGTGGCGCTCTCCACCGGCGGCACGCTCCTCGACGCCGCGACCGCGCGCGCGCTGGCCACGGCGGGCGTCGAGTACGTGGGCGTGTCGATCGACGGCATCGGCCCCCGCCACGACCGGATCCGGGGCGTGCCGGGCGCCTTCGGGCTCGCGCTGGCCGGCCTGCGCCGGGCGCGCGACGCGGGGCTCCGCTCGGGCCTGCGCTTCACGCTGACGCGGACCACGCGGCCCGACCTCGAGCCCGTGCTCGACCTCCTGGAGGCCGAGCGCGTGGACCGCGGCTACGTGAGCCACCTCGTGTACGTCGGCCGGGCGCGCCGGCTGTCGGGCGAGGCGCTCGGCCGGCGCGAGGCGCGTGACGCCGTGGAGACGGTCTTCCGTCGTGCCGAGACGTGGCGCGCGCGCGGCGTCGCGGCCGAGCTCGTCACGGGCAACAACGACGCCGACGGCGTCGCGCTCTACCTGCGGCTGCGCCGCCGGGACGGCGCGGCGGCGGCGCGCGTGCGGCGGCGGCTCGCGGCGCGCGGCGGCAACGCGACCGGCGTCGCGATCGCCTCGGTGGACAGCCGCGGCGACGTGCACCCCGACCAGTTCTGGGCCCACGCGACCCTCGGCAGCGTCCGCGAGCGCCCGTTCGGCGCGATCTGGGGCGATCCCCGGGAGCCGCTGCTCGCGGCGCTGCGCGACCGGCGCGGCCGCGTCGGCGGCCGCTGCGCCGGCTGCGTCCACTTCGCGCTCTGCGGCGGCGGCAGCCGCGTGCGCGCCGAGGCGCTCACGGGCGACCTCTGGGCGGCCGATCCGGGCTGCCATCTGACCGACGCCGAGACCGGCGTCACGAGCGGGAGGAACGGCGATGCGATCGAGGATGATGGCCTGCGCGCTGACGATGCTGCTCCTCGCGAGTGTGCGCCCGCCGGCCCCTGACGCTGCCGAGCGCGACGCGCTCCCGCGCTGGGGGACCGGCAGCCTGATGCTCGTCGTCGAGCGCGAGGCGGGGAGCGTGCTCGTCTTCGACGCCTCGCGGCACGAGCTCCTCGGGCGGGTCCGCGGGCTGGGCAACCTGACGCACGCGACGATCAAGTTCTCGAAGGACGGCCGCTACGCGTACGTCCTCGGTCGCGAGGCGTTCGTCTCGAAGATCGACCTCTACACGCTCGGGGTCGTGCGCCAGGTCAAGGCGGGGGCCTGGTCGATCGGCGGCGCGATGACGGCCGACGGCCGGCACATCGTGCTCTCGAACTACGCGCCGGGGGAGGTGCGCTTCCTCTCGGCCGACACGCTCGAGACGGTCAGGGTGATTGCCGCCGAGCGGACGCTCCCCGACGGCAGCGTCAAGCGCTCGCGCGTCGCGGGGCTCGTGGACGCGCCGGGCAACCTCGTCGTCTTCGCACTGATGGACGCCGACGGCGTCTGGGTGGTGGACGCGGGCAAGCCGGACTTCCCCGTCGTGCGCAAGCACTGGGACGTGGGCGTCGAGCCCTACGACGCGCTGATCACGCCCGAGGGCCGCTACTACCTGGTCGGCTTCCTCAAGTCGAACTGGATGGGGCTCCTCGACCTCTGGCACCCGGAGGCGATGCGGCGCATCCTCGCCGATGCCCGGGGCGCCGGCGCGGACGAGGTGCCGCTCTGGAAGGTGCCGCACCTCAAGGGCTGGGCGCTCGCGGGCGACCTGGCGTTCCTGCCGGCGCTCAAGCGCGAGGTGGCGCTCGTCTACGACGCGCGCGCGTGGACCGCGCGCGACGTCGTCCCCCTCAACGGCACGGCGCTCTACACGGTCGTCCGGCCGGACCGCCGGCAGGTGTGGGCGGACCTGGTCGGCAAGAACGGCGACCTGATCGACGTGATCGACGTCGAGACCCGGCGCGTGATCCGGACGCTCCGGCCCGGCCCGGGCGCGACCCACCCGCAGTTCACCCCCAAGGGCGAGGCCGCGTACGTCTCGCTGATGGACGGCGGCAAGGTCGTGGTCTACGACACCGCGACGCTCGAGGTGATCCGCGAGTTCCCGGCCGAGCGGCCGTCGGGGATCTTCTCCTCGGACCGCGCCCACAAGTTCGGGATGTGACGATGCGCGCCGACCTCGATCCCGCCGACCGGGCGCTGCTCGCGCGCGTGCAGGCCGGGGTGCCGCTCGTCCCACGCCCGTTCGCCGCCCTGGCGCGCGAGCTGGGCGCCGACGAGGCCGACGTCCTGGCGCGGCTCCGACGCCTGGCCGGCGCGCGCGTGCTCCGGCAGCTCGGGGCGATCTTCGACACGCGCGCGTGCGGCTACGCCTCGGCGCTCGTGGCCGCGCGCGTCACCCCGGCGTGCCTCCCCGCCGCGGCGGCGGCCGTCGGCGCGCACCCCGGGGTGAGCCACTGCTACGAGCGGGCGCACGCGTGGAACCTCTGGTTCACGCTCGCGGTGGCGCCGACGAGCGCCCTCGGCCTCGGCGGCACGGTGGCGCGGCTCGGGGAGATGGCCGGCGCCGACCGGATGCGTGTCCTGCCCGCGCTCCGCACCTTCAAGATCGCGGCGCGCTTCGCCCTCGACGCCGGCGGGGAGATCGCCCCCGACCGCGGCGGCCGTACCGGCCTGCCGTGCGGGGCCCGGAACCCGCCGCCGGCTGCTGACGGACGGGGAGCGTGCCCCGGCTCCCCGTCGGCCGCGGCGCCGCTCAGCGAGGTCGAGGTCGCGGTCGTGCGCGCGCTGCAACGGCCGCTCGCGCTCGAGCCCGAGCCCTTCGCGGCGCCGGCGCGCGCGGCGGGGCTCGGCACGGAGGCGCTGCTCGCGCGCGCGGCGGCGCTCGGCGAGCGCGGCGTCATGCGCCGGTTCGCGGGCCTGCTGAACCACCGGCGCGCGGGCTTCGCCGCCAACGCCATGGCCGTCTGGGCGCTGCCCGCGGCGCGGCGCGCGCCGGCCGGCCGCCGCATGGCCGAGCTGCCCGCCGTGACCCACTGCTACGAGCGGCCGACGTTCCCGGACTGGCCGTACGCGCTGTTCAGCATGGTGCACGGCCGGACGCGCGAGGAGTGCGAGGCGACCATCGCCGCGATCGCCTCGGCGATCCGGCCGGAGGCGGCGGCGACGCTCTGGACGGTGCGCGAGTTCAAGAAGACGCGCCTCATGCTCTTCACGCCCGAGTACGAGGCGTGGGAGGCGGGCGCCCTGGAGGCCGTGCGGTGAGCGGCATCGTCTACCTCGTCGGCGCCGGGCCGGGCGACCCCGGCCTCCTCACGCTCAGGGGGCGGGACTGCATCGAGCGCGCGGACGCCGTCGTCTACGATGCGCTCGTGGACAAGCGGCTGCTCGAGCACATGCGGCCGGGGGCCGAGGCGGTCTACGCGGGCAAGCGCGAGGGCCACCACTCGCGCCCGCAGGAGGAGATCAACGCGATCCTCGTGTCCCGGGGGCGCATCGGGCAGGTGGTGACGCGCCTCAAGGGCGGCGACCCGTTCATGTTCGGCCGGGGCGGGGAGGAGGCGGCGGCGCTCGCCGCCGCGGGCGTGGCGTTCGAGGTGGTGCCCGGCGTCTCGGCGGGGCTCGCGGTGCCCGCGTACGCGGGGATCCCGCTGACGCACCGCGAGTGCGGTCCGGACGTGACGTTCGTGACCGGCCACGAGGGGCGCGACGGCGCGCGCGTGCGCTGGGACTTGCTCGCGGGCGCCTCGACGGTCGTGTTCTTCATGGGGCTCGGCCACCTCCCGCGGATCGCCGCGCGCCTCGTCGCCGCGGGCCGGGACGCCGCCACGCCGGTGGCGGTGATCTCGCACGGGACGACCGACCGGCAGGAAACGGTCACCGGCACGCTCGCGACCATCGTCGAGGCGGTGGCGCGGCGGAGCATCGGCCCGCCGGGCCTCGTGGTCGTCGGCGACGTCGTGCGGATGCGCGAGTCGATCCGGTGGTTCGCCGAGCTCGGGCCGCCGGGGGGCGGGGCGTGAGCCGCTACTTTCCTGCCTTCCTCGACCTGCGCGGCCGCCGCTGCCTCGTCGTCGGCGGGGGCGCGGTGGGCACGCACAAGGCCCAGGCGCTCGCCGAGTGCGGCGCGCGGGTGACCGTGGTGAGCCCGACCGCCACTCCGGCGCTCGCCGCGCTCGCCGCGGCGGGCCGCCTCGTCCGCCGTCCCCGCCCGTTCGTCGAGCGCGACCTCCGCGGCGCCGCGCTCGTCGTCGCCGCCACCGGGGTCGCGGCCGTGGACCGCGCGGTCGCCGCGCTGGCGCGCCGGCGGCGCGTCCTGGTCAACGTCGTGGACCGGCCGCCCGAGTGCGACTTCATCGTCCCCTCGGTCCTCCGCCGCGGCCCGCTGCAGATCGCCGTCTCGACCGGCGGCAGGAGCCCGGCGCTCGCCCGCGAGATCCGGCGCGAGCTCGAGGCGCTCTTCCCGCACGACTACGGAGACTTCGTGGAGCGTGTCGGCGAGGCCCGGGCCCGCGCGCGCGCCGGCGGGGCCACGGTCGCGGCCAGGGCCGCGGCCGCCGAGCGGGCGGTGCGCGCGGCGCTCTCCGGACGGCGCGCCGTCGCGCGCCCGCCCCGGCGTCGCCGCGGAAGTGAGGCGCGCCCGCCCCACTAGACGGGGCACCCCCGCATTCGGCGTGCTGCAAATGACGGAAATTACTCAGATCCACTTGTGGCACGGACCTCGCACACTCGTCGCTGACCGACGATCTTGAGGCCGGCTGCCGGGAGTGACCGAGATCGCACCGGCGCCACAGGGAGGCGCGTATGGTCGCGACGCTGCAGGTGGGAATCGACGAGTGCCCGTCCCCGAGACCAGACGAGGTCGGCCATGCCGGCGCTCGCTGAGTCACCCCTCGACCAGGCGCTCGGTCGCGCCGGCGACGGCGCGTTCGTGATCGCGGCCGACGGGCGCATCGTGCTCTGGAACCGCTCGGCCGAGCGCATCCTCGGGCACAGCGCGCGCGACGTCCTGGGCCGGCCGTGCTGCGACGTGCTCATCGGCAGCGACGACTCCGGCAACCGGCTCTGCTACCAGGGCTGCCATGTCCAGACGCTCGTCAAGATGGGCGAGCCGATCCAGAGCTTCGACATGCACACGCGGACCAAGGCGGGCAAACCCGTCTGGATCGGCGTGAGCATCCTGTCCACGCCCGCGAACGGCAAGGCCGGCCCGATGACGGTTCACCTGTTCCGCGACGTGACCGCGACCAAGGAGCTGCTCTCGCTGGTCCACGAGCGCCTCGCGGCGCCGGCCGGGGGCGGCGAGCGCCCCGAGGCCGCGGGCTCGCTCACGCGGCGGGAGCTCGAGGTGCTGCGCCTCATGACGGAGGGGCTGAACACCGCGGGGGCGGCGCAGCGGCTGCACGTGAGCCCGGCGACGATCCGCAACCACGTGCAGAACATCTTCGGCAAGCTCGGCGTGCACAGCCGCCTCGAAGCGGTCGCGTACGCGAGCAAGCACCGCCTGCTCTAGTTACGTGGGGGGCCCCGAGATGGCCCCCCACACCCCCCAACGCTCGGAGCGCCCCGGCAAAGCCGTGGCGCTCCTCGATACTCCGACAGCCTCCCAGTTACGTGGGGGGCCCCGAGATGGCCCCTCACACCCCGCAACGCTCGGAGCGCCGCGGCAAAGCCGTGGCGCTCCTCGATACTCCGACAGCCTCCTCGCTCAGAGGGCGTGGAGGACTCGGGCACACGGGATCCCGGGGGGTGTCGGGGGGAGCGGCGATCGCTCCCCCCGACGTCGACTTCAGAGGTAGACGGCGGCGAAGATCGCGAGCCAGAGCGCGCAGACGAAGTACCAGTAGAGGGCTCCCGCGCCGAGGCGCGCCGGCGGTGGCGCCGCCGCGGCCCCCCCCACCGCGTCCACCAGGAGCCAGACGACGGCGCCGAGGACGTGGACGCCGTGCGCGCCGATCAGCGCGAAGACGAGCCCGCCGTAGGGACCCGAGGCCGCCGTGACCCCCCACTGCGCGAGCCCCACCCACTCGCTGCCCTGCACGGCGACGAACGTCCAGCCGAGCGCGGCCGTCAGCGCCAGCGCGCGCCGCGCCCGCGGCCCGGCGCCGGCGCGCGCGTGCCGCCGCGCGCGGCCCAGCGTGACCGCGCTCGCGAGCAGGACCAGCGTGTTCACGGCGGTCACGCCGAGCGGCAGCCGCGGCTCGCCGAGGGGCGGCCACACCGGGCTCCAGAGACGGAACAGGACGAACGCGAAGAGCAGGCCGCCGAAGAGCATCGTCTCGGCGGCCACGAAGAACAGCATCCCGACCCACGCGGGCGGGAGCGCGCGCGCGCCGGCGGCGGTCGCGGACGTCACCGCGGCAGGACGAAGTCGGGGAAGAGTGCGAGCATCAGCCCGAAGACGAGCAGCATCGGCGCGGTGGCGATCGCGTAGATGAGCCAGGCCTCGAGCCGGAGGTGCATGAAATTCAGCGCCACCAGGACGGCCTTGACCGCGGCGACCACGAACATCAGCGTGACGATCGCCGGCCGCGACACGGGCAGCGTGTTCGCGAAGAGCGAGACTGTCATCAGCGCGAGCAGCCAGATCCAGATGATCACGTAGCCGCGCGTGAGCGTCGTGCCGGTCATGGGCGCCTCACGAGAGGTAGACGAGGGGGAACAGGAAGATCCACACGATGTCGACGAAGTGCCAGTAGAGGCCCGCGAGCTCGACCCGGTAGGGGCGCTCGAGGCCCAGGCGCGCGCCGAGGCAGAGCGTGGCGTTGGCGATCACGCCGATCAGGACGTGCAGCGCGTGGAGCCCGGTCATCGTGTAGTAGAAGGACCAGAACGTGCCCGCCCACGGGGTGAAGCCGTGCGTGATCTCGCCCGTGTACTCGTAGGCCTTGATGCCGAGGAAGGCGAGCCCGCCCAGGACCGTGAGCCCCAGGAACACGCGCATCCCCCGGCGATCGCCGCGCTCGGCCGCCGCGTACGCCTCGACCATCGTGTAGCTCGAGCTGAGCAGGATGAACGTGTTGATCGCGGCCACGGTGACGTTGAGGTGGTCGTGCTCGACGTGCGCGCTGCCGCCCAGGCGGGAGATGACGAAGCTCGAGATCAGGCCGCCGAAGAGCATGACCTCGGAGGCGAGAAACCACCAGATCCCGACCTTGCCGCGCGCCGCGGCGCCGGCCGTCCCGGCGTAGGTCGGCGTGGCGGCGCTCACGGCCGGGCCTCCGCGGCGGCCGCGCCCGTGCGCTGCGGCAGCCAGTCGCGCGTGGCGCCGGGCACGCTGTACTCGTAGGGGCCGCGCCCGACCACCGGTAGCGCCTCGCCCCAGTTGCCGTGCGGCGGTGGCGAGGGCGTGGTCCACTCGAGGGTCGTGGCCTCCCACGGGTTCGCGGGCGCCGGCCGGCCTCTGAGCTGGCTCACGAAGAAGTTGACGAAGAACACGAGCTGGCTCGCGACGAGCCCGAAGAGGGCCACGGTGGAGACGACGTTGATCCACTGATGCGGCGCGATCATGTCGTACTGCAGCGGGTTCGCGATGCGGCGGACCATGCCCGCGATCCCGATCCAGTGCAGCGGAAAGAAGACCACGTTGAACGAGACCAGCGTCGACCAGAAGTGGAGCTGGCCGAGGCGTGTGCCCAGCATCCGGCCGAACATCTTGGGGAACCAGTAGTAGATGCCCGCGTAGCCGCCGAAGATCACCGCCGAGATCAGCGTGTAATGGAAGTGGGCGACCACGAAGTAGGTACCGTTCAGGTAGATGTCCGACGGCGCCGAGCCGAGGAAGATGCCCGTGAGGCCGCCGGTCGTGAACATCGCCAGGAAGGCGAGCGCCCAGAGCATCGGCAGCTCGAAGGCGATCGAGCCCCGATAGAGCGAGGCGATCATCGCGAACACGGCCAGCGCGAACGGCACCGAGATCAGGATCGTCGTGATGCTGAAGGGCATCGCGAGCCGCGGGTCCATGCCGCTGACGAACATGTGGTGGGCCCACACGATGAAGCTGAGCGCCCCGGCGACGATGGTGGCCCAGACGACCAGCGTGTAGCCGAAGATCGGCTTGCGCGAGAAGACCGGAAAGATCTCCAGCACCGCCCCCAGCGCGGGCAGCAGCACGACGTACACCTCGGGGTGCCCGAAGAACCAGAAGAGGTGCTGCCAGAGGAGCGGCTCGCCGCCGCGCTCGGGCAGGAAGAAACCCGTGCCGACGATGCGGTCCATGAGCAGCATGATCGCGCCGGCGATGAGCGGGCCGACCGAGAGCAGGAACAGGATCGCCGCGGTGGCCTGCTGCCAGATGATCAGCGGCAGCCGGCCGAAGCCGAGGCCCGGCGCCCGCATCGTCACGATCGTCGTGAGGAAGTTGACGCCGCCGAGCAGGAACGCCGCGAACTCGATCGCGTGGGCGAGGAGCCAGAGGGTGAGCCCCCAGTCGACGCCCGTGTACTCGGCCTTCGCGGAGAGGGGCGGGTAGCCGGTCCAGCCGGCCGAGGCCGCGCCGCCCGGGACGAGGAACGAGACGAGCACGACCGCGGAGCCGAGCGCCAGGAGCCAGAACGACAGCGCGTTCAGGCGCGGGAAGGCCATGTCGCGCGCGCCGATCATCAGCGGGATCAGGAAATTGCCGAAGGAGCCGAGCAGGATCGGCATCGCCACGAAGAAGACCATGATCGTGCCGTGGTTGGTGACCAGCACGTTGTAGGTCTCCGGGCCGACGAAGCCGAAGCCCGGGACCTCCGTGTCGGGCCACGCGAGCTGCCAGCGCATGGCGTACGAGAGATACCCGCCGACGACCGCCATGATCAGGCCGAGCAGCAGGTACTGCCTGGCGATCATCTTGTGATCGGTCGCGTACAGGTAGGTGCGGAAGAACCCCGTGGCCTCGTGGGGCCCGCGCACGGCGGTGACGGTCGGCGACGCGTGGCTCATGTCTTCTCCCCGGGCCTCGCGCTGCCGGACCACTGCTCGCCGACCCATGCGTCCCAGTCGGTGGCCTCGTGGACGATGAGCGTCGCCTTCATGCCGGAGTGCCCCACGCCGCACAGGTGCGCGCAGGGCAGCTCGTACTGCCCCGGCTTCATCGCGTCGAGCCAGGCCGGGATCGAGCGCCCCGGCAGGATGTCCTGCTTGAGCCGGAGGTTCGGCAGGAAGAAGCTGTGGATCACGTCCTTGGCCTCGAGCGTGAGCCGGACCGGCTTGCCCGCGGGCACGTGCATCTCGTCGAGGAACGTCTTGTCGTCGGCGGTGTCGAACCTGCCGTCGGGACCGGGGTAGGTGACCACCCAGTTGAACTGCTTGCCCGTGACGCGGATGTGGACGTCGGACGCCGGGCTCTCGATCTTGACCTTCGCCCACACCCGCGCGCCCTTGAAGTCGATCCAGAGGTCGAGCACGAGGACCAGCAGGCACGGCAGGAGCACCCACGCCACCTCCCGCCAGCGGTCGCCCTTGATGTAGCCGGCCGGCCGGCCGGCGCGCCGGCGGTAGCGGACGAGGAACACCGCGAACGTGCCCATCGTCGCGATGAACCACGCGAGCGTGATGTAGTAGATCAGCGCGATGATGCCGTCGATGTCCCGCCCGAAGGTCGAGACGTTCTCGGGGAGCCAGCTCAGGAACATAGGCCGACGGATGCCTCCCTGGAGACGCGGGGCACGGCGGCCGCGAGCTCGGCCATGCTGACCGCCTCGAGCTCGCGCGCGAGCAGGCGCTGCAGCCTGACCCAGACGGGATGCACCGGGCACGCGCGGTCGCGCGGGCACGCGCCGGCGGCGACGACGCAGCGGTTGAGCGCGAGGGGGCCCTCGGCGGCCTCGATCACGTCCCGGAGGCTGATGGCCGACGCGGCACGGGCGAGCGAGACGCCGCCGCGCGCGCCGGGGTGCGTGCGCACGAGCCCGCCGCGCGCGAGCGCCTGGACGATCTTCGCGAGGAAGGCGGGCGGCACGTCCTGGCGCTCCTGGATCCGCGCGCGCGGCACGATCGCGCCCGCCGGCCGGGAGGCGAGGTCGACGACTACGCGGACCGCGTAGTCGCCGTGGCGCGTGAGGCGCATGCGTGATCGAGGAGGAAAAAGGTCATCGTTGTCCAGGCATCAAAGCGCAGGATGCCTGTGCGGATCAATGAGGCGAGCGGACGGTTTTCGTGGGGCGGACGGCTTAGAGGTCGCGCAGGGCGTCGGCGGGGCCGAGGTAGCGCCAGAGCTCCTCGACGCGCTCCTCCGGCACGCCCTGGCTCAGCGCGAACCAGCGGAAGTCATGGTACCGGCCCGCGGTGACGAGGTCGCGGTAGAGCTCGGCGGCCTCGGGCGCCGTGATCAGGTCGGCGACGCTCGGCCGGCCCGAGATCGAGAATCGGCAGCTCATGCGGCTATGCTACGCGATCGGCTCGTCGTTTCCAATGTGACGATCGGCCCACGCGATTGAGCCGCCCGGCGCATTCTCCGGGCCCGCGGCCGCTGCTATCGTGACCGGTCATGATCGCGAACGGCCTCCGGGTGCTGCTCGTCGTGTCCGCCGCGCCCTCCGCCGTGTACACGGAGCGGTACGGCTGATGCGCATCGGGATGATCGGCCTCGGGCGCATGGGGCGTCCCATGGCCGAGCGGCTCCTCGCCGCGGGCTTCCCGGTCGCGGTGTGGGCGCGGCACGAGGCGTCGGCGGCGCCGCTCGTCGCGCGCGGCGCACGGGCGGTCGCCTCGATCGAGGCGCTCGCGGCGGAGGCCGAGTGCGTGCTGACCTGCCTGCCGCGCCCCGTGGACGTCACGCGCGTGCTGACCGCGGTCCTCCGCGCGGCGCGGCCGGAGACCCTCGTCGTCGAGACGAGCACGATCGACCCCGAGACGAGCCGGCGCCTGGCCGCGGTCGCGGCGGCGCGGCGGGTGGCGTACGTGGACGCGCCCGTGAGCGGCGGCCCGTCGGGGGCGGCCGCCGGCACGCTCACGGTGCTGGTGGGCGGCGAGCCCGCGGCCGTCGCGCGCGCCCGGCCGGTGCTCGAGGCGCTGGGCGCCCACGTCCACCACCTGGGCCCGGCCGGCAGCGGGCACCTGGCGAAGCTCTGCAACCAGATCATCACGGGGACCGCCTACGCCGCGGTGGCCGAGGCGCTCGTCCTCGGCGTCAAGGGCGGCCTCGACCCCGAGCGGCTGGTCGCCGCACTCTCGACCGCCTCGGGCCGCAGCCGCACGCTCGAGCAGGAGGCGCCCGCCATCCTCGCGCGCGCGTTCGAGGCGCGGTTCACCGCCGACCTCGCCGCCAAGGACCTCGACTGCGCGCTCGAGGCCGCGGAAGCGCTGACGGTGCGCCTGCCGCTCGCGGCCGCGGCCCGCCACTGCTACGAGGAGATGCGGCGGCTCGGCCTCGGCGAGCTCGACCAGGCGGCGGTCGTGATCCCCGCCGAGCGGGTGGCCGGCGTCACGGTCCGCGCCAAGCCGGCGCCGTGAGGGCGGCGCCCGCCGGCGCGCTGCACCCCGCGCGCCACGGGATCCGCCGGGCGGAGGCGCTGATCGCGGGCGTGGCACAATAAGCGGCGCCCATGCTGCGCCGTGCGCTGCCCGCCGAGCGGTTGCCGGAGCTCTGGCTCTCCGAGCGGGGGCTCGCCCAGGCGGAGGCCGACGAGCGCCGCCGCCGCTTCGGCCCGAACGACATCGCCGAGGCGCCCGGCGGTGCCCTCCGGGCGCTCGCCGCGGACACCGCGAAAGACCCCATGCTCTGGTTCCTCGCGCTGACGAGCGTGCTCTACGCGGCGGTCGGCCAGCGCGTCGAGGCGCTCACGCTGCTCGTCGCGATCGTGCCGCTCGTCGGGATGGACGCGTTCCTGCACCGCCGCACCCGGGCCTCGACCGAGGGGCTCCAGAGCCGGCTCGCGGCCAGCGCGCGCGTCGTCCGCGACGGCGTCGCGCGCGACGTCCCCGCGACGGAGGTCGTCGTCGGCGACCTCGTCCGCGTCGCGACGGGCGAGCCCTTCCCGGCCGACGGCGTCGTGGTCGCGGGCGCCGGCCTCCAGGCGGACGAGTCGGCGCTGACGGGCGAGGCGTACCCGGTGCCGAAGGCGCCGCTCGCGGCGCCGCCCCGCGACGGGCCGGAGCCCGCGGTCGAGCACGAGCACTGGGGGCTCGCGGGCACCCGCCTGCTCACCGGCGCCGCGACGCTGCGCGTCGCCTACACGGGCGGCGCGACGGTCTACGGCGAGATCGTGCGCTCGGCCGTGCGCGGCGCCCACGCGCTCACGCCGCTGCAGGGCGCGATCCGGAGCCTCGTGACGGTCCTGCTCGCGGCCGCGTCGGTCGTGTGCCTGATCATGGCCTTCGCCCGCCTCCGGCAGGGGCACGGCTGGCTCGACGCCCTGGTGAGCGCGGTCACGCTGGCCTCCGCCGCGCTGCCGGAGGAGTTCCCGGTCGTCTTCACCTTCTTCCTCGGCGTCGGCGTGTACCGCCTGGCCCGCCGGCAGGCGCTCGTGCGCCGCGCGGTGTCGGTGGAGAACATCGGCCGGATCTCGTGCATCTGCGCGGACAAGACCGGCACGATCACCGAGGGGCGGCTGTCGCTGACGCACCTGCTGCCGGCGCCCGGCGTCCCCGAGCGCCGGCTCCGGGTTCTCGCCGCGCTCGCGTCGCGGTCCGAGAGCGGGGATCCGCTCGACGCGGCGATCCTGCGCGAGGCGGCCGACGCGGGCGCGCGCGGGCTGCCGGTCGACCTCGTCGCGACGTTCCCGTTCACCGAGGGGCGCAGGCGCGAGAGCGCGATCGTCCGCGACGCGGACGGCGCGCTGATCGCGGTGACCAAGGGCGCCACGGAGGTCGTCCTCGCGATGTGCGAGCTCGGCGACGAGGAGCGGGCGGCGTGGGACCGGGAGGTCGGGGAGCTGGCGGCGAGCGGCCACAAGGTGATCGCCTGCGCCTGGCGGGCGCTCGACGCCGGCGTGTGGCCGGGGGGGGACGAGCTGGCCCGCGGCCTCCGCCTGGCGGGCCTGCTCGCCTTCGAGGACCCGGTGCGGGACGGTGTGGCGCACGCCGTGGGCCTCTGCCGCGAGGCGGGGATCCACACGATCATGGTCACCGGCGACCACCCGCTCACGGCGCGCGCGGTCGCGCGCGAGATCGGGCTCGGCGGGGAGGCGCCGGCGGTGATCGCCGGCGACGAGATCGAGGCGCGCGTGGCCCGGGGCGAGGGCGCGACGCTCCGCCGCGTGGACGTGATCGCCCGCGCCGCGCCCGCGCAGAAGCTCGCGCTCGTCCGCGCGCTGCAGGAGGCCGGCGAGGTCGTCGCGGTGACGGGCGACGGCGTCAACGACGTGCCCGCGCTCCAGGCGGCGGACGTCGGGATCGCGATGGGCGAGCGGGGCACGCGCAGCGCGCGCGAGGTCGCCGCGATCGTGCTCCTCGACGACAATTTCCGCACGATCGTCCGCGCCGTCGGCGAGGGACGCCAGCTCTTCCAGAACCTGCGAGCCAGCTTCCAGTACCTGCTGATGATCCACATCCCGCTCGTGATCACCGCGGCGTTCATCCCGCTCGCGGGCTACCCGCTCCTGTACCTGCCGACCCACATCGTGTGGCTCGAGCTGATCATCCACCCGACCGCGCTGCTGGTGTTCCAGGACGTCGCGGGGAGCGGACGGCTCGCCCGCGCGGCGGCGCGGGATGGGACCCGGTTCTTCTCCCGGCGGGAGTGGGCCGCCATCGCGGTCGTCGGGGCCCTGCTCACGCTGGCCGTCGCGGCGGGGTACCTGGCGAGCCAGGGCGAGCGGGGGCGGGTGGAGCACGGGCGCGCGATGGCGCTCGCGGTGCTCACGCTGGCGAGCGCGGCGCTCACCGCCGCGCTCTCGCGGCTGGCGACGCGGACGGCGCGCGCGGTCGCCGCCGGCACCGTCGCGCTCTCCCTCGTGCTCGTGCAGACGCCCGCGCTCGCGCGGCTCCTCCACCTCGAGCCGCTACACGCGGGGGACTGGGCCCTGGCCGGGGCGGTGGGCGCGGGCGTCGCGGCGCTCGTGCTGGCCCTCGACGCCGCGGCGCGCCGCGCTTATACTCCGGGCGGGAGCCGGGGGAGGGCCCGATGGCGATCGTGACGATCTCCTTCGCGATGGGCGCCGGGGGGCCCGAGATCGGGTCCACGCTCGCCGGGCGGCTCGGCTACCGCTACGTCGACCACGAGCTGATCTCGGAGGCCGCGCACCGCTACGGGCTCGTCGAGGACCGCCTGGCCCACCTGAGCGACGCGAAGCCCTCGCTGTTCGAGCGCTTCGACGTCGAGACGCGCCGCTACATCACCGTCATCCAGAGCGTCCTCTTCGAGTTCGCCGCCGCCGACAACGTCGTCCTCATGGGCCGCGGCGGGCAGTGGCTCCTGCGCGGGATCCCGCACGTGCTGCGCGTGCGCGTGACGGCGCCGTTCGAGGCGCGCGTCAAGCGGCTGACCGAGCGGCTGTCGGCCCAGACGGGCGACCAGGTGACGTCGCGCAGCGTGACGCAGATGGTGCGCCGCGACGACGACCAGCGGCTCGGGCGCATGCGCTACCTCTACGAGGCGGACCTCCGGGACCCCGCGCTCTACGACCTCGTGCTCAGCACCGAGCGGCTGACGACGGAGGCCGCCGTGCAGGTGCTCGCCGCCCTGGCCGGGCGGCCCGAGCTCGCCCCGAGCCCCGCGGCGCGCCAGCTCGTCGCCGACCGCACGCTGGCCTCCCGCGTCCAGGTCGCCCTCGTCACCCATCCGGACACGCGCAAGTATCGGATCGAGGTGGAGGCGCAGGAGGGCGTGGTCACGCTCGAGTCGGCCACGGCCCTGGACGCGGCCCTTGGCGTCGCCCGCGAGGTGCCGGGCGTGCGCGAGGTCCGGGCGCGCCTGGTCGAGATCCCGCCGATCCCGCCCTTCGTGGCCTGACGCCCGCTCTGGTCCCTTAGAAATAGGCCATTCGCCTCACGAAAATGAGGCGCTGGCCGGATTCCAAACGCCTGACCGAACGCCCTACTGTACGCGCAACCGAACGATCGTTCGGTGGGAGGTTCGGAGTGGCGATCGAGGACCGCTACAAGGGGATCGTCGAGGCCGCGCGCGACGTCGTCGCCCGGCGCGGCTACCACCAGGCTTCGATCCGGGAGATCGCGCGCGCCGCGAGCCTCTCGCTCGCAGGCCTCTACCACTACGTCGGCGGCAAGGACGAGCTGCTCTTCCTCGTCCTCGACCGGGCGCTCGACACGCTGCTCGGCGCGCTCGACACGGCGCTCGCCAGGGCGCGGACGCCCGAGACCAAGCTCCTCGCGCTGATCCAGACGCACCTCGACTTCGGCTTCCGCCACGCCGCCGACCTCAAGATCATCAACCGCGACTGGGAGCTGCTCGAGGAGCCGCGCCGCGCGGAGATCGCCGCCAAGCGCGGCGAGTACCTGCAGCGCGGGCTCGCGCTCCTGCGCGAGCTCGACCCGCGCGGGCGCTCGGGCGACGAGCTCCTCTCGGCGACGAACCTGCTCCTGGGCATGCTGAACGGTATCGCCACCCGCCCCTTCCTGCGCTCGAGCGACGACGCGCGGCCCCTCGCGGGCGAGGTCGGCGCCCTCTTTCTCTACGGCTTCCTGGAACCGGTGGAGGCACACCATGACGCCTGAGCAGATCCTCGAGCAGTGCCGCGACCTGGTGGGGCAGCCCCTCGGCGCCGTCGCCGAGCGGTGGAAAGCCGAGCGCCCGGGCGGGCGGGTGGTGGCCGCCTACCCGGTGTGGACGCCGGCCGAGCTGGTCCACGCGGCGGGCATGCTGCCGCTGTCCCTGCTGGGGGGCGGCACCTCGGTGGAGCTCACGCACGCCGACGCCCGGTTCCAGTCGTTCGTCTGCTCGATCGCGAAGTCGACGCTCGAGCTCGGCTTCCAGGACATCGTCAAGGGCATCGACGGCTTCGTGTTCTCGAACATCTGCGACGTCGCCCGCAACCTCGGCTCGATCTACCAGCGCAACTTCCCCGGCGTGTTCGTCGAGTACCTGCACCTGCCGCAGAACTCGACGTCGCCCGGGGTGACGGCCTACGCCGCGAGCGAGCTCCGGCGGCTGGCGGCGGGCTTCGAGACCGCGTTCGGGCTCACGCTGACGGAGGCGGCGCTCACGAAGGCCATCGAGATCTACAACGTGGTGCGGGCGCGCGTGCGCGCGCTCTACGCGTTCCGGATCGCCGAGCCGCAGAAGCTCTCGACGACCGAGCTGTACGTCGCGCTCCGGGCGACGACGCTCGTGCCGCCCGAGCAGGCGATCGCGTGGCTCGACGCGCTCCTGGACGGGTTGCCCCGCCGTGACGCCCGCCCGCGCGACCGGCTGCGTGTCGTGATCGAGGGGGCGTTCTGCGAGCAGCCGCCGCTCGGCCTGCTCGAGGTGCTCGAGGAGGCCGGCTGCTACGTGGTCGAGGACGACCTGCTGCTCGGCTGGCGCTGGTTCACCTCGGATGTCCCGACCGACGGCGACCCGTTCGAGCGCCTGGGCGCCGCGTACGTGAACCAGTCGGTGCCGTCCTCGACGCGGCACGAGGGCCGGGAGCACCGGTCGGCCGGGCTCATCGAGAAGGTCCGGCGCGCCAGCGCCACGGCCGTGATCTTCATGCCGGCGAAGTTCTGCGAGCCGGCGCTCTTCGATTACGTGCTGATGAAGCAGGGCCTCGAGCGCGCCGGGATCCCGCACATGATCGTCGAGTTCGAGGAGAAGATGTGGACCTTCGAGCGCACGCGCAACGAGATCGAGACCTTCGTCGAGTCGATGCTCTTCGATTAGGCCGAGGAGGCTCCGCATGGCGACGCCAGTCACCGAACGGCAGTACCAGGGAAAGGTCCACGAGCACTCCCGCCGGCTCATGTCCGCGTGGATGGGCGAGCTCGCCCGCGCCGAGGCCGAGGGGCGGACCACGGGCGCCCTCATGATCTCCGGCAACTGCGTGGAGCTGCTCCGCGCGTGCCATGTCCTGCCGATGTTCCCCGAGGTGACGGCGCTCCAGAACGCGATCCGCCACAAGTCGCTGCCGCTGATCCTCAAGGCGGAGCAGGCGGGCTACTCGAGCGACAACTGCGCCTACGTGAAGGCCGACATGGGGCTCTTCCTCGAGGGCGGCATGGGGCCCGGGAAGCCGATGCCGTTCCCGAACCTCATCGTCTGCAACTACGTGGGCTGCAACGTGTACGTCAAGTGGTTCGAGCACCTCGCCGACATCAGCGGTGCCAAGCTCTTCATGCTCGACGTACCGTTCGCGCGGACGCCCGAGCCCACGGCCGCTGACGTCCAGTACGTCGTCGGCCAGCTCGAGGAGCTCATCGCGCTCTGCGAGGGGTTCACGGGCCACACGTTCGACATCGACGAGCTGCGCGAGGTGCTCGCCCACGCGGCGCGGGCGGAGGACGGCTACGCGCGCTGCAAGGACCTCTGCAAGAGCCACCCGGCGCCGTTCGACGCCTACTTCGACTCGATCAACATGATGGGGCCGATCAACGTCCTGCGGGGGACCCGGGAGGCCGCCGACTTCTTCGACGTCGCCGTGGCCGAGTTCGCGGGGCTCGTCGGGCAGGGGCTCGGGCCGCTCAGCGAGGAGCGGTTCCGCACGGTCGTCGAGGGACCGCCGCCGTACCCCTACTACAAGAACTTCCGCAACCTGTTCTCGAAGTGGGGCGCCGTCGCGGTCCAGTCCACGTACTCGACGGTCGGCGGGATCTGGGAGTGGGGCTTCCGCCACGATCCCGCGCGGCCGCTCGAGTCGATCGCCGAGCAGATGCTGCGCGAGAACCTCACGAACCGGTCGATCACGGCGCGGTACCAGCAGATCCGGCGCTACGTGGACGAGTGGAAGGCGGACGCGCTCGTCATTCACTCGATCAAGTCGTGCCGCCTGTTCTCGGCCGGCCAGGGCGACATGCGCGATTACTTCACGCGCGAGCTGGGTGTGCCGACGCTCCTGGTCGAGTCGGACCTGGAGGACCCGCGCTACTACGCCGAGGCGCAGCTCCGGAACCGCATCGACGCCTTCTTCGAGGCGCTCGAGCACAAGAAGGTCGTCGCGGCGGGGACGCACTGAGGCGGGGGCGGGCGATGGGCGGGACGGTGCAGCCGACGATCGAGAAGGTGCCGACGTACTGCTACCAGTGCGTCGCGGGGCCCGACCTCCTCAAGGTGATCGTGAGGGACGGCGTCGCCGTGGGCGTCGAGCCCAACGCCGACGTCGCGGCCGAGCACCCCGCGTGCGGCAAGGTCTGCGTGCGTGCCTACGGGCTCGTGCAGAAGGTCTACAACCCGGCGCGGATCAAGACGCCGCTGGTCCGGACGAATCCGCGCAAGGCGCGCGGGGAGGATCCGGGCTGGACGCCGGTCTCGTGGGACGCGGCGCTCGACCTGCTGGCCGGCAAGCTCCGCGCCCTCCGGGCGACCGGGCTCGTGGATTCGGCCGGCTACCCCCGTCTCGCGGTGACGTTCGGCTCGGGCGGCATCGCGCCCGCCTACCTCGGGACGTTCGCCGCGCTCCTCGCCGCGTGGGGGCCGGTGGACCAGGGCATCGGCAGCGGTCAGGGCGTCAAGTGCTACCACTCCGAGCACCTGTACGGCGAGTTCTGGCACCGGGCGTTCACGGTCGCCGCCGACGTGCCGCGGTGCAACTTCGTCCTCTCGTTCGGCTACAACGGCGACGCGTCGGGCGGCGTCACCGGTGTCTGGCGCCACGCCGAGGCGCGCGCGCGGGGCCTGCGCTGGGTGCAGTGCGAGCCCCACCTCTCGGTGACGGGCGCGTGCGCCACCGAGTGGGTCCCGATCCGCCCGAAGACGGACACGGCGGTGCTCCTGGCCCTGCTCCACGCGGTCCTGCTCGAGCACGACTGGCGTGCCGTCTGCGACGTGCCGTTCCTCGAGAACATGACGAGCTCGCCCTACCTCGTCGGCCCGGCGGGCTGGTACCTGCGCGATCCGGGGACGGGCAAGCCCCTCGTGTGGGACCCCGCGCGGGGCTACGCGGTGCCGTTCGACGACCCGGCGTGCAGGCGCCCGGCGCTCGACGGCGAGTACATCGCCGCCGGGGTGGAGATCGGCGCGGACGGCGCGCGGCGCAGCGTCAGCGAGCGCGTCCGCCCGGCCTTCCAGCTCCTCCTCGAGCACGTGCGGCCGTACACGCCCGAGTGGGCCGCCGAGATCGCGGACGTGCCGGCGGCGACGATCCGGGCCCTGGCCGACGACTACCTGCGGGAAGCGACCGTGGGCGCGACGATCGAGATCGACGGCGCGACGTACCCCCACCGGCCCGTCGCGGTGCTGCTCGGCAAGTCGGTCACCAACGGCTGGGGCGGCTACGAGAGCTGCTGGGCCCGCACCACGCTCACCGCGCTCGTCGGCGCCCTCGAGGTGCCGGGCGGGATCCTCGGCACGACCGTGCGGCTCAACCGCCCCGCGCAGAACCGCCTCGACTCCGTCCGGCCCGGGCCCGACGGGTTCATGGAGCAGCCGCTCAACCCGACGGGCAAGGACACGTGGAAGGGCGCGCCGCACATCAGGAACGCCTACCGCACGCTCGTGCCGCTCGCGGCCGACTCGCCGTGGTCGGCGGCGCTCGGCCCCGCGCATCTGCCGTGGCTGTTCCTCGAGAACCCGCCGGAGCACTGGCCGGCGCCGACGCTGCCGGACGTGTGGATCATCTACCGCACGAACCCGGCGATCTCCAACTGGGAGACGGGGCGCATCGAGCGCGCGCTCGAGCGCTTCCCCTTCGTCGCCGCCTTCGCCTACACGCAGGACGAGACCAACTGGTACGCCGACCTCCTGCTGCCGGAGGCGACCGACCTCGAGTCGCTCCAGCTCTACCGCGTCGGCGGGACCAAGTACATCGAGCAGTACTGGCAGCACGCGGGCTGGGCGCTGCGCCAGCCGGTGCTGGCGTCGCCGTGCGACACGCGCGACCTCACCGACGTCGCGACCGACCTCGCCGCGCGCGTCGGCATCCTCGACGAGTACCTCGCGGCGGTCAACCGCGGCGCCGGCACCACGGTGTCTCTCACGGGCGAGGGCTGGGACCACGCGATCCCGCCGGGCACGCGGCCCACCGCGGCCGAGATCTGGGACCGCGTGTGCCGCGCGGCGACGGCGTCGCTTACCGGCGGGCGCGACGTGCGCGACCTGGAGTGGTTCCGGCGGAACGGCGCGTACTTCGTGCCGTTCGACATGCGGAACTACTTCCTGCACGGCGCGATGGTCGCCCGGGGGCTGCGCTACGAGCTGCCCTACCAGGAGCGGGTCACGCGCATGGGCGAGGAGCTCGGCGCCCGCCTGCACGAGCGCGGCATCACGTGGTGGGACGTGCAGCTCGACGAGTACCAGGCGCTGCCCAAGTGGAAGGACTTTCCGGGGATCTGGCGCGGGACGGCGGCGGCGCACGGGCGGGAGTCCGCGGAGTTCCCGTTCTGGCTGCTGACGAGCCGGAGCATGCAGTACTCCTGGGGCTCGAACGTCTCGCTGCCGATCCTCGCCGACGTC
>Ga0156035_1117_pt1 | contig 33786 bp, 39 predicted proteins | sample RifCSPlowO2_02_FD_107689 | JGI IMG/M metagenome (GOLD analysis project Ga0156035, IMG submission 107689) | Candidatus Rokubacteria bacterium RIFCSPLOWO2_02_FULL_73_56 | reverse complement strand
AAGCAGCGCCGGGCGCTGGCCGTGCTGCGGCGCCTGGTCGCGGTCGGACGGGGCAAGATCTCCACCCAGGTGCTCGGGGAATTCTGCGCCGTCACCACGGCGAAGCTGGACCCGCCGCTCACCCGCACCGAGGCGGTGGACCAGGCGGTGGCGCTCGCCGCGACGTGGCCCATCCTGCTCGTCACGCCGTTCATCGTGTTCGAGGCGGCGCGCGGGGCGGCGCAGCATCGGCTCCCCTACTGGGACGCCCAGCTCTGGGCCACCGCGCGGCTCAACCAGATCCCGGCGATCCTCACGGAAGACTTCGCGGACGGCAACCTGCTGGAGGGCGTCCGTTTCGTCAATCCGTTCGCGGACGCCTTCGACGTCGCCGCCCTCGGCTGAGGACGTTGACAGCAGTGGAGTGCAGTGCATTCTACCGAGTGACATGGCGTCGGTTCAGAAGAGCCTGAGAATCCCCGAGGACATCGCCCGATCGACTTCCTCCCGCGGTAGCGCCGCCGCGCGCCTGCCGCCGCGCGCCGTCAAGCGGCGGCGACGAGCGCGCCTGCCGCCTCGACGAAGCGCCGCGCGAGAGCCACGGCCTCCTCGGCCTGGCCGCGCGTGAACACGTCCGCCGGCACGCCGCCCGGGAGGCCGTTCGGATAACGGGTCGGCACGTAGTACTGGTCGAGCTGGCGCGCGGCGTCCACCAACCCGGCGAGCTGGGCGTGACGGGCAAAGAGCGGCGCCAACAGCTCCACCACCGAGTGGCCCAGGACGAACCGGGCGCCGCCGAGATAGTGCACGGCCTTGCACGCTTTCTCGGCCGCCTGCTGGCACATGAAGCACGCCTGGGCATGGTAGCCGGCGTCCCGGCCGACCTCGGCAAAGCCCAGATCGCTCCGAGCCTGGGCCAGCCAGCGCTCGGCCTCAGCTCGTGGATGCGGCTTCATGGACCACCACGCCCTCGGCCAGGACGTGCTCGATGAAGGCCCGGCCCTCGGCGCGCAGGCCGTCGAGCTCCGCGGGGGTGTAGACGAGGAGGTCGAGCCGCGGCCAGACATCGAAGAGCCCGGCGAAGTCCCGCCAGCGCTCGAGGAAGGGGCGGGCGGTGTCGGCCACGATCAGCAGGTCGAGGTCGCTCCACTCGTCGGCCTCGCCGCGCGCCACGGAGCCGAAGACGATGGCGCGGCGCGCCCCGCGCAGGTGCGGCGCAAGCCGGGCGCGCAGCGCGTCGAGGTCCTGGATGACCGCGGTGCCCATCGGCCCCGCCTACTTGGACCGGACGGACTTGAGGAATCGCAGCACGGCGCGGTTGAAGACGCCCGCGTGCTCGAGGAAGAAGCCGTGGCCGCCCGGCAGGACGCTCAGGCGCGCCCGGCGGCCGATCGCCTTCGCCAGCGCGCGGGAGAACGCCGGCGGCGTCAGGATGTCGTCGCGGCCGACCAGCACGAGCGTGGGCACGCGCAGGCCCCGCAGGCGCTTGGCCCGGGTGCCGTTCCAGGCCAGGATCCCGCGCGCCTGGCGCTCGATGGCCTCGGCCTTGGTCTGGTGCGGGTAGGCCATCGCGCGCTGGAAGGCCAGCTCCACGTTCTCCTTCTTCGCGAAGAACCCGGGCGCGAAGAGCCAGGGGTAGACGACGTGGCGGTAGCGCTCCTCGACGGGCACGCGGTAGGCCAGCGACACCCACGACTCGAGCGTGTGCAGGAACCGCGGGTCGCCCTCGACCCACGTGCACGCGAGCACGAGCGAGCGGACGAGCCTCGGGTGGCGCAGGGCCAGCTCCTGGGCGATCGTGCCGCCCATCGAGGTGCCGAGCACGTGGGCGCGGCCGATCCGCAGGTGCCGCAGCACGGCCGCGGCGTCGTCCGCCATCTGCGCCGTCGTGTAGACGGGCTCGGCGGGCAGGTCGGTCTCCCCGACCCCGCGGTTGTCGAAGGTGACCACCTGGAAGTGCGGGGCGAAGGCCTTGGCCTGGAGCGCGAAGCCCACGGCCGGCGCCGAGAGGCCGTTGATCAGCAGCAGCGGCGCGCCCGCGCCGCTCACCTCGTAGTGCATCCGGATCTTGTTGAGGATGGCGTAGGGCATCAGATCTCCAGCGCCACCTTGATGGACGACGCGTCGGCGTGCGCCGCGAAGGCCTCGGCGATGGCCGCGAGGGCGAAGCGGTGGGTCACGAGCGGGCGCGTGCGCACCCGGCCCTCGGCGACGAGCCGGAGCGCCTCGGGGAACTCGTCCTGGTAGATCATCGAGCCGGCGATCGTGACCTCGCGGCGCACGACGGAGAAGAAGGCGACCGGCGTCGGTGCGTGCGGCAGGCCCGTCAGCACGACGCGGCCGCCCGGGCGCACCAGCTCGAGCGTGTGGGTGACGGCCTCGGCGGTACCCGCGGTCTCGACGACCAGGTCCACCCCCTCGCGCGCCGAGAACCGGCAGGCCGCGGCGTCGAGGGCGCCGTCGGCGACGGCCCACGTCTGCTCGGCCCCCAGCTCGCGCGCCAGGGCGAAGCGCCGGTGCGTGCGGCTCACGACGAGCACGCGCACGCCGCGGGCGCGGAGCACCTGCAGGGCGAGGAGCCCGAGCGTCCCGGCGCCGACGACGGCGGCGCACTCCCCCGGCTTCGGCGCCGCGCGGTTCACGGCGCGGACGACGACGGCGAGCGGCTCGGTCACCAGGAGGTCCTCGTCGGCCACGTCCGCGGGCGCCGGCCAGCAGCAGCGCGAGGGCAGGCGTACCAGCTCGGCGAAGCCGCCGTCCACGTCGATGCCGACGGCGGTGCGCGCCAGGCAGAGGTTCCTGTTGCCCTCGCGACAGAGCGCGCACTGGCCGCAGGAGTAGTTGGGCTCGACGACCACGCGGTCGCCCGCGCTCACCCGCGTGACGTCGCGACCCGCCGCCTCGACGCGGCCGACCAGCTCGTGGCCCATGACGCGGGGGTAGGCGACGGGCCGGGCGCCGCTCCAGATCCGGTAATCCGTGCCGCAGAGGCCGGCCGCCGTCACGCGGACGAGGACTTCGTCCGCGCCGATCGTGGGTTGCGTCGCGCTCTCGACCCGCAGGTCTCGGGGGCCATGGAGGACCGCAGCCTTCATGTGCCGCCCACTCTACTCGACCGTCCCCGGGGGAGCAAGCGTTGTATTCCAATAGCTTAGGCCCCTTCCCCGGGGGTGGGCGGCCGGCCGGAAGATATCGCTTGTGCTTGAAATCCTTGGGCAAATATAATCCTCGCCAGTGGCCGCGCTCCTGGCGGGCGGCCTCGACGACGTGAACGAACCTGGGATCCCGGGAACTAAAGGGGCAGGTACATGGTGAAGCGCACTCTCGCCGCAGTCGCCGCGCTCGGGCTGCTCTTCGCCGTCGCCCACCCGGCCGCTGCCGTCGATCTGAACGCCGTCTGGCCGGACCTCGACATGCCGGGCTTCACCTTCACGCCGTTCTTCACCGAGCGCGTCGAGTACGAGTCGAACATCTTCCAGGCGCCGAGCCGCATCCAGGACGACGTCATCTTCAAGCAGATCCCGGGCTTCGTGATCGCCCTGCCTTTCGGGGGCTCGCACCGCCTCGACTTCGGGGCGCGCGCCGAGATCCTGCGCTACGCCGACCGCTCGGAGCAGGACACCGAGCACTACTTCGTCCTCGGCAACCTCCGGCTCGACTTCCCGGGTGGCCTCAAGGCGGGCCTGAAGGAAGACTTCGCCCACACCAGCTACCCGCCGGGCACCGAGCTGACCGGGCGCATCGACTCGACCACGAACATCCTGGCGCCGGGGGTCGAGTACGGCTTCGCCGACCGCTACGCGATCGGCCTCGACTACGCGTGGACCCACGTGAACCTCGAGTCGCGCGTCGACCAGCTCGACCGCGACGAGCACCTGATCGGCCTCACGGGCTTCTACCGGGTGCAGCCCAAGACCGACGTGCTGCTGAACGTCTCGTACGGCGAGAAGGACTTCGACAGCGTCTCGCAGCGCGACGTCACCCGCTGGCTCGTCCTGGGCGGCGTGCGCGGGTTCCTGACGGCCCAGCTCACCTCGACGCTCCGCGTCGGCTACGAGAACCGCCAGGCGGACGCCAGCCGCCGCAGCGACTACGAGGGCTTCGTCGCCAACGGCGACGTGGTCTGGCAGCCGCTCGAGCGCACCCGGGTGAGCCTGATCGTGGACCGGAGCCCGCAGGAGTCCACGTTCGCGACGAACTTCTGGTACCTCTCGACGATCGTGACGCTCGCGGCGGAGCACAAGCTCAACTCGAAGATCACGCTGTCCGGCCGCGTGTTCGGGGGCGCGAACGACTACCCGGACAAGGGCGGCAAGGTCAACGGCACGTTCGACTGGCGGACCGACGACCTGGCGGGCTTCGGTCTCGGCGTGGACTACCAGATCCAGCGCTGGCTCGGGGTGGGGCTGGACTGGCAGTGGACCACGCGCGACTCGAACTTCAACACCTTCGACTACACGAACAACGTCGTCGCCGGCAAGGTCACCCTGAGCTTCTAGCCTGACGAGGAGCCCCATGCGCATGCTGAAGCCGATCTCGATCTCGGGTGCCGTGCTCGCGGCCGTCCTGCTGCTCGCGGCGGCTGCCGCCGAGGCGCAGATGCGCCAGGCGAGCGCCGAGGTGGTGCGCGCCACGGGCCGCGTCGAGGCCCTGCGCACGGGTCAGACGCAGTGGGTGGCGGCCGCGCCGGGCACGCGGCTGGTGGACGGCGACCACATCCGCGCCATGGCCGGCGCCTCGGCCGACCTCTCCCTGCCCGACGGCAGCACGATCCTGGTCGCCGAGAACACGCGGTTCGTCGTCACCCGGCTCCAGTACGATGCGCAGACGCGCGAGCGGAACGCGGCGTTCCACCTGGTGGCCGGCAAGGTGCGGGCGCAGGTCACGCGCGCGGCGGTGCAGCTCGTGCGCGCACGCGAGTCGAACTTCACGATCTCCACGCCCGTGGGCGTGGCGGCGGTCAGGGGCACGATCCCCGTCGTGTTCTACAACCCCGCCACCCAGCAGGCGATCGTGTTCTCGCTCCCCTCGCCCGGCGAGGACCCGGCCTCGGCGCGCGTGACGTTCTTCAACTTCGCGACGGGCGTGATGACGACCTTCACGGGCAACTCGTTCGTGACGATCGCGGGCAACCAGCCCACCTCGGCGCCCACGCCGGTCTCGAGCCTCTCGCCCGCCGCCCAGGCGCAGATCCAGACGGCGGTCAACCAGGCGACGGCGGGCTCGGGCCAGCTCACGGCGCCCACGGTGTTCATCGTGTCGGACGCGCAGATCCAGAGCATCCTGCAGCAGATCACGGGCGTGCCCGGCGTGACGGCGGGGGCGCCCTCGCCGATCTTCACGCCGGCCTCGACGGGGAGCCTCGGCCAGGACGTCCAGAACGCGCCGCCGGCGCCGCCGAGTTGCGCCTCGCCGCCCTGCCCGTAGAACACGCGGCCTGACGACTCCACGGCCGCGCGGCCCCGACGGGCCGGGCGGCCGTTGTCGTCTCGGGCCGCAACTCAGGCGGCCGAGTGGCCGCCGTCCAGGAAGATGGTCTGGCCCGTCATGAAGTCCGACGCCGGCGACGCCAGGTAGACCGCCAGCGGCCCGATCTCCTCCAGGCGCCCCGTCCGCCGCATCGGCACGTCGCGCAGCAGGCGCTCGGCGAGCTTCGGCTCCGCGAAGGCCGCCGCGTTCATCTCGGTGACGAACCAGCCCGGGGCGATCGCGTTCACCTGGATCCCGTGGCGCGCCCACTCGACGCCGAGCGCGCGCGTGAGCGCGATCACGCCGCCCTTGCTGGCGGCGTAGACCGTGTAGCCCGCCAGCCCCACCTGCCCCAGCACCGAGGCCAGGTTGATGACCTTGCCGGACTTCTGGGCGATCAGGTGCGGGCCGGCGGCGCGGCAGCCGTGGAAGACGCCCGTCAGGTTGACGTCGAGCACGAGGCGCCAGTCCGCGGGGCTGGTCTCGGCGAGCGGCGCCGGCCGGGCGACGCCCGAGTTGTTGACCAGGACGTCCAGCCGGCCCAGCTCCTCGACCGTGCGCGCGACGAGCGCCTCGACGGCGTCGTAGCGCGTGACGTCGGTGGGGACGACGAGCGCGCGCCGGCCGGTTGCGCGGGCCAGCCGCGCGGTCTCCTCGAGGTCCGGCTTGCTGCGGGCGGCCAGCGCCACGTCGGCGCCCGCCCCGGCCAGCGCCAGCGCGATCGCCCGCCCGAGCCCGCGGCTCGCGCCCGTGACGATCGCGACCTTGCCCGCGAGCCTCAGCGGTACAGCTCCTCGATCACGTCCACGTACTTCTGCGACACGACCTTGCGCTTGACCTTCAGCGTCGGCGTCAGCTCGCCGCCGTCGAGCGTGAAGTCCGCCGGCAGCACGGCGAACTTCTTGATCCGGGCGTAGGACTGGAGCTGCGTGTTCTTCTCCTCCACGATGCGCCCGACGCGCTCGACGATCTTCGGGTGCTTGACGAGCACCGCCGGCTCGGTCGTCAGGAGCCCCTGCGCGCGCGCGAACTTCTCCAGCTCCTCCGGGTTCACGGTGACGAGCGCCACGGGGTACGGCCGCTTGTCGCCGTAGACCATGACCTGGCTGATGAACGGGTCGGCCTTGAGCATGTTCTCGATGTTCTGGGGCGCGATGTTCATGCCGCCGGCCGTCACGATCAGGTCCTTCTTGCGGTCGGTGATGGTGACGAAGCCGTCCGGGTCCACCGTGCCGATGTCGCCCGTGTGGAACCAGCCGTCGGGCTCGAAGGCCTCGCCCGTCGCCTGCGGCTGCTTGTAGTAGCCGCGCGTGGCGATGTTGGGCCCGCGCGCGACGATCTCGCCGTCCGGCGCGATCCTGAGCTCCACGCCCGGCAGCGCCTGGCCGACCGAGCCGAACTTGTAGCGGTCGCGCCGGTTGAACGTGAGCGCCGGGCACGTCTCCGTGAGCCCGTAGCCCTCGAGCAGCAGGATGCCGGCGGCGTGGAAGAACTCGGCGATGTCGCGCGAGAGCGGCGCGCCGCCCGAGACGGCGAACTGGAGCCGCCCGCCGAGCGCGGCGTGCAGCTTGCCGAAGACGAGCTTGTGGGCGAGCTTGCGCTTCCACTCGAGCCCCGCGGGCACGGGCTGGCCGCGCTGCTGGTGGCGGCTCACGTCGCGGCCGACGCCGACCGCCCAGCGGAAGATCTTCTGCTTGGCGGGCGAGCCGGCCTCGACCCCGGCCAGGATCTTCGCGTAGACCTTCTCGAACACGCGCGGCACGCTGCAGATGAAGTGCGGGCGGGTCTCGCGCAGGTTCTCGGCGACCTTGTCGAGGTTCTCGGCGAACGCGGTCGTGAGCCCGTGGGCCACGCCCAGGAACGCCTCGAGCCGCGCGAACGAGTGCGCGAGCGGCAGGAAGAGCAGGTGCACCCAGCCCTCCTCGAGCGGCGTGGACTGCTTGGAGGCGTTGACGGCGGCGATGTGGTTGGCGTGGGTCTGCACGACGCCCTTGGGCGGCCCCGTCGTGCCCGAGGTGTAGACGATCGTGGCGACGTCCTCGGGGCGCGTGGAGGCCACGCGGTCGGCGAGCGTGGACTTGTGGGCGGCCTCGCTCTCGCGCCCGAGGCGCCTGAGCGTCGCCCAGGTCATGACCTTCTTCGGGGGCTGCGGGGCGTCGTAGCCGCTCATGACCACGATGTGCTCGAGCTGCGGGATCTGCGCTTGCGCCTCCAGCACCTTCGCGAGCTGCGAGGGATCCTCGACGATGATCGTCCGCGCGCCCGAGTCATTGACCACGTAGGCGATGAGGTCGGGCGGGTACGTCGGGTACACGGGCACGCTCACGCACCCGGCGCTGAAGATGGCGAAGTCCGCCTGCACCCACTCGGCGCGGCTCGCCGAGAGGAGCGCGACCGTGTCGCCCTTGCCGCGCCCGAGCGCGATCAGCCCGAGCGCCAGCTCGCGGACGATCTCCCCCGTCTCCCGCCAGGTGATCGTCTTCCAGACGCCGCCCTGCTTGAACTGCTGCGCGGGGCGCGCGCCGCTCTGCTCGACCCGGTCCCAGAACAGCCGCGCCAGCGTGTCCACGGCCATGGCCCGCCTCCTTCTACTCGCGTCTGGGCTCTAACCCTCTGATCCTAAAGGGGTCGTGACCGTACCACAGTGGCCATGACGCGATGCGAAAAATCGGTTGACTTCCGGTAACGCGCTGCGTTATCGTCGAGGGCACAAGGAGATCCCGCATGGCGCGAGCCAGAGCGACCCGAAGGAAGCAGGAGGAGAGACCCATGATCGACGAGAAGAAGGCGCAGGAAGTCCTCGGCCAGGTCACCGGCAAGACCGCGGAGACGCTCACCGTGTGGGCCGACGCCAACCAGCGCGTGCTGCGCGAGGTGGTCGAGCTCGGCGCGGTCACCGCGAAGGAGAGCGTGCGGCTCTTCGGCGAGCTCCAGCAGAGCGCGATCGAGGCGTTCCGCGAGCCGCAGAACGCGTTCAAGGTGTTCGAGGCCCAGCTCCAGGCCTGGACGCGGTCGGCGGAGCGGCTGCAGAGCTCGGCCGAGCAGGCGGGCAAGAGCATCCAGGAGAGCTGCACGGGCGTGGTGGCGAAGCTGAAGGACGTGTACGCGAAGAACTGAGTCAGCGGCGACTGCGGTCGGCGCGACGGCCCGGCACCCGCCGGGCCGTCGTCATTTCGCCTGGGCGCGGCGCTTCTCGAGCCGCTCCTCGAGCGCGCGCAGCCGCTCGCGGAGCGTCGCGACCTCCTCGCGCAGCCGCTCGGCCTCGTGCTCGGCGCCGTCGCGCTTGGCCTCGGGGCGCGCGGCCGGGGCGCCGGGCACGACGGCCCCCCACCCCGCGCGCGCCGCCCAGTCCTGGAACACGCGCTCCATCTCGCGCTGGCTCGACACGACGCCCTCGAGGCTCGAGCGCATGGACTTCGCGATGAAGTCCTGCCAGGCCTCGCCGTGCTTGATGAGCTGGTGCAGGAACGCGGTCGGCAGCGTCGCGCGGTGGCTCCGCTCGTTCTCGAGGATGATCTGCGTGAGCGTCACCGCGGTGAGGTCCTCGCCGGACGCCGCGTCCACCACGGCGATCTCCTTGCCGCTGCGGATCATCTCCTCGATCTCCTCGAGGGTGACGTAGCGGCTCTCCTGCGTGTCGTAGAGCTTTCGGTTCGAGTACCGCTTGACCACGTACGCCATAAGACCCCCGCGCGGGAACGTCCCGGTGCATCAATGATGACGGCCTTAACACCGCGCGTCAAGGGCCCGGGAAGCGCCGTGCTAGACTGACGCTTCGTCACCGAGGGGAGGCTCGCGCCATGAAGCTCCAGGGTCGCACCGCGCTCGTCACCGGCGGCTCCCGCGGCATCGGCCGCGCCGTCGCCCTGGCCCTCGCCGCGGAGGGCGCCGACGTCGCCGTCAACTACGTCTCCAGCGAGGGCGCCGCCAAGGAGGTCGTCGAGCAGATCAAGAAGGGCGGCCGCCGGGCGATGCTGGCCCAGGCCGACGTCGCCGACTACCCCGACACCTTCCGCATGGCCCAGGAGGTCCTCCGCGAGTTCGGCCACCTCGACATCCTCGTGAACAACGCGGGCATCAACTCGGACAAGACCTTCACCAAGATGGACCACGCCTCCTGGCGCCGGGTGCTCGCGATCAACCTCGACGGCGTGTTCAACTGCAGCAAGGTCTTCATCGACCAGATGCTCAAGCGCAACTACGGCCGCATCGTGAACATGACCTCGGTGATCGGCCAGATCGGCAACTTCGGCCAGGCCAACTACGCGGCGTCCAAGGCGGGCGTGGCGGCGTTCTCGAAGTCGCTCGCCAAGGAGCTGGCCGGCAAGGGCATCACCGTGAACGCGATCGCGCCGGGGTTCATCGAGACCGAGATGGTGCTGGGCATCCCGGAGAAGGTCCGCAACAAGCTGCTCGACCAGATCCCGCTCCGGCGCTTCGGGACGCCGGAGGAGGTCGCGCGCGCGGTGGTCTACCTCTGCTCGGCCGACGGCGACTACTTCACCGGCGCGGAGTTCTCGATCAACGGCGGACTGCTGATGTGAGCAGGTCGGCCCAGAGCGACATCGCCTGGGCCGCCCACCGCCAGGGCTGGAGCGCGAGCGTCGCGAGCGCCGGCTCCGCCGCGGCCCGCTCCCGCGCCCGCTCCTCGTACACGATGTGCTCGAGCGAGGGCATCACCCACGCCTCGCCCGAGAGCACCTCCTCGCCCCGCTGGTTCGTGCAGACGGTCGCGAGGCGCATGCGGTTGCGCTCGCGGATGACCTCGAGCACCTCGACGCGCGCGGTGAGCGTGTCGCCCGCCCGCACGGGCTTGGTGAACTTGAGGCTCTGCGAGAGGTAGATCGCGCCCGGCCCCGGCAGCCGCGTGCCGATGACCGCCGAGATCAGCCCCGCGGTGAAGATGCCCGGGGCGATCGGCTCCCTGAAGGGCGTGGTGGCCGCGTAGCGCGGATCGCTGTGGACGGGGTTGTGGTCGCCGACCGCGTCCACGAAGCTGGCGACGTCGCCGACCTGCACCCGCCGCACGATCTCGGCGTGGTCGCCGGCGTGAAGCTCCGCGATCGTCTTGCCGATCATCTGGGCTCCCGGGCCTCCAGTCGGCGCAGCACCGCGCCGAGCGTGTCCTCCATCCGCTCGATCCGGTCCTCCAGCTCGACGATCTGCCGGGCGACCCCCGTGAGCTGCGCGCGCGAGGGCAGGTTGAACGTCTGGAGCGCCTGCTCGACCTGCTGGTCGAACGCCTTCTTGAGGGGCGCCTGCGCGGTGAGCATCGCGTCGAGCTGCTGGTTGATGAGCCTGGCGAACTGCTCGGTGCCCATCGTCTGCCCGAGCGCGCGGGACCACGCGTCGATCCACTGGTCGAGGAACTGCTTCCACTGCGTGAGCATCTCGGGGCTCGCCGGCGTCTGGGCGAACAGCCGGGCCCACGTCTCGAGCCCCTGGTTGAGCACCGGGCGCCAGAACGCCGCCGGGTCGATCGCCGGCGCCTGCGGCGCCTGCTGGCCGAGCAGGCGCGTCCAGGCCTGGGTGCCCTCCTCGAACTGGCGCTTCCACAACTCGAAGAGCTGGTTGGTCGCTGGCGTCTCAGCCATCAGCCGTATCCTATGCCCCGCTAACGCTCTGCGTCAACGAATTTCGGCCCGATTTCAGGAACGGCTGGCGAGCCAGCCGGCGACCTTCGGCCAGCAGTGCACGGCCGCCCCGCGCCCGGCGATGAGCGAGATGTGCCCGCCCGGCAGCTCGACGTACTCGCGGTCGCGGCTGCCGACGGCGTCCACGAGCGCGCGCACGCACTCGGGGGGCGCGATGTAGTCCTCCTTGGCGCCGACCACGAAGACGGGGCACGTGATGGTCTTCAAGTCGACCCGGCGGCCGCCCATCACCAGCTCGCCGCGGTAGAGCCGGTTCTCCTGGTAGTAGTCGCGCACCCACTGGCGGAAGAACTCGCCCGGGAACGCCACGTAGTCGTTCGCCCACTTGTTGAGCGCCTGGAAGCCCTCCAGGTACTTGTCGTTCCAGAGGTTCCACCAGAGGTTCAGGCTCGTGGAGAGGTCCATCGTCGGCTTGATGAGCTTGAAGCCCGCCTTGACGAGGTCGGCCGGGATCACGCCGAGCGTGTCCACGAAGCGGTCCACGTTGAAGCGGTCCTTCGCGAGCCACAGGCCGAAGAGGCCGACCTTCGTGAAGTCGATCGGCCCCGCCATGTTGATGAAGTTGCGCACCGGCACCTCGGGGTGCGAGCCGAGGAAGGAGGCGGCCACGGGCGCGCCCATGCAGTAGCCGAGGACGGTCAGCTCGGGGGCGCCCGAGCTCTCGAGCACCTCGCGCACCATCCGCGGCAGGATCCGCGTCACGCAGTGCTCGACCGTGAGGTCGTTGTCCTCGGGGCCGAACACGCCCCAGTCGAGCAGGTAGAAGTCGAAGCCCTGCCCGGTCATGTACTCGACGAAGCTCCCGTGCGGGAGCAGGTCGAAGATGTACGGGCGGCTGATGCCGAGGTTCGGCACGAACAGGAGCGGCGTCCGGTGCGTCCGCGGCGACGCGTAGCGGTACAGGCGCGACTTGTTCTTCTTGTAGATCTCCTCGCGCGGCGTCTGCCCGGTCCTGGGCTCGACGGGGCTCGTGAGCATCGCGTGCAGGTTCTGCAGGCGCTTGAGGTTGCGGTCCAGCTCCACCTGCCACTGCCCGATCGTCTCCGGGGAGGCCTGCGCGGCCGCCGCCGCGCTCGCGTACCCGTTGGTGAACCGCTCGACGACGTCGGAGAAACGCTCCTGCCCCATGCGGTCTGGCTCCCTTGCTGGTTGCGCGGCCGGACCCCGGCGGCCCGGCTCCCCGCGGCCAAGTATCGCATCGGCCGCGGGGGCCGGGGGCAGAAATTTGCGCGCCGCGTTACATCTGGAACATCGAGCCGAGCTTCATCGCCAGGCCCATGTCGCCCTTGATCTTGAGCTTGCCCGACATGAACAGCATCTGGCCGGACTGCTTGCCCGACAGCATGTCGAGCCAGTCCTGGCCCGCGACCTGCAGCGTCAGGGTCGGGCTCGTCGCGGCGCCCGGGTTCACGGTGCAGGTCCCGTCCTTGATGACGGCGTGCCAGGTGCCGCCCCCGTCGCCGCTCACGTCGTACTGGATCGTCGCGTTGGTGCCGGCGGCCTTGTCGGCGCGGAAGCGGCCGGCCATCGCCTCGAACGTCTCCTTCACTGTCGGCATCTGCGCCTCCCTGTTCGTCGAAACGTGGAAGAGGTCCGTCAGAACGTGAAGAGGTCCATCCCCCCGGTGACCGGCAGCACGGCGCCCGTGATGTAGCGGGCGCGCTCCGAGCACAGGAACGCGATCGCGCTCGCCACGTCCTCCGGCTCGCCTTCCTTCTGCATCGCCACGCGCTTGACCATGCGCTCGTAGAGCGGCGAGAGCTGGGCGTTCGGCGCGATGATCCCCGGCGCCACCGCGTTGCACGTCACGTGGTAGCGCGCGCCCTCGAGCGCGACCGACTTGGCGAAGCCGATCACGCCGATCTTCGTCGTCGCGTACGCGGTCTGGCCGAAGCCGCCCATGAGCCCGGCGATCGAGGCCATGCAGACGATGCGCCCCCAGCGCCGCTCGCGCATCCCGGGGAAGACGGCCTTCGTCACCTTGTAGGTGCCGGTCAGGTTCACGCCGAGGTTCAGCTCCCAGTCCTCGTCGCGCATGTCCTTGAGCTGGCCGACCGTGTAGATCATGCCCGCGTTGTTCACGAGGATGTCGACCGGGCCCAGGTCGCGCTCGACCCGCCCCACCGTGTCCGCGACCTGCGCCGAGTCGCGGATGTCGCAGGCGTAGCCGCGCGCCCGGCCGCCCCCCTGCTCGATCTCCGCCGCCGTCCCGGCGGCGCCCTCGGCGTTGAGGTCCACGATGGCCACCCGGCAGCCCTCGGCGGCGAGCGCCAGGGCGTCGGCCTTCCCGAGGCTCCGGGCGCCGCCCGTGACCAGCGCCACGCGGTCGCGGATCCCGAGGTCCATCGCTACCGCCCCTTGAACTCGGCGGGGCGCTTCGCGAAGAACGCCTGGATGCCCTCGGCGGCATCCTCCGTGCGGAGCGTCTCGAGGAAGGCCCGCACCTCGACGTCGATCGCCTTGTCGATCGGCGCCTCGAGCCCGTCGTCCACGGCCTCGATGATGAGCCGCGTCGCGATCGGCGGGCGCGTGCCGAGCTGGCGGGCGAGCGCCCGGGCGTCCTCGAGCGTCTGGCCCTCCTTCGAGAGCCGGGTGACGAGCCCGAGCGCCAGCGCCTCCGGCGCGGTGATCAGGCTGCCGAGGATCAGCATCTCGAGCGCCTTCGTCCGGCCGACGAGGCGGGGCAGGCGCTGGGTGCCGCCGTAGCCCGGGATGATGCCCAGGTTCGACTCGGTCTGGCCGATCCGCGCGGTCTCCTTCATGAGGCGGAAGTGGCACGCCATCGAGATCTCGCAGCCGCCGCCGGTCGCGTGGCCGTTGATCGCCGCGATGACGGGCTTGGGGAAGCGCTCGATCTTGCGCATCACCGTGTTGCCGAAGCGGATGAAGGTGTCCACGTGACCGCCCGAGAACGCCGAGCCGAGGTCGGCGCCCCCGCAGAAGATCCGGTCGCCCGCGCCGGTGATGATGACCGAGCGCACCGTGGCGTCGTCCTCGACCGAGGCGAGGGCGGCGTGGAGCTCCTCGACGAGCTTCTCGTTGATCGCGTTGGCCGGCGGGCGGTTCAGGGTGATGACCGCGAAGGTCTCCTCGCGCGCGAACAGCAGCGTTTCAAACGCCATCGGCACAGACTCCTTTGAGGAAGATGGTGGCGACGGGCTCCGCCGCCTCGCTCAGGCGGTAGCCGCGGCTGCCCAGGACCCAGGAGGTCGCGAGCTGGTCCATCGCGCCGAAGAGCATCTTCGTCGCGACCTTCACGGGCAGCTCCTTCCTGAGCCGCCCGGCGAGCACGCCCTCCCGGAGCACGTCGGCGATCACGTCGAAGTACGCGGAGACCTCCTGCGCGGAGGCGCCGCGGAAGAACTTGTGGCCCTGGCGCAGCTCGACCTGGAGGACCTCGGCGAGGGCGGGGTGCTCCTCGATCATCTTGAAGTGGAGCGCCACGATCCTCCGGATCTTCTCGAGCGGGTCCGCCTCGCCGGCGATCGCGTCGCGCACCAGCGCCACCCACTCGGTCATCTTCTCGCGGAAGAGCGTGACGAGGATCTCGTCCTTCGTCTTGAAGTAGAGGTAGATCGTGCCGGCGGCGATCCCGGCCTCGCGCGCGACGTCCGACACGCGCGAGTTGTAGTAGCCGTTGCGCGCGAACACGCGGATCGCGGCGTCGATGATCTGCTGCGGCTTGTCGGGGTCGCGCATGATCGTTGACTGAACCGCCGTTCATTCTACGTCCCGGGCGGCCGCGAGATCAAGCCCGCCCCGCGTCACTGCAACAGCCTCAGTGCCCTCTCGGCTCGACGCGAGCAAGACGCGCTGCCCTGCCCTGGCTCAATCCGCCTCGACGCTCGACGTGGCCGGCCAAAACCACTCGTCAAATTGCCACCGACCGCGCCGCTCGAGTCGGGCGGCTTCGGGTCGCGCGAAACGTGCGAGGTCCTCGGCCCCTTCGGGAGCCGCGCTTCGACACGCAATGCCGCGCTCCCCGGCGTCCCAGGCGCGCCGGCCAATCGGCTGGCACTCCGTCCAGGAGACCGTTCGGCCAGCGTCATCGAGTGGATAGGTCGCGGGCAGGCCAACCGCGGTGCAGCCGGCCTCGGTGACGACGTCCACGTACTCGTCGCTCGCCACCTCGGTCGCCACCAGGACTGGAGCCTGTTCGGGGCGCAGCAACTCAGGTCCGTACGGCAGCGCTCGAAACCTGTATCGGACCAAGGCTCGCGCCGTACCGACATCGCGGTTGAGGTAGAGAACCGCGAAGCTCCCGGGAGGATTCCAGCGACCTCCTCGCTGCCGCGAGTACGATGCGTCGAGCGGGTCACGCCAGGCCGGGTCGGCAACCCGGTAGTACCGACCCTCCCGGACGATGTGCAGCACTACGCCGAAACGGCCCAGTCGAACGACGACCGCACGCTCTCCAGCAGGCGGCCCTGCTCGTCAGCCTCGATGAGCCCGAGCATGGTCCGACCCCCGTACGCTGGCGCCCGCGTTCGGACTACGCCCGGCACGACCCCGGGTTTTAGATTCCTCTCCAGAAGCTCGGCGATCGAGAAGATCGTGGTCAGCTTCGCCTGCCGGTCGGCGGGAACGCCGTACCGCCGCCAGTGCTCGAGGGCCTGGCGCGTCACGCCGAAGAGCCGAGCGGTTTCGGTCTTATCCAGCGTGAAGACCTCCATGATTCGTCGCAGCACAGCGCCTCCGCCGTCGCTGCCCGATCGCCCCTCGATCCGTCCGACGACAGCGCGGCCGATCAGGAACAAGGCAGTCCGCAAGCGCTCCGGGGTCTCCCAGTGGACGCCGAGCCCGGACCTCGGCAGGAGCGGGGTGGCATCTGGGACCAACTGACGAATCTCTACGAGCAACGAGAGCCCCAGACCTCGCCGCAGCCCTTCCATCGCTACCCACGCTGACACCGGGGCCAGCGAGGCAGCAAGGAGAAGGCGCTCGGAGGTCACCTCGATCGGCTCCCGCTTGGCCTCGACGACGAGGAGCTCCCCGGTCGCAGACTTCAGAACGGCGTCAGGGCGAGAAGCGCGGAGACGCTCGAGTACACTGGACCCAAGTTCGGACCAGAGGGAAACGTACTCGTCCGCCGCGCCTCCGTCGCCCCTGGCGGCACGTTCCACGGCGCTGGCCAGCTGGCGGAGCTGCCGCCGATACAACCGCTCCATGCGGACGACCACCGCGGCAGGCCGTTTCCCCTCGAGGATCCAAGTCCTTGTGGCTGCCATTGACGTAATCGTAGGCGCAAAGTAAACGCAAGGCAAGGCAAGTGATGAGCAACGAAATTCGCTAGAGGCCCGCGAGCCAGCCGACGAGGCCGCCCGCGAGGACGACGACGATCGGCGGGAGCGCGAAGGCCGCGAGCAGGACCGTGGCCGCGGTGGCGAGCGCCGCCGTCGCCCAGCCGTGGACCGCCGCGCGCGCGAGCGTGAAGACGCCCGCGGCCATGAGGCCGAGCCCCACGGGCACGAGCGCCCGCTCGACGGCGCCCGCCCAGGGGTGGCCGCGCAGCGTGCTCCAGCGGCGCTGGACGAGCGCCGCCAGGACCGACGCCGGCAGGAACATGGCGGCGCCGGCCACGAGGGCGCCGGGCACGCCGTGGGCGCGGTAGCCGACGAACACCGCGATCAGCATGTTGGGGCCGGGCGTGAGCTGCGAGAGCGTGTAGCCGTCGACGAACTCCTGCGCGGTCACCCAGGCGAAGCGGCCGACCACCTGGCGCTGCATCTCCGGGATCACCGCGAGCCCGCCCCCGATGGCCAGGAAGCTGAGCCAGAGGAACGTCCAGCCCAGGCGCAGCAGGTCGAGCAGGTCGAGCGTCATCGCGGGCGGTGCAGCCAGAGGCTCACGGGGACGACGAGCGCGATCGCCACCACGGTGTTCACGCGCAGCACGCCGACCAGCACGAAGACGAGCGCCGCGATCGCCGCCGCGGGGACCGTCCGGATCGAGGCGCGCACCATGCGGGCCGTCATCACCACGATGAGCCCGATGACCGCCGCGGCCATGCCGTGCATCAGGTGCGCCGTGCGCGGCGTGAACCCGACGCGGAAGTAGACGGCCGCGAGCGCCGCCAGGATCACGGCGCCCGGGCCCACGACCGCGGCGAGGGCCCAGGCGCCGCCGCGCCAGCCGCCGAGCCGGCAGCCGAGCAGGACGGCGAGGTTGGAGAAGTTCGGCCCCGGCAGGAGCTGGGCGAGCGTCAGGTCCTGGACGAACTCCTCGGTCCGCACCCAGGGCCGCCGCGTCACCACCGCGTCGAAGAAGTAGGCGCTCCGCCCGCCGCCGAGGCTCGTGAGCCCCGTCCAGGCGAAGACGCGGACCAGCGAGCGCATGCGCACGCGATTCATGGTCACCTCCGGACCGCCCCAAGGTACCATCCGCGCATGACCATCAAGTACCGGATCGGCGCGATGCCGGGCCCGTGGCCGGCGGGGCCCGGGGGGCGCGACCTCCTCTTCCAGCTCATCGACCTCTGCGAGCGCGAGGGCGTCGACTCGCTCTGGTTCTCCGAGCGCCTCTCCTCGCCGCTCCCCGTCCTCGAGCCCATGACGACGATGGCGGTCGTCGCCGCGCGCACGCGCCGGCTCAAGTTCGGGCCGAGCGTGCTGGTCGCGCCGTTCCGCTCGCCCGTGCTCGCCGCGCGCGAGCTGGCGATGCTCGACTACCTCTCCGGCGGCCGCTGCCTGCCCGCCGTCGGCATCGGCGTCGAGCAGGAGCGCGAGTTCCGCGCCGCGGGCGTGCCGTTCCGCGAGCGCGGCCGGCGCACCGACGAGGCGATCCGCATCATGCGCCGCTGCTGGGCCGAGGGCGAGGTCACCCACGCGGGCGAGTTCTGGACGCTCGACCGGATCAGCGTGCTCCCGCGCCCGGTCCAGCAGCCGCTGCCGCTCTGGATCGGCGGCGCGAGCGAGGCCGCGATGCGGCGCGCCGGGCGGCTCGGCGACGGCTGGATCCCCTCGTTCATCGCGCCCGACCGCTTCCGCACGGGCGTCGAGCAGACGCTCGGCTTCGCCGCCGAGGCCGGGCGCACGATTCCCGGCGACCACTTCGGCACCCTGGTCTACTTCTGCTTCGACCCCGACCCCGCGCGGGCGCGGGCGCTCGCCGCGCCGTACGTCCCGAAGGGGCGCGTGGACGACGCCACGCTCGCCCGGTGCACCGCCTTCGGCCCGCCCGCGGTGCTCGCCGAGCGGCTCGAGGAGTACGTGCGCGCCGGCGGCTCGAAGTTCATCGCGCGCGCGATGTGCCCGCCCGAGATGATGCTCGACCAGCTCGCGCGGCTCGCCGCCGAGGTGATCCCCGCCTTCCACGCGCGCTAGCGTTCCGTTCTCGAACTCCTGTTCACGGTCGCCGCGCGACCGGCCGCCAGGCGCGGGCGGTAGGGGTCGACCGGACCACGCGGCACGCGTCCGCTTGGCCCGTTGTGGCGGGGCTCCATCCGGGCGCTTGGGGCCCGCCGCCCCCGTGGCGGGAACGGGTCCTGTCGACCCCTACCGCCCGCGCCTGGCGGCCAGCACGACGGGCGGCGAGCTCGACAGGAGTTCGGGGACGGAACGCTAGTCGAGCCGGAGGCGCGGCCCCAGGACCTGGTAGGCCTGGACGCCCTCCGGCACCTGCCCGAGCGTCGCCGTCTCGGCCGCCCGCACCTCGTAGCGGTTCCCGACGCGCACGACCGTCTCCGGGCCGACGAAGAGCTGGTTGAGCCCGGCGGCCGCGGCCAGGCGCGCGGCCAGGATCGTGACGACCCCGCTCGCCGTGAAGGTCCAGCGGATCCCCCGCGCGCCCTCGAACCGGGTCGCGCCCACGAGCGCCGGGCCCGAGTTGATCCCCATGTGGATCGTCAGCGGCGCGGGGCCGCTCTCGCGGTTCAGGCGCTGCGCCCGGGCGAGGAGGTCGAGCGCGGTGTCCACCGCGCGGCCGGCGTGGGCGCGCGGGTCCCGGTCCTCGAAGATCGCCATGAAGCCGTCGCCCGCGGTCTCGTTGATGTCGCCGCCGCCCTCCTGGATGCCGTCGAGGAAGCTCGAGAAGTAGCGCTCGACCAGCGCGTTCAGCGCCCCCGGGTCCAGCGCCTCGGAGAGCGTCGTGTAGCCGCTCAGGTCCACGAACAGCACCGAGACGTCGCGCTCGCGCTTGGCCAGCGCGGGCGCCGCGGGGTCCAGCGCGACCAGCCGCTTCACGGCCTCCGGCACGAACCGCGCGAAGTGGTCGCGGATGCGCCGGAGGTCGCCGAGCTTCACGTCCACGGCGCGCTTGAGCCGGAGCGCCGTCCGCACGCGCGCGACGAGCTGGCGCTCGTTGAGCGGCTTCGTGAGGAAATCGTCGGCGCCGGCCTCGATGCCCCGGATGCGGCTCTCGAGCCCGTCGAGCGCGGTCACGATGACGACCGGGATCAGCCGCGTGTCCTCGTTCTCCTTGAGCCGCCGGCACACCTCGAGGCCGTCGAGCCGCGGCATGCGCCAGTCGAGGAGCACCAGGTCGGGCGCCTCGGCCGCCACCATGGCGAGCGCCTCCAGCCCGTCGCGCGCGGTCAGCGTGCGGTAGCCGAGGTCCTGCAGCGTCACCGACAGGTAGTCTCGGATGTCGGGCTCGTCGTCCGCGATCAGGATCGTGAAGCTCATGCCTTCTGGAGGATCTCGGTCAGGAGCGCGGGGTCCACGTTGCCGCCGGAGAGCACGACCCCGACGCGCGCGCCCTTCGGCACGGGGAGCCGGCCCGCCAGCACCGCCGCCAGCGCCACCGCGCCCGTCGGCTCGACCACGAGGTGGGCGCGGAGCGCCAGGAAGGCGAGCGCGGCGCGGATCTCGTCGTCGCTGACGAGCAGCACGTCCGTGAGGTGCGCCCGGAGGATCGGGAACGTCAGCGCGCCCGGCGTCTGGATGCGGATGCCGTCGGCGATCGTCGGCGGCGGCGGGATCGTCACGCGCTCCCCCTTCCGGAGCGAGCGGTACGTGTCGTCGGCGGTGTCGGCCTCGACGCCGAACACCGCGCTCCCGGGGCGCAGCGCGCGCGCGACCGTGGCGCAGCCGGCCATGAGCCCGCCGCCGCCCACCGGCGCCAGCAGCGCGTCGAGGTCCGGCGCGTCCTCGCAGAGCTCGAGCGCGGCAGTCCCCTGGCCCGCCATGATCGCGTAGTCGTCGTAGGGCGGCACGAGCACGCGTCCGGTGTCGGCCACGATGCGCGCGGCGACCGCCGCGCGGTCCTCCGTGAGCCGGTCGTAGAAGACGACCTCGGCGCCGTAGCCGCGCGTGGCCGCGAGCTTGCCCGCGGGGGCGTCCTTCGGCATGCAGATGAGCGCGCGCGTCCCGAGCATCCGCGCGGCGAGCGCGACGCCCTGGGCGTGGTTGCCCGACGAGTACGCGACGACGCCGCGCGCCCGCTCGGCCTCGCCGAGCGACAGGAGCTTGTTCAGCGCGCCGCGGATCTTGAACGAGCCCGCGCGCTGCAGGCTCTCGCACTTGAGGAAGACCCGGAAGCCCGAGGCCTCGTCCAGCGCGTCGGCGCAGACCGTGGGCGTGCGGTGGATGCGCCCCGCGAGCCGCCGCGCGGCGGTCCGGACGTCGTCGAGGGTGAGGGACGTGGCGCTCACGGGCGGAGCAAGTATAGCGCCCCCGCCCCGGCCGGCGCGCCTCCGGTATACTCGTCCCATGCGATCCGCGCTCGTCCTCGCGCTCGCGGCCGCGCTCGCGGGCTGCTCGCTGATCACGCTCGACCTCACGCCCCGCATCCGGCCCCTCGAGGAAGAGGTGGTCGAGGGCGGCGGCCGCGCGAAGGTCCTGCTCCTGGACGTCTCGGGCTTCCTCGCCGACGAGGGGCTGCGGCCGAGCCTCACGCTCGGCGCCGCGCCGCCGCGCGTGCCGCTGCTCGCGCGCGTGCGCGAGGAGCTGCTGAAGGCCGCCGCGGACGACGACGTCCGCGCGCTCGTCGTGCGCGTGAACAGCCCGGGCGGCACGGTGACCGCCTCCGACGTCCTGTACCGCGAGATCTCCGAGTGGCGCCGGCGGACGAAGCGGCCGGTCGTCGCGATCATGATGGACGTCGCCGCCTCCGGCGGCTACTACGTGGCGCTCGCCGCCGACACGATCGTCGCCCACCCGACCAGCGTCACCGGCTCGATCGGCGTCATCATGGTGAGCCTGAACGCCGAGGGGCTCATGCAGAAGCTCGGGCTCTCGGCCGCGGCGATCAAGTCGGGCGCGCGCAAGGACATGGGGAGCCCCTTCCGCCCGCTCACCGACGCGGAGCGGGGCATCTTCCAGTCGGTGATCGACGAGCTGCACGCGCAGTTCGTCGCCAGGGTGATCGAGCGGCGGCGGATCCCGGCCGCCGAGGCCGCGGCGCTCGCCGACGGCCGGATCTACACGGCCGAGCAGGCGCGCGCGCGCCGCCTCGTGGACCGCGTCGGCTACATGCCCGACGCGCTCGCCGTCGCCCGCCAGGCGGCGGGCGTCGAGGAGGCGCGCGTGATCGTCTACCACCGCCCGCGCGAGTACCGCGCGACCTACTACGCGAGCGCCGAGGCGCCGGCGCCCGCGCTCGACGCCGCGCTCGAGCGCTTCGCGGCGCTCGCCGGCACCGGGCCCAAGTTCCTCTACCTCTGGTGGCCGTAGCGGCAACTTTCTGAGCAGTTCGACATGCCGCTTTTCAGGCACCCCCCCGGCGGCACCGTCGGGCCCCCGTCAATCTGACCCAAAATCTGGTGCATCCGCCTCATGTCACGCCGTGGCGCTCTCCTTGCAGCCCATCGATCCGGAAACTCATGGCGACGCGACCCGAGATCGAGCTGGTGGCCGACGAGGCGCTGACGGCGCTCGCCGCGCCGGGCTTCTGCCGCCGCGTGTGCGCGGCGCTGGAGGCGGCGCCGCGGCGTCTCTGGCTCAACCTCGAGGGCGTCAAGGCGACCGACGTGACGGGCCTCGCCGCCCTCGTGCAGGCCGTCGCCCGCGCCGGGGCGCAGGCCACGCCCGTCTCGGTGCTGCCGAGCGCCGCCGTCTGGCGCGCGCTCCTCGCCGCGGGGCTCCTCGAGGAGCTGCCGCTCGAGGGCCCCGGCGCCGGCCCCGCCGCGCCGGTGGCGGCCCCCGAGCCGCCCGCCGCGCCGGCCAGCGTGGTCGCGCGGACGGCGCGCCTGCTCCTGCGCCCGCCCGCGTGGGAGGAGCTCGACCTGTTCGAGCGCTGGGCGCAGGAGCCCCTGCTCGACCAGATGGTCGGGAGCCCGCTCCTCTACCTCGGCCGTCACCTGCGCGTCCACGACCCGGAGTTCGTCGCCCGCGCCCTCCACGACCCCGCGGCGCTGACGCTCCTCGTGGTGCCCGCGGCCGAGGGCGCCGCGCCGGTCGGGTTCGTGCGGCTCTACGGCGTGAACCTCCTCGAGGGCTTCGCGTTCCTCGAGACCGCCGTCGCGAGCGTCCACGGGCTCCGGGCGGGCTGGGGCGTCGAGGCCTCGCGCCTGGCGCTCGCGTACGCGATGGACGCGCTCGGCACGCGCCGGGTCGAGGCGAAGGTCTACGCCTACAACGTGCTCAGCGTCAACGCCCTGCGCCGCAACGGCTTCCGCCTCGAGGGCCGCCTGCGCGAGGCGCGCACCTACGCGGACCAGCGCTGGGACATCCTCGTGTTCGCGATCCTCGAGGACGAGATGCGGGCGCAGCGCGCGCGGGACGGCTTCCCGTCCCTCGGCCTCTGGGAGCCCGATGCTCGTCCATAAGCTCCTGCCGCTCCTGGCCCTCGGCCTGAACCTGCTGCTCCTCGGCAGCGCGCTCGTGTCCGACCGCCGGAGCCCCCGGAACCTCCTCTTCGCGTACCTCACCGCCGGGCTCGCCGTCTGGAACCTCGGCGTCTTCGGCCTGCGCGCGACGGCGAGCGTCGAGACCGCGGTGGCCTGGGAGCACTTCCTCCACGTCGGCGTGATCCCGATCCCCGTGCTCTTCTACCACTACGTGCTCGCGTTCCTCGACGCGCGGCGCCCCCGGCCGACGCTCGTCGCCGGCTACGCGCTCGCCGCCCTGTTCCTCGCCGTGAGCCCGACCCACTGGTTCCTGCGCGGCGTGGACGTCTCGGCGTGGGGCTTCATGCCCGCGGCGGGCCCGCTCTACGCGCCGTTCTTCGTCTACTTCCAGAGCTACCTGGTCCTCGGCCTGGTCCGGCTCCTCCGCGCCCACCGCGCGCAGGTCTCGAGCTTCCGGCGCAACCGCACGCTCCTCGTCATCCTGGGCGTCGCCGTCAGCCTGCTGGGCGGCGCCGTGGACTTCGTCCGCTTCATCGCGCGCTGGGACTGGCTCTACCCGATCGGCATCCCGGCCAACGCGGTCTTCGCGCTCGCGCTCGGCGTGGCGATCGTCCGCTACCGCCTGGTGGACGTCGGCCTGCTCGCGCGGCGCACGGTCCTCTACCTGCTGACCTCGGCCGCGCTCGCGCCGATCCTGTTCGCGGCGCGCTGGGCGCTCGACGAGCTGTTCCAGGGGCACGCCGCCGCCCCGGCGCCCGTCGCCGAGCTGGCGCCGCTCGCGCGCGACACGCTGATCCTGCTGCTCGTGTTCACGGTGGCGCTGCCGTTCCTGCGCAAGCTCGAGGGCGGCCTCGAGCGCGTGATGTTCCGCCGCCGCCACGGCGTGCGCGACACGCTCCTGGCGCTCAACCGCGAGCTGGGCTCGCTGCTCGAGCTCGGGGCGCTCGGCCGCACGCTCACCGAGGGCCTCGTCCGGCGCGTGCCGGTGCTCCACGCGAGCCTCCTCGCCTGGGACCCCGCGGCCGGCGCCTTCGCGCCGCTCGCCCGCGCGGCCTCCGAGGCGGCCGAGGCCCCGGCCGCGGACGCCGCCGTCGAGGACGCCCTCGGGCTCTGGCTGCGCGCCACCGGGCGGACGCTCGTCGTCGAGGAGGGCGCGTTCCACGGGCCCGCCGAGGACCGGCTGCGGCCGGCGATCGCGCGGCTCGAGCGCGCGCGGGTCGCGCTCCTGGTCCCCGTGCTGCTCGGCGGCGCCGTCGCCGCCGTCCTGCTCGTGGGCGAGAAGCTCTCGGGCGAGATCTTCGACGGCCAGGAGATCGAGCTGCTCGAGATGCTGGCGGGCGAGACGGCGATCGCGCTCAGCAACTCGCGGCTCTACGAGGATCTCAAGACGCGGATGGACGAGCTGCGGCGCGCGCAGGACTCGGTCGTGCAGTCGGCCAAGCTCGCCGCGATCGGCGAGCTGGCGGCCTCGGTCGCCCACGAGGTCAACAACCCGCTCATGGTCATCCTGGGCCAGAGCGGCCTGCTCCAGCGCGAGGCGCCGGCCGGCTCGACCGCGCATGAGCGCCTCGGCGCCATCGTCGCCGAGGCGAACCGCGCCGGGAAGATCGTCCACGGCCTCCTCGACTTCGCCCGGCGGCGCGAGCCGGTGCGGGCGCCGCTGTCGCTCCACGAGCCGATCGAGCGCGCGCTCGACCTGCTCGGCGCGCGGATCGCGCGCGCCGGCATCGAGGTCGAGCGGATCCTCGACCCCGCGCTCCCGACGATCCTCGGCGACCGCGACCAGCTCACCCAGGTGTTCCTGAACCTGCTGGCAAACGCCGTGGACGCGATGGAGGAGCACGGCGGCCTCTTGCTCGTCCAGACGCAGCTCGCGCAGGACGACGAGGGGCGCCCCGTCGCCACCGCGGCCGTCGCCGACGCGGGCGCCGGAATCCCCGCCTCGCACCTCGCGCGGATCTTCGAGCCCTTCTACACGACCAAGCCCGAGGGGCACGGGACCGGCCTCGGCCTGCCCGTGAGCCTCGGCATCGTGCGCATGCACGGCGGCACGCTCGAGGCCGAGAGCAAGCCCGGGCGCGGCACGACGCTCCGCGTCCGCCTGCCCGCCGCCTGAGTGCGCGCTAGCGGCCGGTCCAGCGGGGCGGGCGCTTCTCGAAGAACGCCGCGATCCCCTCCTTGGCGTCGTCGGACAGGAACACGAGCGTCGTCAGCTCGCGCAGGTAGCGCAGCGAGCCCGCGTAGTCCATGTCCTGGAGCGTGAACGCGGCTTCCTTGGCGAGCGCGAGCGCGGTCGGGCTCAGGCCGGCGAGCGCGGCGGCGAGCGCCTCCGTGCGCGCGGCGAGCTCGGCGCGCGGCACGACCAGGCTCACGAGCCCCATCTCGAAGGCCTCCGGCGCCGAGACCGGCTCGCCCGAGAGGACCATGAGCATCCCGCGCTTGCGCCCGACGGCGCGCAGGATCGGCGCCATCACGATCAGCGGCAGCACGCCCACCTTGATCTCGGGCAGGCCGAAGCGCGCGTCGTCGGAGGCGACGACCAGGTCGCAGCCGACGGCGAGGCCGCAGCCGCCGGCGAGCGCCCAGCCGTGGACCTGCGCGATCACCGGCGTGCGCATCCGCGCCATCCGCTCGAGGATCCGCGGCAGGGCGCTGAACGCCTCGCGCGCCTCGAGCGTCGAGCCGCGGTCGCCCGTGCCCTTGAGGTCGGCGCCGGCGCAGAAGGCCTTGTCGCCCGCGCCCGCGAGCACGATCACGCGCGCCGCCGGGTCGGCCTCCGAGGCCGCGAGCGCCGCCTCCAGCTCGCCCAGCAGGGTCCGCGAGAGCGCGTTGCGCACCTCGGGGCGGTTCAGGGTGATCCGCGCCACGCCGTCCTGGAGCGAGGTCAGCAGCGTGTCATAGCTCATGCTGGGCCCTCGAGGAGGTCGAGGTAGCCCTTGAGGATGCGGGCCGTCGCCCCCCAGATCGTCTCGCCCTGGTACTCGAAGAAGTAGACCGGCCGGACCACGCCGTCGCGCTCCCAGTGCTCCACGCGGAAGCTCGCGCGCTCGGCGAGCGCTCCGAACGGCACCTCGATCACCTTCTCGATCTCCGCGCCGTCGGGCCGCCAGACGACCCGCTCGCGCACCACGCCGACCCAGGGCGTGATCACGAACTGGGTCGCGTAGGTCTCCTGGTCGTCGAGGGCGCCGAGCGGCTCGACCGCCGCGCGGGGGAGCCCCACCTCCTCCTCGGACTCGCGCAGCGCGGTGTCGAGGAGCGAGGCGTCCAGAGGGTCGAGCGTGCCGCCCGGGAACGAGATCTGGCCCTTGTGGGTGCCGACGTCCTCCGTGCGCTTGGCGAACAGGACGTACGGCTCGCCGCGGTCCACGAGCGGCACCAGCACCGCGGCCTGGACGAGCGGCCCCGGCGGCACGACCCGCCGCGCGCGCGCGCCGAGCCGCGCCCGCGTCAGCGCGACCAGCTCGTCGAGCGTCATGCCCGGCCCCTCACCGCGCCCTGAAGCGCGGCGCCCGCTTCTCGGCGAAGGCGCGCGGGCCCTCCACCGCGTCCTCGGTGCCGCGGAGCCCCGCCGACAGCATCGCCTCGAGCCGGAGCCCGTCGGCGAGCGGCATCGTGAGCCCGCGCACCACGGCCTCCTTCGCGGCGCGCAGCGCGAGCGGCCCCTTCTCGCACAGCTCCTGCGCCCACGCGCGCGCGGTCGGCAGCAGCTCCGCCGGCGGCACGACGGCGTTGATCAGGCCCCAGCGCAGCGCCTCCTCGGCCGTGAGCGTCCGCGCCAGCAGGATCATCTCGAGCGCCTTCGCGAGCGGCAGCGCCCGCGGCAGCCGCTGCGTGCCGCCCGCCCCGGGGATGATCGCCCAGCGCACCTCGGTGAGGCCGAAGGTGGCGTTCGGCGTCGCGATCCGCAGGTCGCAGGCGAGCGCCTGCTCGAGCCCGCCCGCCAGGCAGTAGCCGTTGACCGCGGCGATCATCGGCTTCCAGACCTCGAGCCCGCGCGTGATCCCGCCGAGCCCGTGGGCGTTGTGGGGCGCGCCGCCGCCGGGCGCGAACTCGGCGGGGACGAACTTCTTGAGGTCGGCGCCCGCGGAGAACGCGCGCTCGCCGGCGCCCGTGAGGATCGCGACCCAGGCCGCGTCGTCGTCGCGGAAGCGGGTCCACGCCTGGACGAGCGCCGCCTGCGTCTCCGGGTCCACGGAGTTCATCGCCTCGGGCCGGTTGAGGGTGATCGTGACGACCCGGTCCTGCTGCTCGTAGAGTACCGTGCTCATGCTCGCTCGCTCCTTGACAGACACCCGCTCAGGACATCAGGAAGCCGCCGTCCACGTTCAGCGCCTGGCCGGTGATCCCGGCCGACTCGGGCAGCGCGAGGAAGAGCGCCGCGTGGGCGATCTCCTCGGCCTCCATCATGCGCCGCTGCGGCACCAGGCGGCGGTAGTAGCGCTCGAAGATCTCGTCGCCGCGCACGGGGCCCTGCGGCGTCGCCTGGAGCGCGATCCCCATGCCGGCGCGCGTGTAGCCCGGGCACACCGCGTTGACGGTGATGCCCGGGTGGCCCTGGGCGCCCAGCTCCGCGGCCAGCGCGCGCGTGAGCCCGATGACGCCGTGCTTGGAGGCGGCGTAGGCCGTGACGAAGCCGAAGCCGCCGAGGCGTCCGAGGATCGAGGCGATCGTCACGATGCGCCCCTGCCCCGTGGCCAGCATCCGGGGCAGCACGGCGCGGACGGCGCGGTAGGTGCCGCCGAGGTTGACGTCGATCACGCGCAGCCAGTCGCGCTCGTCCTGCTCGACGAGGAGCCCGGCGTCGCCGACCCCGGCGCACGTCACGAGCGCGTCGAGCGCGCCGCCCTCGGCCGCGGCCCGCGCCGCCAGCGCCTCCATGTCCGCGCTCCGCGTCACGTCGCCGCGCACGGCGACCGCGCGAGCGCCGCCCCGCGCCAGCTCCGCCGCCACCGCCTCCACCGCCTCGGTCGCGTCGCCCAGCACGACCGCCGCGCCCTCGGCGGCGAACGCGCGCGCCACGGCGCGCCCGATCCCGCCCCCCGCCCCCGTGATCACCGCGGTGCGGCCGTGCAGGCGCTCCCCGGCCGGCGGCATCAGACGAACCGCGCCGCGACCGCGCCGAGGCGCGTGAACTGGGCGCGCACGGTGTCGCCCGCCCCGGGGCGCAGCAGGACCGACACCGAGCCCGACATGACGAGGTCGCCCGCGACGAGGCCGAGGCCCCGCGCGCCCAGGTGGTTGGCGACCCAGGCCAGCGCGTTCAGCGGGTCGCCCAGCACCTCGGCCGCCGTGTTCGTCGCCGCCACGGCGCCGTTCAGCTCCCAGACGAGGCCCTCCAGGGCGAGGTCGAGCGGCGCCACGTCCGTGAGCGGGGCGCCGAGCACGACGGCGTGGCTCGCGACGCCGTCGGCGATGAGGTCGGTGCCGCCGGGCTTGCCCGCGTAGCGGACGTCGATCAGCTCGAGGGCCGGCAGCGCGCCGGCGACCGCCCCGCGCGCCGCGGCGGCCGTGACGCCGGGGCCCGCCAGATCGCGCGCCATGACGAAGCAGACCTCGGCCTCGACGGCGAGCCCGACGAAGCGCGCGGTCTCCACGGCGCTCCGGTTCGGCAGGATCCCGGAGGCGAGGAGGAAGCCGCACACGGGCGCGTCGTAACCGAACGCGGCCTGCGAGGCCTTGTTGGTGAAGCCGGCCTTCCAGCCGACGACGCGCTCGCCCCCGGCCACCAGCGCCACGCGCAGCCGGTCCTGCACCGCGTAGGCCTGGGCGGCGTCGAGCGGGTGCGCGGCGCTCGGCGGCGCGAGCGCGCGGCCCTGCGCGCGCGCGGCGAGCAGCGCCCGGACGAGCGCGTCGGGCACGGGCGGGGCGCCGGCGGCGCCCCCGCCGCGCGTCACGGCTGCGACAGGACGGCGACGGCGGACACCGCGCCGGGGCCGCCGAGGTTGTGCGCGAGCCCCAGCGTGGCGCCCTTGACCTGCATGCGGCCGGCGCGCCCGAGAAGCTGGTCGTGGATGTTCGCGATCATCCGGATGCCGGACGAGCCGATCGGGTGGCCGCACGACTTGAGGCCGCCCGAGGTGTTCACGGGCAGGTCGCCGCCGAGCTTCGTCACGCCGCCGGTCGCCCACTTCCAGCCCTCGCCGGGCCGCGCGAAGCCGAGGTCCTCGTAGTTGACGATCTCGGTGATCGTGAAGCAGTCGTGGCACTCGGCGACCTTGATCTCCTTGGCCGGGTTCGTGACGCCCGCCATCCGGTAGGCGGCCTTGGCGGCCTCCTGGGTCGAGCGGAACGAGGTGAACGACCACGAGGGGTCGAACTGCGTGTTCCAGTAGCCGGCGGTCACGGCGAAGGCGACGCCCCGCAGGATCGTGTACGTGTCGGTGAGCTTCGGCGCCAGGTCGGCGCGCGCCAGCACGACCGCGGCGGCGCCGTCGGTCGTCGGGCAGCAGTCGAAGAGCCCGAGCGGCTCGGCCACCTTCGGGGCGCGCCGGTGCTGCTCCGGGGTGATCTCCTTCTGGAAGTGCGCCTTCGGGTTCAGCGAGCCGTGGTAGTGGTTCTTGACCGCGACGGCGCCGAGCGCCTCCTCGTCGGCCCCGTACTCCTTGAAGTAGCGCGTGGCCAGGAGCGCGAACATGCCGGGCGCCGTCCGGCCCTTGGCGAGCACCGGGTGGCCGCGGTTCACCGCCTGGGCGACCAGCGAGCCGCGCGAGGGCACCTCGCGCATCTTCTCGGCGCCGACGGCCAGCACCACGTCGTACTCGCCCGAGGCGACGGCGAGCGCGGCGTTGCGCACCGCCTCGATGCCCGTGGCGCAGTAGGCGGCCACGCGCGTGACCGGGATCGGGAACAGGTTGAGCGGGTCGGAGACGAACGCGCCCGAGTTGCCCTCGAAGCCGTAGAGCATCGGCTCGTAGCAGCCGAGCCACGCGGCCTCCAGGCGCTGGCGCTCCATCCGCGCGTCGGCGAGTGCCTGCGTGACCGCCTCGTAGATCATGTCGGTGAGGCTCTGGTGGAAGTTCTCGCCGTACTTGATCACGCCGCTGCCGACGATCGCGACCTTGCCGCCGAGGCTCATGGATCCCTCCTTCGAACCATCTCACCGCTCGCCACGACTTGCCGTCAACACTATAGCGCCGGGACGGGGCGGCGCAACCAGACGATGCAGCCGACGAAGACGAGGCCGCACGCGGCGAGCAGCGCCGCGTTCACGCCGCCGCCCTCGAGCGCCCCGAAGAGCGCGGTGAGCAGCGTGAAGAGGGCGTTGTTGATCACGTGGCAGACGATCGCCGGGAGCGCGCTCCCCGACAGCTCGGTGATCCAGCCGAGGTAGAGGCCGAGCAGGAAGGCCAGGAGCGCGTGGAGCCACTCGAGGTGCAGGAGCCCGAACGCCGCGCTCGTCGCCACCACGGCGAGGGCCGGGCGCAGGCGCTCGGCGAGGCGCGTCTGCATGTAGCCCCGGAAGAACAGCTCCTCCGCGGTGCCCGCCAGCACGCCGATGACGAGCACCGCCAGGAACAGCTCGGGCCCCACCGCGCCCTCGAGCGCCTTGCGGATCGCCACCATCGTGCCCTGCTGGCCGAGGCCCATGAGCATCGTGAGCGAGTCGAGCGCCTGGCCGAGCGCCAGCATCCCCACGACCATCACGGCGAGCGCGCGCCCGGTCTCCCGGCCCGGCAGGAGGCGGAGCGCCGCCGGCGTGAGCGGCCGGGTGACCACCGCCACGGTCAGCGCGAGGCCGGCCGAGGAGGCGACGCCGCCCGCGAGCAGCCCGGCCAGGCCGCCGAACACCTCGCGGTCGGGCAGGTCGGGGTAGAGGTCGCGCAGGATCGCGCCGGCGAGGAGCGAGAGCAGCACGATCGTCGCGAACGCGAGCACGTAGGCCGCGAGGACGGTCCAGAGGCGCGTCGGCGGCGCCGGCGCGGGGCGCGCGGGCCCGGGCGTCGTGCTCACGCGAGCGGACTCGGGGGGTCGCTGGTCGGCTGGTGAGCGGGCTCGTTCATGCGTCCCCGGACGCGGAATGATAGCATTGGCGCGTGATCCGAGTCCCGGCCGCCCTCCTGGCGCTCGTCGTGGCCGCCCCGCTCGCCGCCCTGGCCCAGCCCGCGTGCCGGCCGACGGCCCCCGACGCGCTCGGCCCCTTCTACGTGCCCGGCGCCCCCGCGCGGACGGCCACCGGGCGCGGGCTCGCCGTCACCGGCGTCGTGCGCTCGGCCGCGGGCTGCGCGCCGCTCGCGGGCGCGACGCTCGAGTGGTGGTCGGCCGACGCCGCCGGCGACTACGACGCCGCGCACCGCGCGACCCAGCGGGCGGACGCCGAGGGCCGCTATCGCTACGAGACGACCTTCCCGGGTCGCTACCCCGGCCGCCCGCCGCACCTGCACGTGCGCGTCAGCGCGCGGGGCCACCGCGTCCTCGTCACGCAGCTCTACCCGGCGCGCGGCCAGGCCGCGCTCGCGCAGGACTTCGTCCTGGTGGCGGAGTAGCGTGGCCGCCGGCGCGCGCGTCGCCAACATCGGCCCGCGCGGCTGCGTGCGGCGCCGGCTCATCGGCGCCGGCGCCCTCCTGCTCGGCGTCGCGGCGCTCGTCGTCCTCTGGAGCCTCGACGCGGGCCGCGCGCCGCGGCTCGCGCTCCTCCTGCCCTTCTGGCTCGGCGCGCTCGGCTTCGGGCAGGCGCGCCACCGCACCTGAGTGCGCCTCGCCGCGCGCGGTCGGCGCGATCTCGACGGCGGCGAGGAGCCCGTGGCGGATCCCGTCCTCGCCGCCCAGCTCCGCCGCCAGGCCCGCGAGGTCCACATCGAGGCCCTGCTGCTCGGGGTGACGCTGACCGGCCTCGCCCTCCTCGTCCCCGGCTAACCTCTCGCCCGATCATCCCGGCGCCCACGACCGCGTGCGGGCAGGGAGTCCCGGGACCACGCGGCACGCGTCCGTTGCCCCGGCGCGGCTGGGCTCCATCCGGGCGCGCGGCGGCTCGCGACTCACGCGGAGGGAACGGGTCCCGGCGACCCCCTGCCCGCACGCGGCCGCGGGCGCGCGTGCCGATCGCCCAGCCTCGCGGCGGACGGCAGGCTAGGCGCGACGGAAGGCGGCCGGCGCCGCGCTCTCGAAGACGGCGCGCCGTCCGTCCGGGTGCAGGAAGCCGAGCCGCGTCGCGTGCAGGCACACGCGCCCGAGCGGGTCCCGGCGGCTGCCGTACGCCCGGTCGCCGACGATCGGGTGGCCGAGCGCCGCGAGCTGGGCGCGGAGCTGGCCGCGCCGCCCCGTCACGAGCCGCAGCTCGACGAGCGTCCCCTCCCGGTCGCGCGCCAGCACGCGCCAGCGCGTGATCGCCTCGCGGCCCGCCCGGCCGCGCGCGGGGCGCACGCGCAGCGCCCGGTCCTCGGCGAGCCGGCCCTCGAGCGTGCCCTCGTCCTCGCGGAGCACGCCCTCGACGCGCGCCACGTAGACGCGCTCGGGCGTCCGCGCCGCGAACTGGGCCTGGAGCGCCCGCTGCACCGCGGGCGTCCGCGCGAAGACGAGCAGCCCGCTCGTCTCGCGGTCGAGCCGGTGGACGACGAAGACCCGCCCGCGCCGCTGCGCCGCGACCCAGTCGCGGAGCAGCCGGTACGCGGTGCGCTCGCGCTCGGACGCGCTCGCGATCGTCAGCAGCCCCGTGGGCTTGTCCACGACGATGACGTGCTCGTCCTCGTGCACCAGCCGGAGCGGCGCGGGGAACGCGGGCGGCGGCGGTGGCCCGAGCTCGACCCGGTCCCGCTCTCCCACGGGCGCGTCGCCGCGGCGCACGACCACGCCGTTGACGCGGACGCGCGAGGCCTCGAGCCAGTGCTTGAGGCTCCGGCCGGAGGCGCCGGGGAAGAGCGCGCGCAGCCGCTCGCGGAGGGTCAGCTCGGCGCGCCCGGCCGGGGGAAGCGGGCGCCGTGGAAGCTCCCGGAGGCGAGGAAGAAGCGCTGGACGGCGGCCCGGATGTCCTTGAGCTCGAACGGCTTGCGCAGCGTGGGCGTGCGGACCGCGGCGAGGACCTCCGCCGTCGCCGCGTCCACCGCGGCGCCCGTCATGAACATCACCCGGCCCGCGAGGTCCGGGTCGCGGCCCGCGAGCTCCCGGTAGAGGCCGGGGCCGTCGAGCTTCGGCATCCGGACGTCCACGAGGATCAGGTCGGCCGGCCGCGCGGCGAGCGCCGCCAGCGCGTCGGCGCCGTTCGCCGCGATCGCGACCTCGTAGCCGTCCTCGCTCAGGACGTCGTGGAGGACGTCCGCGAAGCGGGCGTCGTCGTCCACGACGAGGATCAGCCGCGACGGAGCGTCCGGCATCGCGCCCACGCTACCTCCCGACGGGGCCCGGCGTCAACGAGCAGAAATCCCGCGTGTGATCTACGCCGGCCGCCCCCGTCCAAACCAGACGAGCAGGTAGCCGGGCGGCACGGGCACCTCGTCCCGGACCCGTCTGTCGGCACGAGACCGCCGCCGCTCCGACTCCACGGGCTCCTGCCGCCGGCGGCGTTCGCCACGCCGCCGATCGAGGAGTACCTTGACGCCACGCACGCCCGCCAGCCGGCGCTCGAGGTAGTCGAAGAGCCTCGGCTCCCGCGGGTGGACGAGGACGAGCAGGTCGACCCGAGGAAACGACGCCGAGGGAAGGGCCTCGAGCAGCGCTCGCGCATGTCGCCGGCAGATCCCGTGCGTTTCCTCCGGGTCGTCCAGGGGCGGCTTCTCGCCGACCAGCCCCGGCAGGCCCTCTTGCCGGCACCACGAGCAGACGATCTTCATCATCGTGACGGCCCGGCGGCACGCCGATCCCCGTGGCTCATTCGCTCCCCGCCGACATGCCCGAGCAAGCCTCGTACCGGCCGGGAGAATCCGGAAGCACGCTCGAAATATGCACCTTCCGGTGCTGCGTGTTTCCGGATAGTGGCGCGGCCAGACAAGGATCTGGCCACGCCTGATCAGGATCAGCAGATCG